>Ga0308414_1000080_pt1 | contig 53023 bp, 46 predicted proteins | sample HotsprSampleOS50_FD_205667 | JGI IMG/M metagenome (GOLD analysis project Ga0308414, IMG submission 205667) | Hot spring phototrophic mat microbial communities from Octopus Spring, Yellowstone National Park, Wyoming, United States - 20090730_OS50 ... | reverse complement strand
GGCAGCCGCGAGTTCATGGTGTACTCGCGCAGGACTGCGGGCGGTTTCACCCTCTCGATGATCTTCGCGGGCACGACGCCGCTGCGCGACATCCGCCGCCAGGGCAAACGTCTGTCTGAGGCGCTGGCAGCCGTGCCAGAGACGCCGCCGCCCGTTAGCGCTGCGCTGCCAGCCGCGCCTGCGACGGTGGTGAACGCGCCGCCTGCACCAGCGCAGGCCGTGCCGCTGGCGCCGTATACCTACATGTGGCTGCTGCGCGACCCGAACATCGCGCTCGACGAGGCGGCTGCCCAGGCGCTGACAGCTGGGCTGCGCGCCCAGCTCACTGAGCTGGGCTGGCGGGTGCAGGCGCTGCGCGCGCAGGACGAGTACGTCTACGTTTACGCTGACGTGCCGGGCGAGCAGGCTGCGTTTGCTGTGGCGGAAGACCTGAAGCGCCGGGCTGCCAGCATCCTGCGCGCACAGGGCACAGCGCCTGATCCGCGCGCGCTGTGGGCCGACAGCTATCTGGTGCTGACGCCGGGCCGCGAGCTGGACGCCGACGAGATCGCCCAGTTTATCGAGTTTGAGCGGATGCTGTAAACAGCTCTGCCTGCCTCAATAAATCTTAATAAATCTTATGGCTGTGCTGCTGCGCCCTCTGCTAAACTGCTCAGTGGGGTTGAATACAACCAGCTCTCGCACGACCGCTCACGATGACGCACTGGAGAGTTTAGATGATGATTGAATGGAGCGACGCGCTGTCCACCGGCATGCCTTATATTGACGCCCAGCACAAAGAACTGATCGCGCATTTCAACGAACTTTCAGATGCCGTCGTGCGAGGTAAGGGGCGCGAGGAAACTGGCGCGCTGCTGGATTTCTTGCAGTTCTACGCCCAGTGGCACTTTGAGCGCGAAGAGCACTGCATGGACGAATATCGGTGTCCGGCGGCGGCGACCAACAAGGCGGCGCATCGGTACTTCGTTCAGCGCTTCAACTGGCTGTACGAGCAGTATCAGCGGTCTGATGTAAATCCTCACACAGTCAAAGACACGCTGAGCGATCTCGAAGCGTGGATCGTCGGCCACATCCTGAAGGTTGACACACGGCTCAAACCGTGCCTGAATGGTGACGCCGGCCAGTAATGCCGGCTGGCCTATGCGGGAAAATCCGCATGGTGTTCCGCGTTGCGGGCAACGGTTAGAAACCAGTCCTGTTAGCGAAAACCGTCTGCAGACGCTACACTGCCCTCTGTTGGCGGTGATTATGGCATGGCAGCAGCGGATGGATATTCTACTGGCACACGGTTATTTCCTCTACGACGATCCGCACGAGCGCGCGATCATGCGGCCCTACCCGCCGCTGGGCATCCTGTACCTGTCGTCGTATCTGAAGGCGCAGGGTTTCGACGTGGGCGTGTACGACTCCACGTTCGACAGTCTGGATGGCTTCCGCGCCCGTATCATGGCGGATCGGCCCGGCATGGTGGGCATCTACACCAACATGATGACCAAACAGAGCGTGCTGACGATGGCGCGCCTGTGCCGCGAACAGGGCGCGCGCGTCATTCTGGGCGGGCCGGAGCCGCCGTACTACGCCCGCGAATACCTGGAGGCCGGAGCCGATATCATCGTGAAAGGCGAGGGCGAAGTCACGCTGGCGGAGCTGATCCCGCACCTGGCGCGGCGCGGCATGGCCGGCCTCGACGCAGTGGCAGGCATCGCTTTTTTGAACGACAACGGTCAACTGGTCGAAACGCCGGCGCGCCCGTTCATCGCTGATCTGAGCGCCAACCCCTGGCCGGATCGCGAGGCAATTGACATCCCGGCCTACATGCGCGTGTGGAAAGAGCATCACGGCAGCAGCTCGATCTCAGTAATCCACGCGCGCGGCTGTCCATATACCTGCCGGTGGTGCAGCCACTCGGTGTATGGCAACACGCACCGCCGCCGCACGCCAGAGGACGCTGCTGACGAGCTGCTGTGGATCAAGGAGCGCTACAACCCTGATCTGATCTGGTACGCCGACGACGTGTTCGCCATCAACCACCGTTGGCTGTTCCGCTATGCCCAGGCGCTGAAAGAACGCGGCGTGCGCATCCCGTTCGAGTGCATCTCGCGCGCTGACCGGCTGAACGCAGAGGTGATCGCCACGCTGGCGGAGATGGGCTGCTACCGCCTGTGGAACGGCTCGGAGAGCGGCAGCCAGCGCGTGCTGGACGCGATGGACCGGCGGGTGCAGGTGCGCGACGTGCAGGAAAAGACGCATATGCTGCGCGCGGCGGGCATTGAAACGGGCATGTTCATTATGCTGGGCTACGAAGGCGAAACGGTACAGGATATTGTCGAAACGGTCGAGCATCTGAAGGCTGCCAACCCAGACGTGTTCCTGACGACGGTGGCCTATCCGATCAAGGGGACGCCGTACTACGCCCAAGTGGAGAGCCGCATCGTCACGGATAAACCCTGGCATGCGCGCAGCGACCGCGACCTGACGGTGGCCGGGCGCTACTCGCGGCGCTTCTACAGCTTCGCCACGCGCTGGATGGTGAACGAGGTTGCGCTGCACCGTGCGCGCACCAACGGTGGAGTCAGCTTGCCGCGCCGGCTGAAACTGGCCGCCAATATCGCGGTGGGGCGGGCCGGTATGGCCCTGACGCAGGGCGAACGCGAGCAGGGGGCGCAGCCAGCGCATGAGCACATTCGCCCCGTTTGACTCCCTCGCCGGGGATTATGATCGGACATTCAGCGATACGCTGATCGGGCGCTGGCTGCGGACGCGAGCACAGGCGCGGCTGGCGGCGCACTTCGGCGCGGGCGATCGCGTGCTAGAGATCGGCTGCGGCACTGGCTTGGACGCGCTGTTTCTGGCGCAGCGCGGCGTAAGCGTCACCGCGACCGACGCCAGCGCGGCCATGCTCAGCGCGGCGCAGGCCAGGATCGGCCCTGACCTGCCGGTAACGTTCGCGCGCCTTGACCTCAACGCGCTGCCGCCAGACGGTTTCCGCGACCAACGGTATGACGGCGCGTTTGCCAGCTTTGGGCCGGTTAACGCAGCGGCGGATGTATCCGCGCTGGCGGCGTGGCTGGCGGGGCGAGTGCGGCCTGGGGGTGCGGTCTGCCTGGGCGTGATGGGGCCGCTGTGCCTGTGGGAGATCGTTTGGCACGCGCTGCACGGCGACTTTAAGACAGCCGGACGCAGGCTGGGCGGTCAGGCCCAGTTCACGCCGCCGGATGCCCCCGCGATGACCGTGCGCTACCCGTCTGTCAATACGCTGACGCAGGTGTTCGCGCCCTGGTTCGCGCGGGCGCATGTCGAGAGCATGGGGCTGTTCCTGCCGCCGAGCGACGTGTACGGGGTGATCGAACGCCGTCCACGCCTGCTGCGCCTGCTCACAGCGCTGGAGGCGCGAGCGGTAGGCGTGCCGTCCCTGGCGCGTTTGGCCGATCACTACTGGATTGAGCTGGTGCGGGTGTGACCTTATCCTCGCCTTCCTCTCGCGGTGGCTGAAAAGGCGTGGGTTGATATATCAACCCCCTACGACCAAGACGAACGGGTGAGGTTGTCGTTCTTTGCCCGCGACTCCTCAGCCATGCGCCGCTTGTAGGCAATGACTTGTTCCAGCAGCGCCGGGTCAGCTGTGGCGAGAATCTGCACGGCCAGCAGGCCGGCGTTCTTCGCCTGGCCGATGGCGACGGTGGCAACTGGCACGCCGCCGGGCATCTGCGCAATGGACAGCAGCGAGTCAAGGCCGCTGAGCGCCTTGCTTTGCACCGGCACGCCGATCACGGGCAGGGGCGTATAGGCGGCGACCATGCCCGGCAGATGGGCCGCGCCGCCGGCCCCGGCGATGATGGCGCGCAGGCCGCGTGTGTGGGCGGTCTTCGCGTAGTCCGCCATGTCGTCAGGTGTGCGGTGCGCCGACACCACGCGCATCTCGAACGGCACGCCGAACTCGCGCAGCACGTCGGCTGCCGCCTGCATGGTGGACAGGTCGCTGTCGCTGCCCATGACGATGCCAATAAGGGGGCTGTCAGCCATTGGTCGTTAGTTTCCTGTTATAAATCCACCAGATCGGCGGCACGGCGGGCGATTGTCTCAGCCTCTTCGATTGTGTCGCCCAGCGCAGTAACATGGCCCATCTTGCGCCCGGTCCGCACCTCGCGTTTGGCGTAGATGTGGACATGCGCGCCAATGACAGCCAGCGCCGCCGCCGCGCCATCGGGCCGGGCCGGGCCGCTGCGCCGTCCCAGCACGTTGACCATCACCGCCGCCGGCGCGACCATCTCGACACTGCCCAGCGGCCAGCCAAGCACGGCGCGAATGTGGTTCTCAAACTGCGATATTACGCAGCCCTCGATGGTGTAGTGGCCGGAATTGTGCGGGCGCGGCGCAATCTCGTTGTAGAGCAAGCCGCCGTCAGCCAGTTCGAACAGCTCCACGCCGAACACGCCCACGCCGCCAACTGCCTCAACTGCTGCCCGCGCTGTGTTCACTGCCTGCTGCGCTGTTCTGGCGGACACAGGGGCAGGGGCGCGCACTACATGGCAGATGTGGTTCTGCTGCACCGTTTCTACCACCGGGTAGCAGACTGTCTGCCCGCCGCGCCCGCGCACGACCATCACCGCCAGCTCGCGGGCGAACCGGACAAAAGCCTCCGCCAGCAGCGCCCGGCCGCGGTCCGCGCCCAGTTTGGCCCAGGCAGCGGGAATGTCGTCTGGGCTGTGCAGCGCAGCGTTGCCGTAGCCGTCGTAGCTGTCGCGCCGGGCCTTGAGCAGCAGCGGCCAGCCGAATTCAGCCGCAGCCGCCAGCGCATCATCGGGCGACGCAACGGCGCGGAAGGCAGGCAGCGGCAGCCCGGCGGCGCGCATCGTTTCCTTCTGTATCAGCTTATCCTGCACAGCGGCCAGCGTAGACGACGACGGGTAGACTGGCAGGCCGCGCGCCTCCAGCCAGCGCAGCACGCTGGCGTCCACGAATTCGTTTTCGAGCGTGACAGCATCGCAGACCGACGCAAAGGCTGCTAGCAGCGCCTCATCACACCAGTCGCCGGCGAAGTGATAGTGTGTGAGGCGGGCCGCTGGGCTGTCCGGCCGGCGCTCAAAGATCGCGGTCTCGATGCCGAGCGACACAGCAGCCTGTGTCATCATCTGGGCGAGCTGGCCGCCGCCGAGGATTCCTAAACGGGTCATAGGCGTGTATGATAGCCGATGCGTATCCGGTTGACGAGAGGTATGCCATGCCAGAAAAGGTACTGGTCAGCGGGTGTTTTGACATGCTCCACAGCGGGCATATCGCTTTCCTGCAGGAAGCGGCCAAGTACGGCGACCTGTACGTTGCCATCGGCTCTGACGCAACGGTGTACGGCCTGAAGGGGCGGCTGCCGGTCAACAGCGAACAAGAACGCCAGTACATGGTGCAGTCGCTGGGCTGTGTGAAGGCCGCGTTTATCTCCGGCGGAACAGGCATGCTCGACTTTCTGGATGTGATGGACGGGGTGCAGCCGACAGTGTTTGTCGTCAACAACGACGGCAACATTCCGCAGAAAGAGGCACTGTGCCGCGAGCGGGGCATTCGCTATGTCGTGCTGGAGCGCGAGCCGCACCCCGGCCTGCCGCCGCGTTCGACGACAGCGCTGCGGACGATCAACCAGATGCCGTACCGCATTGACCTGGCCGGCGGCTGGCTCGATCAGCCGTTTGTGTCGAAACTGCACCCCGGCCCGGTGCTGACGGTTTCGATTGAGCCGGACATTGATTTCAACGAGCGCAGCGGCATGGCGACCAGCACGCGCAACGCTGCCATTGACCTGTGGGGGGCGCGCCTGCCGCCGGGCGACCCGCACAAGCTGGCGAGAATCCTGTTCGCGTACGACAACCCGCCGGGCACGACCGAGATTTCCGGTTCGCAGGACGCCATCGGCATCGTGTTCCCCGGCCTGAACAAGTCCCATTACACCGGGGCATACTGGCCGGAACATATCGAAAGCGTGCAGGACGAGCCGACGCTCCAATTTATCGAGCAAGCGTTGAACCTGATTCCGCTTGATCCACGCGCGGAAGGCTATAACCCGCTGGCGCGGCGCAATATCACCATTGAGGGCGCGCGGGCGCTGGCCGACGCCGCCAATGCTTGTTGGGATGCGATCCTGGCGCATGACATACGCGGTTTTGGTGAACAGATGCGGCTGGCATTCGAGGCGCAGATCGCCATGTTCCCGGACATGGTAAACGACGCTGTGTTCGAAATGATCCGGCGTTATGAGAGCCGCGCGCTGGGCTGGAAGCTGTCTGGCGCAGGCGGCGGCGGCTACCTGATTATGGTGGCTGAACAGCCGATTCCGAAGGCGATCCGCGTCAACATCCGGCGTCAGATGGGGTGAGCGCGGCGCGGCGATTGAGCCGCAGCGCGCTCACGCTGCTGATCAGCAGCGGCGGCGGGGCGCTGCTGCTGTTTGCGCTGTCGGCGGTCATCGGCAGGGGGACAGGGCAGACCGGACTGGGCGTATACGCGGCGGCGCTGGCGTGGGTGTTCCCGCTGGCGCTGCTGGCCGAATTCGGCCTGGGGACGCTCATCACACGCGACGCGGCGCAGGATGCGCACAGCGGCCCGCTGTACCTGCAGGCGACGCTGCGCGCCCGGCTGCTGCTGGGCGGCGGGCTGTCCGGCGGGCTGTTCGCGGCTGCGCCGCTGCTCAGCAGCGAGGCCGCTGTCGTGGACGGCCTGCGCCTGAGCGCGCCGCTGGTGCTGTTCGCGCCGCTGTTCGCGGCGCTGACGGCGGTGTTCCGCGCGCGGCAGGTCATGTGGCCGGTAGCGCTGCTCAACTTGGGGATGCTGGGCGCGCAGCTTCCGCTAACTGCGATCGCGCTGGCGGCGGGCGGCGACGCGCGGGCGGCGCTGGCGATCAACACAGCTACATCCGCCGGTCAGCTTGGCGCGGCGTGGCTGATCTACCGCTGGCGCTTCGCGCTGCCAGTCACAGCGCCGCTGCCGCCAGCGCGCGCTCTGCTGCGGCGGGCACGGCCGTTCGCGCTGGCAGGGGTGCTGGCGGCGCTTCAGGCGCGGCTGGGCCTGCTGCTGCTGGAACAGATCGCCGGGACCGGTGAGACAGGGTACTATGCTGCCGCCAGCCGTTTTATCGAGGCCGGGCGGCTGGCCCCGATGGCGCTGTTCACGGCGCTGCTGCCCGCGCTGGCGGCACTGATGGCGCGCCCGGGGGAGATGGCGCGGCTGTTCCGGCGCGTGCTGATCGGTGTGAGCGTGTACGCGGGCGCGCTGGCGGTGTCGTTCACCGCGCTGGCCGAACCGGCGCTGCGGCTGGCCTTCGGTGAGGGGTTCAGTCCGGCTGCGCCCGCGCTGGTGATCGGCGCGTGGGGGCTGCTGGCGGCGCTGCCGCGCGCGGCGCTCACGCTGTACTGGTATGCGCGGGCGGGCGAACGGTTCGTCAACGGCGTGCTGGCGGCCATACTGGCCGGTCAGGTGGCACTTGGCCTGTGGCTGATTCCGCTGCACGGTGCAGCGGGGGCGGCGCTGGCGCTGGCGCTGGTTGAGGCGGGCGCGCTGGCGGCGCTGTGGATGCGGCGGAACGCACTGCGTCAGTAAGTGCGCCACCAGATGCCGGTGCATTCCGGCAGCATGACCTGCTGCTCGGCTAACACGCGGTCGGCCAGCGCATCGCCGAAGAAGAAGCGCGTCAGGCGCTCGGCCTCCTCCGGTGAATTGAAATAGTAGTCGGTGCGAATCCAGGTGGATTGGAAGCCCTGTTCCTGTTCCAGCCAGCGATAGAGCGCCGCGAGTCCCTCGGTGGGCGGGGTGGGGCGCTTGTGACCTGTGCCGAGTGTTTCCAGCAGCATTGCCGTGCCGCCGGGACGCAGCACACGCCGCATCTCGGCCAGCATCGCGCCGACTTCCTCGCGCCATGTGTCGGGATACCAGCCGACGGCGTGGGCGAAGCTCCAGCCTTCGACGGCGAGGTCGGCGCAGGCGGGGGGCAGCGGCAGGCGCCGGTTGTCAGCGGCGGCCAGCGCCCAGTTAGCCGCGCCGGTTTCGGCCAGGCGCTGCGCGGCGACGCTGAGCATGTGCAGCGATGCGTCGAAAGCCCACACGCGCCGGACGGCCAGCGCCAGCAGGCGCGTCAGCCGCCCAGTTCCCGCGCCGAATTCGACGGCATCCAGCCCGCTGAGGGGCCGGATGTCGTTGAGCGTGGGGAACAGGAGTCCCCGGTAGTCCTCTGCCGCCACCAGCGCGTCGTACTGCGCGGCGTGGCGGGCGTAGATGGCGCGGAAGCGGTCGGGCATGAGAATGTCAGCTTTCAGCTGCCTCACCCCCTATCTCCGTTTGGCAAGGGGGAGTCCTGCGTAAGCCGGAGGGGGCGAGGCTACAGCGACTAATCGCTGAACGCTTCAATCTGCTTATCAAGCTTGTCCTGGTTGACTTCTGGGTGGCGGTTGAGCAGCTCCTTGAAGCGCAGCATGTACTGTCTCACCTGTGGGCGGGTGTAGGCCTCGAAACGCAGCGTAATCGCCGGCTGTGTGTTGCTGGCGCGCACCAGCCCCCAGCCGTGCTCGAACTGCGCGCGCACGCCGTCCAGCGTGATGACCTCGGTCTCGCGCGACAGCTCCGCGGTAATTTCCTCAATAATCTGGAACTTCACGCTGTCCGGTGCGTCGAGGATGATCTCCGGCGTGGCGGGCAGCTTGGGGATTTCGTCGAACAGTTGGGAAATAGACTTGTCGGAGCTGGCGACGATCTGAAGCGCCTTCAGCGCCACCAGCGGCGCGTCGTCGAAACCGTAATAGTCCTCGCCGATGAAGATGTGGCCGCTGACCTCGCCGCCCAAAGGCGCGCCCAGTTCGGCCATGCGCTGCTTCATCAGGCTGTGACCGGTCTTCCACATCTCCGGGATGCCGCCGTACTTCTTGATCTCGTCAGGCAGGGCCATCGAGGCCTTCACGTCGAACACCACGCGCGCGCCGGGGTGACGGCTGAGCAGGTCGCGGGCCAGCAGCGCCACCAGTCGGTCAGCAGCGATGTGGTGGCCGTGATCGTCAATGAAGCCGCAGCGGTCGGCGTCGCCGTCGAAGGCCAGGCCCAGGTCAGCGCCCAGCTCGATGACTTTCGCCTCTAGGTCTTTGGTCATCTCGGGGTCTTCAGGATTGGGCAGGTGATTGGGGTATGTGCCGTCGGACTCGCAGTAGAGGCAGTGCACGGTGATGCCGAGCCGCTCCAGCATCGGCGGGACGTATGTGCCGCTGAGGCCGTTGCCGGCGTCAAGCACGATGGTGAGGGGGCGGGCGATGCGCACTTTGCTCTGGATGGTGTCCATGTGGCGGTGGATCATGTCAAAATCCTGGTCCACGCTGCCGCTGCCGGTGGCGAAGGCGTCGTTGAGGATGATGTCGAGCAGATCGAGAATCTGTTGGCCCGCCAGCGCCAGCCGCCCGTAGGCCATCTTGATGCCGTTGTAGCGCGTGTCGAGGTGGCTGCCAGTGATCATCACGCCAGCGCCGCGCTCGCCGTAGCTGGACGAGGCGAAGTAGACAGTGGGCGTGAGCACTGCGCCGATGTCGGTCACGTTCAGGCCGGCCGACACCGCGCCCTCGATCAGGCCCTCTTTGATGCTAGGCGAGGAGGGCCGGTTGTCGCAGCCGATGAACAGGCGCTCGGTCTGGAACTGCTGCGGCAGATACGTGCCCAAGGCGCGCCCTACCAGCCGCGCTAGATCGGGCGTGATCTGCGGGGTGGGGCCGCTTACCACGCCGCGAATGTCGTACTTGCGAAAGATCGTCCTGTCAACCTGAGACATACAGTGTTCTCCTGTGTTGTTTGTTGGTCAGCGGCTGCCAGCGTTTTGACTGGCACATGCGTTAGAGACTGCCGGCGGCGTTGCGAAACAGGTCGTGGCAGGCCTCGCGCAGCGAGCCACCGCGCCCGCCGACATGAACGCCGCCGCGCGCCGCCAGCCGGGCCTGCACCCGCAGGCTGGGGTTTTCGATAGGCTGGTAGACGAACGTCAGCCGCCAGTCGGCGCCGCAGCGGCGCGCCGCCAGCGCCACCAAGCGGTCAAGCGCAGCCTGCGTGTCGGGGTCCAGCCAGCGGCTGTCGTCGTATTTTACAGGGCGGCGCGCCGCGGCCTCCAGCGACTTGAAGATAGTGTGGTTGCCGTCTACCTCGCGCCACAGGTCGCGCAGGACGGCGGGCAGCGAGGGCCGGTCGTCTACCTCCTCGAGCACTTGTCCCCAGGACGCTGCCGCGCGCCAGCGCACAGCGCCCGCCGCCGGGTACAAGCTGAGCGTGAGCATCGCATCCGGGCTGTAGACCTGGCTGATGTAGCCGATAGTGGCCTGCCATGCCTGGAAGCCGTAATCCGGGCGGCGCGCGGTGGGTTGGGCGCGCAGCGTTTCGTCGCTCATCTCCGGTCTGCCTGCTAATTCTCCACGGTGATTTCCTTGCCGTCCACGACAGCGGCGAACTGGAGCGCGGTGTCGTTGGCGTCCACGCGGATATGCGTGCCGGCTGGCGGATTGGCTTTAAGCAGGAAATCGGCCAGCGGCTCGCGCACAAAGCGCCGGATAATGCGGCGCAGCGGACGCGCGCCGTACTCCGGCTCGTCGTTCTGGGCCAACATCCACTGCAGGGCGGCTTCGCTGAACTCCATCACCAGGCCGCGCTCCTGGGCCATCTTGCTCTCTTTCTTCAGCATCAGCTTGAGGATGCTGTAAAGGTCTTCGGGCGACAGCGCGTTGAACATGATGATTTCGTCCAGGCGGTTGAGGAATTCTGGCCGGAAGAAGGTGCGCACCTCCTCCATTGCTTCCTCGCGCACTTCGTCGTCAATTACCGGGACGGCCAGCACATGCGAGCCGAGGTTACTGGTGAGGATAATCACCGTTTCGCTGAAGTTGGTCGTGTTGCCGCGGCCGTCGGTTAGGCGGCCCTCCTCGATCATCTGGAGGAGAATGTCAAGAACGCGCGGGTGCGCCTTTTCCACTTCGTCGAACAGCACGATGATATAGGGCTGCTGGCGCACGCGCTCGGTGAGCTGGCCGCCGGCCTCGCTGTCCACGTAGCCAGAGGGCGAGCCGATCAGCCGGTTAAGGCTGCTCTCATCCTTGAACTCGCTCATGTCCAGCGGCAGGATGTCGTCCTCGCGGCCGAACATGAATTCGGCCAGCGCCTTGGCCAGCTCGGTCTTGCCCACGCCGGTCGGCCCCAGAAACAGGAACGCGCCGATGGGCCGGCGCGGGTCCTTCAGGCCGACGCGCGCGGTCTTGATGGCGCGGCTGACGGCAAGCACCGCCTGATCTTGGCCAATGATGCGCTCCTTCAGGTGTTCAACCATGCTAGCGTAGCGCAGGCGCTCGTCCTCGCCCAGCTTGTTGACTGGGATGCCGGTCATCTGGCTGGCGGCCAGCGTTACGTCTTCGGGGTCCAGGTCAGAGTCTGTGCCTACATCGAGCTTGAACGCCAGATGAGCCTGTTTGCTCATGTTGACCATGGCGGCAGTGCGGTGCAGCAGGTGTTCGGCGCTGCGCGGCAGCGGCGTGGCGCTCATGTAGCGGCGCGCCAGCCGGGCAGCCACAGTGAGCGCTTCGTCAAGGATTTCGAGCTGGTAGTCAGCTTCCAGATGCGGTTTCTGGATTTTGAGGATTTCGATAGTTTCCTCAACCGACGGCTCTGGCACGCGCAGGATTTGGCTGTTCTCAGTGATCGCCATGACGGACGCCAAGCGCGCGTTGTACTCGACCTCGGTGGTGGTGGCGATAATGACCGGGTCGTCGTCGAGGAACGCTTTCTGGATAAGCGGCGTGGACTTGGTGAAATCGGCTTTGATGGGGCCGCCAAAGAAGCGGTGCAGGTGGGGGATGAACAGGATGCCGCCGCGCGCCTGGTTCAGGCCGGCGCGAACGGCTTTCTGGTCGTTGTCGAGCAGGGCTGTTTCGTCCACGCTGACAACGCTCTTGAGGTTGTTAGGGCCTTTGCCCTCGGAGATGAGCAGGCCCAGGCTGTAGGCCAGCGTGCGCTTGCCCACGCCGTCTGGGCCGATCAGGATGATGTGGCGGTTGACGGCCTGCGTGAGGATGTTGACCATGTCGCGCAGCAAGTCCTCGCGGAAGTACACTGCGCGCAGCGCGCCGGACCTGGCGGCGGCGACATAATCGCGCGTGGTGCCAGAGTTGGCCTTGCCGCCGTACTGCTGGCGGTCGCCAAGAATATCGGTAATGGCTTTGGGCGTGATGCCGTGCTGGCGCAGCAGGCCGCTGGTGCTAATCGAGCCTTCGGCCAGGACGGCCAGCACGTGGTCGGTGTCCACGCGCACTTCGTCGAGCGAGTTGGCGACGCTAAGGGCGTCGTCAATGAGGATAATTGTTTGGCGCGACAGCGGCACGGCGCGGTTGCCGGTGGCGATAAAGTCGAGGTTGCCGTTCTGGTCGCGGCGGCTCTCGACAGCCAGGTGCACCTGGCGCTCCAGCCGCTGCAGGTCCACGCCGCGGCTGCTCCGGAACACCTCGAGCAGGCGGGCAGCGGCGGTGTCAGGCCGGCGCAGCAGAGCCAGGAGGATCAACTCCGGCATGATAGTCGGCTTGCGATATTCGTCCTTAAGCGCGACAGCGTCATTTAGCACCGCGTCGAGGTCTTTCGACAGAAGGTCGGGGTTGAGCGTTCCCATACTGCGCTTGTCCTGTGCCAGTCGTAGTCACCTCTTAAGGTAACCCGAAACAGGGCGCGATACAAGGTGGAGCCGCTGCCTGCAGGCCGGCGCTTTATGGCAGTCCCGGCTCTAGGTAGATGGGCAGGCGGCCAGTGAGCGGGATCGCGCCGAACAGGGCCGCGCAGACCGCCGGCACAGCGGGACGCGCCGGGCTGAACGTCAGCAGGTAGCCAGCGATGCCAGGGAAGGCGCGCCAATCATAAGGGGAGAAGATAGCAGCGACCACGGTTTTCTCCGGCGGCAGGGCGTTAACCAGGGCCTGCTGGCGTGGGTTGCTGACGGCGTTCTGCGTGAAAACAACGATGACGTCGGCCCAGCGGGCGGCGTCCAGCGCCCAGCCGATTTCGTCGTCGCTGGGGGCGTCGCTGATGCCGATCCAGCGGATGCCGTCGCTGTACTGGCCGCACTCGTGCCGTATCTGGGCGCGGGTAGCGAGGAAGGCGACAGCGACTCGCTGTTCTGGGCGCAGCGGGATGAGGCCGCTGCGGTCGTAAGCTAGTGTCACGCCAGCGCGGAACAACTCGTCAATTACCGCAGCGTGTTCCGGCGTGCCGACGCGCTGGGGCGCGGCTTCAGCGTCCACCGGCTGCCAGTCCAGCAGGCCGAAGCGGCGCTTGGTTTCGAGGATGCGCCGCGCCGACTCGTCAATGCGCGCCTCTGGAATGTCGCCAGCGCGCACGGCGTCAACCACGGCCTGGATCATGCGCTCGGCCAGCGGCAGGCCCACGCCCGGCCCGGAGGAGATCATATCTGCGCCGGCCTTGACGGCCAGCGCAGCGGCGGCTTCATAGGTGAAGTTGGTGTCAATGGCGTCCATGTCGAGCGCGTCGGTGAGCACCAGGCCGTCGAAGCCGAGTTCGTCGCGCAGCAGACCGGTAATCACGGCAGGCGACAGACTGGCCGGCAGGTTTGGCTGCGGCTCGACCTGCGGATACCAGATGTGCGCGACCATCACGGCGGCTGCCCCGGCTTCGATGCCGGCGCGGAAAGGGACTAGTTCGACCGCGTCCAGGCGCTCGCGGCTGAGATTGAGCACCGGCAGCGTGACGTGCGAGTCCTGATTGGTATCGCCGTGGCCGGGGAAATGCTTGAGGGTGGCCAGCACACCGGCATCCTGGATGCCCTGAACAGCCCCAGCGATGGCCTCGCCCACGATCTGCGGGTTGCTGCCAAAGGCGCGCAGCCGGATGATCGGGTTGTCGAGGTTGGTTTCAAGATCGGCAACCGGCGCCAGGTTCATGTTGACGCCCACTGCCGCCAGCTCAGCCGCAATCGTGTAGCCATAACGGCGCGCCGTCTCTGGCCCAGCAGCGGCAGCGATCATCGGGCCAGGGAAAACGGTGAAGCCGTCGGTCAGCCGCTGGACGATGCCGCCTTCCTGGTCAATGGCGATGAGCAGCGGCGGGCCACCGGCTGCGGTAATCGCCTGCTGGTAGGCGTTGGTGAGGTTGGCGACAGACCGGGGCGGGCCGGTGTTGGACGTGAACAGGACAACGCCGCCCGGCTGCCAGCGCTGCAGAAAATCGCGCCCCACTTCGGTGATCTGCGCGCCGTGCAGAGTCACGAGGAACATCTGGGCCACGCGCTGCTCCAGCGTCATGCTGCTTAGGGGCGCGGGCGGCGCGAACCCGGCGAGCGACAGCAGCAAACACACGCTGCCGGCCAGGGCAGCCAGGCTGGAAAAGCGGGCTGTTGGCGCGCGCAAGGCCGCTACTGCGCCTGTTCGCTAAGGCGGTAGCCGATGCCGCGCACGTTCACGATCAGATCGGCGTCCTGCCCGGCCTGTTTGAGCTTGCGCCGCAGGTTGCTGACGTGCGGGCGGATCACCTCGCGGGCCTCGGCCTCATCCACAGTGTAGCCGCGCACTTCGCGCACCAGCTCGTGACACGACACCACGCGCCCCCGGTGGGCTGCCAGGTAGAGCAGCAGGTCGAACTCGGTGGGCGTGAGGTCAATCGGGCGGTCGCCCACGGCGATCTGGTAGCGGCCGGGGTAGATGGTCAGCGGGCCGAGCATCATGTTGGTGCTCACCGATTCTTCAACCGGCTCCGCCGCTTTGGGCGGCACGATATCCAGTTCGTCGAAAGCCGCGCTTACCACGTCAACGTCGGCCCTGGTCAGCTCGCTGACGTTGCTGCGAATCGCGTCCAGCAGGGCACGGCGGCGCTTTAGATTGCGCGAACGCTCGACCCCGCGAGCGACACTTTGGCGAATGTCCTGGCTGGAGCTGGGCTTGATGAGGTAATCGTGCGCGCCCAGGCGCAGCGCTTCGACAGCCGTGCCCAGGCTGGCATAGCCGGTCATCAGGATCACGATGGCGTCGGGGGCCACCTCTTTGATGCGGCGCAGCAGCTCAACTCCGGTGAGGCCGGGCATGCGGATATCGGTGAGCACCACGTCGAAGTGCTGCTTCTTCATGATGTCGAGGGCCTCCTCGCCGCTGGCCGCCTCGCTGACGTTGTAGCCCACGCGCTGGAGCGTCTTGCTAACCGAATAGCGGATAGCGCCTTCGTCATCAACGACTAGAACGTTCGCGTTTTCGTTCGCATCCATTGTGCACTATCTTTTTGAAAATGCGCTCAATCCTTTCTTCAGGATACATAATGTAACATTTTTTTGCAAATGCGCCCTTCAGGATTCCTACATTGTGGGTTACGGTTTGTGTGACGGCGCGACCAGCGCAAAGCTGACAGGCTCCGTGGCGGGGCCAGGTTGGGCGAACTGCGCGCTGGCGGCCCACACCGGCGCGCAGACCGCGGCGATTTGGCCGTTAACTACCAGCAGGGGCAGATAGTCGCGCAGGCGGCGCGGGATGCGGCGGTCGTTCAGCCACTGCTTAAGCTTCTGCCGGTGGCCGCCTAAGCCGAGCGGCGCGAAACGGTCGCCAGGGAGGCGCGTGCGGATTACAGCGTGCGCGCCAGCCGGCAGGTGAAGCGTGTGATCGCCGCACAGCCCAAGCTCCGCGCGCAGCAGCCAACCGCCTGGCAGAGGCGTGCTGCCGGGAATCGCCACAGGGACAGCTGCCCCCGGTTCCAGCAGCGGGCACGCCGGCGCTGGATGGGGGGCAGCGGCCAGCTCGATTACGACGTGGGCGTAATCCAGGCGCAGACGCAGCCCGCCCGGCAGCGCAGCAGCAGCGCCGGTGTGCCTGGCGAGCGCCAGCGCGCAGGCTGCCTCAACCTGATCGAAGCTGACTTCGGCGGCGCTGTTGAGTTCGCGGGCGGCCCAGTGGACAAAGCGCCAGCGCAGCGCGGGGTGAAGATCGCGAAAGGCAGCGCGCTCCAGTCTGATGCGGCCTGGCTCACGGCTGATGTGCGGCGCAATAGTTTGCGCTAGGGCGCGCTGCAGGTAGTCGTGGTCGGCGGCGGCCTGGGCAGCGAAGCGGGCCAAAGCGCGCTGGGCCTGCGGATTGATGCGTTCCAGCGCCGGGATAACTTCAGCGCGCAGGCGGTTGCGGGCGTAGGCGGTGTCTAGATTGGTGCTGTCCTGGCGCGGCGTGAGACCGTAAGCGGCGCAGTAGGCGTCAATCTCGGCGCGGGTGATGGCCAGCAGCGGGCGGATCAGCGTCAGGTCAGGGCTGCCTGGGAGCGGAGCCGCCGGGGACATAGCAGCCAGGCCGGCGCTGCCTGCGCCGCGCACCAGCCGCAGCAGCACTGTCTCCGCCTGGTCGCCAGCGTGATGGCCGGCGGCGACGCGCTGCGCTCCGGCGGCGCGGGCTGCTGCCGCCAGGAAAGCATAGCGCGCGGCGCGCAGCTCCGCTTCGGCGGTGGCAGGCTGTTCAGCGCGGCCGGTGACAACCGGCACGTTCAGCGCTGCGCAGAAGCTGACCACGAAGTCCACGTCGGCGGCGCTGGCCGGCCCGCGCAGGCCGTGGTCGAACGTGGCGGCGTGCAGGCGGCAGCCGAGCCGGTCGCGCAGCGCGTGCAGCGCGTGCAGCAGCGCTAACGAGTCCGCGCCGCCGGAAACGGCGACCACAACCGCGCTGTCTGGTGGGATGAGCTGGTGGCGCGCGCACGCGCTGTAGACGGCGTTGAGAAAGGTCGTCATGTTCCTGCTGCCTTAACGCTAGTATTATAACGGCTGTGTAGGTGGCCTGCGCGGGCGCTTTCCGACTGCAGAAGGGGCGTGTTATAATGCCGCGCTGGTCAACACCGCTAGGGAGACGCTTGTGCTCAGCCCGCTGGATTATTTTCTTGGCCTGTTTTCGCTCGACATCGGCATAGACCTGGGGACCGCCAATACGCTGGTGAGCGTGCGCGGCAAGGGGATTGTGATCAACGAGCCGTCGTTTGTGGCGATTGAGAAGAAAACACGCCGCCCGATCGAGGTGGGCGCGCGCGCCAAGGAGATGTGGAGCAAGAATCCGAAGGATATCCTGGTGGTGCGCCCCCTGCGCGACGGCGTGATCAGCGAGTTTGAAGTGACGGAGGCGATGCTGCACCACCTGATCGCCAAGGTGCACGAGCAAACCTGGGTGCCGATCCCGCGCCCGCGCGTGGTGGTGGGCATCCCCAGCGGCGTGACGGAGGTTGAGAAGCGCGCCGTGTTCGACGCCACGATCAGCGCCGGCGCGCGCGAGGCCTACCTGATTGAGGAGCCGGTAGCGGCCGCCATCGGGGCGGGGCTGCCCGTGCAGGAGACACGCGGCAGCATGGTGATTGACATCGGCGGCGGCACAACTGAGGTCGCCATTTTCTCGCTGGGCGGCATTGTCATCAGCCGGTCAATCCGTGTGGCAGGCGATGAGATGGACGAGGACATCGTCCAGTATATGCGCACCAAACACAACCTGCTCATCGGCGAGCCGACGGCGGAAAAGGTCAAGATCGAGATCGGATCAGCTTATCCCCTGCCACAGGAACGCGTGATGTCAGTGAAGGGGCGCAACCTGGTGACCGGCCTGCCGGCTTCGGTGGAGGTCAGCTCAATTGAAATCCGCGAGGCGCTGGCCGGCTCGGTAGATATTATCGTGGACACTGTAAAGGATGCGCTGGACGACACGCCGCCGGAGCTGGTGGCTGACCTGATGGAGAGCGGCATCTGCATGGCCGGCGGCGGCAGCCAGCTAAAGGGCTTGACTGAGCGCATGGCAGAAGAGGTGAACATCCGCGTGTGGCTGGCAGAGGACGCGATGACGTGTGTGGCGCGCGGCGCTGGCCGCGTGCTGGAGGACTACAACAACCTGCGCCGCCTGCTGGTGGGCCTGGAGCGCGGCAGCACCCAGCACTGACGCTCATTTATTGGCCCGGCGTCTGCTATAATCCCCCGTTAAATGGTCAACTGAGGTGTGCTGCGCGTGCGAACGTGGCGTTCTAACCGATTTCTGTTCCTGACGATCAGCCTGATGGCGGCGGCTGTCTTGATCGTGACCAGCCAGATCGGGCTGCTGCGACCGCTTGAGGACTTGGCGGCGGTTCCGCTGAACTTGGTGGCGGGAGTGCTCAACCGGGTGACGCTGCAGATCGTCGGCGGCGTGGAGGACCTGGTCGAGCTGCAGACGCTGCGCCAGCGCAACGCAGACCTAGAGGAGGCGCTGGCTCGCTACCAGACCGAGTTGGTGGAGCTGCGCGAGATCGCCAGCGACTATCAGCGGCTGGCCGAGCTGCTCGACTACACGACGCGGGCGTCCAACCAGCAGTTCTTGGCGGCAGACGTGATCGGGATTGACCAGATGGCCTTGCGGCGCACGCTGACGATCAACCGAGGCACGCGCGACGGCATTGCAGTGGGTATGCCGGTAGTGACGGGAAAAGGGCTGGTGGGCCGCGTGATTGCGGTGGGCGCAACGTCGGCGCGTGTGCTGCTGATTACGGACCGCGACAGCGCAGTCAGCGCCCGGCTCCAATCCACGCGGGCGGTTGGCAGCGTGCGCGGGCAGACCTCCGGCAGCCTGCGCATGGAGATGATCCCGCTGGGCCAACAGGTGCGCGTGGGCGACTTGGTGATCACGTCCGGCTTGGGCGGGAATTTCCCGCCGGACATCGTAATTGGCGTGGTGACCAGCGCGCGCCAATTCGAGTTTGAGCTGGCGCAGGAAGCGGAGGTGGCCAGCCTGAACGACTTCGACTCGCTGGAGTTCGTGCTGGTGATTACCAGTTTCGAGCCGGTGGATATGTCGGTACTGGACCGCTGAGCAGGACCTGATGGCTGATGGGCAGCTTCCTGAGCCTACCGGTGCTGGCGTTGGCGGCTGTGCTGCAGGCGAGCGTGGTGCCGCATGTGCGCGTGTTCGGCGGCAGCCCCGATTTGGTTTTTCTGATTGTGCTGGCGTGGTCGGTGCATGCGCCGCTGGAGCAGGCGGTGCTGTGGGCTTTCGTTGGCGGCGTCTTGCAGGATTTACTGTCGGTTGCGCCGCTGGGCATGTCTGTGGTTGGGCTGGTGTTGGTGGTGTTTATGGCACACGCTGTGCGCCGGCAGGTGTACAGTGTGAACGTTCCGCTGCTGGCTGGCCTGCTGCTGGCTGCGGCGGTTGTGCACCAGGCGGCGCTGCTGGCGCTGATTGTGTTAACCGGGCTGCGCCTAGACATTGTGCGCGATCTGAACTACGTGGTTTTCCCGTCGCTGCTCTACGACTTGGCGATGTTCTGGCCGGTGTACTGGGTGATGCGCCGGGTGCAGCGGCGCTATGCCTCGGAGCGGCGTTTCTTTACGTGATACGGTTGCGAGAGGTTTAGTGTATGCAGCGGCTTCTGCCCTTCCAGGGTTGGCGCCTGACGTTCTTTCAGGGTGTAGTGATCGCCGTGTTTTTGGTGTTCTCGATACGTCTCTACGAGCTGCAGGTGGTGCGCTCCGACGAATACCGGCTTTACGCCGATGACAACCGCCTCAACGAACTGCTGCTGGCTGCGCCGCGCGGCGCGATCTTCGACCGCTACGGCGTGCCGCTGGCAGTCAACGTGCCGGCTTACAATGTGACAGTTGTGCCGGCCGCAGTGCCCAGCAGCGTGGACGCCGCGCTGGCCATCTATAACCGGCTGTCGGCGCTGGTGGGCGTGCCGCCAACGGCGGCGCTGGCGGCTGGGCGCGGCGTGCGCAGCATCGAGGAGATCGTGGACGAGGGGGCGCGCATCGCGCCGTTCCGGCCTGTGGTGGTGGCGACTGACGTTGATCTGAGCGCGGCCATGCAAATCCTGGAGGAGCGCATCTCGCTGCCCGGTGTGGATATCGAGCCAATCGGCGTGCGTCAGTACCCGACCGGCGCGCTGACCACGCAGGTGGTGGGGTACATGGGGCCGATCCCCGAAGCAGAAGCGGCGGCGCTGCGCGAGCTGGGCTACAACCCGGCCTTTGACCGTATCGGCTATGCCGGTGTGGAGTTCTTTTTGGAGGATATTCTCAGCGGGGAGCGCGGGCGCGAGCTGCGCGAGGTAGACGTTGCTGGCGAGGTAATAAAAGTGATCGGCCAGGTGCCGCCCACGCCAGGTCAGAACGTGCGCCTGACGCTGGACACAAAGCTGCAAGAGGCGGCCGAAACAGCGCTGCGCAACCGCATCGCGCTGGTGAACGCGGCTGAAGGGCGTCTGCGGACTCAGTCCGGTGTGGTTATTGCGATGAATCCGCAGAACGGCGAGGTGCTGGCGCTGGTGAGCTGGCCCACGTATGACAACTCGCGCTTCGCACGCTCGATTGACTACGAGTACTACCTGACGGTGCTGAACGACTCACAGAAGCCGCTGATCAACCACGCCATCAGCTCGCTCTACCCGCCGGGATCGGTGTGGAAGCTGATTACGGCTGCGGGGGTGCTGGAAGAAAAGGTGATCGCGCCGCAGACAACGCTGAGCGATCCAGGCCGGCTGGTGCTGCCCAACCGCTACGCGCCCAACGACATCGCCGCGGCGCAGACGTTTGTGTGCTGGAATCGCAACGGCCATGGGCTGGTGGACATGCTGGCGGGCATTGCGCAGAGCTGCGATGTCTACTTCTATCAGGTGGGCGGCGGCAACCCGGAAATCTCGCCGAACGTGCTGCGCCCGAACGGCCTGGGGCCAATTGACCTGTTCCGCTACGCAACGGCTTTTGGCATCGGCTCTGAGCTGGGCATCGAACTGCCGGGCGAGCAGGCGGGTCGAATGCCTGACCCTGACTGGAAGCGGCGCGTGTACGGAGAGAATTGGTCCACAGGCGACACTTACAATGCCGCGTTCGGCCAGGGGTATGTCACAACTACGCCGCTGCAGCTCATTGCTTCCACGGCTGCGATTGCTAACGGCGGCGTGCTGTACCAGCCTACGCTGGTCAACAGCCTGCTGGACGCCGAGGGCAACGTGGTTCAGGTGTTTGAGCCGCACGTGCTGCGCCACGTCAACATAGACAACCTCGATCCTGCCGAGCCGATACGGCTGCTGCTGCTAGAGGACATGATTATGAAAGGCCCCTCCAGCCTGGCCTGCCTGTGCGAGCCAACCAGCGACTATTACAACCCGCTGCGCTGCGACCCGCAGAACTACAGCAACACGGTGGACATTGATCCGGACCCGTTCGTCCAGGACATGCGCCAGTACACGGTGTACATTCCTTACAACTACAATTTCAACGGCCGGGTGTGTTCGCCGCTGCGCTTTAACAGCCGCTACACGCCGCCGTTCGTGAGCAGCGAAAACATCCTGCTGGTGGAGCAGGGGATGCGCGCCACCGTGACTGTAGGGACCGCGCAGAGCGCCAACCTGCCGTATATCAACGTGGCGGGCAAGACCGGCACCGCCGAATACTGCGACGAGATTGCGTGGCCGCTGGGGCTGTGCGTGCCGGGAAACTGGCCGGCGCACGCTTGGTTTACGGCCTACGCGCCGTATGAGAACCCGGAGATCATCATCATTGCGTTTGTCTACAACGGCGGTGAGGGTTCGCTGGTAGCGCTGCCGATCGTCGTCGAAACGCTGGAGGCATACCTGCGCCTGAAGAACGAGCGCGAGTCGCCGAGAGCGCCTGTGAGCGCGTCATCTTAGACCAGTGGAGAGCCGACCAGAGGATGCCAGCAATAACGCAGCAGCAGCGGCAGACCCTTGCTTATTGGCTGCCCAGCGCGGCGGCTGGGGCTGGGGCGTGGCTGGCTTTCGTGACATTGGGCCAGACGCCGCTGGTGCGCGCCGCTGGCCTGGCGTTGGTGGTGGCTGGCATGGCGATGCTGCTGCGCCGTTGGGGTGCTGCGCTGGCGGTGATTGGCGGCCTGGCGCTGGCGTTCAGCCCGGCGTTCTGGTCGCAAACGGGCGGCGCCGAAAGCCTGAACCTGCCGCTTACGCTGGCAGCGCTTGGGTTGACCGGGCTGGTTGGGCTGGCGCTGGCGCGCTTTGCCGGCCGCCCCTACGCAGCTGTTGGCGCGGCGCTGCTGGTCTTTACTGTTTTTTTCTGGAGCGGTCTGGCTAACCCGCGCAGTCTGCGTCTGACTACACTCCTGACGGTGTGGCTGCTGTACTTGCTGCTCGATCTGCTGCACATTACGAATCCGCGACCAGACGAAGCGCCGTCGGAAGCGCCAGGTTCGCACTACACGCTGGGACTGCTGCTGCTGCTGACGCTGGGTGTCATCAACGACCCGCTGTTTACGCTGATCCTTCCGTCAGTTGTGCTGGGCCTGGCGCTGAGCCGCGCGCCGCTGGCCCGCTGGCACTGGCTGGCGTTGGGCATCGTCTCTGTGGTTGGTCTGTACGGCATTGCGGAGACTTACATAACGTCTACCTGGTGGAGCTTTCCGTCAGCCCAAGCTGAAGCTGTGGGACTGCGCGTGCCGTATGTCATGGCTGACGGTTGGCGTCAGGCTTCCCGCTGGATTTACCTGCTGGGGTTGATCGTCGGCCAGTTCACAGCGGCGGGCGTGGCGCTGGGGGTGATCGGCCTGGCGCGGCTGGCGCGCTGGTATCCGCCGCTGGGCGCGGTGACGATGACCGCTTACGCCACGTTCACGGTGTTCGGGTTGGTGTACTTCGGGCGCGACGGCGCTGTGCTGCTGCTGCCGCTGCTGGTTATCCAAGTTTTCTGGATGACATACGCTGTGCACGCGCTGGGCGAGTGGCTGCAGCACGGCCTACGGGTGGGCGGCGTGGTTGGCTGGCTGGCGCCAGCGGCCTACACGCTGCTGCCGCTGGCTATGCTGCTGCGCATTACTGGCGGCCTGTAGCAATAGTTGTAAAAACTTGTATAGTAGTGATTGTTAATGTTTCGCTTTCGGCCCGTTGTGTGGCTGGCCGGCCCGGTGGACAACTCGTCTTATGCAGCAGGAACAGAGCTTTGCTATAAAAGGCACTAGAGATGGCCTTCTCATTGCGCTTAACGCCAATGAGGATTGGAACACTGTGCTAACCAGCCTGGCGGCGCACATTGACCAGCGCCTTAACTTTTTCGCCGGCGCGCGCATTATTGTTGACCTGGGCGAGCGGCCAGTGCCCCGCCACGACCTCAGCTCACTAAAAGCGCTGCTAGAGCGGCGCGACCTGCACCTGTGGGCCGTGTTAAGCGAGAGCCAGACAACCAACGAGGCTAGCAACGCGCTCGACCTGCGCACCAGCGTGGGCAGCCTGGTTCCGGGACGCGGAGAAACTGACCAGTTAGCGTCCAACACGGCTGAGGAAACGGGCACCAACGGCGTGCTGATACGGCGCACGCTGCGCTCTGGCCGCACTGTGCACAGCATGGGGCATGTGGTGGTGATTGGCGATGTTAACCCGGGCGCGGAGATCGTGGCGGTGGGCGATGTCATCGTTTGGGGGCGGCTGCGCGGGAACGTTCACGCGGGCGCGAACGGCGACGAGAGCGCGGTGGTGTGCGCGCTGGATATGACGCCAACGCAGCTTAGGATTGCCGGCTACATCGTCACGTCTCCGGCAGACAAGCGGCGCAAACCCCGGCCAGAAGTGGCTGTCGTGCGGAACAATCAGATCATTGTCGAGGCCTGGACCTAGCGCGAAAGGGACGTTAGATGGGGGCGAAAGTCATTACGATCACGTCTGGGAAAGGGGGCGTGGGCAAGACCACGGCGACGGCCAACCTGGGTGTGGCCCTGGCCCGGATGAACAAGCGGGTTACGGTGATTGATGCGGACATTGGCCTGCGCAATCTCGATGTAGTGATGGGGCTGGAGAACCGCATCGTATACGACCTGGTGGACGTCGTCGAGGGGCGCTGCAAGCTGCGCCAGGCGATGATCAAGCACAAGTTGTTTAACGATCTATACCTGATTCCCGCCGCGCAGACCCGCGACAAAACCGCCGTCAGCCCGGCTGATATGATCCAACTGGTGGACAAGCTGCGCCCGGAGATGGATTTTATCCTCATTGACTCGCCTGCAGGGATCGAGCGAGGTTTCCGCAACGCGGTTGCGCCCGCCGACGAGGTGCTGATTGTCACCAACCCGGAGGTGTCGGCTGTGCGCGATGCCGACCGCATTATCGGCCTGCTGGAGGCAGAGAACAAGGGGCCGGGCAAGCTGATCCTCAACCGGATGAAGTCAGATATGGTGCGCAAAGGGGAAATGCTGTCGGCGGAGGACGTGACCGATATCCTGGCCATCAAGCTGATCGGCATTGTCCCGGAGGACGAGGGCGTAGTGCCGGCCTCTAACAGCGGCATCCCGGTAACACTCAACGAGAACTCGCGCGCGGGGCAGGCCTTTCGCGACATTGCGCGGCGGCTCAACGGCGAAGACGTCCCGCTTGTTTCGACGGGTGACAACGGCAGCTTTCTGCAGCGGCTGGCGCGCCTGTTCAGCGGCAGCGATGCCAGATGAGGGGGTAAGAGGCGATGGCCGGATTCTTCGAACGAATGATGGGCAAAGGGACGGGGAAGGGCAGCGGCTCAACTGCTAAAGAGCGCCTGCAGTTCATTCTGGTGCACGACAGGATCAACCTGTCGCCAGAGCGCCTGCAGGCTATGAAACAGGAAATCCTAGACGTGATTTCCAAATACGTGGCGGTAGACCGCGATAACGTGGATATTGCCCTGCAGCAGCGCCAGCGCGACAGCCTGATCGTCGCTGAAATCCCCTTCTCCAAACCGGCCGAGGGCATTGAGCAGGATGACGAGGATGTCGCTCGTCCGCCGCAGCCCAGTGACAGTGACACAGACAGCAAGGCAGCAGACGACGCGGGCGGTGGGTGAGCTGGGCCGGCCTTGTATTGCTGCTGTGGCTTCTGTATGATGCCGCGCGGTGATTAATCGCAGAACATCCGTGGCATGAGTTCGACCGAAAGCATCTGGCGCCGCTTTGACTATCTCCTGTTCGGCATCACAGGGCTGCTGATTGTCTTTGGCATCCTCATGATCCGCAGCGCGACTCAGGGCGCGATTGACCCAGCGCTGATCAGCCGTGTGCCCGACCAGATTCAGTTCGCTGTGCTGGGTCTCTTCATCATGATAGGTTTGGCGCTGCTGGATTACCGCCTGTTGGGCGGCCTGAGCCTGTGGCTGTATTTGCTGATGGTTGCGCTGCTGGTGATGGTCATTTTCTTCGGCGTGGAGGGCGACGCCGGCGGCAGAAGCTGGATTAACCTGGGCGTTCGCATCCAGCCGGCGGAGATCGCCAAGGTGTTGATTATTATCACGCTGGGCTATTTCCTAGCGCGCCGGGCTGACCAGCTGGGCAGCCTGCGCACTGTCTTTCTATCGCTGGTGCATCTAGGCATCCCGACGCTGCTCATCTTTATCCAGCCGGACCTGGGCATGACGACGGTGTTCGTTTTTATTTGGCTGGTGTTGATCTGGGGGGCAGGGCTGCGGCTGCGCCATATCGCTGTGTTTGCTCTGGTGGGAATGCTGGCCGCGCCGGTAGTGTGGAGTCAGATGGAAGCCTACCAGCAGTCGCGCATTACAACGTTTCTGTTCCCAGAGAGCGACCGAGACGCTTACTACAACATTCGCCAGTCGCTTATCAGCGTTGGTTCGGGCGGTATAGTGGGCAAGGGATACACGACAGGCACACAGAACCGGGGGCGCTTTCTGCGCGTGCGGCACACGGATTTCATCTACAGCGTGATCGCCGAGGAGTTCGGTTTCGTGGGCAGCATCGCTGTGCTAGGCCTGTTGGGCCTTGTTATCGCTCGCATCCTCAACGGCGCGCGGACCGCCGTTGACCCATTCGGCAGCCTGATCTGCTACGGCGTGGCCGCATTCATCTTTTTTCAGACGGTAACGGCGGTTGGCATGAACATCGGTCTAGTGCCAGTTACCGGATTAACGCTACCGCTTATTAGCTCTGGTGGTACTTCGTTGTTATCAACAATGGCTGGAATTGGCTTGGCGCAGAGCGTAATCGCCCGCCGCCGGCGCGTGTAGGTGCTGCTCTGCAGGAGTGACTGTGACCCCATCAAGCGATCGTCCGGTGCGTGTTCGTTTTGCGCCCAGCCCAACTGGCCCGCTGCACATCGGCGGCGTGCGTACGGCGCTGTTCAACTGGCTGTTTGCCCGCCACCACGGCGGTGCGTTCGTTCTGCGCATTGAGGACACCGACCAAAAACGGTATGTGCCCGGCTCGACCGAGATGCTGATGGACGCGCTGCGGTGGGTTGGGCTGGACTGGGACGAGGGGCCGGACAAGGGCGGCCCATACGGGCCGTATGTGCAGTCGCAGCGGCTGGCGCTGTATCAGGAATGGGCGCGTTGGCTGGTCGAACACGACAAGGCCTATCCATGCTACTGCACTCCTGAGCGGCTGGAACGGGTGAACCAGGAGAGAGAAGCGCGCAAGGAACAGCCCGGCTACGACCGGCACTGCCGCAGCCTGACTCCTGCCGAGCGCGCGGCGCGTGAGGCTGAAGGCCTGCCCAGTGTGATTCGCATTAAGATGCCGCTGGATGGCCGGACAGTCGTCCGCGATCTGATTCGCGGCGAGGTCGTGTTCGACAACGCGCTGCAGCAGGACGCGGTGCTGCTGAAATCCGACGGCTTTCCGACATATCACCTGGCGAATGTGGTAGATGACCATTTTATGGCCATCTCGCACGTGCTGCGCGCCAACGAGTGGATGCCCTCCCTGCCGCTGCACGCGCAGCTGTGGGCGGCCTTCGGCTGGGAGCCGCCGCAGTACGCCCACCTGCCGGTGCTGCTCAACCCAAATGGCAAAGGCAAGCTGAGCAAGCGGCACGCGGGGTTCACTCAGGACGGGCGGCGCGTGCTGGTGTTGGCAGAGGAATTCCGCCAGGCGGGCTATCTGCCAGAGGCGCTGGTGAACTTCCTCACCAATATCGGCTGGAACTTCGGCGACGAGCGGGAAGTGTTCACGATGGATGAGGCGGTGGCGCGCTTCAGCCTGGATCACGTTAACCCAGCGGACAGCATCTACCCGATTGAGAAGCTGGACTGGCTGAACGGCGTTTACATCCGCGAGCTGCCGGTTGAGGAGCTGGCGCGCCGCCTGCGCGAGCCGCTGGAAAGGGCCGGTTTCACAGTGGACGATGACCGGCTGCTGAGGATTGCGCCGCTGGTGCAAACGCGCCTGAAGACGCTTAACGACGTGGTGGAGATCGCCGGTTTCTTCTTCCGCCAGCCGTTCGAGCCAGCGCCGCCGGAGCAGCTTATCCAGAAGAAGATGGATGCCGCCGCGGCGCGGGCGGCTCTTGAGCGCGCTGCGGAGCGTCTGGCTGGGGTGGAGGACTTCACGCACACCGCCCTTGAGCCGGCGATGCGCGCGCTGGCCGAGGAGCTGGGCCTGAGCGCCAGCCAGCTGTTCGGCACGCTGCGCGTGGCGGTCACGGGACAGCAGGTAGCGACGCCGCTGTTCGAGACGATGGAGATACTCGGGCGGGACGTGGTGCTGACACGGCTGCACGCAGCTGCAGCGAGTCTGGTAGATGGGAGTGGGGAAGATAGTGGACACAAAGGTTGATTTTGAGCGTCAAAAGAGTCGCCTATGCCCGCACGATTCCGCACTCCCCTAGTAGATTAAGCCTTGAAAACAGCCCGCAGCTCAATTAAAATATGTCTTATTAATGGGGGATAGTTCAACGGCAGAACGACGGGTTCTGGCCCCGTTAATCTTGGTTCGAATCCAGGTCCCCCAGCTAAGCTGGATCCAAGTCGAACTTTGATCTGCAGAACTGGTGGAAATAATTTTTCCGCCAGTTTTGTTTTCTGACCTTACCCCAGTTTGGTGGACAGCGAAAATGTCCCATAAGCTGCGAGTCAGGAACGTGAGCTTGCCCCTGACATCTTTTCTGTCCGTCAAATCCGGGTAGGGTCAAGCCCTGCCCAGCTTGTACTCGTGCTGACGATGTTTTGGGTGAATTGCTAGTGACATCCGGTACTCACGCGGTGAAATACCACATATCTGTTTGAAAACGGCGTAAAAACGGCTGATAGATCCAAAGCCAACTTCGAAGGCAATGTCGATAATTTGCTGGTCAGTGGTGACCAAGAGCCGCTGCGCAGTTGCTACGCGGTACTCAGTCAGGTAGGCGACAATCGGCATCCCAAATGACTGGCGGAACAGCCGTGTGGCGTAGCTAGGATGCAAACCAACCGCCTCAGCAATCTCCCTTACGCGCAGCTCGCTGTTGTTATAGTGATCGGCAATAAAGCACGCAATGCGCTCTGCAGTGTGTAGTCCGCCGTTAGCTAGCATAAACTTGTTTTCGCTTGTCGGCAGGCTTTCATGCGCCTGCCATAATCTGTGCAGCCTGGCTTCTATTTCAAGCAAGATCATACGACGGTTTTCGTGTGGGTTCGTCTCTAGGTCGTTACGCCACTGAGTAAACCAGACATGGTCAGAGTGAATGTAGGTGTTGCTGCGTTCCACAATAAAACGACCGTTCAGAATCTGTTTAGTGAACTGCTGCGGTAGACCCCAGTCCAGAAACCATGCAAGTGGGATCGTCAGCCAGTATAGCACCGTTGTGCTGTCCATATGAATGAGGTTGTGTGGGATAGCCGCCCAGAACACGCCAACCTGGTTAGGAGCCAGACTGACATAATTGCCGCCGAACAGGTAAGTCAGCGACCCGTTGGCCGAAAGGTTAAGTTCGATTTCGTTGTGTTGGTGGCGGATTACCGGTGATGACGGATAAAAGGAACCGGTCGTTAGCCCTCTCACCTCAAAGGCTTTGTGTAACTGCCGGTTTTGTTGTGACATAAGACATCAGTTTCCAGGAAGAAACAATCCCAAAACGAGAAGTTTAACTTGTATTCGGTATGTTAGAGTGAATCACGATATCGGTCAACACATTGAAGTTTGTTGTTGTGATGGTTAATCCGTTGATTTCACTCAATATAGATTATCGCCCTTCCTTCCCAAAAGATTTCAGGCCCGGCGTCGGCGTTATCGGCGTTGGCAACATCGTTCGCAACGCGCATCTCAAAGCATATAGCCTCTACGATGTCAATGTAGTAGGCGTCTATGACGTTAACCCCAAAGCGACAGAAAATATCGAGCGTGAATTTGGCGTGCGCCGCGTGTTCGACAGCGTTGATGCGCTCATTAACCACCCGGACGTTGTCATTGTGGATGTGACCCCGCATCCAAAAGATCGCGTGCCATTAGTCAAGCGTGCGTTGCGGGCTGGTAAGCACGTGCTGTCCCAAAAACCGCTGGCGTCGACTCTAGCAGAGGCGCGCGAGCTTATTGAGCTGGCTGACCGCCAGGGCGTGCAACTGGCCGTAAATCAGAACGGTCGGTGGTCGCCTCCGTGGCGCATCGCCACTTTGCTCATCCAACAGGGGGTTATTGGCGACGTACTGGAAGTTACTCATTTGTTTGACAACAGTTTCGCCTGGACAATGGGAACAACGTTCGACGATATCCGTCAGTTTGTCATTTACGACTACGCCATTCACTGGTTTGACATCACTCGTTGTTGGCTCGAAAACAAAACCGTTGATACCATTCGTGCGCGTGAGTATCGTCCTCCCAACCAACCGTCAGAGGCAAAGACGCCGTGGGCTATGTGGTCAGAGATTACCTATACCGACGGAACGAATGCAATGATCAGGGGTGGGGGCGTTTCGGTGACATCAAAGCCAAGTCATCCTTTCTGGATACACGGCACTCAAGGTGTGATTCGTGGAAGTAACCTGCGCGATGACTGGGTAGAGTTGGAACGCGACGGTGAATTTACACGTTTCGATCTGCAGGGCAACTGGTTTCCAAACGGTTTTGCTGGGACGCTTGGCGAGCTTGCTCACGCTATTGTCGAAAATCGCGAACCCTGGAATTCGGCCAAACACAATTATCTTTCCCTGAAAATGACTCTAGCCGCCTGCCGATCGGCTGATCTGGATGGCCAACCGCTCAAAATACAGGAGTTTGAAGGATGAAGCTGGGCGTTATCGAGAATCTGTGGCGTGAAGCAGACGAAGGCGCCTTATTCCGCCGCATTGTGCGTATTGATGCCGAAGGTGTGGAAATTGTATACAGCAGCGAAACCAGCGGTAATGGTGCAGATCGTCTGCGCAGGTTAAAGGCGGCCCAGGCTAGCGGGCCCGAAGTGCCAGCAGTGCAGGTTGCTCCCTTAGCCGGTGTGGGGTTTGCTGCCAGTGACTCCGCGCAGTCCGAAACCGCGTTGCAGCATGTACGCACGGCTGTAAACTGGGCGACCGAGCTTGGCGCTCAGGTTGTCGTTGTGCCACCGCTGTTTCCCAAGGCAGCGGCCATACCTGAAGATGCATGGGGCCGCATGATCCGGGGTTTTCAGACTCTGTGTGCAGAGGCGAGCCACAAAGGGATTAGGATTGCATACCGATCGCCAATGTTGTCTCGTGACTTACTTCAGCTCGCTGCCCAGGTTAATTCGCCTGCATTCGGTGTTGTGATCGATACGGCTTATCTGGTCGAATGGGGTATGGATCCCGCAGCAGAATTGCTCGCACTGGGTTCGCTTGTGCAGCACATCTACCTTAACGATATTCACATCCACGCCAACGACTGTCACCCTGGTCGCGGACAGGTTGATTACAGCGCCATCGCTAACGCCCTGCGCCAGGTTGGTTATGATGGTTGGGTGATTGTCCAAACCCCACCTACGCTCCCTGAACTCGTGGCTCGCGCCCTCAGTTTCGTCCGTTATTGGTTGCCAGAACTCGCATCACGACGTCGTTACCCTCGCATTGGCGCCATGTCATGGGACTTCAAATACCCGGCAAGAGAGATCAATCGGGTAGTTGATGAACTCCTGCGTTACGGCCTCGAGGCTGTTCAGATTGGCGGCGACATCCTGATCGACGTAGTAAAACATCCAGACAGAGGGCCGGTTGTACGCGCTGCATTTGAGGACAACGGCATTGAAGTGGTTGGTCTGGCCGGGTATCGCAACCTGACCGCGCCTGACCCAGCAAAACGACGTGCAAACATCGACTTCATCAAGCGTTGTCTAGAAATTGCCTGGTCGCTTGGTACATCGGTGGTCGCCACCGAAACTGGCACCTATCACTTGGAAAGCGACTGGCGACCTGTTCCGGAGAATTGGAGTGAAGCAGCCTGGGATACGTTGCACGCAGCGCTCGATGAAATAGTTGAAGTGGCAGCGGCCAACCAGAGTTGTGTTGCGCTTGAGGGCTACGTCAACAATATCCTTCAAACGCCAACACAGATGACCAGATTACTCGAACGCTATCCTGGCCCAAACGTCCAAGTCGTTTGTGATCCGTTCAACTATTTGTCCAGCCAACTGTTGCCAGTGCAGGAACGTGTGACACGCAACTTCCTACATCGTTTCGAAGATCGGTTTGTTCTGGCGCATCTAAAGGATGTCGACAGCGGGGGTGCGGAAGTGACGACACCTGAATTTGGGCAGGGCGTGTTTGTGTTTCGTCCCTATTTTGATTTTCTTAAATCACACCGGCCCGACCTGGCGATTATTTTGGAACATCTCCCAAGCGATCATATCCCGGAAGCGATTCGGCGCTACCATGCTATGATGAGCGAGACAAAACCAACTTGAACACTTTGTATTTGTTTAATGTCTGAAAGCTGTACAGAGCCTGGACAGGCGTCTGCAGGCACATTTAGCGCCTAAAGCAATCGCATATGCAAAAAAGCTGACCTTACCCCAGTTTGGCGGACACAAAAAATGTCCGTTAGACTGAGCGTAAGGCACGAACGATGGGCTACAAGAAATACACGGATGAATTCAAGCGGGAAGTGCCGGCGCTGGCAGCGGAAGGCAGCCGCAGCATCGCCCAGCTGGCGCGCGAATCGGACATCACGCCGGGGCTGATCTACAAGTGGCAGCAGCGTTAGCGGGTGCAGGATGAGCAGCTTCAGCCAAGCGCAGAGCGGGCAGGGCAAGCAAAGCTGCGACGATCGAAGCGCGAGCTGGAGATCGTCAGGCAAGGCTGGAAAAAGACCAGGTGACCCTCAGCATGAGTGATGTCGGGCGCTGCTATGACAATGCCATGCAGGAGAAGCTTCTGGGGTACCCTGAAAACTGAGTGTGCTGACCGCCCCTTCCCGTCACGAACAGCGGCACGCGCCGCCATCTTCGAGTACATCGAACTCTGCTACAACCGTCAGCAGCGACACTTGGCGCTGGGCTATCTCAGCCCGGCCGAATTCGAGATGCGTGCCCGCCTCTGACGTTCTCACCGTCCGTCAAATCGGGGTAAGGTCACCCCCCCGTGCCGCATATTGGCACAGGTATTGATTCAACAAAGCCGCCTTATTCACATCTTGTCAGTAGCTTTGTAGTGATGAAGGTCAAAAAATGAGAAAAAACACTTCAAAATTGAGATGACCCTACTGCAAAGGTCATCTATTCTGCAATGCAGTAGTACTTTGATCAATTAGTTAAAAGGGATTTTACGGATGTCGCACAAATTTTCTCGCCGTACATTCTTAAAGGGATCAGTTGCAGCCATTGCTGCGAGTCTGGCGTCGCAAAGCGGTAGTAGGTTTCTCAGCCAGGGCATTTTTGCCCCTAATGTCGTACGCGCACAAACGAACACTGTCACGATGCTGCTTCAGCCTAATTTCCACCAGGCAATGGCTTCTGTGCTGGGTGGCTTTGAAGAGAGTACTGGTCTCACTGTGAAACTGGAGAGCATTCCCGCCACCAGCGGCGTCGACAACCTAACGCATCTTAGCACCTCGTTCGCCTCTGGCACCAGCCCTTACGATGTCGTCAGCGACTCGGATGAGAGCTCACCCCTGCTGATGCGCGCAGGCTGGTTGATGCCATTAGATGATATCATTCCAGCCGAAACCTGGGCCGATTTTCCCGATAGCATGTCTGAAATGATTGACATTTGGCACAAATACGAGGGCACATATTATCGCATTCCACACGTGCTATCAATGGGTTACTTCTGGACGCGCAAGGATTTACTTGATGAGCGCGGCATGGCCGCGCCTGCCACATGGGAAGAACTAGTCGAACTCGGCAAAGAATTTGCTGATCCTCCCAACAACATGTGGGGTACAACCGACGGTCTGCTCAAACCGGCGCTGTTGTTCGTCTACCTTGCTTACCTGACTGCGCAGGCGGGTGGCGACATTTTTGCCTTTGATGACGGTACCGCCGCTGCTTTCCAGTTCCTACATGACATGATCCACACGCATCAAATTTTCCCCGAAGCCGCTCTGAGTAACGATTATTCTGCGCAGAATGAGTACTACTTCCAGGATCGAGTTCCCGTTATGCGGCAGTGGGCGTTTATTTACGACGTTGCTCGCTCGCGCACTGACTGGTATGCGCCCGAGAAGATGACGGTCGAACTACCGCCCGGGGGCCCTGCTGGGCGTAAGAGTTGGATCGGCGGATGGGGCTACGAGATCCCTGCTTTTGCTCCCAATCCCGATGGCGCGGCAGAACTGATTCGCTACCTGACTTCGGTGGAAGTTGCGCCGCAGCTTGCCCAGGCCAGCGCGCAGTTTGTTTCACCTCGTCAGTCCATCGTCGAGGCATTCAAAGGGACAAACTACATCCTCGAACAAATGGTGCGCTATGGCGAGGAAGGCGTTTATGTCCCACGCCCCTTCCACCCTAAAGTGGCGCAGGCCCAGGCTGCCGTTGAGGATGTCGCTTCCCTTTATCTGTTCAATCAGGCTACGCTTCAGGAAGCACTTAGCCAGGGACGTAAACTCATTGCTGCACTTGACGAATAACCTGCGGCTGAAGCGTTGTTGAGAAAATTGCCACAAATGTGACAGTAGTAGAGGCAAGGTTGACCTGCCTCTTCTGTATTTTGGGTCAGGGTAGAACGAGACTTGTTAGACTGAACATAGATTTCTTTTATGGTGAGGAGGTATTTGTGTGGATGCTCAGACTCTGCAGCCGGCTCAAATCCAGAAAAGGCGTCAGGCGCTTTCGAAATTAACGTTAACTCAGCGTCGTTATCTGTTTGCCGCCATCCTGATCGCGCCCGTGGTTTTGCTGCGTTTGTTCACGACTCTCTACCCCTTCATCCGGACTGTCTACCTGAGCACACAAAGCTACAACCCGGCTTTTCCGCCCCAACGTTTTATCGGATTAGGCAATTTTGAGCGCCTGTTCAGCGATATTGTTGTGCGCGAGAGTATCAGTTTTACACTGATGTTCGCACTCATCTCAACTTTTTTCGAACTCTTGTTTGGCCTTGCGATTGCCCATTTACTTAATGCGAATTTTCGTTTACGCGGGTTAGCGCGTACCATTAACCTGATTCCCTGGGCTATCCCGATGGTAGTTGTTGCGATTGTCTTCCGCTGGATGTTGGACGGCCAGTTTGGGCTAATTCCCGATTTGCTCGGTCGATTTGGAGTCGAACATAGGTGGCTGCTCGACCCGTACAACGCGCGCGCCAGTGTGTTGATGGTCAATATCTGGAAGAATGCGCCCTTTGCGGCCATGCTGTTGTTGGCTGGAATGCAAGGTATTCCTCATGATCTCTATGAGGCAGCAAGAGTGGATGGCGCAAACTGGCTGCATCAGCTCCGCTTCATTACTGTTCCCCTGCTGCTTCCAGTAATTGTTTCCGTCGGCATGTTTCTCGTGATCTGGCAGATAGCTGCTTTTGACCTGCCCTTCGTCATGACTGGCGGCGGCCCAGGGTTTGCTACGACCGTGTTCGCGCAGAAAATTTTCCTTGAAGTTACGTCCCTTAATTACGGCTATGCTTCCGCTCTCGGCATGATGATGGTGTTTGCTGTTATCGTAATCGGGGGTGTTGGTTTGTGGTTATTCAAGCGAGTTGAGGTGTCTCACTGACGGCGGGGGAGCGACATGACCGTGACGAATACTCAGTCAATGATTCTTGAAGCGCGCATAGCATCGCGTCAGGCCCGGCGTCGCTTTATCAGCCAACGGCTGACACTTTACCTGGCGTTTGCTGTGTTTGCCCTGATCGTTCTGTTTCCATTCTATTACATATTCGTCTCGTCTATTACCCCCCGTGACCGTCTGTTTACAATGCCGCCAACCTACTTTCCTGAAAACCCGACTCTCCAGAATTACGTCAACCTAAGTAACGCTGTGCCGCTGCTAACATACTTTCGCAACTCGCTGATTTTCGCTGTTGGTTCGGCTGGGTTATCTGTATCGCTGAGCGCATTGGCGGCATATGCCTTGGCCCGTATTCGATTCCCCGGGCGCAATGTTGTCTATCTTGCGCTTGTGCTGTCAATCGCACTACCGCAGATGGCTGTTCTCGTGCCCATGTTCCAGGCCTTTCAAACCTTCCGGCTCACCAACACGCATCATGGTTTGATTATCTTGATGAGCAGCCTGATGCTGCCATTTACGATCCTATCCCTGGTATCTTTTGTGCGGCAGATACCGGAGGAAATTGAAGAGGCAGCCTTCATTGACGGTGCATCGTCGCTACAGGTTTTGATACGAATCGTCTTTCCACTCATCCGTCCCGCTATGGTGACGATGTTCCTGATCAACTTTATCATTAGCTGGAATGAACTGCTCTACCAGTTAGTGTTTGCGCCGCTTGAACGAACACGACCACTCAGCGTCGGCCTGCTTGAACTCAATGACGTGATGACAGGTGGCGTGGTTATCCGTCCTTGGGATATGATGAGCGCTATGAGTGTGGTGATGATTATCCCCATTCTGCTGCTTGTTTTGTTTGGGCAGCGAATGATTATTTCGGGTCTGGCGCGTGGAGCTATCAAGTAGTTTGTATTCAACAACGAGCGAAATAATGACACGTTCCGTTACCATTCGGTCTGCTACCGTCAAGGACATCCGCTTCCCCACATCGCGCCTGCTCGACGGCTCGGACGCGATGAACCCCGACCCCGACTACTCAGCAGCTTATGTCATCCTGCACACGGATGCTGAGGATGAGGGCCACGGTCTGACATTCACGATTGGCCGCGGCAACGACCTCTGTGTCCAGGCAATCAGGTTGCTGGTCCCCTTCGTCGTCGGCAGGCAGCTTGAGTCGATCACCGTCGACATGGGCGCGTTCTGGCGCGCAGTCACCGGCGACAGTCAGTTGCGCTGGCTGGGGCCGGAAAAAGGTGTGATACATCTCGCCGCGGCGGCGCTGGTCAACGCGGTGTGGGACCTGTGGGCGAAGGTGGAAGGCAAGCCGCTATGGAAGCTGCTGGCCGACATGTCACCTGAAGAGATCGTGCGCTGTGTTGACTTCCGCCATATCACTGATGCGCTGACACCGCAGGAGGCGCTGGACCTACTGCGGGCGCTTGCGCCGACAAAAGCCGAGCGCGAGGCGGAACTACTGGCTGCTGGTTACCCAGCCTACACCACGTCGGCGGGCTGGCTCGGCTACAGCGACAATAAGATTCGCGACCTGTGCCGCGCTAGCCTGGCCGAAGGCTGGCGCCACTTCAAGATAAAGGTTGGGCGAGACCTGGCTGATGACGTGCGCCGCTGCGCGCTTATCCGCGAAATAATCGGCCCGGACAACTACCTGATGGTCGATGCCAACCAGGTTTGGGATGTGAACAAGGCGATTGAGTGGGTGCGGGCGCTTGCCCCATACAACCTCTACTGGGTTGAAGAGCCGACCAGCCCTGACGACATCCTCGGCCATGCTGCTATCGCGCGCGCCATTGCCCCAATCGCCGTGGCGACTGGTGAGCACTGTCACAACCGCGTCATGTTCAAACAGTTTATGCAGGCCAATGCCCTCCGTTTCTGCCAGTTGGATAGTTGCCGGTTAGGCGGCGTCAACGAAGTGATCGCCGTCTACCTGCTGGCGGCCAGGTTTGGTGTGCCGGTTTGTCCCCATGCCGGTGGCGTGGGCCTATGCGAGTACGTGCAGCACCTACAAATGTTCGACTACATCAGCGTTAGCGGGTCAATGGAGGACCGCGTTATCGAGTTTGTCGACCACCTGCATGAACACTTCCTCGACCCCGTTACCGTGCGCGACGGCCACTATCTGCCGCCGCAGCGCCCAGGCTACAGTATTGAGATGAAACCTGAGAGCCTGCGCGATTACGAGTACGGCGTCGGCGCTGTCTGGGCGGCTCCGTGAGCTTCCGTCAGGTCGATTTCCCGTAGGTTGCTGCCGGACAGAGAGTGGTCTACCCGCAGTTTTTGGGAGTAACAACTGCTCAGGCGGCGCAGCCGACCAGATTCCCTGTGACAACGCCGTGATGGAGAGTTTCTTCAGCACGCTGCCGGCGGAATTGACCGACCTGGAGCGTTTTGCCACGCGACAGGCGGCTCGAACTGCTGTGTTCGAGTTCGTCGAGGTGTTTTACAATCGGCAGCGCTTACATTTGTCGCTGGGCTAGCGCAGCCCAATGGCGCTTGAAACTGACCATTTATCGTGAAGGTGTCTCTTATCCACCCTCCACCAAAACGGGTCAAGACCACCAGCGCTGCCCGCAAAAGCGCGGAGCAGGTTAACCGCGCCTTGCTCCTGGTCTGTACGATAGCTGCTAACGCTTGGCAGGCCGTCACCCGGACTGGCGCGGTTCCTCGGCGCGCGCGCCGTACATGTCGAGCAGCTGCAGTCGTGTCGAGTCCAGCGAGTGCATCATCTTGTACGAGAAACGCTTCATGAACTCGTAGCCCAGCGCCGGGTCCTGCTCGCATTTAGTGCGCAGGCACACACCGTCCAGGGCGATCACGCGCGTCAGCTCCAGGGCGCGCCCGCTAAAATGCCAGTGATACGGCGAAAACAGCCACGACCACCCTACGACATCGCCCTCGTCGTGCGTGTAGAGCAGGATCGGACCGGCCGGCGTGCCAATCTCAACCGCCAGACGGCCGTGCCGGATGATGAAGAATTTAACGGCTTCGTCGCCTTCGCGGAAAAGAAACTCGCCAGCCTCATAGCGTTCGTTTGTCGCGCATCCGGTGAGCAGCTCAATGTAACGCGGATGGAGGCCCTCAAAGAACGGATGTTTTTTCAGGATTGGTTCAAGTGTGTCCATGAAAATCTGCTCCTGAGAATATCACGGCTGTGGTCACAATCGTGCTGCGGCCAGCTGCACGCGCGCTTCGTGCAGGCGTGACATAGCCGCCTGTGCCGTGTGCTTCATGAGAACCGCCGCCAGCTCGGCGCTGGCAGCGCACATCGTCCGCAGGCCGGCGGCGTCAATGCGCACCAGCCGGCAGGCTGCGCCGGCAACTGCGGTGGCCGTGTAGCGGTATGGCTCAACCAGCGCCGAGATGCCCAGCGGCTCCCCGGCGTTCACCGGCCCCACAAAGAAATCTTTGTACACGCGTGGATCGTCCCTGTCAGTTACGATATAGTGCAGGTCCACACTCCCTTCCACCAGGAAATACAGTGCATCGGCCGGCTCATCCGATTTGAACAGGGTTTCGCCTGGCTGTAACAGCACTTCATCGGACAGCATCGCAATGCTCTTTAACTGGCTGTCGCTCAGAAGCCCAAAAAACGGATACCGTCGCAAAAGCTCAGGAGAAATCACTGCCACTATCCTCCAGTTCAAATTGGCGCAGCACCTCCAACACAGCGCGCGCGGCCTGTGGCACACACGCGGCAACCGGCGGGCTGAGGGTTTCGGCGAAATCGCAGACGCTGGCTGCCTCAACGCCAAAGATGTACACCTGCTCTGGCAGCGGGATGCCCAGCGCAGCGCCCGCCTTGAGCGCCACCGCCAGCGAAGCATCGTGCGCCGAGTGCAGATGGCCGGCAAACGCCGCTGGCAGGTCGTCCAGCGCCAGCCGGTACAATGTTCCCGGCGGCGTCTGGCCGGTGACAATCGCGTCCGCGATGATCGCTCGCCGGCAGCCGGCCAGCCGCTCCATCAGCGCCAGCCCGCCCACCGCCAGGTAATCCACTTCGACGGGCGCGCTGGCGCCGACTAATTCGCGCTCCACCTGCTGCGCGATGTGCCAGCCCACGCCGTCGTCGCCCAGCAGCGGGTTGCCCAGCCCAATGACCAGCACTTCACCCCTGTCACGCCGCAACTGAACGAAGTCCATCCCGGGGGCGTAACTCTTTTTCCCCCGTTCGATAGGCGCGGACTGCGTGCCTGTTAGCCCCCGCGCTGTTGGGAGAGGGGGTTGGAGAGTGAGGTCAATCGTAAGGCGCACTGCCGCCTCCTTACAACTAACAGTGCTGGCGCAGCACTTCAACCGGGTTGCCGTCAGCGTCGCGGATCGTCACCTCCAGCGGCATCTGTCCTGGCAGCGAGTGCGTGGCGCAGCCGAAGCATGGGTCATACGCCCGGAACGCCATCTCGATCTGGTTGAGCAGCCCTTCGGTAACGATCGTGCCCCGCTGTATCAGGCTGCGCGCCGCCTTGTTGACCGACAGACTGATCGGCGCGTAGTTGTTGGTCGTGCCAACGATCAGGTTGACGCGCGTCAGAATGCCGCGTTCGTCGGTCCAGTAGTGATGGGTGAGCGTGCCGCGCGGCGCTTCAACGCAGCCCACACCCTCCGTTGGCTTCTCGGTCGGCACAGTGTGGACGTTGTCCGACGTGATCTCCGGGTCGGTCGCCAGCTCCACCCAGCGCTCGGCGGCGTACAGCAGCTCGATCAGGCGCGCCCAGTGCGTCGCCAGCCGGTGATGCACGACCTTGGTCGGGTACGTGCTGCTGTAGCGCTTGCCCTCCTCTAGGACGAGCGTGTCATAGAATTTCTCGTAAGCCTCCTGGGCGCGCGGCGTCGCCATGCCATCGGCCACGTTCAGCCGTGACAGCGGCGTAGCGCAGTAAATGCCAGAATCCTTGCCGTCAACAAACCCCTTCCAGCCCACTTTCTTCAGATATGGGAACTTGAGATAGGTCCACGGCTCGACGCGCTCGGCGATCCAGTCGATGTAGTGGTGCGGCGGGTAGCTGCCCAGCGCCTCGCCATCTGGTGCGACAATGCGAATCCGGCCGTCGTAGAAGTTGACGCGGTTGCGCTCGTCCACCATGCCCATGTAGTAGGTGCGGTGGGTGTAGGTGTCGCCGATGATCATCTCTAGGTAGGCGCTGTTCTGCAGCACAAGCTGGTCGAACAGCTCCAGGCTGAACAGGGCGAACTCGATTGCCCAGCGCCCCATCTCTTCGATATCGCGGCGCTGGTCCTCGGTAATGCCTTTGGTCAGGCCGCCAGGGATAGAGGTACAGGGGTGCACCTTGCGGCCGCCGATGATCTCGACCACAGCGTGGCCGTACTTGCGCGCCTGGATCACCTTGCCGCCGATTTCCAGGCCCAACTTGTGAATCACGCCCAGGATGTTGCGCTCGGCGGGCGGGGCGTCCGGCCCCATCACGAAATCGGGGCCGCCCAGCGCGTAGAAGTGCGTCGTGTGGTCAGTGACGTAGAACGCGCTGTAGAGCAGTTCGCGCAGCTTCTTAGCAGCGGGCGGCGGGTCAACGTGGTAAACGGCGTCGGCAGCTTTGGCTGCCGCCATGTGATGCGCCTCTGGGCACACGCCGCAGATGCGGTTGGTCAGCAGCGGCATCTCCTCTACAGGACGGCCAACGCAGAAGCGCTCAAAACCGCGCAGCTCAGGAATCTGAAAGTAAGTGTTCGCAACATTGCCTTCTTCGTCCAGAAAGATTTCGATCTTGCCGTGGCCTTCCAGCCGTGTGATCGGGTCAATGGTGATGCGCTGCTGCATAGCGTTCTTCCTCCTCCCAGGCGGCTTTGCTGGCGCGCAGGAGCGATTTCGCCAGGCTGAAACGGTAGAACTGCCCCACCGGATCAGGCAGCGTGTCGAGGATGCGTTCGATCTCTTCCGGCGTGTTGGCGTCAATGACTGAAGCATAGGCTGTCAGCAGGCGTGCCCCATATTCCATCACGCCCTGTGCTGGCCCATAGCAGCCAATGCAGGGGGCGCCAGCGCGTGGGCACAGCGCGCCACAGCCGCTGCTGGTCGCCAAGCCGTTGCACGGGATGCCCTGCTCCAGCAGGCACAGATTGGGATCAATGTGCTTCACAAGCTGAATGCGTTCGAAGCGCTTGATCGTCTTACAGTTGCGCGCGCGTGGGCACTCGTCGCACACCGTTGAGCTGCCTGCGCCGATCACACTGCCACGCGGCGGCAGCTCGGCCTTGCCCTGCAGCGCCGCGATCACCAGGTCCACCACAGCAGCAATCTGGTGCGACTCCGGCGGGCAGCCGGGCATGTAGTAATCCACGGGCACGATCTGGTCAAGCGTCCTGAGGACCGGGTAGTACTCTGGGATGTGCAGCTCGCCCTCTGGCACGTCCCACGTCGCCTGGGGCCGGATGCCTTCTGGGTTCTCGGTGCTTATGCTGTCGTAGACAGCCTCGAACAGCGACTCCGGTGCGCTCAGATTAGCCAGGCCGGGGATGCAGCCCTCGCAGGCGCACGAGCCGAACGCCACCAAAATCTGCGACTTGCGGCGCAGCAGGTGGGCCATCTCGGCGTTTTCGGTATTGCGGATGCTGCCGTTGAACAGCGTCAGGGTGATCGCGCCGTCGGGCATGGCCTCCACATCTTTGTACTTGGTGTCCATGGCCACCGGCCAGAACACGATCTCGAAGTTGGCGTCCACATCCAGAATCTTCTCGTGGATGTTCAGGACGGCGATCTCGCAGCCGCCGCATGAGGCGGCCCAGTACATGGCGAACTTCGGCTTGCCGTTGGCGCTCATGCCGCTCCTCCTTCCGCCGCGGCCGGCGCGCTCACCGGCTCTGGGCCAAAGCCGTTGGCAGCCTGCGCCCAGTTTAGCGGCCCCAGCGCGCGCACCTCCTCAACCATCGTTGTGATCTCCTGCGCCAGCCGGTGGCCTTCGGCGGCGCTGGCCCACACCAGTTTGACGCGCCCCGGCTCAATGCCGAGCTGCGTCAGCGTGCGGCGCAGCAGCAGGAAGCGGCGCAGCGCCTTGTAGTTTTGCTCCAGGTAGTGGCACTCGCCAGGGTGGCAGCCGGTGATCAGCACACCGTCCGCCCCGGAGGCCAGCGCCTTGAGCACAAACGACGGATCAAGCCGCCCGGAACACATTAGTCGGATAAGCCGGATATTAGGCGGGTATTTCTCGCGCGCAGTCCCGGCCAGGTCAGCAGCGCGATAGCTGCACCAGTTGCAGGTGAAACCGATGATGACGGGTTCGAACGAGCCGGTCATGCGGGCACTCCTTCCTCAAGCTGCATCCCCTTCACCGTGCGCAGCAGCAGGCCCTCGAGCTGCGCCAGCACCTGGTCATTGCTGAACACCGTCCCGCTGATGGCCCCTGCTGGGCAAGCCGCGACACACGTGCCGCAGCCTTGGCACAGCGCGGGATTGATCTCTGTGACCATGCGATCCTCGTGGAACGTGATGGCGTTGAACGGACACAGGTTGTTGCAGATGCGGCAGCCAGAACACTTCGTTTCGTCTACGCTGGCGCGGATCGGCTCCAGCGCGATTTCTTTCTGCTGAATGTGCGCCAGCACGCGCGCTGCCGCCGCCGCCCCCTGGGCTACCGTAGACGGAATGTCTTTCGGCCCTTGGGCGCAGCCCGCCACAAACACGCCTTCGGTCATGGTTGCCACCGGGTCGAGCTTGGGGTGCTTCTCGATGATCCAGCCGTTGGCACTGCACGAGATGCCAAACAGCTTGGCCACCTCCTGCGAGTCGCGGCGCGGCTCCAGCCCAACTGAGAGCACAACCATATCTACTGGGATGCGGCGCTGGCGTCCAACCAGCGTATCCTCCACCTGGATGATGAGCTTGCCCTCCTCGCCCGGCAAACGGGCGGCGTCGGTCACCTCGGCCACGCGCCCGCGCACGAAGATCGTGCCCTCTTCTAGCACGTGCTGGTAGAACTCGTCGTAGGCCTTGGCCGTCGTGCGGATGTCAATATAGAAGTTGTAGACTGTCGCCCCAGTTCGCTCCTTGATGAGATGCGCGAACTTGAGGCTTTGCATGCAGCAGATGGCGGAGCAGTAATTGTTAAAGTTGCGGTCACGGCTGCCCACGCAGTGAATGATGCCCACTGTCTGTGGTGTGGTGACGCCGTCGCGCAGCACAATCCGGCCGTTCGTCGGCCCGGCGGCGTTGCTCAGCCGCTCGAACTCCAGGCTCGTGAACACGTTGGCCAGCCGCCCATAGCCGTACTGAGCGATGCGCCGCGCGTCCATCACGTCGAAGCCGGTCGCCAGGACGATGTTGCCCACGTCGAGCGTGAGGTACTCATCCTGCTGCTCGAAATCAATCGCCTCAGTGGGGCACAGCTTCTCGCAGGCGCGGCAGGTTCCTTTCTGGAAGTAGATGCAGTTGTCGTAGTCAATCACCGGGTATTTAGGCACTGCCTGTGGGAAGGGGGTGTAAACCGCCTTGCGGTAGCCCAGCCCGGCCTCGAATACGTCGTCAATGACTTTCTTAGGGCACTTGTCCTGGCAGATGCCGCAGCCGGTGCACAGGTCTGTCTTGATATAGCGGGCTTTCCGCCTCACCGTGACGGTGAAGTTGCCTACGTAGCCCTTTACATCCGTGACTTCGCTCCACGTCAGCAGCGTGATATTGGGGTGTGTGCCCACAGATACCATGCGCGGCGTGAGGATGCAGGCGGCGCAGTCCATCGTGGGGAAAGTCTTGTCAAACTGGGCCATGTGGCCGCCGATGGACGGCTCGCGCTCCACCAGATAGACGGGGTAGCCGGCGTCGGCAATCTCCAGCGCTGCCTGAATACCGGCAATGCCGCCGCCCACCACAAGCGTGGCTGGGTGGATGGGCACGCGCAGCGGCTCCAGCGGCGCGTGCTGCGCCACGCGCTCGACGCCGCCGGCGAGCAGGGCTTTCGCCTTTTCCGTAGCGGCGCGCTTGTCGGTGTGCACCCACGAAGCGTGCTCGCGGATAGACACCAGCTCGCACAGGTACCGGTTGAGGCCCGCGCGCGCGCAGGCCGTGCGGAACGTCTGCTCGTGCAGGTGGGGCGAGCAGGCGGCAACGACTACTCGCGTCAGCCCCAGCTCAACGATGTCCCTCTCGATCAGCTCCTGCCCCAGGCTGGAACACATGAACTTATAGTCGCGAGCAATGACGACACCGCGATGTCCCAGCTTGTCAGCGGCCCACTGGGCCACTTCCTCAACGTCAATCACGCCAGCGATGTTGCTGCCGCAATGGCACACGTAGACGCCAATGCGCTCGTGCGGCTGTCCGTTCGTCTGTGCTGACATCACTGCCCCTCCTCGTGGTCGTTGGGCATCCGGGGCATAGGCAGTCCCGCTGGCGCTTTCTGCTTGCGCGCGCGGCGGGCCACCGCCGCTTCCGCTTCCGCGGCCTCCGCTGGCGGCAGCTCAATGCCGATGCGGCTGAGGGCAGGCCGCGCGTCCACGAACTCCTTGCCCAGCCCCAGCCGATCTGGCTCCAGACCAAAGGCCAAGCCCACTAACTGGGTGAAATAGACCACTGGCAAACGGTAATCGGTGTTGAAATAGCGGTTGACATCTGCCTGATAGGCGTCCAAATTGAGCTGGCACATCGGGCACAGCGTGACGATCAGATCAGCCTGATATTGGTCAGCGCCATGAATCAGCCGGCGGATCAGCTCAAACGCCACCGGTAGGTTGATCTGCGTCATATGGCCGCCGCAGCAGTGAGTCTTCATCGGAAAATCAATGACTTCTGCGCCCAGCGCTTTCATCAGCCGGTCCATCGCCACCGGATGCTCGACGTTATCCCAGCGGTTGTCGCGGTCAGGCCGGGCGATCATGCAGCCGTAATACGGCGCCACGCGCAGCCCTTTCAGCGGGCGAACCACGCGGGATTTGATCGTGTCCAGGCCGATGTCGTTGACGACAATATCCAGCAGATGCCGCACGCGCACCGTTCCCGGCGTGTAGTGCAGCCCTCCGGCGGCCAGCGCTGTGTTGACTTGTTCGGCCAGGTCTGCATCGGCGCGGAGATAGCTGTCGGTCTTGGCGAGGTTCAAGTAGCAGGCGCTGCAGGCCGCCATGACGGTGCGCGTGCCATCCACCTGCTGGGCAGCAAGGGCTAGGTTACGGCCCACGAGCGCGTGAGCCGCCAAGTGATGAATCGCCACGTACTCGGTCGCGCCGCAGCAGTTCCAGTCGCGCACATCCTCCAGTTCCAGCCCGATAAGCTCTTTGACAGCGTTGATCGAATCCTGGTAGGGCCGCGCGCTGCGCTGCAGCGAGCAGCCCGGATAGAACAGGTACTTGGGCATCAGCTCACCTCCAGTTCAATCGCGCGGGCGAGGATTTTCTGGAGCTGCTCGATATTCTCGATGCGGTGCGGCGTCAAGTCCATGCGGCCCTTGGTCAGCATCCCCAGGCCCATAGGCACCATCGCCGGAAGCTGGAACGGACGGTGGCGCAGGTTGTGGCGCGTCGCCAACCCGAACTCGAAACTGCGGCCGTAGTTCTCGATGTAGCCGATAAACGTCTGCGAGAAATCGGGGGCCGTCGAGTCGTCGTACAACTTCTCGCGGATAGCCATCCGTTTGAGGGTGTACATCACATCGGTAATGTGGACTTCCTGGGGGCAGCGCACCGTGCAGTAGTAGCACGACACGCAGTACCAGGGCGTATTGCTGCGCAGAACCTGCTCTCGCATGTCTGCCCGTATCATGGCGAAGATTTGGCGCGGGGTGTGGTCCATGTCGGCAGCTGAGGGGCACGAGCCGCCGCATGTCCCACACTGAATGCACATCCCCAGACGAGAGTCTCCCGGCGTGGCTTCGATGACCTCTTCTAAGAAGCTGCGATGTGCGGTGTAGGGGGGCGATTTCGGGGATGTCTCTCGAACAGACAGACTCGCGTCGTCCAAAAGACACCTCCTTTAAGCAAGAGGGAACAGTGTATTTAGTTGTCTGCAGGGGCTTGAGTTAGATTGCCCCTTCTTTTGATGATAGTGCATCCCATACAAGGGCTAAAGGGGGGTTTATCACGTGATGGCGTGACGAATATCACAGCCTGCTCTGCTCCGCGCCCTTTCGCTTCTCAAAGAAAGAGTCAAATGCCTACAGCATCGCCGGGCGCGCTCATCTGTTGTGCGGTGAGGGCCAGCTCCAGCCGCCGGCACGAGCCGCGCACAATGAGCTGCGCCGGCAGCGTGATCTGTTCGAAGTAGTCACTGGCCTCGCCGCGCAAGCGCCGCAGCAGCAGGTCCGCCGCTGTCTGACCGATCTGTGTGAACGACTGCGCCAGCGTCGTCAGCGGCGGTTCCAGGTGAGCCGACACGTCCAAATTGTCAAAGCCCAAAACCGACAGATCGTCAGGAATTGATAGGCCAACGCTGCCCGCAGCCCGGTAGAGCGCAATGGCGATCTGGTCGTTGCCAGCGAAAACGGCCGTAGGCCGGTCTGGGCCGGAGAGATAGTCAGCCAGCCGCGTGTAGTCAAACACGGGATAGCCCTCGACGCGGCACAACAGCCGGTCATCGAGCGGGACATCGCGCTCGGCCAGCGCCTGGGCGTAGCCCAAATAGCGGTGTTCCATGCTCACTGCGGGCGACAGCCACGAAACGAACCCGACGCGGCGGTGACCCTGCTCGAACAGATAATGCACGCCGCGAACAGCCCCGCCAAAATGATCAGTCATCACGTAATCGGTGGCTGCGCCGCGCAGGTAGCGGTCAATCAGCACCAGCGGGATACCAGCCTGAGCTAGGCTGGCCAGCAGGCTGAGCGGCAGGTTCTCGGAGTCCACTGGATACAGCGCGATACCCGCCACACGCTCAGCGGCCAGCTTGCGGATCACCCGCTCCTGCTGTTTCAGGTCGTTGTTGACGTGGTTAAAGATAACGGAGAAATTGGCCTGCTCCGCTACCTGCTGAAACCCGATAAGAATGGAGGGAACCGACGAATCCCGCACATAAGGAACAACAAACGCCAGCCGCCGCGACTGCGCGCGGTCTGACCCGCTGGCGGGCGCGTTGAGCTGCACAAACGTGCCCCGCCCCTGCTCGCGGCGCAGATAACCATCGCGCTCCAGGGTTTGCAGGGCTTGGCGGATAGTCCCCCGTGCGACGTCGAATTCGGCGCACAGCTCTTTCTCTGACGGCAGGCTGGTCCCATTCGGCCACACGCCGCTTTCGATGCGCGCTTTCAGGATCGCGGCCACCTGCGTGTGCAAATGCGGCGCGTCGGGGTTCTTACTGCGGTCAAGCAAAGTGGGCATAGCAGAACGCCCTTAACGTGTACAAGTGAGCGATAAAGTCTATACCTGTCACTATATCTGAAACGGGCTGTGTCTGTCAAACGGGATCAGGCGGGCAGGCGCGGCAGGACTTTCAACGTATACGCCTCACCGCCGCGCACGCTTATCGCTACGGTGTCGTCGCCAACCAGCGGAAGCGTTTCTTGGTACACCTCGGCCATGTTCACTTTGTAGGCGGCGCGGAGCGCAACCCCGAAGCGAAGCCGCCCCTCCACCGGCTGGCGCGCGATGTTGTAGCAGCGCACGATCAGGCTGCGGCCGCTGCGGTACACCGCGCTCAAGACCAGCTCCGGCGCGTCCACTGCGATGAACGAGAAGGTGTCCGCCAGCCGGCCGCCGCGCGGCCACTCGGCTTTCGTGACCAGCGCTGGGTCATCGCGCGTGATGTTCATCTCGCGCAGCTCGAGGCCAGGATGGGTATCTGCGCGCCGGGCCACCACAGGAACATTGTACGCATAGGCGGCGCGATAGACAGCGCGCCAATCGCCGGCGTGCGGCAGAACGGCGTATTCGTAGGTGTGCTCGCCGTGACACTGCGCGCCCGGCGTCGGCACAAGCGGGCCGGCGGCAATCCGCCGCACCCACAGATCATCGCGCGACAGCCACCCCACTGCGCGCAGCAGCGTCAGCGCGATCACGCCATCCTCGTACACCTCAACAGACGGCAGGCCGCGGTTGAGCACTGCCAGCCCGTGCGCGCCATCGCTCAGATCGGTGAACGCCCGCTGATGCATCAGCGGTGTCGGGTCCTCCACCCACCCCGTCGAGTCCGGCAGGCGCAGGCTGCGCTCAGCTATCATGAACGACTCGTCCACGTGCGCCTGCTGCGCCTGAATGCCGGTGGGAAAGCGCACTGTCAGCTTGTGATCGTTCGCGCGGTTGACAATTCGTGTGGTGATGTATAGGCCCGGCTGGCCTGCATATAAACACACGTCGGACTCGACCGGCATAGGAACGGTCTCGGCGCTGCGCCGGGTGCGGTCAGCAGTCAGCCCGACCGGCAGCGCCAGCTCCCAGCGGATGCGGAAGCGGGCGCGGCACGGCCCAGCCTCGGCCAATTCGACCTGCGCTGGGGCGCCTTTCGTGCTGACGACATGGCTGCCGTCGGGAAATGGGCAGTATGTGTACTCGTCGCCGCAGTCCTCAGCGTCGTATAGGTGGCCCAGGTCTGTGTAGACTGCCCCAGTCGTTTTGTCCGTCACGATCAAGCCGCCGTCATCGGCGATGCTGAACGCTGCGAAGCTGTTCTGCGCGCCGCGTTCGCTCACTTCCAGGTCTGCATCGGCGGGCGTTTGCGCGGCAGGTTGGGCATAAACTGTAGTGAAGCCGCAGGCCGGCACGCTGGCCGGGAACAACACCCGCACCCGGCGCTTGCGGTTGGGCTTCAGCACCTCCATCCAGAACAACTGCTCGTCGCTGATAACCTGGTGCGGAATGACCGCGCCGGTCGTGTCCACCAGTTGAAAAGCGCCCGCGTGCGGGTCGTCGAACTCGAAGTCAACCTCCGCCTCTACCACCTCGCGCCGCTCCCAGCCCAACGGATTGAACACGATCACTGGCGTTCCGGTCTGGCCTGTGTAGTCGGTCTCGCGCGCCAGCAGCCGCAGGTGATCGCGCACCAGCGCCTCGCCGATCTGCCGCGACTGACTGTAACGATGGAGCATCTCGTGATGCACCTCGTCAATGCCGCTGCCGTAGATGTCGTCGTGGGGGTGGTTGAGCAGCAGCCAGTGCCACGCCAAGCCAACCAGGTCTGCCGTTCCCGCCAGCACCTGCGCGCCAGCCGCCCAGGCCAGCGCAGTCAGCGGTTCGACATAGCGCTCCAGCAGAGTCTCACCGGCGTGGTTAAGCTGCTTGAGGTGAATGCGCGTGGAGTAGACGCCCTGCAGTATCTCAGAGTAGCGCCCCCAACGGAACTCGCCCTCGAACGTCTCCAGCGCCACGCCAGCGGCGCGCACCCGCGCCAGGTGATCGGCCAGCGTGCCCTGGGTGATCGTTACATCGGGCAGTGCGGCATTGGCGCGGGCGATGATATCGGGAATGCGCGGCTCGGCTTCGGCGTGGTCAATGCCGTTCATCAGCAGCAGCGCGGTGGTATTAGCCATCGGCTTGAGCTTCTCGACAGCCCGTTCGATCTTGGCCTGCGCCAGGTCCGGGTTGAACACCATCTGCGACACGTCGCCCCAGTGAATACCGTAGCCCAGGTTGGTGACGTTGTGATAGCCCCAGGGCATCAGGATCGTCGTCACGGTCGAGCCGTCCGGCGCGCGCCACTCGAACTCTGTGCCCAGCCGGTCGCCCTCCTCGCCCATGCCGCGCCAGAAAAAGGCGTTGTCTATATCAAAGCCGCGCAGAATCTGCGGGAGCTGCGCGATGTGGCCGAAACCGTCCGGCACGTAGCCGATGCGCATGACCCCACCGAATTCCTCACCCATGCGGCGGCCTAGCTGCAGGTTGCGAATCAACGACTCCGGGCTGACCAGAAATTCATCGGCCAATACAAACCACGGGCCGACTTGTATCCGGCCTGAGCGGCACAGCGCCTTGAGCGCCGCCGCCTGCCCGGGCCGCGCTTCCAGGTAGTCCTCCAGCACGCTCATTTGGCCGTCGAGCATAAACACGCGAAAATCAGGTCTTTCGTCCAGAATGTTTAGCAGTTCATCAATAAGTTTCACCAGCCGGATGCGGTATTCCTGGAAAGTGCAGTACCATGCCCGATCCCAGTGGGTGTGGCTAACTAGAGTAGCCTGATAGCGGGTCATGTGGCGCTCCTCAGTAATGTTGACAAAACGTCTTGATAGACAGTATAGTCGTTTATACAACATTGCGGCGTTTTCGCAAGCAGATGATACCTAATTGACCTTCTTAGTGATAAGGATTGCAAACATGTCTGAACAAAAAACACAAAAAGATCAGCCTCAGCCCGCGCGCGGCATCACCCGCCGCACGTTCCTCAAAGGCACGGCGGGCAGCATCGCGGCGGCGCTGGCGGCCAACGTGCCCGGCAAGTTCCTCACGCAGGGCATCTACGCGCCGGCGCTGGTGCGCCAGAACAACACGGTCGTATTCGCCATTCAGGAATTCGCGCACCCAGTTATCCGGAGTGTGCTGCCCAAGTTCGAGGCTGATACCGGTCTGACTGTGCGGCTGGAGGGCGGCCCGGTCAGCGGCAACGACATGCTCACCCGCTACAGCCCGGCGTTTGCCTCCGGCACCAGCCCAGTTGACCTGTTCAGCGACGCCGACGACAGCTCGCCTACCTTCATGCGCGCCGGCTGGGTGATGCCGCTGGACGAAATCATCCCCCAAGAAGTCTGGGACGACTTCCCGCCCAGCATGCAGGATCACATTAAGGGCTTCCTGAGCATTGACGATGTGCCGTACCGCATCCCGCATGAGTTCGCTGTGGGTTACTTCTTCACACGCCAGGACATGCTTGAGGCCAAAGGCCTGAGCGCGCCCACCACGTGGGATGAGATGGTTGAAATCGGCAAAGAGGTAACCGACGCCGCCAACGGCATCTACGCCACCACCGACGCGCTGATCAAGCCGGCGCTGATGTACGTCTACGTGACGTATCTCACCGCGCAGGCTGGCGGCAAAGTGTTCGAGTTCGACGAGGGCACTGCCGAGGCGCTCCAGTTCCTCTACGACATGATCCACACGCACGGCATTTTCCCAGAAACCGCGCTCAACCAGGATTACACGGCTCAGAACGAGCTGTACATGCAGGACAAGATTTACTTCATGCGCCAGTGGCCGTTCTTCCAGGGCGTAGCCGAGGGCAACACCGATTGGTACGCGCCGGAGAAGATGGTCATCACCCTGCCGCCGGCCGGCCCAGCTGGCAGCAAGAGCTGGATCGGCGGCTGGGGCTTCTCCATCCCCACATTTGCGCCCAACCCTGACGGCGCGAAAGAGCTGATCCGCTACCTCACCTCTAAAGAAGTGGCGCCAGAGCTGGCCAAGCAGCAGGGCTTCCTGCTCACGCCGCGCTACTCGATCCTGGAGGCGCTGGCCGACAGCGACGATGAACTGATCGCCGCAATGAGCCTGTACGCTGAAAACGATGTGTTCGCGCCGCGTCCCTTCCACCCGCGCGTGGCCGAGGCGCAAACCGTCGTTGACGACATGGCCTCGCTGTTCCTGACCAAGCAGGCCTCTCTGTCCGAGGTGCTGGAGCAGGGCAAGGCGCTTATCAAAGTGTTGGACGAATAAAACCAGCTGGCGAACGTTTCCGCGGCGGGGGCGCGCAGCCAGGCGTCCCCGCCCCACTTCTTTCAGCATCTGAAAGCGAGTTCTGGCCCATGGCTTCACTTACACGTACTCAGCACCGCGTAGGCGGCGGTTTGTTAGGCGGCTTAACGCTGCGCCAGCGCTTCTACGTCGTGGCGATCGTGCTGCTGCTGCCGGCAGTGGCCCTGCGCACGTTCACCGCGTTTTACCCTTTTGTGCAAACGGCTTACCTCAGCCTGCACCGCTATAACCCGGCTTTCGACCACAGCGGCCCGGTGTTCATCGGCCTGCGCAACTTCGAGCGCATGGCAAACGACCCGGTGGTGCAGGCCAGCGTCGGCTTCACGGTGCTGTTTGTGATGATGGCCACGTTCTTCCAGCTCGTAATGGGGCTGGCGGTGGCGCACCTGCTCAACGCGCCTTTTCGGCTGCGCGCGCTCTCGCGCACGATGGTGCTCATCCCCTGGGCCATCCCAATGGTGGTGGCAGCGCTCGGCTTCCGCTGGATGTTCGATGACCAGTTCGGCATGATCCCGGACCTGCTGCGGCGCGGCCTAGGCCTGCAAACCCAGTGGCTCATCAACCCGCACAACGCCAGGGCTGCCATTATCGCTGTGGCCATCTGGAAGAGCACGCCGTTCGTGGCGCTGGTGCTGCTGGCCGGCTTGCAGGGCATCTCCCGCGATCTGTACGAGGCTGCCCGGGTGGATGGGGCCAACTGGCTCACCTCGCTGCGCTTCATCACCATTCCCATGCTGATGCCGATTCTTATCACAACCGGCATGTTTATGATCGTCTGGCAGCTGGCGGTGTTCGACCTGCCATTCCTGATGACCGGCGGCGGGCCGGGTTTCTCGACAACGGTCATCGCGCAGAAAATCTATCTAGAAAGCAACTCGCTCAACTACGGCTATGCCGCTGCCATCGGCATGGTGCTGGTTGCGCTGGTGGCAGTCGTCGGCGTAGTGGGACTGTACCTGTTCCGCCGCTTCGACGTGTCGGAGTGAAAGGCTCAAATCGTCATGTCAGTCCGCGCAGTTCCCCGCCCCCAGGACGCAAGCGACAGCCAGCCCCTGCGCCTGTCTGACGCCCAACGCACGCTCCAGGCGGTGATAGTTTACGCCAGCTTCGCCATCTTCTTCATCATCATCGGCCTGCCGTTCTACTTCATTTTCGTGTCGTCCATCATGCCCAAAAACGAGCTGTTCGGCGTGCCGCCCAATTACTGGCCCAGCGTGCCCACCTTCGACAGCTACCGCAACATGGCGCAGTCTGTGCCGTTCTTCACCTACTTTCGCAACTCGCTGATCTTCGCGGTTGGCTCGTCGCTGGTGTCGGTCATCGCGGCGGGCATGGCCGGCTATGCGCTGGCGCGCATCAAGTTCCGCGGCAGCAACATCATCTATCTGGCGCTGATCCTGTCGGTGGCGCTGCCGCAGATCGCGGTGCTCGTCCCCATGTTCCAGACGTTCAACACCTTCCGGCTGGTCAACACCCACCACGGCCTCATCATCATGATGAGCAGCTTGATGCTGCCGTTCACCGTCATGACACTGGTGTCGTTCATCAAGCAAATTCCAGCCGAGATTGAAGAAGCGGCCTATATAGACGGCGCAAACACCGCTCAGATTATTATCCGCGTGGTGCTGCCCCTGCTGCGCCCGGCGCTGTT
>Ga0308414_1000077_pt1 | contig 53755 bp, 46 predicted proteins | sample HotsprSampleOS50_FD_205667 | JGI IMG/M metagenome (GOLD analysis project Ga0308414, IMG submission 205667) | Hot spring phototrophic mat microbial communities from Octopus Spring, Yellowstone National Park, Wyoming, United States - 20090730_OS50 ... | reverse complement strand
CTGCCGTTGCCGTAGAAGCGCAGCGAAAAGCCGCTGCTGCTTTCATCAATGGCCTGAGCGGCCAAACCGGCTGCCGCGGTTAGCACGACAATCCCAGCAGAGAGCAGGGTTTGTGCGAGTTGTTCTGCGACGCTGGCCGTTACACCAGCGCCGAAGCTAGAACGTGAAGTGAACCACATAGGAAGGCACTCCGCTGAATGTGCAGGCTGTAAGCTCAGCGCCGAGCGACTGATAGAACAAGAGCGCACGAGGGTTGTCGGCGTCAACGATCATCCGCGTGTCGTGAAAGCCATTTTGCCGGAAGTAGTCGAATGCGTGTTCAAGCAGCAGCACACCAACCCGCAGACCAGTCTGGCGAACAAACGCCGGTGTCAAGTACTCCGGCCGCACGCCGAAACAGACTACCTCGGTGTTGGCCTTGGCCACAGTGTTGGGCAGCGCACTGCGCGAGAAGATCACCTTGAAAGCCCGCGGCAGGTGGCGCGCGCGCCCTGGATGCGTGAGCAGCGAGAGACTCAACGCCCAGGCCGCTTTCAAGAAGCTCTTGCGGAGCAGCTTGGTGTGAAAATCGTGCGGTTTGGTTGTGTAGGCGACGAAACCAGCCGCGCGGCCGTCAACCTCTGCGATGGCAACTTCGAGAAGGTTGGCCGCGACGGCTGGCGCGTAAATCGTCTCGCGGATGACTTTATCGCCGAACTGCGCCATGGGGCCAAAACTGAGCAGCTCCATGTGCAGTTCGGTCGTGAGGTCAATGCTTTCGTTGTCAGTCGGCTGAACCTGCCGGATGCGAAACGCTGCGCTGAGGCTCGCAGGCGTTGGAACCGCTGCATGACTTGAGTTAGTCTTAGCCATTGACGTTTCCCCGAAGTTTTTTGAAACGGCCGCTGTGCAGATCGTTCTCGACCAGCACGACCTTCTGCGGAACTTTGAACCGGGCAAGACGCTCGCGGCAGAAGGCCTGCATACGGCTGCGAAACTCCGGCAAGGTTTCGCCGGTAGACAGCTTCACATGAGCTTCGACCATATGGCCGGTAATCGGATTGGGCACGCCAATCACCATGACGTCTTCAACGCCTTCCATCTGAAGCAGCACGCTCTCGACTTCGACAGGGTACACCTTCTCGCCGCCGATGTTAATCAGTTCGGATTTGCGGCCCAGCACGCGGATGTACTCCCCGTCAACCTCTACAACGTCACCCGTGCGAAACCAGCCGTCCTCGGTAAACGGGCTGGGGTGGTTCAGATAGCCAAGCATAGCGGACGCCGCCTTAATCTCCAGTAGCCCATCAACCACGCGGATTTCGAACCCCTCGCCCCCCACTTTCATCCACAGCGAGTCCGAAGCCTTTGACTTTGAGCGCAGAATGCCGACTTCAGACAGGCCGTAAGTCTGTAGCAGGTTTACGTTAGGGAACAGGCTGTGAATGCGCTGCAAGGTGCTTTCCGGCATCACTTCTGTTCCGTAGGTAATCATGCGCAGTGACGACAGGTCGTAATGCTCGTAAGCCCGGCTGAGCAGTAGCAGATTAAGAAAGGTGGGCGATGCTGGCAGCAGTTCAACACGATGATTCTGAACTGCGGCGCACACCGCCTCGGGCGAGCGGTCTGCCACTGTGATGACACAGCCGGTGTTGGACAGTGCGTAGAGCAGCGTGTTGACCCCGCCAATGTGATCGAAGAGCAGGAAAGTCATTGTGCGGAGCGTGTGCCGGGGCACTTTGAACTTCTCGAGCAGGGGCACGAAATCGTGGAGGGCGGCTTTGTTTTTGCCCGTCGAGCCGGAGGAAAACAGCACGAGACCGGGGCGGCCAGCGTCCTTGAGCTGGCGGATCAATTCATGTTTGGCTTCGACTCCGGTAATTTGCTGCCCGACTTCGTCATCTGGAGTTATCTCCAGAATCGACTCCACTTCGGCGATGGCACGAAACTCCGGCTTCTTCGCCTCTACGGACGACGTAATCGGAACAAGAATGCATCCCCATTCGATCAGGGCCAGCATGAGGGCGACCGCGTTAGGCGAGAAGTCTGCTTCCAGGCTCACGACAGCGCTGCGCCTGATTCCCTGTTGTTCAAGCGACCGCATCCACCGGTTGACCGCTTCCAGCATCCAACCGTAGGAGAACGTCTTGTCATTCCACACGATGGCGTCCTGCTCAGCGTGGGCAGCAAATCGCTCAAGCAGGAAACCGATGTATCTGGTGCTCAATTCACGCCTCCCAGATAAATAGTCTGTCCAGTGATGAAACTGCTGGCGGGGTTGAGGAAAAAGTCAATCACGTGCGCGACATCTTGCGGCGTGCCCAGGCGATGAATGGGCTGTCGCGCTACGATGCTGTCAATCTTATCAGCAGAGATTCCCCGGATTAAGTCTGTCTCGATAGGGACTGGACCGACAACATTGACGGTAATGCCAAAAGCGCTCAGCTCGCTGGCTAGGACGCGCGTGAACGCCTCCACAGCCGCTTTGGACGCTACGTAGACGGATTCGCCCTCGAGGTTGAGGGGCACTGCAACTGTGGAGAGGTTGACGATGCGACCGGCACGCCGTGCCTGCATCAGTTTGGCGCCCTCACGGCAAAAAAGGAAGGTCCCGACGACGTTGGTTTCGAGCACCTGTCTTACGGCTGCGACGGGCGTCAGCAAAGCGTGATTCATGGCGGCGATGCCAGCATTGTTTACGAGATTGTCAACGTAACCAAAGCGGCGGCGCACATCGCTGAACATCCGCTTGACTGCCTGCTCATCGGTTACATCAAGGTTGTAGTGCGTGTAGTTGTCCGCCTGCCAGTCCGGCTGGGATCGGCTGCACCCGATGACTTGGTGTCCGGCCTGCAGGTAGTGTTCCGCCAGGAAACGGCCAATCCCTTTCCGCGTGCCAGTAATCAGTGTGATTGGCGCGCTCATGATGCCTCAACGCCGGCCACCTGTGCAGCGTAATCAGCCAGGGCGGCGACCGAGCGGAACGGGCTGCGCTTCTGCGAGAACGCCCTTTCATCAGCAAGCGCGACGGAAATCTGATAGCGGTCCTCAATCGCCTGCTCAACGGCCACAATCAGCGTGACCAAACCGATTGAGTCCAGAATGCCGTTTTTGCCGAACAAAGGTGTGTCTGGTGTTATTTCGTCGAAGATGAACCCGCTGCTCTCGCTCATCTCGCGCAATGTGTTCATGATAATGGCTGTGAGTTCTTCCTGCATCGGGTTCCTCGCAGTTTCAAGAATGAAAACACAGCGCACAATTATGCGTTGTGTTCACGTTACACGCTAGGACAGTCCCCTAACAACCTCCTAAAGCCTGTGCTGTTAGGCAAAGGAGTATTTCGGCATGGCACTGCCAATTTGCCGCCCCCTTGAGCGTGCGACCGGTTGTAACGTGCACCGTTGGGTCTAGAGAAAGGCAAAGTTGTTGAAAAACGTATGGGGCGGTTCGAGTGACCGCCCCCGTTAGCTTCACCTTGGCAGAATAACCACTGTGCTAAAGGTTACCGATTGTCAACACGGATAATGCGCCCTTCGATAACTGGCGCGACCGGGCTGTTGGCCTTGATGAAGTCGATGACGATAACATCTAGCTCTTTGCCGTCGTCGCGCGGGCCAATGGCGCGGTCACGGAACATGGTGTATTCATCGCCGCCATTCCGCAAGAAGTCATTGGCGGCCACAGTGTAAAGCGTTTCAGGATCAATGGGGCTATATGTGCCGTCAGGGTTCAGCACGTCAACGCTAACGATGCGCTCGCCGACTGGCTTGCTGCCATCCCAGCTGTAGCGCAGCCCAGAAACCTGGGCAAAACGCCCTGTGCCGCTGTCTGCGCCCACACGCGAGACGCCGTTTTCCAGCGCGGCAATTACGTCGGCGCCAGTGAGTTGGAAAGTGGAGACGCGGTTGCGGAAGGGCAGCACGGTCAGGATATCGCCTACGGTGATCGAATATGGCTCAGGCAGAGTCAGATCGCTGGGGCGATCGGTAGCGACGGGGATGCTCGCGCGGATGCCGCCGCCGTTCATGATGGCGATCTGCACACCGGTGTCGAAGCGGATAGCGTCCGCGACCAAGTTGCCCATGTTGCACTCGGCTGAACGGCATTCATCGCGGTCACCGTCCAGGTATACAGCTGTCTGCCCAATCACTTGCGCCCGAAGCTCGTCGAGCGGTTTGGCCAGCTCGGCGATCAGCGCCAGCATTTCGGGGTTGGCGGGAATGTAGCGCGACATTAGGATCGCGTCGCCGCCCCAGCGGGTTGGCACGCCATCAGCGTTGAATGTTACATCCAAGCGTCCCAGAAAGCGGTTGTGGCGGAAGGCCTGCACGATCAGAACAGGTTCGCCGCTGGCGCTGCGCACAACAGTGGGATACGGCCCGTCAGTGCGGGCAGTGTAGCGCCCGCCGGCCGCGGCGAAGGTGTTGCTCAGCAGGGTCTCGCTGTCCGCGCCGATGAAAACGTCAACGCCGCTGATCTGGGCGGCCAGTTCCTGCTGCAGGTTGTAGGCCAGGTGCGCCAGCAGGATGATCTTGTTCACGCCCTGCGCAGTCAGCTCGTCAACGTACTGCTGGACGACAGCAGACAGATCGTCCTCGAACGTGACATTCTCGCTCACTTTGGCTAGGAAACGAGTTTCCGGCGTGGTCAAGCCGATGATGCCAACCGACTGCCCGTTCACATCAGCAATGACATACGGCACAATCTTGCCTGCCAGTGGCGACGCCTCGGAGATGCGGATGTTGGCAGAGACAACGGGAAAGTTAAGCGTGTCAATGAAGTCCGCCAGCACTTGATCGCCGTTGTCAAACTCGTGGTTGCCTAGGGTCATGGCATCAAAACCGAGCAGGCGCATCACGGCGCTGTTGTCCATTCCCAGGTGCAGCGCATGGAAGAGCGTCCCGGTGAAACGGTCGCCGGCGTCAAGCAGCAGCGAATTAGGGGCTTCAGTGCGAATCTGATCAACGACTGTCTTCATGATCGCCACGCCGCCGTTGCCGTCGGCGTCTGGCTCGTGATATGTGTGTGTGTCGTTGGTGTGCATGATGGTTAGTGTGAAAGTATCCTGAGCGAGGGTTGGCGCCAGACCCAGCGTTAGCACAAGAATAACCAACAGGGCGCGAATAAGGATTTGCCGCAGCATAGCTTGGGGAACCTCCTCATCTGATAAAACAGGGTTAGAGAGGTGTGGCCCACACCTCTCATCGCTAACGCTAACTATTGCAGATTAAGAGCGCTGGGAGGTTAGGTTAGAGCAAACGTCGCCCTCAAGTTAAGCATCAGTGAAAACTGGTGTGAGACAAGCACAGAAACGGCGAGGAGCGGGCTAAGCCCTGAGTTTGCTGACATCGCTTTCCAACAACACAATCAAGCATCGCAGATGCGCTGAACTCCTGTTACACTAGCGTCCATGCGCACGCCTGACACGTTCACAGTAGTGCTGTTTGACATTGATGGCACGCTGCTGCGCTCGGATGGGGCGGGGCGCGCTGCAACGCGCGCCGCGCTGCTGGAGGTTTTCGGCACAGCGGAGGGTGTGGATACCCTGCATTTCGGCGGCAAGACCGATTGGTTTATTGTCAGCGAAGTGGTGGCAGGCAGCGCCTACGCCGCAGATGACATTGCGCGGCTGATACCTGCCTACAGCGCAGCGCTTGCGCGCCATTTAGCGCGCGCTCTGGAACATTACCGCATCTGGCCTCTGCCAGGCGCGCTGGCAGCCGTGAACACCCTGTGCGACCGTCCGGCTACGCTGCTTGGACTCGTGACGGGCAACGTTCGCGACACAGCTGCTCTGAAGCTGCGCGCCGCAGGGTATGACCCAGAGTGGTTTGCTGTTGGGGCTTACGGCAGCGAGTCGCCCGACCGGGGGGAGGTGGCGGCGCTGGCGCTGCAGCGCGCGGCACAGGTGTCTGGGCGGCGGCTTTATCCGTCACAGGCCGTAATCGTTGGCGATACGCCCGCTGACATCGCCTGCGCGCGGGCGATTGGGGCGCGCGCGGTGGCTGTTGCAACCGGCTTTGCCAGCCATGACGAACTGGCAGCGGCCAACCCGGATTACCTGCTGGACGACCTCAACGCGCTGCCGCTCCTCGTCTGACACTTCGATTACTGTGTTCTGGCCTGCACATGTCGCTCGAAACTGACCTGCCCAAGATTGTGAGCGTTTTCGCGCTGGCGTTCTTTTCGTTCTGGCCAGCGATCCCGGCCGGGCTGGCGCTGGGACTAGCTCCGGCGGTCGTGATCGCCACAACAACGCTGAGCTATATCTGCGGCGCTGCTCTGGTTCTGCTTCCAGGAGAGCGTGTGCGCCGAATAATCCTAACCCGTCTCGAACGGCGTGCTGCGCAAGGGCCGCCGGGCGTGCTCCGCCACGCTTGGGCGCGCTGGGGCGTGATGGGTTTGGGGCTGCTTGGGCCGATGACCGTGGGCGCGCAGGCGGGCGCTGCGCTGGGATTGGCGCTGAACGCGGGTACGCGGCCGCTGTTCATGTGGATGTTTTGGGGTGCGCTGGCGTGGAGCGTCCTGATCACGCTGGCTGTGGTGTTGGGTGCGCAGGCGGTGCTGTGAGCGGTTTAGAAAAGCTGCCCCGCCTCGATGTGACCGTACTGGTGCTGGTTGTTCTGCTAGCTTTCGGCGTGCGCATTCATCAACTGGGTGCGCAGTCGCTGTGGAACGACGAAGGCAGCAGCTATGTGCAGGCCGGCCGCGCGTTCGACGAAATCGCCGCGCACGCTGCCCGTGATATTCACCCACCGCTGTATTACTGGCTGCTCAAGGTGTGGACAGGGCTGGCGGGCACCACTGAATTCGCGCTGCGCGCGCTCTCGGTCTTCGCCGGCGCGCTGACTGTCGCGTTCGCTGCGGCGGCGGGGCGGCGGTTGTTCAACCGAGGAACGGCAGCGGCAGCAGGGCTTTTTGTAGCGCTCAACAGCTTCAGCGTGTACTACGCGCAGGAAACGCGGATGTACGCGCTGCTTGCGCTGTGGGCAGCGGCTGCCCTGTGGAGCTTTGCTGGCTTTCTGCGCGCGCCTGTCTGGCGGTGGGGCCTGATCCTCGCCGTGTTTAACGCAGCCGGGCTGTGGACCCACTACGCATATCCGTTTGTCATGTTGGCACAGGGCGGCGCGTTTGTGCTAATGAGCCTGTTCGGCCTGTATCGAACAGCGTCAGCGGCTGACACACCGGCTGAACGGCTGGCGGGCCGCTGGCGGGTCTTTATCGCGGCCAACCTGCTGACGATCGGGCTGTTCCTGCCCTGGCTGCCTACAGCTTGGGGACAAATCACAACATGGCCCAGCACTGGCCAGCCAGTGCCATTTGTTGAAGCGTTGGGCACAATCGTCGGCTGGCTCACGCTGGGCAGCGCATATACTGCCGCTGACTCCAGCTGGGTAGCAGTCGCGCTGATTATGATGGCGCTTGGTTTGCGCGCTGTTCAGGGGCGTTCGACAGAGACAGGTGCGGTGCTGGTAGTTGTGATCTGGACGGCGCTGCCAGCTGCAGCGCTGCTGGCGCTGGGGCTGTACCGCGAGGCCAACCTCAAGTTCCTGCTGCCAGCCCAGATCGGCTGTGCGCTGTGGATGGCGCGCGGCGCAGCTGTGCTGTGGGCGCTGGAGACCGGCTCAACGCTGCCGCTGGCGCGCGCTCTGCCGCGGGCAGCCGCAGCGCTCGCAGTGCTCGGTTTGGGAGCGATCATGTGGACTGCGCTTCGTCCTCTGTACGACAGCCCTGCCTTTCACCGCGCAGACTACCGAGCTATCGCTGCCGCTATTGCCGCCGCTGGCGGGCCTGACGATGCTGTCATCCTGGACGCGCCGAACCAGGAAGAGGTCTTTCGCTATTACTACAAGGGCGGCCTGCCCGTGTATCCGCTGCCTGCTGGGCTGGGCGGAGACGACGAGGCCACCCGCCAGACAGTGCAGCAGGTGACAAACACCCATGCGCAGATTTTCGCCGTGTTCTGGGGGGAAGCCGAGCGCGACCCGAACCGGGTGGTCGAGGCCACGCTCAGCGCACAGGCTTATGAAGCTGACAGCCGCTGGTATGGCGATGTGCGGCTGGTGCGTTACATCGCGCTGACCGAGCTGCCAATCTCACAAGCAGCCAATGTGCGTTTTGGCGATCACATTACTTTGGTTAGCTATGCGCTAAGCGGCGCAGCGGTCTCGCGCGGCGGCGCGCTCCAGGTGCGCCTGGACTGGATCACCGACGCGCCTTTAGACACGCGCTACAAAGTGACCGTGCAGCTGATCAACGACGACGGCGCGCTGGCCGCACAGCGCGACAGCGAACCAGGCGGCGGGCTGGCGCTAACCACCACCTGGCGACCTGGCGAGACGATCAGCGATCGGCACGCGCTGATTATTCCCGACAGCTTAACGCCTGCTCAGTATGCGCTCATAATAGGTCTATATGATATTAATGACCCTCAAATAAGGCTGTTGACGGACAGCCGCGATCACTTGGAAATTGCGCAGATCACCGTGCGCTGATGCAGGCGCAGCAGGGAAAGGAGGAGCGCTCCATGCGAGTAATCATCACGGGTGGAACAGGCATGATTGGTCGGCGTCTGGCTAACGACCTGGCGCGCGACGGTCACGAAGTCTTTGTTCTCAGCCGCAGCCCCAAGCTGGCTGAAGGACTTGACGCTGCCGTGCGCGTCGAGGGCTGGGATGCCAAGACTGCAAAGGGGTGGGGGCCGCTGGCGGACAGAGCCGATGCTATTGTCAACTTGGCTGGGGCAAACCTGGCTGGCGAGGGTTTCCTGCCCACGCGCTGGTCTGACGAGCGCAAAAAACTGCTGCTGGACAGCCGGCTGCACGCGGGGCAGGCGGTTGTCGAGGCGGTTGCGCAGGCTGCCAAGAAGCCTGCTGTTGTCGTTCAGGCGTCGGCGGTGGGCTATTACGGGCCGCGCGGCAGCGAAGACGTGACGGAGGACACGCCGCCGGGCAGCGATTTCCCCGCGAGGGTGTGTATTGACTGGGAGGCGTCCACGCAGCCGGTGGTAGAGATGGGTGTGCGCCACGTGATTATCCGAACGGGCGTTGTGCTCAGCTTTAAGGAGGGGGCGCTCCAGCGCATGGCGCTGCCGTTCAGGCTGTTTGCCGGCGGCCCGTTTGGCAGCGGCAAACAGCAGTTTCCTTGGATTCACCCGGCTGACGAGATCGGTGCGATCCGTTTTCTCATTCGCAGTGGCGATGCGTCCGGGCCATTCAACCTCACTGCCCCTAATCCGCTCACCAATGCCGAGTTCAGCCGTGTGCTCGGCCGTGTAATGAGCCGCCCATCCTTAATTCCAGTGCCGGGTTTTGCCTTCAAGGCGGCTTTTGGCGAGGTAGCGGACATTCTGCTCACGGGTCAGCGTGCCCTGCCAAAGCGGCTGCTGGAGATGGGCTATACATTCCAGTTCCCGGAAGCGGAAGCGGCGCTCACCGATCTGTATCGCAGTGAGACGGCGTCGGCGGTTGAAGCCTGAAACACGCCGCGCTGTTAGCCTACCACAGTCGTTTTGTGACCGACAAGCTGGCGCTGCGCCAGCTTGTTCCGTTTTGAAGGCATGTTAACCCAACTCGCTTTAAGGCTTAACCTTGAACAATTATGATGATATGGTCAGCGGCAAACACAGCGGCTGGGCCGTGATGAGGAAAAAGCGCATTGACTGCAAGCAAATGGCAGGCGCTGGAAGCAAATGTTGACACTGAGCGCGTGCTGTGGGCACAGATTGTGTCTAACGTGCTCAGCCCGCCTCTGGTGTGGGCGGTGATGGTGCTGCCCATTGCATTCCGCGACGCGCGAACGCCGCAGCAGGCGTTCGGATGGGCTTTTGTATACGGCCTGCTGGTGTGCCTGCTGCCCATGCTCTACGTGGCGTGGATGGTGCACCGCGGCAGCATCACTGACCTGCACATGCGCGTGCGCCGTGAGCGGCTGCGGCCGTTCACTGTGTCGCTGATGTGCACGCTGACGGCGTGGTGGGCGCTGGTCGCGATGGATGCTCCGCCGATTGTGCCGCTGTTTGCGCTGTGCAGCCTGGTGCAGATCGCTGTTATGGCGGGCATCACGCTGGTGTGGCAGATCAGTATGCATGCAATGAGCATTAGTGGTGCAGCTGTGGCAGCCGGGGCTTTCTTCGGCGCAGCGCCTGCTTTGGTGATGCTGCCGCTGATCCTGCTGGTGAGCGCAGCCCGGCTGCGGCTGAAACGGCACACCGTGCCCCAGGTTCTGGCTGGCGCAGCAGTGGGCGTGCTGGTGCCGCTGGCGCTGTTCGCGCTGGTGTAAATGCTCACGCTTCGACGGGCAGGATTTGTCCATCGGCAATGTGCAGCAGCTTCGACCGAGCCAGGAACGCTGGCGTGAAAATCTCGCGTTCGGTTGTGGTCAGCAGCGTCTGTGTCACACTGGTGAGGCGCTCCAGCAGATAAGCGCGCCGGTCAGCGTCCAGCTCAGCGATGACTTCGTCAAGCAGAAGCAGCGGCGGCTCTCCCACACAGTCTGTCATCCAGTTTAGCTCGGCCAGCTTGAGCGCCATCACCGCCGTGCGCGCCTGGCCGCGGCTGCCGTAGAGGCCGGCATCGTGGTCGTTGATGCGCAGACGCAGCTCGTCGCGGTGCGGGCCGCTGAGCGTCATGCCGCGCCGGATAGACAGACTCTGCTCGGCTTTGAGGCAGTCAGCAAACTGGGGAGCGATCTGGTCTGGGCTGAGTTCGCGGTGCAGGTCAAGGCCCGGCGTGTTAAACGAAAGCTGGCCGCTGCTGGTGGCCGTGGGCGTGAAGCTGGGCTGGTAGACGAGCGTGAGCGTTTCGCGGCGGCCGGTAAGATCGTGGTGGGCGCGGCGGGCATCTACCTCAAGCTCGCGCAGAAAGCGCTGTCGGCCAGCGATAATCACGCTGCCGCTGCTGACCAGCTGAGCGTCCCAGTATTCAAGCTCGCGCGGGCTGCCCTGGCCGTCGGCCAGGCGGCGCAGCAGCGCGTTGCGCTGTGGCAGCACCTTTTCGTAAGTAGTGAGCGCCTGCAGGTAGTCGCGGTCTACTTGGGACAATGTTTCATCCATGAAGCGGCGGCGCTCGGCCGGTGACCCTTCTACGAGGGCGAGGTCGCGCGGGAGGAACAGCACGACGCTTAACACACCTACCATGTCCATCACGCGCTTATCCGCCCCATTGAGGCGGATTGTCTTCTTAAAGCGCTGAGCGCCGTCCGGTGTGCGCTCCAACATCAGCGTCACCTCGATGCGTTCCGGTGCGCTGCGCCGCTGCCCATGAACCTCGACGGCAAGGCGGGCGAAGGGAATCGGCTCGTTTTCGGCGCGCCAGTGGATGAGCTGGCGGTCGCTGGTGGTGTAGGGCGAGCGCGACGTCGCCAGGTAGTAGAGCGCTTCGAGCAGGTTGGTCTTTCCTTGGGCATTCGCCCCGTAGAGCAGCGTCGCGCCCGGCGCGAGTCCCAGTTCGAGGCGGGCGTAGTTGCGGAAGTTGGTGAGCGAAAGGTGCTGAACGTACATGGACAGGCCCTGGGCCAACAGCGGCATCGCGTCCGATTGTACCAGAAACGGAAATGGCTGTGCGGGGGCAGCTGATCGCCGCCGCACGTGTATAATGGGCGCTGGTTTAAGAGGAAGTTGTCAGTCACATGGCCAACATGGACGTCTTCGAAATCGAGCTGACAGGGATGGCACACGGTGGCAGCGCCTTAGGTAAACATAACGGGCGCACTGTGTTTGTGCCCTACGCGATTCCGGGCGAGCGCGTGCTGGCTCGGCCTGTGGAAATACGGGGACGTGCCGTGTTCGCAGAGGGCGTTAAGCTGTTGGAGGCCTCCACTGATCGCGTTTATCCAACGTGCCGGCATTTCGGGCCGAGGCGCTGCGGGCGCTGCCAATGGCAGCACATTGACTACGCCGCCCAACTGCTGCTGAAGCAGGACGTTCTGGCCGACCAATTGGCGCGCATTGGCGGTTTTGACAACGCTGACGTGCGCCCTGTGACGCCCGCGCCGCTTCAATGGGGGTATAACTGCCACATGACGATGACGGCCGGCGAGGACGGCGTGCCCGGATTCCCGGCCGCCGACGGCGCTGGCGTGGTGCAGATAGACGAATGCCACATTCTGCACCCCGATCTGTTGGCGCTTTACGAGGCCCTCGATTTGCGATTCGACGGACTGCGCCGCCTCACGCTGCGGCGCGGCAGCGATGGAGCGCTAATGCTGATCGTCACACTGGCCGACGACGAAGCGCCCGAACTGCAAACCGACCTGCCGGCCAGCGTTAACATGCTGCTAAGCGACGGCGAACCGGTCAATTTAATTGGCGAGACACACACGCGCTGGATAGTGAAAGATCAGGTCTTTCGCGCTACAGCTGGCAGCGCTTTTCGCCCTAACGTGCCTCAGGTGGCGGCGCTGGTAGACCATGTGCTGGCCGCGTTGAATCCGTACGGCGGCGCGGCTGTGCTCGATCTGTACGCTGGCGTGGGGGTGTTCAGCGCGTTTGTGGCTCCGCATGTCGGGCTTGTGACTGCCGTCGAGCGTTTCCCCCCGGCAGCCACCGACGCAGAAATCAACCTGGCCGCTGCTGATAACGTTGACATCATCGAAGGGGCAGTTGAGGACGTGCTTCCCGCGCTTGAGACCGCTTATGACGCAGCGATAGTAGACCCGCCCAGCGACGGCTTGAGCCTGGCCGCAGTGGACGCGCTGGCAGCGCTGAATATGCCGCGACTGGTGTACGTTAGCGCTGATCCGGCGACGCTGGCGCGCGATGCGCAGCGCTTGGCGCGGCACGGCTACGCGCTGCGTTACGTCCAGCCGATTGACCTGGCGCCACAGACGTATTACGTTGAAGCGGTGGCGCTGCTTGAGCGGCAGGCGTAAAGCAGCATGGCTTTCAATTGGGAGCGGCTGAGGACAGCCTTTAGGCGGCCGCAAACTCATCACGCTATGCTTGCTTGCATCTGTTGGCCTCCAGCATTGAACAGAGACAGGAAATATGCGCCGAGTTGTGTTTCTGGTAGCTAGTGTGATTGTCAGCGGCGTGTTTCTGTGGCTGGCCCTGCGCGATGTGCCGCTGCAGGACGTGATCGAGACAATTCGCACGGCAAACGTGTGGTGGCTGCTGGTCGCGCTGGTGCTGATCGTCCTGGGTTTGTGGACGCGAGCGCTTCGCTGGCGCGGCTTGGTTGGCTTCCGCATTGCGCGCGTGCAGGCTTTCCATCTTCTTAACATTACCATGCTCCTCAATCTGATTCCGCTGCGGGCGGGCGAGGTGGCGCGCAGCTTGCTGGCGACGCGCAGCGGCGTGCCCGTCATGACGGCCGCGACCAGCATTGTCGTTGAGCGCCTGCTGGACACACTGCTGGTGGTGGTGCTGCTGGCCGCTGCGCTGACGCAGCTGCCCGATGCGCCAGCCAGCGTCACGCAGCTTGCGGCGGCGTTTGGCGCGGCGACCGTGGCGGCGTTCATTGTGCTTATCTTCTTCGCGCGGTTTCCCGGCATTCCGCACGCAGTTCTGGTTTTCGTGGAGCGGCTGCTGCCGTTTATTAAACGGCTCCGGCTGGCGCGCCTGCTCGATCACGTGCTGGACGGCCTGCAGCCGCTCACGCGCTGGCGCAGCGCGGCCCACGCCGTGTTCTGGACGATTGTGTCGTGGGGGTTCTCGACCGGGACGTTCATCTGCTACATGTTCGCGCTGGACGTGCGCGAAAACGTGCTGCTGATGGCCATCCTCTCGATGACTCTGGCCGCGTTCAGCATCGCTATTCCGGTGAGTGTGGCCGCGATCGGCCCGTATCAGGGCGCGGTGCGCGTCGCTGGCGAGGCTGTGCGCATGGCCCCAACGCTCTCGGCAGCGCTGGGGTTCCTCATCCACGGCGTGAACATCTTCGGCTACGCTTTGATGGGGGGCATCAGCCTGGTTGTGACGGGTGTCTCGTTGGGCGATGTGATGCGGCAGGCACAGAGCAGCACAGCCGAACCGGCCCCAGAGCCTGAGGCCGTCGGGGCGCAGTGACGACATGCCCGTTGTAAGCACGCGCACTGGCGCTGAGCTGTACTACCACGAGGCAGGCGCGGGCCAGCCGCTGGTGCTCATACACGGCCTGATGGACGTGCCTCACGTCCACTATGAGCAGGTAATCGGCTGGCTGAGCGCCAGCTACCGCGTGATTGCGCCCTCGCTGCGCGGCTACTATCTTTCCACACCAAAGCCGCGCGATTTTCCGCTCGGCTTCTACCGCCGCGACGCAGAGGATGTGCTTGCGTTCTTGGAGGCGCTTAAGCTGGAACCGGCTCACCTGCTTGGTTTTTCCGATGGCGGCGAGGTGGCGCTGATCGCAGCAGGCTTGCAGCCTCAGCTTTTTCGCTCTGTGGTCGTGTGGGGCGCTGTGGGGTATTTCGGCCCAGATATGTACGAGGCGGCGGCCCGCGCCTACCCAGGCGATTGGATTCCAGCAGCTGACAGGACGCTGCACGGTATCACGGATATTGACGCAGTGATGCGCCAGTGGGTGGACGCCGTGCAGGCAATGGTCACAGCCGGCGGAGACGTCAGCCTAAGCCTGGCGGCTAACATCGCGTGTCCGCTGCTGCTGTTGTTGGGCGACAGAGACCAGCTCAACCCACAGGTCTACGGGCAGCGCTTTGTTGCTGTGGCTCCCAACGGCCGTCTGCAAATGGTCGCCGACTGCGGCCACGCGATTCACAAAGAGCGGTGGGAGACGTTCAGCGCGCTGGTAGGGGATTTCCTAACGGCGGCCGCCCGTTAGCAGCTCACCCTTCACTCGCTGCCAGGTTTCCGAGTCCACTGCGTAGACAACGGTTTGGGTGAAACAGCCGCGCTGCCACGCCATCTGTGGCTGCACACCCTCTTCGATGAATCCCAGGCGCAGCGGCACAGCGCGGCTGCGGTGGTTCTCCAGCGCGCAGCGAATTTCCACGCGGCGTAGGCCCAAGTATGTGAATGCGTAGTCTACCAGCGCCTGGCAGGCGGCAGTCATAAGGCCCTGGCCTTGATAAGCTGTGCCCAACCAGTAGCCGATTTCGGTTTGTCCGCGCAGGCGATCAATGTAGTTAAGCGCTGCAACGCCGGCCAGCTCGCCCTGATGCCACACCGCCGCGTAGAGCGCCTCGCCTTCCGCGAGCTGGCGCTGGCCGTTGGCAATGAATCGCAGAGCGTCAGCCGCCGTGAGCGTGTCGTCAACCCAGGGAATCCACGGCCGCAGGTGTGCTCGGTTAGCGTTGATGAGCGCCAGCAGTGTCTCGGCGTCGCTGTCAGCAAGGGGGGCTAAATAAGTTTCTTTGGCGATCTGCAGGCGGAACATCCTGAATATGCGCTGCGCTAGGCGTGCCCGTCGCGCAGGTTGTGGCTGGCGGCGGCTTCCGGACTGACCAGCACCAGGATGTGTTCTGGCGCGTTGTTGACAGTAGCTTGGGCGCGGGTGGACAGCACAACGTTGCCCTGCGCATCGTAAACTACGGCGTAAAGGTCGGGCACGGTGTCGCGGTTGCGCAGCCAGAAGCCGCTGTCGTCCAGGCCTGCTGGGCCATCAGAGAAATCGCGGGTGTGATAACGAAAGGTTACCTCGCCGAATTGGTTGGTCGTGCCGCGGCCGACGCGGTCATCCTGAGAGCGTTCATCGCGGTCGTAAAGCTCCACGTTGACACCGTTCAGCGGCTCGCGTGTGCCGTCCACCAGCACCCGCACAATTGTAATGTATTCCATCGCCTTCTCCCCCCTGCTGCCACTTGTTTGCCATCTGTCAAAGACAGGCACATTCGTAATTATAGCATGTTCGGTAAAACCCGTCTGGCTTTCTTGCTGTTCGAGCGCTGTCAAGCGAGTTTTGTGCAAATTGAGACACGAGCGGTTTGGGTTGAGAGTTTTCGACGGGTTGATGCTGGTGTTCGCTGCCAGCGGCGGTTAGAATGTCGTGTCGGTCCGCAACAGTGGAGAAGACTATGCGCCGCAACTGGCTGCTGCTGGTGATGATTGTTGCCGCGGTGGTCGCGCTGGATCAGCTTACCAAGCACGCTGTGCTGAGCACGATGGCGCTGGGCGAGACGCGCCAGCCAGTGCCAGCCTTAGTCCCGTTTTTTCAGCTCACGCGCAGCGAGAACACCGGCTCGGCGTTCGGTTTCCTGCCCAACGCAGGCGATCTATTTCTCATCATCGCGCTGGTTGTGGTGACAGCCATGTTCGTATTCTACCCGCGCATCCCGGCCGATGGCCACTTGACGCGGGTTGGGATCAGTTTGATCTGCGGCGGCGCGCTCGGCAACGCACTTGACCGCCTGCAGCACGGGCCGGTCATTGATTTTATCCACTACCAGATTCCGGGCCTGATCTCGAACGTATCGAACCTGGCCGATCACGCGATTGTGTTCGGCGTGCTGCTGGTGCTGGTTGATGGATGGCGAGGGGACCGCGCACGCCGCCGCACGGAAAAGACAGCGATGCCCGCGGATGCCGACGCCGGTGAAACTTGAGCGCGCAACATATTAAGACAGAGCCTCGTATTACAATTAAGCCATCTGATGAAAGGGTGATCTGACGATGAGCAAGCTGCTTTGGTTGGCTGGCATTGCGTTGGCTCTGTTAGCCTGTAACATTTCCATTGGGGGAACAGCGCCTACTGGCGACCGAGCCAGCGATCCGTCCTCAGCGCGCGCGCTGCTGCCTAATGTGCCGGGTTACGCCCGCACCGATACAGCCAACATCACCGACGCAATCGTCGCTGCCGGCGGTGGGGCGGCGCTGATTAGCGGCAACCCAGCGGTTGCCGCGCTGATCGCGCAGTTGGATCGCATGATGCAGTGCTATCAGGGGGTGGGTGCGGTGGCTGCACAGGTCTACACCCAGGCCGACATCGGATCGGTGCTGGGCGGTCAGGTTCCACGGGTGGGCGCAGTGGCTGTCGTAAACCAGGATCGCCTGGCGCGCAATTTCCTGAACTGCGCGTTGGGCAACCAGCCGCAGGCTTTTTCGGCGCAGGGCGACCAGCTTCAGCCGTGCGGCGGCGCGGGGTCGCGCACAGTGCGCGGCGAGACCATCCATTACGTCTATGGGGCCAGCGCGTCTGATCTGTGCCGGGCGTTTCAGGCGCACTTCGACTCGCTGCCGCAGTAACTGCTGATAAACAGCGAACCGCTCGCGCCTAAGAGCCGCTGGAATACAATTGTGATACAGCGCAATCGCTGCTGGCTGTGAAGGCTGGTGGAAGGGTTAGCATGTCAAAACTCGTAACCATTGAACGGCATATTCTAGAACAGCAGAAGCTTTACCCTCACGCGACAGGCGCGTTTACTGGGCTGCTTTACGACATCGCGCTGGCCGCCAAGATTATCGCCCGCGAAACAACCCGCGCTGGGCTGGCCGGCATCTTGGGCGCGCTGGACGATCACAACGTGTATGGCGAACAGCAGCAGAAGCTGGACGTTTTCGCCAACCAGATCATCTACAAGATGAACGACCACACCGAGCGCTTGTGCGTGATGGCCTCGGAAGAGAGCGAGGAACTGGTTCCTATCCCTGAGCGTTTCAAACCCGGCCAGTACGTGCTGCTGTACGACCCGCTGGACGGCTCCAGCAACATTGATGTGAACGTGTCTATCGGGACGATCTTTGCCATTCATCGCAAGGTGTCGCTGGGCGAGCGCGGCACGCTGGAGGACGTGCTTCAGCCTGCCAGCAAACTGCTGGCCGCCGGTTACGTGATTTACGGCTCCAGCACGATGATGGTGTACAGCACTGGCCAGGGTGTGCACGGCTTCACGCTCGATCCTGGAGTGGGCGAGTTTCTGCTGAGCCACGAGAACATACAGATTCCGCACAAGGCAAAGTACTACAGCGCCAATCACGGCTACGAGAAATATTGGACGCCGGGCGTGCGCGCGTATGTCAAGTGGCTGCAGGGAATGTACGGCGAGGGCCACGAGCCGCTGGGACACCGCTATATCGGATCTCTGGTGTCAGATTTCCACCGCAACCTGCTGCGCGGCGGCGTCTTTCTCTATCCAGGCGATCTCAAAGAGCCAGACGCTCCTCAGGGCAAGATGCGCCTGATGTTCGAGGCGCAGGCGCTGGCGTTCCTTGCCAGCCAGGCCGGCGGCTACGCTTCTGACGGCGTGGGCAGCATCCTAGACCTGCAGCCGCACAGCCTGCACCAGCGCGTGCCCCTGTTTGTCGGCAACCGCGACCTGGTGGAGAAGGCGGAGGAGTTCATCCGCGAATACGATCAGGCGTGGCTGCGCGCCTACATGCCGTACCGCCGGGGCGAGAAGGTGTCAGCCTGAGCGTCGTCGTCTGTTCAAAGCGCACGGCGCTGGTACAGCGCGCCATCGGTGAAGCCGCGCGCGCGGTAGTAAACGCGCGTTCCCACTGCTGAGATGACTGCCAGCCTGCCGAAACCCTGCGCGCGGGCGATCTCTGCGGCGCGCTCGAGCAGACGCGTTCCCAACCCGGCGTGCTGCGCCCGGCCTGCCGCCGCCGCGCCGATCTCGACTGACTGCCCATAGACGTGCACCTCACGTATGACAGCCGCGTCCACCAGTTCATCGGTCAGCGGCGGGACAGTGGGCAGTGACAGACGCAGGAACGCGGCGATGTCGCGCGCGGGCGTAATGTACTGCAGAAATACCTCTCGGCTGGAAGCCGTGTCGTACCGCAGCTCATCGAGGCGCAGCTCGTCCACGCTCACTTGGCGGCCGCGGATTTCGCGGGCGCGGATGTCAGCGCTGCGGCAGCCCTCGGCGCGCAGCGCGGCCTCAGTGATCTCGCGAAAGTTGGTGAGGCGGTTGCCGTCCACGATGTCGGTGGATGGAATATCGCGCACCACCCGCGTTAGGCGGCAGTACTCAGGCGTGTGCCGCAGGCACGCCTTGAGCACGTCCAGCAGTTCATCGTAGGTGTATGGTCGCCACGACCCGTCGTTGTAGCGCTGCATCAGCTCCGCGCTCTCGATGAGCGAACACGGGTAGATTTTGAGTTCATCGGGCCGGAAGGCTGGATCGTCGAACAGGCGGCGAAAGTCCTCAACGTCGGCCTGGGGCGAAGCGCCGTACAGGTTGGGCATCCAGTGCGCGTGAATCTTGAAGCCGGCCTGGCGCAGCAGCGCGAAAGCGCGGCGTGTAGCGGCCACATCATGGCCGCGCTGGTTCAGTTGCAGCACGCTGTCGTCGAGACTCTGGACGCCGATCTGCACTTTGGTGCAGCCCAAGCGGCGCACGCGCAGGACTTCTGCCGGGCTAATGTGGTCGGGCCGCGTCTCTACCACCAGGCCCACGCAGCGGCAGGCCGCTGTTTCGTTGACGCGGTGCGCCTCTTCCAGCTCGTCCCATGTGGCGTATTCGTCAACAACAGAAGGAGTGCGTTTGCCGCTTGCCGCTTCCTCGGCACGCACGGCGGCGCGCCGGAGTTCATCGCGGTAGATGTCCTGCACCACCTGATTGTAAGTGCGGCCAGCTTCAGCGCCGCTGACTGTCTCGGTGATAGACAGGCGCTGTGGGTGAAGCTGCGATTCGGTCAGCAGTGCCGCCTCAACCTCGGCTCGCCGATCTATGCCAGCGCCGAAATCGTGCAGGGCGTCGAAAGCGCGTTTTACAAACCAGATTTGATATGTTTCCGGATAGAACGACCAGGTTCCGCCTAAAATGATCAGCTCGATCTTGTCCGTGGGGTGGCCGTTGTTCCGATAGGCCAACAGGCGTGTGTAGGTTTGCAGATAGGGATCAAAGCTGTTCTGCGCAGCGCGCTGCGCGCCGGGTTCATCTGCCAGATAACTTTTTGGCATGCGCACGTCTGCCGGGCAGAATATGCACGTGCCAGGGCAAGGGAAAGGCTTGGTGAGGATCGTCACCACGGTGACGCCCGAGGCTGTGCGAGTCGGCTTGCGGCGCAGCCGCTCGATTACGGCTGGATCGTGAGGGGGCAGTTCGGCGCTGCCAGCCAGGGCACGGTAGGCGTAGATGAGTTCGCTGCGACCGTACAGACCCCCGTCTGGGCGCGGATAGCGCCGGAGCAGCGCGTTGAGCCGATTTGGCGTCAGGTCTGGGCAGGCGGTGACCGCTTGCAGCAGTGGAAGCAGAACGGCGCGATGTGTGTCGAGGTCGAGCTGTGTGAGATGTTTCGATTTCGCCATGTGCTCAGTGTAGCAAATCCCCATGTCTGGTGACCAGTGGCATTCAGATTGTTGTGCCTTCTTGACAGTCTGCAACGGTGGATGTGGCTATAATGAGGGCAGGAGGCTGCATGACTACCAACAAACTCTCGCCACGGTTAGATGTGATTATCGCTACTAAGCGGTATGCGCTGAAAGAGCGCCGCAAAAAGACCCCGCTTGAAGCAGTCCGCGCTCTGGCGAGCATGCAGAACCGACCCAGTCCCATTCTCTCAACTGTTCCTGATCCCAACGAACCTGTCGTTATTATCGGCCAGATTAAACACACGCTGTCTCAACAGGGCCAGATCGTCTACGATCCGGTCGGCACGGCGCTGCGCTATGCGCACCGTGGGGTGGATTCCATCTCGTTGTTTACGGATGAGATCATCTACGAAAACGGGGTGGACGACTTGGTGCTGGTTTCGAACGCGGTGCACATGCCGGTCATCTGCCAGGACTACATCCTGGATGAGTATGAGGTTATCGAGGCGCGGGCGGCCGGCGCGTCTGCGCTGGTGCTGTCGGCTGCTGTGCTTGACCGACCGACACTGCGCGCGCTTATCTCTGACACGCAGCGCAACCGCATGACAGCCATCGTTCAAGTGCACAACCGCGAACAGCTCGACTACGCCCTGAGCCTCAGCCCGCATGTGATCGGCCTGAGCAGCGATGACCCATTCACGCCGGAGCCTGAGCTGGACTTAGAGGCCACCCGCCGCCTGCGCGATCTGATCCCCAGCCATATCCGCGTCATGGTGATGGAGAAGCTGCACTCGCTGGATCAGGTAGATGTCGTTGCCAGCCTGGGTGTTGATGCGATGCTGGTAGACGAACAGCTCCTCGAGACTGCGCAGCATGCCAACGCCCTGCGGGCGCGTTTCAGCGCGGCTGATCACAGTCGCCGCTGATCTGTATGTCAGAATCGCGGCGGGCTGGCCGTAGGCTGCGCGTACCATTGGCGGTGTGCAAAACTCACGGCATCTTTATATGATGTCTTTAGGCGTTACGCCGCGGTGAAGCTTCTACTAATCATTATGAGGAGGCCCTGTATGTCCCGGTTTACTGCCCGCGTTGTGCTGGTTCTCATATTCCTGCTGGCGGCAGTGCTGAATGTCTCAGCTCAGCCGGCGCAGCCCACACAGCCTGTAGACCCCAACGCCAACATCAGCTTTCCGCCGCCGGTGTACACGCTGCGCGGCCTGTTCCCGGTGCGCGGGTCCGCCAACCTGGCGGACATGCGCGGCTATTTTCTGGAGTACCGCGCGCTCAATGAGGACCTGACATCACAGCCGGATGAGATTCCCTGGACGCCGGCCACTGTTGTCAGCCAGACGCGCGTGCTGGATGATCTGCTCGGCGAGTGGGACACTACGCTGGCCCAGGACGGTTTGTACGAGCTGCGTCTGACGATCCTGCCGCGCACCGGCGCGCCGGTGTTGGTGGTGGTCAGCCCGCTGCGCGTGGAAAACGAAATCCCACCGTTCCTGGACGCCGAACGTGTCAACCCGGCTGCCGCGACAGCTACAGCCTTCTTTGCTACCCTTACCGCGGTGCCGCCGGTTATAACGCAGGCGCCATCCCTGTCCACGCTGGCCCCAACGCCGACGCCCTTTGATCCAACACCGCGCGCTACGCCGAACAACCTGCCGGTGAACGTGCGCCAGCAGGCTGGCACTATTTTCCCCATTGTTGGCAGCTTGCAGTTGGGCGAATCTGCGCCGATCATTGGGCTGACCGACACGTTCGACGGGCGCTGGTATCGCGTTGAGCTGCCGAACGGCACGCGCGGTTGGGTCGCTGGCGGTGTCGTGCGCGTGTCCGGCGATCTGCGCAACGTGCCGGTGTTCCCACCGCCGATCACGCCAACACCGACTGCATCGCCCACGCCGCCGCTGCCTGACGTTGCCTTCGTTGGTTTGCGCTACGATCGGGGCACGATCCGTCAGGGCGAGGCATTCCAGATTATCGTGAGCGCGACCAACCTGACCGGCGTGCCTATGCCGGATGTGCCGGTGCTGTGCACCTTCCGCCCGATGGGCGTGGAGTTTAGCGCCAGTCTAGGGCAGCTAAACGGTTTCGAATCGCGCGATATCGCCATCACGGCGCGGTTGGACACCGGCGGCGGCGGCAACGTTACGCTGGAGTGTGCGATTGACCCCAACGGCATCGTGCAGGAGCTTACCCGGGCCAACAACTTCTTCAACATCACGACGCCGCTGCTGGCGCCTTAGGCGGCTGTCAGCGCACTGATAGCGCGAGTCATGCCCTGGCCTTTGCTCGGCAGCAAAGCAAAGGCCGGGGCTGCAAGTAGATAGCTGAGGGCTGTTTATGCGGCTGACAACCCGTTTATTTGTGCTTTTTCTGTGCGTTACTGCGGTCGCTGGGGTGGCGGCTGCACAAGACGGAGATGGCGCGGTGCGTATTGACTGGCCGCCACCGGTGTTTCAACTGGCAGGCCCATTCGAGGTCATTGGCACAGTCAATCCGCCAGGCCTGCGCAGCTACTTCTTGGAGGCTGCCGCGCTTGAACCAGAGGGCGGCGAACCGTTCTGGCTGCCAGTCAGTATGCCCAGCACAGCGCCTGTCGTCTTCGGCGTGTTAGCAGTCTGGGACACGACGCTGCTTGACGATGGTCTTTACAGCTTGCGCCTGCGCGCCATTCTGACGTCAGGCGAGACGCTCACCTACACAGTCACACCGCTTCGCGTCGCCAACCTGCTCACAGCGCCTAATGTTGACGCTGACGCGCTGCCGCCTACGCCAGCGCCGCCGCCCACACCCGTTCCGCGCCCGAACCCGCGCAGCACGCTGCCTCTGCCGGTGGGCGGGCACGTGGTTACGTTCAACCCTGCGACCGTCGCTGCCATGCAAAGGGCCGGTATGACCTGGATGAAGTGGCAGATTCCGTTTTACGTGGGAAACGACATGCTTGAGCAGGTGGCACTGGATCGCATCAACTTCGCTCACGCCAACGGCTTCCGCGCGTTTATCAGCGTGAAAGGCGATAAAGACGAGCTGGCTGAACTGGGCGAAGATTATTACCCGCTCTTTGCCGAGGCGCTGGCTAAGATCGCTGCGCTTGGCCCTGAGGCGATCCAAGTGTGGAACGAGCAGAACATTGACCGCGAATGGCCGACGGGCCGCATTGACCCCCGCGCCTATGTTGAGATGCTGCGCCAGGCCCACGCTGCCATTAAGGCGGTTGATCCGACGATCATGGTCGTAACTGGCGCGCCGGCGCCAACAGGCGCAGAGGGCGTGTTTGGCCCATCGCGCGTGTGGAACGATGATCGGTATTACCAGGGCATGGCAAACGCAGGCGCGGCTCAGTACGCGGACTGCATTGGCGTGCACTACAACGAGGGTATCATTCCGCCGCAGCAGCAGGGCGGCGACCCGCGTGACAGCTATCCTACGCGCTACCTGCCGCTGATGATCCAGCGCGCTGCCTTCCCCTTCCGCGACAGCGGGGTGCCGCTGTGCTTCTCGGAGTTGGGTTACCTATCGCCCGAAGGCTATGGCCCGCTGCCGCCCGGTTTTGCCTGGGCCAGCGGCACGACGGTCGCCGAACAGGCGGCATGGCTGCGCGACGCTGTTTTAGTGGCGTCGCAGTTCTCTGGCGCGCGGGTGGAGCTGATTATTGTCTGGAATGTGGATTTCGAAGTGTACACTGAGGACGACCCGCAGGGCGGGTACGCCATCATTCGACCCGATGGCTCCTGCCCGGCCTGCGAAGCGCTGGCCTTGCTGCGGACGCCGTAGCCCCAGTGTTTAAGACGCCGCCTGTCGCGGCGTTTCTAAGCCGTTGTTCGGTTAGATGCCGGCGTTGGGCTGCGCTGGCGCGCCGGTATAATAACAGCGGTCCGGTTGGAATCTGGGTAAACGCGCATGGCTTCAGCAGTTGAGATCATCCAGCGCCGCAAGCGCCGGCGCGCACGGCGCGAGGCACGCGACCAGCGTCGCCGGCTGTGGGGCGGTATTGTCTTAGGGCTGGCGTTGGTGCTGTTTGTGCTGCCAACTGGGGTGATGGCAGCGGGCGCTGCGGTGATGTACGGACAGGCTGTGCAGCACCTGCCTGAGCCGCAGGCCACGATCTACGTGGACCCTGCTGTAGGCGCGACTGAACTGTACGATCGCAGCGGCGGTACCCGGCTGTTCACAGTAGCCGACCCGCTGGGGGATACCCGAACCTGGATCACGCTGGACATGCTGCCGGATTACGTCATTCACGCTACGCTGGCCGCTGAGGACCCTCGTTTTTTCTCCGCATCGTCGCCAAGCTTGCTGCAAACCGCCGGCCGGCTGTGGGCCAATGCGCTCTACGGCCCGCTGCCTCCTGATCCGTCGCTGACTGCGCGGCTGGTGCGCAATATCATCGCGCCGCCCGGCGCGGCGGCAGCCGCTGCCGACCGCGAGCGCGAGATTGCGCTGGTGGCCGAAATCAATCGGCGCTACAGCCGCGAACAGATTCTGGAGTGGTATCTGAATACAGCGTACTACGGCAGCGAGGCTTACGGCATCGAGGCCGCGGCGCGGATTTATCTAGGCAAGCGCGCGGCTGACCTGACGCTGGATGAAGCGGCGCTGCTGGCGGCCATACCGCCGGCCCCACAATACAATCCGTTTGACAACGAGACCGCCGCGCGCGGGCGACAGGACGATCTGTTGCGAGCGTTGGCGCAGGCCGGGGTGATTACGCCGCTGGAGTTTGACATTGCCGCAACCACGTTCACCCGCATTCAAGCGGACGCTGGGCAGACTCCGGAGCTTGCCCCGGATTTTGCCCTCTACGCGCGCCGCCAGGCGCAGACCATCCTCGACTCGCTGGGCTACGATGGCGCGCGGCTGGTTACGCGCGGCGGACTGCGCATCGTGACAACGCTTGACCTGGACCTGTACTACGAGACGGAATGCGCGCTGCGGGCGCACCTGGCGCGCCTGAACGGCCAGCCTGTGCTGCGGACGGCGCTTGACGGCGGCCCGTGCGCCAGCGCCGCGCTGCTGCCGCCGATCAGCCAGCTTGCCGGGATGATCCCGCCTGACAGCGGCGCGCTGGTCGTGATTGACGTGCTCACTGGCGAGATCAAGAGCATGATCGGGCCGGTGACGGCGGCAGCTTACCAGCCCGGCCCGACACTGCAGCCCTTTGTGTACTTCGAAGGCCTTCGGGTTGGCGGCCTACACCCAGCAGCAATGGTGCTCGACATTCCGCGTCCGTTTCCGGGCGCAGTTGAGGGGCTGATCTACACGCCTGCCAATCCTGATGGCCAGTTCCGCGGGCCTTTGAACCTGCGCGACGCAATGAGCAGCGGTTTGCTGCCGCCAGCGGTGTGGGTGGCGAACCGGCAGCGCATCGAGAACATCCTGCGCGGGGCGCACTTGATCGGCATTAACAGCCTGGACGAAAATGCGCGTTACGATCTTTCCCTGTTAGAACGCGGCGGCGAGGTCGCGCTGCTGGATGTTGTCTATGCCTACTCTGTCTTTGCCGGCATGGGCAATATGCGCGGCGTGCCGGTGCAGCCGTTGGGGCGCAATTACCGCGGCCGCGACCCGGTGGCCGTGCTGCGCATAGAGGACCCATCTGGCGAGGCGCTCTGGGAATACGCGGGCGACATCTACGAACCGGACTGCGCCGTTGCCCCGAACTGCACGCCGGTCTTTCAGAGCGAGCTGGCCTATCTGGTCAACGACATCCTAGCAGACCAGCTTGCAAGGGCGCGTGTGTTGGGCGGCGCAGCAGAGATGCTGAACGTCTCGCGGCGCGCGGCGGTAGTCGCCGGGCTAACCGGCGACAGGCGCGACTCTTGGGCGGTTGGGTATTCGCCGCAGCTTGCCGTCGGTGTGCATCTGGGTCGCAGCGACCGGGATGCGCTGACGCTCGACAACTACGGTCTGACGGGGGCTGCGCCAGTGTGGCATGCGGTAATGCGCTACGCCCACGATCGCGAGGCTTTGCAGCCAGCCGATTGGCCCCGTCCAGATAACATTGTTGAAGGCGTGGTGTGCGAGCGCAGCGGTTTGCTGCCCAACGACAGCTGTCCAGTTCGCCGCGAGATTTTCATTGAGAACATTCAGCCGCGTCAGCTAGATACCTTCTGGCAGACTGTGGAGGTCAATAACCAGACCGGACAGCTTGCGACAAGCAGCACCCCTGCCGGCCTGGTGAGCGCCCGCGTGTATTTCGTGCCGCCGCCTGAGGCGCTCGATTGGTGGGAGGCCAACAACCTGCCGCTGCCGCCGACAGAGTTCGACACGGTCAGCCGCCCCGAGCTGCTGGGATCAGCCGCTATCCTTCAACCCGCGCCCTACGCCTACGTGGGCGGTGTTGTGGATATACGCGGCAGCCTTGACCCCACTAACATGCAGTTCTACCAGCTTGCATATGGCCGCGGCCTCAATCCTGCGGAGTGGGTGCAGATCGGCCCGCGTCAGACCAGCTACACGCGCGGCGCGAGCTTGGGTCAGTGGGACACCACCGGACTCGACGGTCTTTACAGCTTGCGACTGACCGTTGTGCTGAACGACAACAGCATTGAAAGCGATGTGCGCCAGGTCTCAGTGGACAATATCCCGCCGCAAATTACGCTAACGGCTGGCGAGCCGGGGCAGATATTCCTCTGGCCCGACGACCGCGTGATTCCGCTGGCAGCCGAGGTGACAGACAACCTAGCGGTAGATCGGGTTGAGTTCTACTACGACGGCACATTCATCGGCACGGACACTGAATGGCCATATGGCTTTGAGTGGACGATTCAGCGAACTGGCGTCGAGCGCTTCACTGCCGTGGCGTTTGACGCGATCGGCAACCAGGCCAGCAGCGAGATCAGTGTAGAGGTGCGGCGCGCTGGATCATAGCACGGCCGCCACGCGAAGTCTTCCTCAATCGAGGAAACGCTGAATCTCGATCAGATAGCCGTCTGGATCGCGCAGGAAGCAGTGGTAGATGTTGTACTGCGGGTTAATCTGCGGCGCTTTTTCGAAGGCCACACCCTGAGCGGACAGCCGTTCATACCAACCGTCAACGTCAGGCGTGACCAGCGTGAAAATCACGTCGCGCCGCGTCGGATCGGGGCGGACATCAGCGCGCTGGCAGATGCCTAGATACGCCTCAGCGCAGACATGATAGATGCGGCAGCTTACCTGATCACGCCACAGCGCCAAGCCAAGCGCGCTTCCGTAAAAGCGGGCGCTTGCCTCTAGATCGTGGGTGTAGAGAAATGTAATCTGCTGGCTGACAGGCAAAAGTGGCATCGCAGACCGGCCTTTCTGAAACAGCGTTCGCATTATACCGCAGCCGTGCAGACACACGACACGCGCAAACGCTCGCGCCGACCTGTAATGTGCGTTACACTGAAAAGGCGCTGTCGGATGATACAAGTACAAGTCGAGTGGGCCAATTGGATCCTGAGTTTGAGCAAGACATCGCAACCTTCTGGAGCCTGTTGTTTACAATAGTGCTGGACGGCGAGAAGCGTTTGGCGGCCAATATATCCTCACACGAGCTAACGCCGCCGCAGTTTTACGTCCTCAAGACGCTGAGCGAGCACGGTGGAGCCTGTGCAATTGGTCAGATCGCTCGCCAGCACCACCTAACCAATGCCACCATGACCGGTCTCATCAAACGACTGGAAATGGCTAACCCGCCGTTGGTGACGCGCGAGCGCAGCAGCACTGACCGGCGCTCGGTCGAGGTTCGGCTAACGCAGGCCGGCTTGGAACGCTTCCTGGCCGTGCAAGCCGATGTGATCGAGCAGCTGCGGGCAGCGCTGGCCTTGCTCAGCGCCGATGATCGCAAGCAGCTCATTCATTTCTTGGAACGCTACGTTCATTTGGTCCCACACCTGTTTCCAGTGCAGAGCGCTAATTCTGACCGTTAGTTGCAGCACATCGGGTAGAATGGGGAATGAACGACCGGCTTTAGTACAAGGCGCGCGGCTATGACCGCTGATTCGTTTGTGCTCATGCACCTCAAAAACCTGCCGCTGTTTCAGCGATGCACGCCAGCCGAGCTAGCGTTGGTTGCGCCACTGGTGGAAACGTTCCGCCTATATCCAAACGAGTATATCTTTCGCCAGGGCCAGCCGTCGCGCGGCATGTATGTGCTGGTTGAGGGGCGTGCAGTTCTGACTCAGTTTATGCCAGACGGCTCTGAGCGCGTCGCTGCTGAGATGCACGCGCACCAGTACGTAGGCGATGCGGCGCTGTTCGCCGCCGGCACAGAGAAGCTCTCGCTCAAAGTGGTGGAGACAGCGCTGGTGCTGTTCCTGGCGCGCGAGCGCTTCAGCGCCCTGCTCGCCCAACATCCTGAGCTGAGACTAAGCCTTGCAGCGCCGGCGGGTGCTGTGGCTGCGCCAGGCGCCAAGCTGTTTCGAGATCAGCGGCCCGACGAGCGTGTGGTACAGATGGTGCACCGGCACTGGTGGGTGATCGTTGCGCGCAGCGTGATCCCAACTGTTATCGCAATTGCGCTGTGGTTCGTGGGCCTGCTGGTGCTGGGGACGGGCCTGGAGCTGGTGATCTGGGGCGGCAGCTTGGTGCTGCTGGCAGCTTGGTTGGTTTTCATGTACCTGGACTGGCGCAACGACTATGTCATCGTGACCGACCAGCGCATTGTATTTGTTGAGGTTATGCTGCTGCGCTTCCAAACCCATGTCCGTGACACACCAGTGCGCAGCATTCAGGAAGTAAACTACGAGATTCCGGCTGACCCATTCGCGCGCCTGTTCAATTATGGCCGGCTGAACATCAGCACAGCCGGTGGAGCTGGGCGCGTTGTGCTCGATTTTGTGCCTAACCCGCGCGAGATGCAGCAGGTGGTGATCGCTACACGCAGAGTGGGAACCGAGAGCGCGCAGCAGCAGACCAGAAGCGCCATTGACGCCCGGTTGGACCAGGTGTTTGGCACGGGCGATACCCGCGCCAGCGCGCCGCCCACAATTGCGGGCGGCACAACCAGCGGGCAGCAGCCTACTGCAGCCGCGCCGCCTGCCAGGCAGCGCAATGGCTGGTTAGCCACGCGCATGGTCGGGCCGAACGGTGAGATCATCTACCGCAAGCACCTGTCAGTGTGGGCGCTGCACATCATCTGGCCAACGCTGGCGATCGTCGGCGCGCTGGGCCTAATGTTCGTGAGCCTTTTCTTTCTGGGGCGCGGCGCGCTGGGGCTGCTTGAGCTGGCGGCCGGCGTGTTCATGCTGGTGGTGGGCGCCGTCTGGTTTTACTTGGCGGATTGGGACTGGCGCAACGATTACTACGTCCTCGGCAGCGACACCATCAGCATTATCCACAAGCGGCCGCTGTGGATGCGGGACGAGAGAGACGAAATTCTCATCACACAGATTGACAACGTGATCTCGAAGAAAGTCGGGCTGACCGATTCGCTGCTCAACCGGGGCGATGTGCGCGTGATGCTGATTGGCGACGACCAGGGACAGGGGAAAGTTCTGCGGCATGTCCACCGCCCTGAGCACGTTCAGGCAGAGATTTCGCAGCTGCGGACAGCGGCGCTGGAGCGCGCGCGCGCCCGTGAGACAGAGAGTCAGCAGCAGACTATCCTGGATTATCTGGCCGCTTATCACAAGCGCATCCAGCCCAATGCGGGCGGCACGCCGCCGGCTACGCCGGTTCAGCCGCCGCCCATTCAGCAGTCTCCATTCGAGTCGCCGCCATCCGTGCTGCCCAATACGCCCAGCGGCGACCGGCCGCCGGGTATTCCCCGCGCGCGCGGGCAGTAGTTGGCGCGCGTCAAGAGTTTTTTCCTGGCAGGATGCGGTATGCTATGGGCACTGCTCGCGAAGCCTAGAGGCAGAACATGACCGTCGTCATTGATCTGACGAGAGACATCGGCATTTGTTGGGCGCGGTTTAGCGGCACGATAAGCGCGGCAGACATCGAAAACACGCTGCAGAGCTGCCTGGCAGCCGCTGACCGGCACTCTGTAGGCATACTGGTGGATTTTGCCGCAGAAGCGCTGTCGCCGGATGTGCTGAGCTGGCTCTTTCACAGCCCAGACTACCGTGCGCTGCTGGATCACCCGAATGTAAATGCCTGTGCATGCGTCGTCTACAGCATGATGGCGTGGCTGGCCGCGCAGGCGTTCGTTTGGCCGATGGGAGCCGAAGTGTTTAACAGCCTGGATGAAGCTCGGGCTTTCCTGCGGGAAGCCCTGAGCGGTGGTGCTCAGCCGTCCTTGTCCGGTCAGGCTTGACGCGCTGGGGCCGGCTGGCTAGTATTTCCACGAGCGATCTGATCTGTACCGGAATACTGTGGCATGGCCCTGCTCACCATCATCTACCCCGACAATCCGATTCTGCGAAAAAAGGCGCATCGTGTCACCACGTTTGACGGCAAACTGCAAAAGCTGGCCGAGGACATGGTGGAAACGATGCTGGCCGCGCCAGGAGTTGGGCTGGCAGCGCCGCAGGTGGCAGTCAGCCAGCGTTTAATCGTGGTGCGCCTGCCCGATGACGACGAGAGCCGCAAGGAATATGGCGACCAAGCTGGTGTGCTGTACACAGTGGTCAATCCCGAAATCGTCAAAGCCAGCAAGGAGATGGTCGAGGGCGTGGAAGCGTGCCTTTCAATCCCTGGCTACTTCGGCACGGTGGATCGCCACGAAAGCGTAGTGATCCGGGGGCAGGACCTGAAGGGTAAAGCGCTGCGCATTAAGGCGAGCGGCTGGCTGGCGCGCGTCTTCCAGCACGAGATTGACCACCTCGACGGACGACTCTATATAGATATTGCAAAAGAGGTGTGGGAAGCGCGCCCGGATGCGGCAGACGAAGAACAGCCACTGGCCGAATAGAGGCGGAGGTTTATCCACCGCTTTCCGGCCCAATGCCCCACACCTGCACAGAGCCGCGCGCGCCGAACAGCATAAGCAGGCGCTGATCCCCCGTCCAATCAACCGTGAAGATAGACGCGCCGCCGGTGTTGATCGGCGCGCTGTTGACCGTTTGGGATGTTATGGTGGTCATGTTCCACAGCGCCACCAGGCCGCCCATCGCGCTGGTGAGCAGCATAGAGCCATCCGGCGCGAACGCAGCGGCCGCTCGCTGCCCACCAGAGCCGGTCAGGCGCGCCACCAGCGCACCGGACTGTGGATTCCAGACAGAGAAATCATCTTCACCGCCGCCGCTGAGCAGGTACGCGCCGCCGGGGGCATACAGCAGCACCGATGTGCCACCGCGTCCCGCGTTGAGCGTCAGCGTTTGACCCGCGTTCAGCGGATAGAGGCGAACGACCTCGCGCGCGCCGGCGGCAAGCTGGCTCGAATCCGGAGCGAAGCACAACGTGTCCGCGATCTGGTCGTCCTCGAACGCGGCCAGTTCCATGCGCGTTTCCCAATCCCAGACGCGCACGACGCCTTCTTCGCCGGCAGTGGCCAGCAGACGCCCATCGTCTGAGAAAGCCAGGGCGCGCACCTGCAGCCGGTGCGCTGCCAGCGTCACCAGAGACTGGCGCTCCAGCGGATCCCATACTTTGACCGATCCGTCCAGACCGCCCAGCGCCAGCCAACCGTCGCGCGGGTAGTAAGCAGCCACGGCATTGTAGGCCGGGTGGCCGGCAAAACCGCCCTGGTCTAAACCGCGCACGACATCGAAGGCGCGCACTCGGCCTTCTGTGTCCAGCGTGAACACCTCGGTCTTGTCCGGGGCGTAAAACACACGCACTGCCTCGCCGCGCGCTGTGCCGTAGACAACCTCACCTGAAAGCAGGTCCCACACAAGAAGCTGGCTGTTGTCTAGACCCGCGAGGCGCGTGCCGTCGGGCGCAAGGGCATGCGCGAAAACCGTACTCGGTTCGTCTAGACTGTCCAGGCGGCCAAGATACCGGATGCTGGCCACATTGTCGAGCGTGATGGGCGCAGCGGACTCGGTCCAGGCAGGCGGGGGCACTGTGGGAACAATGCGCGGGTCAGCTGGCGCCTGCGGCGCGCAGGCTGCTGTGAACAGCAGGGCGAGCAGCAGACCGCGCCCTAGATTACGGAGTATTTGTTTCAAGCGGCAGAACATCAACGCTGCCCACAATCACACCGAAGATAGGTATCTGGCGCAGGCCGCATTCGCCCTCGAACGCTTCGATCTGGCTGTTGCGGTTGAGGTCGAAACCGTTAATGAGCTGGTCGGCAACACGGAGCGCCTCGGCAACCTGCGGCGTGACGGCATCGGTGCTGGCAGCGGCCAGCAGAGCGCGTTCCAGCTCGACTAGCTGTCGGGTGCGCCCATGGGTGTTGTTGACACAGACGCGGATCAGCTCCGCGTCGCTGTGCAGGCGGCGGGTGTCCGGCTCAAGCGCCAGCAGAGCAGCCAGATTAGGATCAGAATCGGTCAGCATTTCCGGCTCGCTGCCCTCGATGGCAGCGTCTAGTCGCGCCAGAATCAGATCAAGGAAATAGGGAACGCCGCGTTTGCTGCGGCCAGGGTTCTCGCCGCGCCCGTTGCCGTCCAGGTCGTCCTCAGTGCCCAACAGGATGTTGATGGTGTGTTCGGCGTGGGCGTGCATACCGGCAACGCTGCCTGCCTCGGCGGCTAAGCCAGCGTGCAGGGCGGCGAATTCGGCCTCCTCCAGCGCGCTGTTCAGCAGGCTCTCCCCGCCTGCGCCGGCTTCTGAACCGATGAGGATCTCGTGCAGGGCGCGGGTGAGGGCAGCTGGCACGCGCCCGCCATATCTTGGAGCGGTCGTTGGCGCGTCCTCCATGAACGTCTCGCGCGTGATAGCAACTGTGTTGAACAGGGTGGGCAGTGGGCGGCCTTCCGGGTCGGTATAGCTGAGCACACCGTTGCCAAGCGGATCTACTGTGAGCGCGCCCAGCCCCAGCCGGTCACCAGTTTCGGTGTTGAGCAACCAGACGGCATAGCTCATACCGGGTTCGGTGGGGGCCAGCCGCTCCAGACGCAGGTTAGCAGTGTCGCCTATACGGTTTGCCGTGCTGAAGGTAAGACGGCCCAACGGGCGCGCAGCCGCTGGCGCTGGCTGGACAAGCTGGCCTACTTCAGCTGTGGGTGTGAGCGGGCTGGCAGTGGCGGTTGGGCTGCCGGCGACAATAACGGGGTTGTCGCGGTTGATAGTAGCCAAAACCAATACGGCGATGACCAGCACCAAGACAGCGATCACACCGAGTCCGGCCAGCAGCACTGGTTGGCCGCCGGCGGCGATGATCGTCTGCGGTTGAGTTGGAGGCGGCGTGGTTGGAGGCGATGTGGGTGGGGCAGCTGCTGCTGTGCCTGGCGCTGGTGTATCCAGAAGGTTGATGGTGTGAGATGTGTCCACAGCGGCCGGCAGGGGCGTGCCAACAGTGTTCGCGGCGCCGTAAACAGCGCGGCTGTAATCAGCGGCGAAGGCAGCTGCCGAAGGGTAACGCTGCTCAGTGCTTTTGGCCAGCGCGCGCGCCAGGACAGCATCAAGGGCCGGAGGAAGCCCCGCTACCGCTGTGCTAAGCGCCGGAACTGGCTCAGCCATGTGCTTGACCAGCACCTGCATAGGTGTTTCCGCTGTGTATGGCTGGCGGCCGGACAGCATCTCAAAAACTACGACGCCCAGCGAGTAGATGTCGGCAGACGGCCCTACCTGCAGGCCCTGAACCTGTTCTGGCGCCATGTAGGCCGGTGTGCCGATCAGCCCGCCAGTCGCCGTCAAACGCGCGTCGCCCTCGGCCAGCTTGGCTATGCCGAAATCCGCCAGCAGCGGGTAACCCTCGGCCGTAATGAGGATATTGGCCGGCTTAATGTCGCGATGGATAATGCCTTGACGGTGGGCGTAGTCAAGGGCAGGGGCGATCTGGCGCAGCAGGGTATCCACCTCGTCTACTGGCAGCGGCCCGCGCACGATGCGATCGCTGAGCGTGCCGCCGCTGACGTAGGCTGTTACCAGGTACAGAATGCCATCCTCAACGCCGTAGTCGTACAGCGGCAGGATGTGCGGGTGCTGGAGCCGGGCGATGGTGCGCGCTTCCAGCCGGAACCGCTCCGCAAACTCATCGCCCAGGGCGGGATTCGGCGGCAGAACTTTGACGGCGACATCGCGGTCAACATCAGCCTGATAACCGCGGTACACGGTGGCCATGCCACCTTTGCCGATTAGCTGTTTGATCTCGTATTTTCCACCGAGCGTGCGCCCGATTATAGCAGGTATGGACATTTTCACGCTCCCGTTCCAGCCATGGCTACCCCGCCTCAGGAAATTATGGCACAGGCAGCAGGCTCACGCTAATCTTAATCGTGGGCGTAGGCGGCCTCCAGCTCCTCGCGGAAGGCCAAATAGCTGCGGTAGCGGCTGAGCTGAATCGCGCCCGACTCCACTGCCTGGCGCACAGCGCAGCCAGGTTCGTCTACGTGTGCGCAGTCCCCAAAGCGGCAGCGCGCCACATACGGCGCGATATCCACGAAGTAGGCGTCCAGCTCTTCCGGCTCGATGTCCCAGAAGTTGAGCGTGCGCAGGCCAGGCGTGTCTGCCACATAGCCGCCAATGTCTAGCTTGATAAGCGCGCTGTCGCGCGTGGTGTGCATACCCTCTTCGCGGTAGGCGCTCACAGCCTTTACAGCGCGCCCTAGGCCAGGCTGGACAGCGTTCAGCAGACTAGTCTTGCCCACGCCGGATGGACCGGCAAAAACCGAAATGCGCCCCCGCAGCATGTCACGCAGCTCCGCCACGCCTGTGCCGTCAAGCGCGCAGGTGTGCAGTACAGGGTAGCCCATCTGTTCGTAGGGGGAAAAACGCCGGTGAATCTCGTTTGGGTCAGTTAAATCCAGCTTGTTGACAACGACGACCAAACGGCCGATGTTCGCCTTTTCACCCGCCACTAGAAAGCGATCAAGCATCCTGAAGCTGGGTTCTGGGCTGGCGGCAGCAAACACAAACAACGCTTGATCGGCGTTGGCGATGAGTACCTGCTCGCGCTCTGGCGCGCCCGCGCCGCGGCTGCCCTCAGTGCGGACAGCCCGTGACAGCACGCTGGTGCGCTCAGCCACCGCTTCAATTACGCCAGCGCCATCGGGCAGCACCTCGATCTCGACACGGTCACCGATAGCGGCGATATCGGTTGATCGCGCCTCTTCAAGCAAACGGCCGCGCAGTCGGCAGGTATAAACCTGGCCATCCTGCGCTTCTACCCAGAAAAACCCGCTTTGTTCACGAACGACAAGCCCTTCCACTAGCTGACCCAAAAACAACCTCCTGATTACTTCACTCTACAAACACCCTTATGCTGATTGCAGGCGTCATCATCACTCACTATATATCAGATTTGCGCTGGCGCGCACGCGCCGCAAAGAAAACGAGACACACTCAAAGGCGGCGCTGGCGCGTGAGCCGACGCCAGCCCTGAACCCCCAGCACAAGCGAAACTGTGGGAAGCCACACAAGCCCATAGGCTGCGTAAGCCAGCGCCAGAAGTCCAGACAGGGCAGAGCTGGCCGGAGTCTGGCTGAGCAGGAAGCCCGCTGTGCCGCCAGCGAGGAAAAGGGCTGCCACACCTGCTAGATGCGGCCAGCGAACAGCGACCGGCGGCAGCGCCCTATCAAGGGGGGTGGGCGCGCGACCCCGCCGTTGGAACCACAGCAGCAGTGCACAGTAGGCCGCCAGCACGGCGCACACTGCCAGCGGCAGCGGCGGCAGCGCAGCGGAGTCGACAGCGCGCGTCAGGTTCCAGACAAAGGCGCCCAGCGCGAACGCGCCGCTGGCCCAACTCAGGCGCAGGTTATCTGTGGATATGCCCGCCCAAGTGCGGGTTGCTAACCAGCGGCTGGTGCCGATTACAGCCAGAGCAGCAGCGCCTGTCAGCAGGAGCAGCGAAAGCGACGCTGAAGGCGCATCAGACACCAGGCCGCTTAGCCCGCCGGCCCACACACCCCAGGTCAGCCCTGCGGCGGCGGAAGCCCCCAAAATGGAGCGACGCGGCGTGCCTGACAGCGCCAGCGCCAGGGCCAGAACGAGAGCGAGGGTCAGGGCATACGCGCCCATCGTCCGCGTCACCAGCGTCAGCGGAAAATCGGCCAGCGCGCGCTGCGGAAAGAGCACTGCTGACCCGGCCGCGGCCGTCAGGCCGGACAGCAGCAGCAGGCCGAAGATATCGCGGGCGCGCCAGCGCTGGGCAAGATCGAGCGCCAGCGCTGCCAGCGCCAGATAACCCGCAACCAGCGGTGGCCAGTCTGCCAACGCACGAGTCGGCGCTGTCCACTGCAAGACTTCTGCACCTAACAGCAGCCAGGCAGCCAGCACAATGCGCGCATTCCACACAGCCAGCAGGTGAGTCACCGTTTCAGCATTCCGGTTTGAGTGCTACCAGCCGCGAGATGTGCTGTGTGTCGCTGGCATGAAGCAGTTTCCAGCCGTCAAAGAAGGCAGGCAGCTCACCGGGGATCAATAAGAACGTGGGGTTGAAAGCGGGCACGATCTGTTGATAACGGGAGTTGAAGGTTTCATAAATGACGCGCCCACCAGGGCGAACGCAGGCGCGCAGTGCTGGAAACAGCTCGCGCTTGAGATAGCGGAACACGCAGACCAGGTCATAGCGATCTGGCTCTAGGTCAACAGTGTCCAAGTCCACCGGCAAGAAATTCAGGTTGCGCAGGCCGCGCGCGATCATCTCTTGGCGGCCGCGCGCCAGCGCCAGGCGGCTGATATCCATAACATCAACTGTGTAGCCCTGCTGCGCCAGCCACAGCCCGTTTTGGCCCTGTCCACCAGCGAGATCGAGGGCGCGGCGGCCCTCAAGCGGATTGGCTGGCGGCGTGTAGTCGAACAGGAATGGATCCGGCTCTGGAAAAGGCTGCTGGCTGCGCTGGCGATAAACGGCATCCCAGCGAATCCGGTCTTCGTGCGACATAACACCTCTTGGCTTTAGATGTCAGTTTCCAGGCCGGCGTAGATCGGCGTGTACGCCAGTGCGTCGGGCACGCGCGCGAGCGCTTCGGCATCGCCAGGGTACAGACGGGCTGCCGGGCTGCGCTGGCGGCGCAGGTGAAGCTGATAGGCATCGCGCAGGGTTACAAAATCAGGCTCGCGCCAACCGTCTGACACTGTTAAGACAGACATGAGAGCGCAGATGCGCTGCCCACCTGGGCTGTTCCAGTCAGGGGCAGATTCTGCGACCAGCGCGCGCGCGGCGGCTGCGGCGCTGTCATCTGCGCCAGCGCGCTTCAAGAGCCTGCTGCTGAAACGGCTGAGCATGCCCTGTGCTTGGCTTAGGTCAACTTGAGCTGCCAGCGGGCGCACGTCGGCGGGCAGCGCCGGCAGCGGCGTATCCGAAACAATCGGTGCTCTGTCTGTCTGCGGCGTGTTGTCTGCCAGAGCAGCAGACAGGCTGCTGCCTGGCCTGACGTGGAGTTGGAGCGCATTTATTGGGTCAACTTCACTCCCGCCAGCCCAGACGGATACGCGCGCTTGATCGCCGGCCAGCCCCACTTCCAAACAGAGAAAATCTGCAGACAGTGCGGCCAGCGCACGCCGGTCAACAGCGCCGATCACACGCACCCACCCGCCGGTCTGCGGGGCAACAAACAAGCGCACAGCCCGCAAATACGATCTGCCTGGAAGGGGGGCGAAAGGGTCGAACGCGATGTAGCCAAGGGCCAAGAGCGCCTGGCGCAGCGCGGCGGCCACAGCATCAGACTCAGCGGAGGGAAAGAACAGGCTGTCCCAGGATGCAGTCATAGCGTGCCTCGTTAGCGCTGGCGCTGGCTGCTTTGGCAGAGGCGTAACAGACCAGGCTGCCGAAATCGCGAAAGCCCAAAGCGCGCAGGGTGAGACGGTCTGCTTCTGTCTCACCGGGTGCGCAGATTAGGTTACAGCCGCGGTCGAGCGCGGCGCGCGCGGCAGCGGCTGCTAGCGCACGCAGCAGACTTGACGTGCGTGCCTCTTTCATTAGCGCCATTCCCACCAAATTGGCGCCCTGGCCCTGCACGCTGAGGCGCGCCACACCTACAGGGAAACTATCTCGATAAAGCAGCAAATCGAGCTGCTGGCCGGCGGTGACAGCGGCCAGGTCACGGCCCACAAGCACCGGTTCCGCGCCCAGTGTGAGCACATCGAAGTGCGCGTTGCGCCATACGTACCACCACAGCTCGATACCGCGTTGATCGGCGCAGGTGGTCACGCTCACACCATCCGGCAGCGGCGCAGCCGTTACTGGAGAAGAAGGGCTGCTGGCCAATCCGCCGGCTAAGTATACCATTAGCGGCGTTTCGTGTTCGACAACCAGGCCCAGCTCGCGCAGCGCAGCGCCGAACAGCGGCGGGTAGAGGCCTTCAATGTACCTGACGCGAGCGGCACGGCCGCGCTGCTGCAGATGGGCAATTCCCTGCTGCACCATCTCGGACGGGACCCAGGCCGTATTACGACGCGGGGTGACATAGTTCAGGTTGGCAAAGGCGCTCGATGGGTGATAGACGACATCTACCAGCCCAACAGCCTCGCGCTGAGCGCCTAACTGGGCATGCGCTGCCAGTAGATGGTCCTGCACGCGCCGCAGAATCCGGCGTGACTCCTTTAGCGCTTCGTCATCCATAGCGTTCCTTCACGATTGGCGCTGGCTGCAGCGGACAGCCGCGTCCCGCATATCTTAACTATAGCACGGGGCAGGGTGTCGGGTGCTCAAGGGTTAGAGTACTCTAACGGCCGTCAGGCCGTGCAGACCGCATCATTGTTTGCATGCTGAGATATAGAGGTTGTGGTATTCTAACCATGTGTCCGGTGAACACTGTTTTACAGGCGAACGGAATGATTGGACGCAAGCTGCTAAACCGCTACGAGATCACGGCGCACCTGGGCGACGGCTCAACGGCAACGGTATACAAAGCGCGTGACCTGCGTCTGAGCCGCGATGTCGCGCTGAAGATACTGCTGCCACACGTGCGTGACACGACGCGCAGGCGTTTCTTCCAGGAGGCGACCGCCGCTGCCCAGCTCAACCACCCAGGCATTATGGCTATCTACAATATCGAGGAAAACCACGAACAGCCGTTTCTTGTGGTGGAGTATGTCGAGGGCCGGCCGCTGTCTGATTTTATTCCGTCACCGCCAGAAAGCGTGGTGGAGCTGGGCGCGCAAATCGCGCAGGCGCTGTCCTATGCCCATGAGCGCGGCATCATTCATCGCGACATCAAGCCGGCAAACATCAAAGTTACGCCGGAGCGCACCATCAAAATCATGGACCTGGGGCTGGCGCTCCCACGAGAAGCAACCCGTGTGACCGCAGACGGCATGGTTATCGGCACGCCAGCCTATCTTTCACCGGAACAGGCTCAAGGGGCGGTGCTCGATTTTCGCACCGACATCTATTCGCTGGGCGTGGTGCTGTACGAAATGGCCACCGGCCAGCTTCCGTTTGATGCCGATGACATTTCAGCGCTGCTGCTCCAGCAGGTGCGTCAGCCCCCGCCGCCGCCGCGCCTGATCCTGCCATCGCTGCCGGTTAACCTTGAGAGCGTCATTCTGAAGGCGCTGGAGAAAAGCCCGGCGCGGCGTTTTCAGTCGTGTCGCAGCATGGCAGAGGCGCTGCAGGATGCATTAAAAGCGCCGCTGCCGTCTGATGCGCCGACGGCGCGCAGCCGCCCTGAGAGACTGAGCGCGCTGCAGCGGCCCTCGCTGCGGTTGGTGCTGGCCGACGATCACACGATTATGCGGCGCACGCTGGTCGGCTTTCTAGAGGACAGGCCCGAGTTTGCTGTGATCGGCGAGGCAGCGGATGGGGAAACGGCGCTGCGCCAGACGCTGACGCTGCTGCCCGATGTACTGCTGCTCGACCTCAACATGCCCGGCAAAAGTGGCTTGGACGTTCTGCCCGTGATCCGGCAGAAGGCTCCTGAGGTCAAGGTGCTGGTGCTGACTGGCCGAGAAGAGGAGCGGTATATCGTCCAGGCGCTGCGCGCCGGCGCTCACGGCTACATTCTCAAATCCACCGATGAGAACGAGCTGATTGACGCGATCAAGAAGGTGGTGCAGGGACACCTTGTGCTGGGGAGCGGCGTGGCCGAACGAATTGTTAGCGGGCTGCTGGCCGATCACGAAGGGCAGCCGACTGCGCTGAGCGATCTAGAGCGCACAATTCTGCTGCACGTGGCTGCCGGCCAAGAGAACGACGTGATTGCCCGCCAGCTCAGGTTAGGCATTCCGATTGTCATCGAGACGCTGGCAAGCGCGATGAACAAACTGGGGGCCAAAGACCGGATTGGCGCCGCGCTGGAGGCGCTCAAACGCGGCGATATCCAACTTGAAGAACTACACCAGCTCTAGAACAGGGGAAGCTGCTGCGGCGGCCGGCGGCCATCAAGCAGAATGAACGGCGCGGCCTGTTCCGGAGCGCGGATGCCGATGGCGCGCAGGTGTGCCAGGTCTGTAAGACGGCCCTTCTGCCTGGCCCTGAGAATGGCGTCAGCGCCTTTTGGGCCGATGCCAGGCACGCGCAGCAGCGTGTGGCGTTCAGCGCGCATCAAGTCAACCGGGGCGTGACGCAGATGGAGATCGGCCCAGGCCCGTTTAGGATCGGCAGCCAGTGTGAGGTTGCCGTCCGCCTCGAACGGCAAATCTTCCAGTTCCCAGCCGTAGTCGCGCAGCAGGAAGCTTGCCTGATACAACCGGTGCTCACGCAGCGGCAGCGCTGGCGGCAGGTTTTCGAACGGGGTGTGTGCTACCGGGCTGAACGCCGAATAGTAGGCGCGCCCAAGCCCGGCCTGGCGATAGAGCCGGGCGCTGAGAGACAGCAGCTCCACATCGGTATCGCCCACCGCACCGACCACGAACTGCGTCGCTAGGCTTGCCAAGCGGCGGTTTGTTTCGCGCTTGAGCCGGCCGGCCCACAGCAGCCGCGCCAGCAGGTCGTCGCTGAAATCCTTGAGGGGAGCCAGGGCCTGCAATCGCTCGCTTGTGGGCGCTTCAAGGTTGATTGAGACGCGGTCGGCAAGCTCCATCGCGCGCGCAATCTGATCCAATTCCGCCCCTGGCATAATTTGCAAGTAGCTCTAAGCAAATTATACTACACGTCGTGGCGGCCCACGCCGGCCGATCGTATAATCTGCGCTGCAGTTTAGGAACACGCGATGCTGAAATACGACCTTGATGGCATCTTCGACCCTGTCCGCGCGCACCCAGACGACGCACACAGCGTGCTCATGCGCCTGATCCCGCTGGGCAGCCGCGTGCTGGAGCTGGGCTGCGCCACAGGCTATCTCTCCGGCTACATGGAGCAGATGCTCGGCTGTCGCGTAACCGGGCTGGAGCACGACGCAGCGGCGGCAGCAGTGGCCGCCTCACGCTGCGCACAGGTGTTCACAGTTGATCTCGACGCCCCCGGCGCGCTTGACTGTGCCGCCGCCGGCGCGCCCTACGACTTGCTGCTGGCGGCTGCTGTGCTGGAACACTTACGCCAGCCGGAGCGCGTGCTGTGCGAGGCGCGCCCGCTGCTGAAGCCTGGCGCGCGCGCAGTCGTGTCGCTGCCCAACATCGCCCACTGGCGCTCGCGCCTGCGCCTGCTACTGGGCCGCTTCGAGTACCAGGATTACGGCATTATGGATCGCACGCACCTGCGCTTTTACACCCTGTCCACCGGCCGCGCGCTGCTGGAGTCTAACGGTTATCGTGTGGAGCGTTTGCACATCGCCGGCAGCGGCCTGCAGAACGCGCTGAACGCGGCGGCGCGCCGCCTGGGCCGACCAGCGCCGCGCCCCATGCTGCCCGGCCTGCTGGCCTACGAGCTGATCTACGAATCCCGCTCACTGCTGGCGGCGGGCGAGACGGCCTGACGATGGCGAAATTGCGTCGCACCTGGCTACTGGCCGCTGCTGCGCTGCTGCTGGTCGCGGCCAGCCGTCTGCTGCGCCTGAACGAGCTGCCCCTCAACCCCGACGAGATTTGGTCGGTTTGGCAGACGCTGGGCACGCCAGCCGAGATTGTGCGCTGGACGCCCTACGACTGGCCGCCTGGTTACTACTTGGCGCTTGGCGCATGGCGCAGCCTGACCAGCCTGCACCCGCAAGCGCTGCGGCTGCTCTCAGCGCTGGCGTTTCTGCCCGGCGCAGCTTTTGTGTTTCGCATCGGGCGGCGCTGGCGCGGGCCAGCCGCCGGCGCTCTGGCTGCGCTGGCTTACGCCGCGCTGGGCTACGCTGTGCTGCTCAGCATCGAGGTGCGCGGCTACGCCCTGCTGCTTGCCTTGGGGCCGCTGGCGCTGTGGCTGACCGAGCGCTATTTCACCCACCCCACCTGGCAGCGGGCGCTGCCGTTAGCCCTAGGCTTGGCGGCGATGTATTACGTGTCGCTTACGAGCGCTGGCATGATTGCTGTGCTGCTGCTGTTTACCTTGATCGTATACGGCAGGCGGGTGTGGCGCTGGTGGCTGCCAGGCGCGCTGGTAGCGCTGGCGGCGCTGCCAGAGATTATCAACAAGGCAAGCATAGCTGTCAGCCGCATCGAAGCGACAGCCGCTCTGACAGCGCCGCCGTTCTTTGCGGCTCTCGCTGGTCTGTTCCAGGACTACGCCGGCACGGGCGCGGCCGTGTGGGCCGTGCTGCTGGCCATCGCCACAGCGCTGCTGGCTGTTCGCGGCAGAACGCGCTCGCGTCAGGCGCTTGGGCTGCTCGTGTGGGTGCTGGTCGTGCCCGCGCTGCTTTACCTGCTCAACCCGGTGCTCGGCTTTTTCTCAGCCCGCTACGCCTGGTGGGTGATGATCGGGCTGGCGCTGTGGGTCGGCTGGGGACTGTCCTATCTGCCGCGCATGGGCATGGCTGCCGCCGGCGCGGCGCTGGCGGCGCTGGCCTTCCTGCCGCTGCCAGTGGAGCGCTATGTGATTTTCGACAATCCGTCGCCGCTTGGCGCGAACTTCACCTGGCTGCGCGACCACCTTCAGCAGGGCGATGTGTTCATCCTGGACCCATCGAGCGCGTGCGGCGGGCCAGAGGAGTGGGATTACTACACGCGCCTGCACTTTCCTAACGGCCTTGCGTTCGTGAGCCAACCCGGAGACCATCGGCGCATATGGCACATCCTGTTCGACCAGCGCCAGAATCAGGCTGTTCAGCAGGCGCTTGACGCCGATTTTATCCATCGCGGCCTGTTCGTTGGCCCGCCAGGCTGTCTCTTTCGGCTGTACGAAGGGCCGCCGGATCGCAGCGGTATCCCCTTCACCAACGGCATGCGCTTTCACGGCGTAGACGTGATCGAGAATGACCTGCCGCGCAGCGGGCCGCTGGCGCGCCGCGAGGGCGAGCCGCTGCGCCTGCGCCTGTGGTGGTCAGTGGATCATCTGCCTGCTCGCGACTACAGCGTTGGCGTGTATGTCCTGGCCGGCGGCACGCTCCTGGCTGAGTCGAACAGCCCGCCGCAGCTCATCTACCCGCCGGGCGCGCCAGTTGAAACCAGCCAGTGGGCAGGCGGTGGTTTCTTCGTGGAAGAGCGCGAGCTTGTGCTGCCCTATCCGCTCTGGCGCGGCACATTTCCGGTTTACATGGCAGTTTACACGTGGGATGACCTAAGGCGCGTCAGCGCGCCTGGCCAGACAGACGACCTGCTGCTGCCGCTGCTGGACGTATACGTCATGGCCTACTGAACGCGCAGGCGGCAGCCATTTCGCTGCCGCCTGCTGTAAGCACTGCCGGTCGTTCTGAGCCGCTGCGCTCAGTTGTCGGCAGTCTGTGTGATGCTAAGGGTAAACGTGCCCTCTTCAGCGTCCTCATAGCCGCCAACTTCCAGCAGGATCACCTCGTTAGGGTCCAACTGCGCCCCCAAGAAGCCGGAGCCGATTGTTCTGCCGGGTTCTAGGTCGTCGTTCTCGGCCAGAAGCTCACCGTTGGCGCTGTAAATGCGCAGCACGGTGTCGAGCAGGTTGGCGTCGTCGCCGACCACGATGTCTACTGTAATGGCTTCACCCGGAGCGGTAAAGGTAAACACAACACGCACACCGGGAAGAAGATCGCCCTCGACAGGCTCGCCCAGCACGATCTCGCCGCCGTCCAACACCTCGACATCCACCGTCGAGACACCGGTCAGGTAGTCTACTGCCGCCTGTAGAATCACGTCATTGGTGGCGAACAGCGTGTTCTCGTCCACCGGGACGCGCACGGTTGGCACAACGCCTACACCTTCGATGTGGATTTCACCGTCAGCGTTGACAGCGCGCCCAATGGTGAACTGGAAGCTCTCGCCTTCAGGCATGAAGAACTGCTCGACGCTGCCGCCCAGACCGGCGGTCGGGTACTGGCCCACAATGGCGGCGCGATCCTGCAGCGTCATATTATAGCTGAAGAACTCGCAGGCGCTGGCGCAGTTGGGGCCGACCAGCACAGCCACTGAGCCGTTGTAGCGCAGGTTCTCAGCCGGCAGGTAGAAGCGCTCCATCCGGTTCGGATCGAAGAAGAACTCGCCTGTGTCGTCGCTGTAGTAGCCGGTGTTGCCCAGCTCCAGCGGATCGTTGAAGAAGTAGGCGGCCATTTGATCGGCCAGCCAGCCGCTGCCCCCGCCGTTCTGGCGCATGTCAATGATGATGCCGGGCACGCCCTGCTCGTTCATCGCCTGGATCATCCGCTCCCACAGTTGGATAGTGAGCACTTCGTTGTCGAAGAAGCTGTAAATCTTGACGTAACCCAGGCCGCTGTCGAGGATTCGATACTCCACCGGCAGCTCGATTCCACTTAGGCCCACGTTGAACGACGAGAAAGCAAAGCTCTGGCGTTCCTGGACGGTTGTCAGCGTGACAGTTTCAGGCTCATCTGCGCCGGGGTTCTTATAGGTCAGCTCAACTTCTTCGCCCACGCGGAAGCGGGTGACGTAGCGCAGCTGCTGCAGGCGCAGCACGTGATCCGTGCTGAACGGCAGCGACCACGGGCGAGCAGCGCTGACGGCGTCGGCAGCCGGCACGCCGTTGATCTCAACGATCTCGGCGCGCAGTTGAATGCCAGCTTGCTCCGCCGGGCTGCCGGGCAGCACAAAGTTAACGATTATACGGCCGTCGTCCAGCTCGCGCACCGCAATGCCCAGCCCGCCATTCGTCTCCTCGACGAACAAGTCACTGATGGCGCTGAACGGCCCGCTCACGTGCCCATCGGGGATGGACCAGGCGAAATCGCGCAGCGCCAGCAGGTAGGCGCGCGCGTTGTTATCGGCCTCAGCCGCCTCGAAGCGCGGCCTGAACTCCTCGATCTTAGCGTCCCAGTCAATGCCTTTGTACTCGGTGAAGGCATATTCCTTGCGCATCTTGTCAATCATCGCGTCGAAAGCGTCGGTGTAGCTGAGCGCCGAGAAGTCGGAAACTTCCGCGCCCTCACCTTCGATCAGGTCAATGACAGGGCGGCGCGTGCGGTCAAAAGTGAACGGGTCAGTGTCCATGTTCACGATCGTGTAGCCCTGCGGCAGCAGCACAATCGGCTCATCGCCGGTGAACAGCTTGCCATCTGGGCCGAAGCCGGACGGAAAGCCCTGCCTGTCATCGGGGGCGTACACGATGTATTTGCCGCCGATCACCTCGCCTTCCTCGTTCGGATTGGGCGTGATGCGCGTCGAAGCGTAAGCAGTGGACCAGCCGCCGCCGAACAGGTCGCGCTCCTCCAAGAAGGGATCGCCCCAGATATTCGTCCAGTAGGCGATGGCGAAAATCTGCACACCGGTGCTGTCGGCTAAGCCGTTGCTCACGTCACGGTATTCGCCCTGCGGTTCGATAGGCAGCGCCAGGCTGAAGGTGAAGGGCGAGGTGAAAAAGTCGGACGTGATCTGGCCGATTGTCTGCGACGCTTTGGACATTACGAAGCCCTTGTTGCGGTCAACGAAGCCGGCCTGGTCTTCCATAATGATCACCGGCGAAGCCACGCCCGCGGTGAAAAAGGGGTTGGTGTAGGTTACTGAGCCAGTGATCGCCACTGGCCCGCCCTCGTCGTTGACAATCTCAGCGCGCGGCACTTCACCGCTGGCTTCCTGTGCGACCACAAGCGAAGCGCCCAGCAGCAGCGCTGCAATCACGAGCATGACGCTGAACTTCCGCAGCATAGCAGCTCCTATGTCCCTAAACAAATGCAATTCAGCCGTTAGCCTTTACTATACGTGACAGCCGCAGCGCCGCGACAATTGCTGGATGAGCTTTCGATGAGAGTTGCGGTGGGAAACCGCCGGTTGTCAGGCCTGAGCAAGGCCTTTACAATCAAACTTCGAATAACGGGGGATAGGTGAACGCTGCTATCCCCGTTTGTTTACGCGACAGACAGGATATTCAAGCTGAACGTGACCACCCGCGCCGCCACTCTGCGATCCCCACTTGACCGCCGCCTGCGCCGCTTCACCAACGCCGTTCGCATATTGTTTGCACCGGGTGATCTTACCGCCCTCCTCATCGTGTTTGGCATGGTGCTGCTGCCAACGCTGGCGCTGGAGGCTGCCGGCTGGCCGCTGGCGCTGAACACGGTGCTGCCGGTTGGCGCGTTCGGCGTGCTGCTGGGCTTTCTGCTGGCCCGCAGCCACTACGGCGAGCTGCTGGCGTTGATTCTCAGCGGGCTGTACGGCGGCGGCATCGTGCTGCTGGTGGCCGCGATCAACGAGCCAGGCGGCCTGGTTGAGGGTATCAACAGCGTTGTCGGGCGCCTCGCTGCCTGGGCAATAGACGCATTCACCGGCGGCATCAACCAGGACGAGTTGGTCTTCACGCTGCTGGTGGCCCTGCTGCTGTGGTTTGTTGGCTACAGCGCGACCTGGCACGTCTTCCGCATTGACCGCGTGTGGCGCGCTGTTTTGCCCCCCGGCCTGATCCTGGTGACCAACAGCCTGTACTACAGCGGCGACGCCAACTTGGATGTTTACCTGGGCGCGTTCGCCTTCCTCTCGCTGCTTTTGGTCGTGCGCTCACACCTGGACGCTCGCGAGTGGGAGTGGTACGTCAACGGCATTCGTGTGCCGCGCAAGCTGCGCCAGCAGTTCTTCCGCGTCGGCGCGATGCTGGCGCTGGCTGTGCTGCTGGCCGCCTGGCTAATTCCATCCAGCAACCTGCAGGCCGGCCTTGATCGCTTCCAGGCTTTCCTGCAATCTGACCCGCTGGCTCAGCTCAGCGAGCTGTGGAACCGGCTGTTTGCCAGCGCCGACACTCAAGGGCCGGCCACTGCTGACTATTACGGCGGCGACTCGCTGCAGCTTGGCGGCGCTATCCGTCTGGGTGACCAGACCGTTCTACTGGTGGACGCGCCGCTTGGCCCCCGCTATTACTGGCGCTCGCGCGTGTTCGACACCTACGAAGGCGGCCGCTGGCTGCCGGCTGCCAACACGCGCCTCACCGATCCTCAGTCGCCGCTGCAGGTGCTGGTTGGGCCGTTTCAGGACGGCGCGCGCGTGCCGGTGCAGCAGACGTTCACTGTGGCGCTGAACGCCTCGCGCCTGATTTACACCGCGCCTCAGCCATATCGCGTCGAGCGCCCCACCCGCACTGACCTGCTCTACATAGACGCTGACGGTAGGGCCATCACCAGTCCCAACTCAAACCAGATGCCGGCGGCGATGAACATCTCAGTGATCCGGCCGCTGCAAGTGCTCAACCGGGGCGACTCCTACACCGCCACCAGCCTGCTCAGCAATGCCTCAGCGGGCCAACTGCGCGCCGCTGGCACAGATTATCCAGATTGGGTGCGCAGCCTGTATTTCTACGTGTCGCCATCCGTCACCGATCGCACGCTGGCGCTGGCGCGCGAGATCGTGGCGCAGGCGGGGGCCGCCACACCCTACGATCAGGCGCGCGCCATCGAAAGCTGGCTGCGCGCCAATGTGCGCTACAACGAGACTATCCCGCAGCCGCCGCCAGGGCGTGATCCGGTAGACTGGATGCTGTTCGACCTGCGCGAGGGCTACTGCAATTACTACGCTTCGGCCATGATCATGATGCTGCGCGCTGTTGGCGTGCCCGCGCGCATGGCGGCCGGTTTCGCCCAGGGGCAATGGGACGCCCAGGAGCAGCGCTTCGTCGTGCTCGAACGCGATGCGCACACTTGGGTAGAGGTGTACTTCCCTGGCTATGGCTGGGTGGAATTTGAGCCAACGGCGGCGCAGGCGCCCATCAGCCGGGTGGACGACCTGCCCCAGAACCAGCAGCCATCGCCCACGCCGCCGCAGACGGCCACGCCCACGCCAACCGCCACCCCGACTACGACGCCGACAACAGACCCGTCGGTGTTTCCGGCCGAGGGGCGCGCCCTGCCGACGCTTACGCCAACGCCTACACCTTCACCCACGCCTACGCCGGTGATCGTGCCGACACAGCCGCCGCCGCTGACGCCGCAGGCCAGCAACCCGCTGCCGTCGGTGCTGCGCGTGCTGGGCATCATCGCGATTTTGCTCATTATTTTGCTGCTGCTGGCCGCGCTGCTGATCTTCCTGTGGTGGTGGTGGGAGTGGCGCGGGATGCGCGGCCTCAGCCCGGTAACCCGCGCATACGCCCGCCTAGAGCGCTACGTCCCGCTGGTGGGGGTGCGCCTGAAAACCGAACAAACCCCCGACGAACGCCGCCGTCGCATCGTGCGCGTGCTGCCGATGGCCGAGCCACCCGTAACGGCCATCACTCGCATGTACACAGCCGAGCGCTATGGCCCGCGCCGCCGCCACCCGGCCGAGGCCGAAGTGCAGCAGCAAATTGCCGAAGAAGCCTGGGCCGACGCGCGCACCAGCATTCTACGCCGGTTCTTCGCCCGCCTTTTCCCCTGGAACCGGGGGTAACCTCTATAAAGGCCAATCTTATGTCAGCCGATGCGTTATCCGGCCTAAGCGGTTCTCTCGCTAAATAAAGGTATAGGCTCAGTTCAGTCTTGTTCATGATCGGCAGGTGGTGGCATTGGCGCTATACGGTGATTCTGCTGTCATTTTGGACGAAAACGAAATCGCCTCGGTTAATGCTACCGAGGCGATTTCTGAAAGTTTATCGCCCTATGGACTGGCTACCTATCAAAGTAGCCGTTTCGGGAGCGACGGGATTTGAACCCGCGATCTTCGGCTTGACAGGCCGATATGTTAACCGCTACACCACGCCCCCTGTTAACTTGGCAGCAGAATACCACTGCGCGGCAGGCGTGTCAAGGCAAAAACGCGCGCGCGGCGCTTGTCGTTGGCGTATCCAGGGCGGTAAGCTCCTGTGAAAGAGTGACAAACTGCGAGGCTGGATGATCGTCTCTACAGCGATGTTGAAAGCACACGCTCAGGCGCTCGGTTTCAGTCTCGTCGGCACTGCGCTGGCGCGGCCAGCGCCCACGCTTGCCGCGTACCAGCGCTGGCTTGCCCTCGGGATGCACGGCGAGATGGCTTACCTCGCCCGGCCTGACCGCCTGGCCCGCCGCCGCGATCTCAACCAGATCGTGCCTGGCGCGCAGTCAATCGTAGTCGTTGGTTTGGACTACTTCAGCGGCCAATTCTCCGACGCCGCGCTCAGCGACCCCGCGCGCGGCCGCATTGCCGCCTACGCCTGGGGGTTAGATTATCACAACATCATGACGCCGCGCCTGGAAGAGCTGGCCGCTTGGCTGCGCGGCGCGGCAGGCGGTGCATCTGCGCAGCGCGTGTACGTGGACACCGGCGCCGTGCTGGAGCGCAGCCACGCGCAGCAGGCTGGGTTGGGGTTTGTGGGCAAGAACACCATGCTCATCGGGCCGCGCCGGGGCAGCTATTTCTTCCTCGGCGAAATCATTACGACGGCGGCCTTCGACGCTTACGATGCGCCCCACCGCGAAACCATGTGCGGGCGCTGCACGCGCTGCCTGGCTGACTGCCCTACTGGCGCTTTTCCCCAGCCGTATGTGCTCGACGCGCGCCGCTGCATCAGCTACCTGACGATTGAACACAAGGGTTTTATTGACCCGGCGCTGCGCCCGCTGATGGGCAACTGGGTGTTTGGCTGCGACATTTGCCAGGATGTGTGCCCCTGGCAGCGCTTCGCTGTCGAGACGCCTGAGTTGGCTTTTCGCGCGGCTGACCTCGACCGGGCCGCGCCGCCCCTGCGCGAGCTGCTGGCCTTGGACGCTGCCAGTTTTCAGGCGCGTTTTCATGGCACGCCCCTTCAGCGCGCCGGCCGCGACCGGCTGGTGCGCAACGCCTGCATCGCCGTCGGCAACAGCGGCGTGTCCGATCTTTTTGACCCCCTGGCGCGCCTGCTGGACGACGGCGCGTCGGTTGTGCGCGGCCACGCTGCCTGGGCGCTGGCCCGCCTTGACCCTGCCGCAGCGCGTCCGCTGCTGGCGCGGCGGCTGGCTGCCGAAACCGACCCAGCAGTTCACGCCGAAACTGCCGCCTGTCTGTAGTCCGGCGGCCTGCGATGGTCTGCTGCGCTGGCAGTACAATAGCCTGAACACGGCTGCGCCGGACGCGCCCGATCCATGCTATCTGCTGACTGCTTCTGATGCAACTCACAATCGTCCACCGCTGTTCCGATCAACTGCGCCTGCTGCTGCGGCGCTACCCGCTCCAGTTCTGGCTGCTGTTCGCCGGTTTTGTCGTTAACCGAGCGAGCAACGGCCTGATCTGGCCCTTCCTCACTATTTATGTGCGCGAGCAGTCCGGCGCGCCTCTCAGCCACATTACGGCGCTGTTCACGCTGGAAGCGCTTACCGGCCTGCTGGCAACCGCCGCCATCGGCCCGGTGATGGATCGCTTCGGGCGCAAGCTGGTAATGGCCCTCAGTCTGCTGGGCAGCGGCGCACTGCTGGTAGCCATGCGCGAGGCGCACACGCTGGAGGCGTGGGCGCTGCTGCTGGCCGTCTACGGCATGGTGATTCCCGCTTTTACCATCGGCGCGCACGCTATGGTGGCTGACGTCGTCCCCGAAGTTCAGCGGCCCAGCGCCTACGCCCTCATGCGCATAGCGCAGAACGTCGGCGTGGCAGTCGGCCCGGCGGTGGGCGGCTTTCTGGTTGTCAGCGCCTACAGCTTGACCTATCTGATTGCTGCTGCTGTTAACGCTGTGCTGGGTGTGCTGGTGCTGCTGCTGCTGGCGGAGACGTTGCCGAAGCGCTCAGCGGCTGCGCAGCGCAGCAGCGGCGGCTACGTGCGCCTGCTGCGCGACCGGGCTTTCGTTGTCTTTATCGCTGTGCTGCTGCTAGTAGAGATGATCATCACGCTGGTGTTTGTGCTGCTGCCCGTCTACGCCAAAGAGAACTTCGGCGTGTTGGAGAACCAGTACGGCCTGATCGTGACCATCAACGCCCTGATGGTCGTTTTGTTCCAGTACAGCATGACCCGTTTCACGCAGCGTTTCCGCCCGCTGACCGTGATCGCTGCCGGCGCGCTGGTATATGCGGTCGGCTCGATGACAATCGCGCTGGGCAGCACATTCGCTGCGTTTGCCTTCAGCATGGTAATCGTGACCATCGGCGAGCTGATGGTAGCGCCCACTGGCCTGGCTTTGACGGCGCGGCTGGCCCCGCACGACATGCGCGCCCGCTACATGGGTGTGTACAGCATCACCTATACGCTGGCCGCTGGAATCGCTCCCCTAATTGGCGGCCAGCTCAACGACCGCATCAGCCCGGACGCCATCTGGTACGGCGGCCTCGTCCTGGGCGTGGCCGCCGCTGCCGGCTTCTTCCTCATGCAGCGCGCCCGCCTGCTGCCCGACGAGCCAGCCTCAACCAAGACCAAGAGGATGTTGGCAGCGAGTCAAGCAGAGGACTGCGACGCCTGCTGAAGCCCTCACGCGCCAGTCGAGAGGCATCTCCGGCTTCACCATCCCAGCGTGCCCGGCTCGCCTTTGAACGGGCCGACGATGTCTGATGTAATCCAACCGCCGTAGAAGCCGCCCGGCTGCGGCGTGACGCGCTCGCCGTCCACGGTGCAGGCGTCCATCGGAGCGGCGTAAAACGCCAGATGGTCGCGGATCGCTTCAAAGCCCGGCGCGGGATCGGGGTAGCTCCAGGCGACGTTCTCTGCAGCGCGGTCGCCCACGCGCAGCGTCCAGTAGCGGGCTGCGCCCTTGAACTCGCAGTAGGTGCTGCGACCAGTCGGCGTCAGGTACGCCATGCAAATGTCAGCAGGAGGCAGGTAGTAAACTGGCGGGTGACTGGTCTCCAGCACGCGCAGAGCGCGGCGCGTTTCAGCGATAACCACATCGTTGAAAACCACGCGAATGAGCTTGGAAGTTGGCTCTACGCGCGGCGGGCGTGGGTAATCCCATACGGACTCCTGGCCAGGGCCGGGCGTTTGCCGTTGAACGCGCATCGGTGTCTGTTTGCCTTTCGCTCAATCAGGGTTCGCGGTCGTCAATCAGGCGCAGCAGCTCAAGCTGCATCTCGGCTGAGCGGCGGCCCAGGCTGGCGTACTCCACGCTGCGATCAAAGCCGGAGAGGTGACGGTTGGCCTGGGCCAGGCACACGACCCCCCAGCGCAGATTGCCCATGATTTCCCACCAGTCCACGGCGGCGCGGTCAACTGCCTGGCCGCTGCAGCGCTCGTAAGCCGCGATAAACGGTTCGCGCGGGCACAACCCGCTGAGGCGCAAATGGCCGACACCAAAACGCCAGTCACGCATACATAGATAGCCCAGCTCTTCCAGCGGATCGCCCAGGTGGCCGAACTCCCAGTCAATGATTGCGCGCAGGCCCTCCGGCCCCACGATCAGGTTGCCCAGCCGGAAGTCACCGTGGACGACCGTGACACAGCTGGAGTTGGGCAGGTGATGCTCTGCCCAACGCAGGCCGAATTCAAACACTGGGTTGGCGATGTCCAGGGTGTCGGCCAGCGCGTCCAGCAGCTCGCGCACCTGTGCGACCGCTTCCTGCGCTGGCGAAAAGCCAGGACGCGGCGCTGGAAGGAAGTCTAAACCGTGGGCGTTTGGGTCAATGGCGTGAATGCGGGCGAGCTGTTCTGCCATCTGCTCTGGCAGCGCGTCGCGGGCAGCGGCCAGCTCCGGCGCGCGCACCACTTGTCGCCCAATCGAGACGCCTTCGACGTAATCCACCAGGAAGAACGGGCTGCCAAGCGCGTCGCTGCCGGCGCTGCTCCAGCGAGGGCGCGGCACAAGCACGCCGCTGTGATAAGCGGCCTGGACCAGGTCGAATTCTTGGTCACGGGTGAGGGCGCGCTCGTACATAGTGGTGGGAAGGTCGCGGCGCAGCACAAGCCGTTCGGGATGGCCGTTGAGGCGCAGCTGCACATCCCACGATTCGCGCGAAGCGCCGCCAGCCAGCGGCGCGAGCGCGTCCACCGTGACGCTGGTATCCGTCTGCGCCTGAATGAACATCTCCAGCCGCGCTCGCAGTTCATCGGGTGTCATGTTTCAGGCTTTCCACAAAGCCAGCCTCTAATCTGTCTGAGGCTGCTGCGGGCTGACCCGCATTTGCTCTAAGTTTACGCGCACGCCGCCGTGCGGCGCAACATAAACAACAATGAGAGAATGCTGAAGCAGGACGTCTGACTATTCTCAAAGCAGCGATTTCTTGATAGATAGGGTCATTAACGCGGCATGAAACGAAGCGGCTGCGCTCACCGGCTTGGTGAGCAGCAGCCCAGCACACACAGTAAACAGGCGGTAATGGCGGAACTCACAGAGAGGGCGGCCGCTGTACACGCACACGCGCGCCCAGCAAGCCCTGCGTCGCGCCGGCTGCTGGCCCTCGACATTGTACGCGGCTACGCGATGCTGCTGATGCTCATCAGCCACAGCAGTTGGTGGCTGGACGACCTGGATTACGGGG
>Ga0308414_1000076_pt1 | contig 53757 bp, 52 predicted proteins | sample HotsprSampleOS50_FD_205667 | JGI IMG/M metagenome (GOLD analysis project Ga0308414, IMG submission 205667) | Hot spring phototrophic mat microbial communities from Octopus Spring, Yellowstone National Park, Wyoming, United States - 20090730_OS50 ... | reverse complement strand
GACGAGTTTGTGGCCGGGCTGGCCCGCTGGCTGCACAAGGCCACGCCGCTGCGCGTGGTAGTGGCCGCCGACAATCTCGTTCTGGAGCCGGGTGTGGTACACTTGGGGCCGGGTTCCACCCATCTGACTGTCGTCCGCCAGCCCGACGGCCGGCTGGCTGCCCGCCTGCTGCCGACGCGCGGCGCCCACCGCTACCAGCCGTCGGTAGACGTGCTGTTCGAGTCGGTCGCGCAGGTGTGCGGCCGCAGCGCGGTCGGCGTGGTGCTCACCGGCATGGGCGACGACGGCGCGGCGGGCCTGCTGGCGATGCGCCAGGCGGGCGCGGTCACGCTGGCGCAGGACGAGGCGAGCTGCACTGTCTACGGCATGCCAGGGGCAGCGGTGGCGCGAGGGGCGGTAGAGCATGTGTTAGGATTATCAAACCTGGCGACCACGCTGCTGAGTTTAATCTGATGTACACTGTTTCTAGAGGTGAACGGTTACGATGGCCTTAGAAGCGCTTCTCATTGAAGACAGCAAAACGCAGGCCGCGCAAATCAAGGAAACGCTGGAGAGCGTGGGCCTGCGCGTGCGCGTGGCCTACGACGGGCCGGACGGCCTGCGCGAAGCGGTTGAGAACCCCCCGGCGCTGATCGTCCTGGACGTGAAGCTGCCGACGATGGATGGCTTCCAGGTATGCCGGCGGCTCAAGCGCAACCCGGCCACCCAGAGCATCCCAGTGATTATGCTCACGGAGAAAGCAGACCCGAAAGCGACGATGTCCGGCTTGCGGGCCGGCGCTGACGACTACATCCCTAAGGACATCTTCGCCGCGGAGCACCTGATCAGCACCCTGCAGGAATTGGGTATACTATGAGCCAGCGTTGAACACGCCGCGAGGACAGACACGGGATCGCCATGTCTCGACAAAAAAGCCCATACGTCATGCAGCCGCCGGTGATGTCGGTCAATATCGAAGACAGCATGGACATCATGATCGTGCGCGACACGGTGCGCCGCGCCGGCAACCTGATGGGCTTCCCGCCGTCCAGCCGGGCACAGCTTGCTAGCGCCGCCGCCACCCTGGCCGAGCTGATCCTCAAGACCGGCGAGCCGCAGACGCTGCACCTCAACGGCGTGGCCCAGGGGACGAAATCCGGCCTGCAAATTTCGTCAGACGTGCCTTGGCTGGCCAATGTCTCGGCCAGCAACGTGCTCATCGCCCTGCGCTCCAAACTGGGCGATCTGGTAGATGAAATCCTTATGGAGGGCGAGAACCCGCCCACCATTTACATGATCATGTGGCTGAGCAGCAAGCGCACCTACCCCGCGCTGGACAGTGAAGACGATGGTAACACCCGCCCCGACGCCTGAGGCGCTCCTGCTGCCCTTCCTCACCTTCCGCCTGGGCCAGCAGAGCTACGCCCTGCCGATCGCGCAGGTTATCGAGGTGGCTGCCATGGTGGAGCTGGTAACGGTGGCCAACGCGCCGGCGGCGCTGCTGGGCGTCGCCAACCGGCACGGCAGCGTGCTGCCTATCCTTGACCTGCGCCTTGTTTTCGGCCAGCCAGCGTCGCCAGTCACCGACAGCACGCTGTTTGTGGTAGCCGCCGTGGGCACGCGCCAGGCGGGGCTGGTGGTGGACGAAGTTTACCAGGTGGCCTACTTCGATGCGCAGCAGCTTGCCGCTTCGCCGGTCAGCGAGAAGTATGTTGAGGGCATCCTGACATACCGCGACCAGCTTATCCAGATCGTTGCGCTCCCCGCGCTGCTGGCGTCCTTCCTGCCAGAGGGGGCCGCCGAACACGGGTACTCCGAAAGCGAAAGTGCGCCATGACCAGCGAACCGACGAGGGGACGTATCCTGATTGTCGCCAAAGACGAAGACCTGCGCGCTGCCATCCGCGACACTCTGGAGACAGCCGGCAGCTACAGCGTTGGCCTGGCAGAGAATTTCGAGGAAGCCCTCAGCGAAATCCTGCTCAACGAGTTCGACTTGATCCTCACCGAGGCAGAGCTGCCTGACCTCAGCGGCATGGACCTGCTGGCGGTGGTGGGCGGGCTGCGGCCCGGGGCTAAGGTGATCGTCATTGACGACGACCTGTCTGCTAAGAGCGCGGTGGCTGTGTTCCGGCTGGGCGCTGTTGACTACCTGTACAAGCCGCTGAACATGACGTTCCTGCTGATGCAAGTGGAACGCCAGCTTGAGGCCAACCGCCGGCCTGCGCCAGCCGCCGAACCGGCTGCCCCGGCCAAGGCTCAGCCGGAGCGCGACCGCGCCCGCCGCTTGGATCCGCGCACCCGCCCGGCAGCGCTGGTGCTCAAGCGGCAGCAGTTCCAGCTCATCAACCAGGAGCTGAACCGGCTGCTCAACCACGTCAAGGCCAGCTTCGTCGGCCTGATTGACCAGGACGGTAACATGGTAGGCGCAGCGGGCACGCTGGAGGATTACGACCTGCAGCTCCTCACTCAGGCGCTCAACATTGACCACACTGCCCAGCGCTCGCTGGCCAGCATGCTGGACGAGACCAAGTTCCACTCCACGTTCTTCGAGGGGACCAACAACGGCGTCTATATTATCGAGTTCGGTGCGCCCTACACCGTCTCGCTGGCGGTCATCTGCAGTTCGGATGTCAAACAGGGCATGATCTGGCTTTACAGCAAGCGCACAGCAGCGATCATCGAGGAAATCTTCAAGGCCATCCCCCAGCCGCGCAGCCTGCCCCGCCTGGAAGAATAAATCGCGCAGCGCTCCTTACGACTGGTTGTAGAGCAGCAGCAGTTCGTCCTCCCCTGTCTCAGTCAGACGGTCAGCAATCGCCTGCCGTCCCAACTGCATCAGCCGGTCTACCTTGTCCTTGGCGATGATGCCGCGCTGCAGCCGCTGATCCAGGCAGATCGCGCCGTATCCCGCCAGCGGGATGATGAACACGGCCCGGAGCTGTGGAAACGACTGGTTCGTGACTGGCGCTTTGGACGGCTCAATCGTCATCGTGTAGTTGTCGGTGATGATCGGCTCGCCCCGGTCGAGCGCCTCTTTGACGCACTTGAGGTACACCGCCTCGATCTGCTCCGGCATCATCCCCACAGTGCCGCGCACAGTCAGGCTGCTGTCAACGGCAAAGGCCCTTTCGGCTTTGGTCACCTGGTGGGCAACGCGCATGAAGTTAAGCAGAAAGGAATAGCTCATCCCGCCTTTGATTCCTTTGGATGTGGGTATCGTCTAAAGAGTAACCCCTAAGCCACCGCTCCGCAAGCGGCAGCGCCAGGCTGGCAAACTGCTCAACCGCTGGCGGAGGTGGGCACGCCCAGAGCCTGCGCGGGTTCGTAGAAGCGCCCCTCTGCCATCACCGGCAGCGCCGTCATCGCTGTCATCTCTCCTGCACGCATGCGCACACGCTGCGTCAGCGCGCAATGCCGGACACGATCAGATCGAGCGCCAGCCCAACCTTGATCTCGCCGGTCTTGACCTGGTAATCGTAGTCCTGCAGCGCGCGGTAGATTTCCTCAAGCTGCTCGAGCGAGAAGAAGCGCGCCTGGCGCTCGGCCTTGTCGGCTACGAACTTCGCGTTCGTGCCCAGCACGGCCTCCAGGCCGGCGCGGCTGCCGTGCTCCTTTGCCAGCAGCAGCAGCCGGAACTGCCGCACAATCATGCCCATTACGCCGAACGGGTCCTCGTCCTGGGGGCCAAGCAGCCGGTGCAGCTCGCGCAGCGCCCTCTCGCCTCGGCCCTCGGCCATCGCGTCCACCATATCGAAAATCCTGGCCTCGGCCAGGTACGGTGTGAGCAGGTCCACGTCGGCCTCGCTGATCGGCCGCTCGCCGTTGACGTAGCACGCCAGTTTGGCCAGCTCATTGTCAGCGCGGACCAGGTCCTTGCCGGTGATCTGCGCCAGGGCGCGGGCCGCCGCACGCTCGATCTCGGCCCCGTATTCGCTGGCGGCGCGCTTCGCGATCCAGTCGGTTGTGTCGGTCGGCACGATAAAGGCGCGCACGAAGCCCGCCGGGTGCTCGTGCGCCAGCCGGACAAAACGGTTGTTCTCCGGCAGCGTCTCGCGCTCCACCAGCACCAGCCGCGCCCACTCCGGCAGCCGCGGCAGCGCTTCGTATAAGCGGTCGGCAGCCTGCCGGCCGCTCTCACCGGCCCCTTTGCGCGTGATATGCGCCAGCAGCCCGCGCGCGATCACCAGCCGGCGGTCGGCCAAGAACGGGACCGAGGAGACCGCGTTGACGATCTCTGGCACGCTGGCGCTCTCGCCCTCGAACTCCGAGACGTTGAGGCCGGCCTTGTCGCCCAACTGCGCGCGCAGCCGCCCGATCTCGGCCTGCAGCCGCAGCTCGTCGTCGCCGTGCAGAACGTAGAACGTGGCGGCGGCTTTGCTCATGCGGCCGTCTCCAGAAACTCGGCCACGGCCTGCCAAAAGGCATCCGGCTCATCCAGATAAGGGTAGTGGCCGCTGCGCTCGAGGTGAACTATCGGGGCGCTGGCGCAGGGCTGCGGAGACTTTGAAGCAGGCAGTGGCGGCATACGCTCCTCAACGCGCCTGCAAAGGGCGCTCAGGTTGAGTGTGTGGCGATTGTGTACATTGTCGTCGGCTGGAGCGTCAGCGGCATGCGCGCCGCGCGCTGCGTGATGCTTACGATGCGCAGGTCGCCAGGGTCGCCCTCGGTGGTGAAATGGCGCTGCAGCGCGATGCCCAGCGGCTCGGCCACTAAGACGGCCAGGATCATCAGCAGCATGACCAGCGGCAGCCGGTTGAAGCCGTCGCGCCGGCTGGCCCCGCTCAAACTGACGATGCCGGCCAGCGCGGTCGCCAGGCCAGTCGTCAGGCGGCTGGTGCCGCAGCCAGGGTGCAGGGCCAGGCTGTGCTCGCCGGCCTGCATGCGGCGCAGCGCCTCGCGCACTGCTGCCTCCACCTGCTCCTGCGGCGCGTCAATGTAGAGCACAAAACCGGCGTCGGTGCTGCGGCCCAACATCGGGACGTTTTTCAGCCGCCGCGACAGGATGTGCACGGTAGCGTGTTCCAACCCGTGATTGCGGCGCGTGCGCCGGATGTAGGGGATGTTCAGCGCCGGTTGCGCCAGCGCAGCCAGCCGTTTGATCATGTTTGCCAGCTTTCTCAGTGTTCCTCACTCAACCAGAGCGCGACATGGGCATGATGACGTGGATGAAGTCGCTGCGGTCCAGCGGGCGGATCACGCCGGGGGCGGCGGGGCCGCTGCTCTGGAACACGACCTTCTCGTCGGAGATGACGTTGAGCACGTCTATCAGGTAGCGAATGTTGAACGAAATGTCCAACGGCTCGCCCTCCACCGTGGCGTCGAGCATGCCGGTGTTGTCGCCGCGCTCGCTGCTGCGGCCCACCAGCACCACCTCGCCCGGCTCGCCTGGCGTGCGCGGCGGCTTGACGACGATCTGGGCGCTGCCGGCCGAGTCGCGGGCGAAGATTTCCGCGCGCTTGCAGGCACGCAGCAGATCGCTGGTGTAGAGCACCGTCTCGGTGCTGTAGCTGCGCGGGATGATGGCGGCGAAATCCGGGAAGCGCCCGTCCAGCACCTGGGCCGACACCAGCACGTTTTTAAGGTGGAAGAGCGTCACGGCGCGGTCGCCGGGCAGCGTGATGCTCACCGTGTCGTCGTCCTCGGTGATAATGCGCCCGACTTCTGCCAGCGCGCGCGCCGGCACGACCATACTGAACGGCTTGCCGAAAGCGTGCTCAAGCTGCGCTGTGCGCACCGCCAGGCGGTAGCCGTCGGCGGCGGCCATCGTCAGCACGTCGCCGTTGATCTCGGTGAAAACGCCGGTCAGGATCGGGCGGTTGTCCTCTTTGGCAGCCGCGAACACAGTGTGGTGGATCATCTCCTTGAGCACGTCGCCTGGCACAACAAGATCAGCAGGGCCGCCCTCGGGGATTAGCGGGAACTCACTGGCGTCAATGCCCTTGATGTTGGACACGGTAGCGCCGCAGCGCACATTCACCGTCAGCGTGGCCGGGTCGAGCGCGAGGTCTACACGCTCCGGCGACAGGTTGTTGACCAGGTCAACGAAGGTGCGCGCCGGCAGCGTGATCGCCCCCGGCTGGTCTACGCGGGCGCCGATCCAGCACGTGATGCTCATGCCCAGGCCCATGTCCACCGCCGCCAGCCGCAGGCGCGAGTCCTCGGTGGCCAGCAGCACGTGGCCCAGCACCGGCAGCGTGGGCCGGTTTTCTACCGCCCGGCTGACGATCCCCAGCCCTTTAGCCAGATTCTCCTGAAGGACGCTCACGCGCATATGTTCATGCTCCCGCGCTGCATGGTTTCCCAAAATATCGCAGAAGTATACACCGGAAGGCCCGTTCCGGGCAGTGGCTGCTGACTGCGAGCATTTTAGCACCTGCCGCCAGCGTTCACCAGCGGCGCGCGGCTGTCACTCTAGATCGGCGGCTGGCGCTCAGTTGTGCGCCTCTGCCCAGCCGGCCAGCGCGTCCTCGATGGCCTGTCGGATCTCCAGGCGGCGCGGCAGCGCGTAGCGCACACGCAGCAGACAGCGCTCTGGCGGCGGGGGGCCGCCGTTGTCCTTGTAATACATCTGGAAGCTGGTCTGCAGGCGGCGGTAGTAGGCTTCCGGGTTGAAGTACGGCACGCCATAGGGGATGGCCTTCGTGCCCACGACGATGTCCACTGCCGCGTCGTCGTCGGCGCTGCGGCAGGCCCACACGCCCACCAGGTAGAGCGTGCTGTAGTGATAGTAACCGCGCCGCTTGTACCACAGCATCACGCCCGCCCACGGCGTGGGCAGAAAGCCGCGATACACGCCTGGCCCGAAACAGTTGACCTGGCGCAGCTCCTCGTGCGCCCAAACCTCCAGAAAGCCCCAGGCGTTGACGGCGTTCAGCGCCGCGCCCAGCGTGTCGTCGTCGGGCGTCAGCGGCGGACGCGGCCGCTGCGTGTGGCGGCTGATGCGCTGCTTCAGGTCGCGGTAGCGGCTCATTCACCTGCCTCGCCGAGGTCCAGCGCCTGGCGCACAGCGGCGGCCAGTTCCGACACAGAAAAAGGCTTGGTCATGTAGCACGCCACGCGCTCCTGCAGCTTGCCCACCAGCCGGTTGGCCGGGTCGTTGAAGGCCGTCAGCACGATCACGCGGAAGCCTGCGTCGGGATAGGTGTTCTTGACGGCCTCCAGCACCTCCCAGCCGCTCATGCCGGGCAGGCCGATATCGAGCAGGATGAGGTCAGGCAGCCGCCCGGCGCTGGCCGCCAGGAACGCGAGCGCCGCCGGGCCATCGGCCACGCGGTGCGCCTCAATGCCCAGGTGTTTCAGCGTTAGCTCCATAATGCCCGCGATGTCGTGCGTATCCTCAACGATCAGGGCGGTCTTGACTGTCACTCGCGGCTGCCTTTCGCTGCTGCCATGCCGTGTTTATGATTATAGCGTGTATACAGCACGTACAGCGCGTGTCTGCAAGGCAGTGGTTGTGGGCAGCTCAAGCGCTGGGACAGAGCAATCACGCAGCTTTCGAGCTTAAGAGAAAGCAGCTAACAACGGTGGTCCGTCTCGTCTATGCAGGCGTGAATGAGCATGCTGCGCCGACGTCTGCCGTCCACCAGGTTTCGCCCCAGGCTGCTGACCAACCATTCAAGAAGAAAGGAGATTGATAATGCCAGAGACCATGACCTCGATTGAGCGCTGCCTGGCGGCGATAGAGCTGCGCCCGCCTGACCGCGTGCCGGTGGACTTGCACAATTTCCAGCCCGCCGCGGCAGCGATGGGCGTGCCGCTGTCGCAGGTGTTTCAGGACGGCGAGCTGCTGGCGGAGGCGATGATCCGCGCCTGGCGCGAGTTCGGTCACGACATGATCCTGTTGGAAAACGGCACAGCGTGTAACGCACAGGCCTGCGGCGCGCAGGTGATCTACCGCGACGACATGGCGCCAGTCGTTGAGGAGGGCATTCTCAAAAACCTGCGAGACGTAGAGCATATGGCGGTCCCCGACCCGTACAAGGCCTTCCCGATGTGCGAAATCCTGAAAGCAACCCGCATCGTCGCCGAAGAGATTGGCGATAAGGTATGGATCTGCGGGCGCGCCGACCAGGGGCCGATGGACCTAGCTGCCCAACTGCGCGGCATGACACAGCTGATGCTGGACATCGCTGAGGGAGAGGACGAAGACGGCATCCACCAACTGTTGGACTATGCCCGCCGGGTGGCCACGCGCTACGCCTACGCGCTAATCGAGTGCGGGGCGCACTCGACGTCTATCGGCGAGCCGGTGGCCGGGCCGGAACTGCTGTCGCCGCGCCACTACCGCGCTTACCCGATGCGCTACGAACAGCAGATGGCTGAGGAGCTGAAGGCAGCCGGCATCATCCTGCACAACCACATCTGCGGCAACACCATCCCGATCATTGACGACTTCATCGCCACTGGCGCGCAGGTGCTGGAGATTGACCACAAGACTGACAGCCAAACCGCCAAACAGCGCGGCCGGGGCAAGACGTGTTTCTTGGGCAACATTGACACCGGGCTGCTGGCGCGCGGCACGCCGGACGAGGTTGAGGCGGCATGCGCCGAGGCGATCGCGGTGTTCGCGCCGGACAGCGGCTTTATCCTGGGGCCGGGCTGCGCAATGGGGCCGGAGACTCCAGCGGATAACATTCACGCGCTGGTGGAGAGCGCAAAGAAGTTCAATCCGTATCAATAGCGCGGTTGGGCTGGAGCCGTTCAAACTGGCCAGATGTCAGTCAGCAGCGCCCTCAGCCGCGCAGCTTTACCATGCCACGTGTCATCATGCGGCTCTTTTCCCTAGCCTGGCGAACGCGGTAAGCTAGATGGCATGGACTTAGCAGCGCAGCATGGAGCAGACCGACATGGCGAACTGGCGAGCGCAGGCCGAGGCCCTGCGCGCTGAGATGGTGGAGCGGCGGCGCGATCTGCACCGCCACCCGGAGCTGGCGTTCCAGGAAGTGCGCACTGCCGGCATTGTCGCCAAGACGCTCAGTGACCTGGGATTAGAAGTGCAAACCGGTGTGGGCCGCACCGGCGTGGTTGGCCTGCTGGAGGGCGGCCAGCCGGGGCCGGTGGTTATGGTGCGCTGCGACATGGACGCGCTGCCAATTGACGAAGAGAACGACGTGCCCTACCGCTCGCAGCAGCCGGGCCGGATGCACGCCTGCGGCCACGACGGCCACACGGCAGTCGCGCTGGCGGTGGCGCGCCTGTTCGCTGAGCGGCGCGAGAGCCTGCATGGGGCGGTAAAGTTCGCTTTCCAGCCGGCGGAGGAGATCGGCCAAGGGGCGGCGGCGATGGTCGCCGACGGCGCGCTTGAGGGGCCGCGCCCCGATGTCTGCTACGGCTTGCACTCGTGGAATGACCTGCCGCACGGCCAAGTGAGCGTGACGCCGGGGCCGTTCATGGCCGGCGCGGACGCGCTGCGCATCGTTGTGCGTGGCCGCGGCAGCCACGCGGCCATGCCGCACCAGTCCGCTGACCCGGTGGTGGCGGCGGCAGCGCTGGTGCTGGCGCTGCAAACGGTCGTCAGCCGCAGCCTCTCGCCGCTGGAGACAGCCGTCGTCTCGGTGACGCAGCTTCAGGCTGGCACAGCGCTCAACGTCATCCCGGAACAGGCCGCGCTGGCCGGGACAATTCGCACGTTCAAGCCAGAGGTGCGCGCTTTGGTGGTGGAACGGGTGCAGGCTGCCAGCGCGGCGGCGGCTGCGGCCCTCGGCTGTCAAGCAGATGCTGCGGTCGAGCCGCTTACCCCGCCGGTAGTTAACGACACAGCGCTGGCTGAGCGCCTGTTGGAGCGCTTCCGCCAGACAGCCCCCGACCTGGAATACGTCGTCGGCCTGCAGACGATGGCGGCGGAGGACGTTTCGGTCTTTCTGGATCGCGTGCCGGGCGTGTTCTTCTTCGTCGGCTCGGCAGACCAGGCGCGCGGGCTGGCCTACGGCCACCACCACCCGCGTTTCGATTTCAACGAGGACGCGCTGGTCACGGGCGCGGCGCTGCTGGCGGAGGCGGTGGCGTCGCACGTCCTGCCCGCCTAGCGCGGGCAGCGGGCTCACACCACTGGCACGGTCTCAACCAGCGGCGGCAGCGCGTAGACAAAGCCAGGGCCGCCCAGGTACATGCCAGGGTCTGCATTGACGCACAGGCCGTCAGCGTAGATGTGCGGGGCGCGCACGCGCTCCGGCGTCTCGCCCAGCATGACCGGCAGCGGCGTGTGACCGTGCACGATCTGCTGCCCGCCGAACGCCTGCAAGAAAGCCGCCGCCCGGCGCACCCCCTGGCCGAACATTCCCATGAAGCCGCGATGTTCGCTGAACTGGCTCAGCAGCCGATCCCAGGCGTCGCGGTCGTCGCTGTACAGCAGGTCGGCAAAGGCAGCGTTAACAGCTTCAACGCTGGCGCCGTAGTCGTGATACAACCGCGAGTCGGCGTGAACCAGCAGCCGGTCGCCCACGCGCGCCATTGCCGGCAGGCCCATCAGCCAGGCGGCGTGCGCCGGCGTGAAACGCGCCAAGTCGCTGTCCTGGCCGCCGTTGCGCTTCCAATCGCCGATAAAAGTGCGGCCTGGCGCGCTGATCGGGTGGTCGCCGAAGCGCCAGGCGGCCAGCAGCGTGATGTCGTGGTTGCCGATCACCGCACTCACCTGGCCGCCGACAGCCGCTGCCTCGGCCTGCAGGCGCATCACTAGGTCGAGCGCGCCCACGCCATCCGGCCCGCGGTCGAAGAAATCGCCTAGAAACCACAGCGCGGCCTGCCCGCCGGCCCACGACCCGGCGCTGTCGATGAGGCCAGCCTCGCGCAGGCGTTCAGCTAGGCGGTCAGCGTAGCCGTGTACATCACCAAAGACAAAAGTGGTGTCGGTCAGCGGCATGAGCGTCCTCGCAGGGTTGGCGGCCAAACGGCGGCAGGGTCTATTAGCGTCAGTCTTGCACAGTATAGGCCGCCCGGCCGGCGGCGTAAACCCCCAGCCGGGCGGGGCGTGGCTCAGGCCGGCGTGGTCACCACGGCTGTCCCCAAGTACACCAGGCCGTCGGCTGCCCCTTCAACGCCGTCCAGTACGCCGAAGCGCGTTCCATCGGGCAGGCTGTACCAGCCGGTGTACACGCGGTACACGCCCGGCGGCAGGTCGAAGCGCAGCGCTTCGGCCCAAGCTTCCGCCTTCGGCAGCGGCGCATCGTCCTGGGCAGCTGGGCGGCCGTCGGCGTCCAGCACATGGACAAAGCGCCGGTCGCTGTCCGCCGGCGGCGCGGCAAACGCCCAGTTCAGCCACACGTCCACGCCGCCCGGCGCTGCTGCTGCCCGCGCCGCTGTCAGTGTGACGCCGCGCGCGAACATTACCGGCGCAGCCTGAGCCGGGGCGTAATCGAGCGCCAGCCCCTCCAGCTGCACCGTCCGGCAGGCCAGCGGGTCAAGCGGAACCGGGCAGGGCGCGTCGGTCTCCAGCCGCAGCGTGTGGTAACCGGGCGCAGCAAAGTAGAACGGCACAGCCAGCTGGCGCTGCGCATCCCCGGCTGCCAGCGGGTACAGCGGCGCGCTGAAGTCCAGGCGCGCGGCGGCTGCGCGCTCATCCGGCCACAGCGCGCCGCGCAGCGTCACCCATCCTGGGGCGGGCGCGTAGAAGTGAATGTCATAAAACTGCGTGAAGGCCGCCTGCGCGTCGTAGACGGCGGCGAACCCCGGCGGGGCGTCTGGTGCGGGCGGCTCGAACAGGGCCAGGCGCGCATCCGCGTAGACCGGCTCGCCCAGGCGAGCGCGCAGCAGCGGCTCCAGGCGGCCACCGTCCCACTCGCGGTGCAGGATGATCGCGTCCACCTGGGCCGCGTCCAGCAGCGCCGGGTCGAGCGTGCCCTGGAGCACGGCCAGCTTGGCCGGGTTCACCGGCGTGCGCCGCGTGACATGGCCGCCGACCAGCGGCTTGTGATGCGCCGTTTGCAGGTACAGGCCGTCTTTGCCTGCCAGCGGGTGCTCCCAGGGCACGTCGAGGACGGCGCGCACAGCGCCGCGCGCGCGCAGCGCTGCGACTGCTTCCGGAATTCTGGCATCCTGGCTCGGCAGCGGCCAGAACGACTGGTACTCGAACAGGATGAGCGCGCCGATAGTCGCAAATGCCACTGACCTCACCAAGAATCCCTCTCCACAGAGAGGGAACCTGCCTCCCATTCCCCGCACGGAAAGGGAAACGAGAGAGGGGAATGGGGGGTGAGACAATTTGCCCCAGTGCATCCAGGGACGCCACAGCGCCGCCGCCCCGTAGCCCGCTGCAACTGCCAGCGCCAGCCCGATCAGCAGGTTGAAGCGCGCTGGTGTGCGCGTGAGGTTCAGCAGCGGCAGCTCGCCGATAAGCGCCCAGGGCAGGACGACGTGCGTCCGCACGCCGCCGCTCACGTCCAGCACCAGCGGCGCCCCGCCCACCTTGAGCAGCGGCCCCAGCGACAGCGCCCAGGCGGCCAGCGCCAGCAGCAGCCAGCCACGCGCCGCGTGCCAGCACAGCGCGCCCACTGCCGCCAGCCCGACTGCGATCACGCCAGCGTAGGCCACGCGCTCGAACGGGTCTACGCCCAGGATACGGCGGCTGTAGTCCAGGCCGGCAAACAGCGGGTGATAGAACACAGGCGTCGCCAGCCCAAACAGGTCGGCGCTGAAATCCACCGCGCCGCCTTCGCCGGGCAGCCAGGGCGGCGCGGCGCGCGTTTCTCCCAGCAGCGGCAGCAGGAACGGCAGCGCCAGCAGCCCGCCCAGCGCAGCAGCCGCTGCCACGCTGACCAGCCTGGCTCGGTCACGGGCGCGGACTGCGCGCAGCGCCAGCAGCAGCGTTACTGGCCCTGTGACGTACACCAGCAGCAGCGGGCTGCCCCACAGGCTGACGGCGAACAGCGCGCCGGCGGCGATGGCCCAGCGGCGGTCGCTGCGGGCGCAGTCGAGCGCGCAGATGTACAGCGGCGCTGGCCACAGGGCCAGCAGGCCGGTGTGCGCGGCGGCAAGCTGGCCCTGCGCCGCCGGATAAGCCATGAAGATCAAGCCAGCCAGCAGCGCTGCCGCCGCCGTTCTGGTGAGGCGCTGCGCCAGCGCGAACATCGCCCAGCCGTTGAGCGCCAGCGTCAGCAGCGCCTGGATATTAAAGGCCGTCGGCAGCGGCGCAACGAACGCCAGCAGCCAGGCCGGAAATGACTGCAGCGGGGCCGCCCACAGCCACGCGCCGCTCAGGCCGTCCGGCCAGCCCAGATCAGGCTGGAACACGACCGGTTGGCCGGTTTGCAGCGCGTGCTTGATCCACCAGATGTGGCGCGTGTACTCGGCGGCGTCGCCGAACGGATGACCCAGCAGGCGCGCGTCGAGCGCCGTCGCCAGCGGCCAGGTGATGGTGACAGCGGCCAGCAGGTAAAACACGAACGCGGCGAGGTGGGCGCGCGACGCGCGCAAGGGCGAGTTGAGACGGCCTGAAGGCTGCACCGGGTTCAGATGTCAGTTACCTGCGCTGTGTGACGCATTAAGGACAGTTATGCCTACTAGTTCACCATCACGGTAGTGATAAATCCGGCCATCATCCTCGATCACGCTGTCGTTGGCCTCCTGCGGTTTGCGAAAGCTGATGTAGAGCACATCCGCCACATCGTCATAATCCACCCAGATATGACGTGCAGGCAGTCGGATCAAACCCTTGATTAGCTCGTCTGAGAGCGCGACCATAGCAACTCACCCTTCTGTTCGATCTTGTGGGGTTTGGAGGTCAGAAATGCCGTAATGAGGAAACTATTCGGTTCATCCCTGTAGACCACAACGCAAGTTTTGCGTGTAATATTTGTGTTTTCGTAGTCGCGGAGCGCCAGCGATTCCCCGTGCAGCCCGCGCAAAACAAGACGTGGCGCGGCGATTGTTTCCAGTACTTTATCAAGATTGCCAGACATGTAGTCATGATTCTCAGCAACATGCACCCACTGCCTGTAAGTCACCCTGATTGTGTTTCCGAAAACTGACTCAACTGTGTGCAAAGTGTCATCGGGCATTGAGATGCTAACTCACACTTCACACATTGCCAGCAGGTAAAACACGAACGCGGCGAGGTGGGCGCGAACGCCAGCCGTCACAGCAGCTTGCGGGCGCGCGGCAGCGCGGTCATCTCGGCAATGTCGCTGGCGCAGATCACGCCGCCCAGCGCGAACGCCAGCGCGCCCTTCATGCCCAGCGCCAGCGCGCTGAGCGCGCCCAGCGCGGGCGGCTCGTCCGCGATGAGCTGCACCTGATGCGCTGCTGCCAGCAGGTCAACGGCGTGGCGCTGGTAAGCGGGCGTAAGATCGCTGCCGTGGTAGACGCGGATTACGTTGGTGTCGAGGTCAGTGGTGGCCAGCAGCCGGCCGTCCGGCGTGCAGGCGACCCGGCCAATCGTGTAGTATGCCTCCAAACGCCTGCTCACCGTCCCGCTGGAGTCGGCCAGCACGATTTGCTGCCCGTCGCTGGCGAAGATCGCGCCGCCGCCCTGCGCGACAGCCACAGCAGCCGGCAGCCCGTCGGCGAGCGACAGGCCCAGGTCGAACGCGCCAAGTGGGATGTGCTGCTGAAACAGGTGCAGCCGCCCCGTATCGTCCAGCGCGGCCACCAGGCCCATCTGCCGATCCAGCCCGACAGCGCCCAGGCGGGCGACATCGCCGGTGTCCAACCGGATGTCCTTGCCCTCCAGCTCCAGAAACAGCTCGGCAGGCGGCACGTGCACTAGGCGCAGACGGCCGTCGCTGCTGATGTGCAGATCGCCCAGGGCGGTGCGCACGCGCGGCAGATAGGCTTTGTTAGGGGCCACCAGCCCGGCGGCAAACGTGTGCCAGGCGTCGTCAGCGCGCGCCGGCGCGGGGGCGTCCGGCAGGGTGCGTTCTCCCGCCTGCGCGCCTGTTTCCTGGTCAAAATAGTAGACGCGCTCGCGCGCTATCCAGGCCGCCAGCAGCGGCGGTTGGCCGGGCAGGATGTCAAGACGCTGCACCGCCTGGTTGGAGAGATACAGCCGCCAGCCCATCTGCGCTGCTCCCGGGAAATGCGTTTATTACCGAATAAATAACTGTAGCCCATGACAGCAGTGCCCGCAACCGACTGCCGCGGCGCGCGCGTTAAGAACCCGTTAGGCGGCGTCGTGGTTTAGTTAACAAGATGGCCGTTGGCGCAATGGGCCGCTTTATGAGCAGGCACTAAAGCCTCATAGAGAGGTCGGTGATTTTTTGTTGCTATCCTGTGCATTCCTTCACATAATGAGATCATAATGCACAGCGGCGGATGCGAAGGCTGGAACACCATGCGCAAAAAGATCATCGTGATCGGCAGCGGTTTTGGCGGTCTAGGGGCGGCAATACGGCTGGCGGCCCAGGGCCACGATGTGGAGATTTTCGAGAAGCGCGACAAGCTGGGCGGGCGCGCCTACGTCTACGAGATCAACGGCTTCAAGTTCGACGGCGGCCCCACTGTCATCACCGCGCCCTGGATGTTCGACGACATCTGGGCAGCGGCAGGCCGGCGGCGCGAAGACTATTTCCAGATGGTTCAGCTCGACCCGTTCTACCGCATCTTCGATCACCACAAACGCGCCTTCGATTACAACAGCGACGAGAACTTCATCCTCGACCAGATCAGCCGCTGGAACCCTGCCGACCGCCAGGGCTATCAGCGTTTCATGGCCACGACCAAGGCCATCTTCGAGAAGGGCTTTGTCGAGCTGGCCGACAAGCCATTTCTGACGTTCGGCGACATGCTGCGCGTCGCGCCTGACCTCATCAAAATGCAGTCGTACAAGAGCGTCTACGGCTATGTGAGCCAGTACGTGCAGAACGATTTTCTGCGGCGCGTGTTTTCGTTCCACCCGCTGCTGATCGGCGGCAATCCGTTCGACGCGCCCTCGATCTATGCCATGATCCACTACCTGGAGCGCGAGTGGGGCATCCACTACGCCATCGGCGGGACCGGCGCGATTGTCTCTGCGATGGGCCGCCTCCTCAACGAGATCGGCGGGACGGTACACCTCAACACCGGCGTCGAGGAGATTCTGACCGAGGGCCGCCGCGTGACCGGCGTCCGCACCGAGGACGGCCAGGTGCACCGCGCCGATGTCATCGTCTCCAACGCGGACGTGGGCTTCACGTACAACAGGCTCATCAAGAAGAGCGCGCAGAACCTCTACACGCGCGTCAAGATGGGCCGCATGAAGTACAGCATGTCACTTTTCGTCATCTACTTCGGCACGAAGGTGCAGTACCGCGATCACGGCCTGGCGCATCACAACATCATCCTGGGCGAGCGTTACAAGGAACTGCTGAGCGACATCTTCAACCGGCAGCACCTGGCGCAGGACTTCTCGCTGTACCTGCACATACCCACGCTCACCGACCCGTCCATCGCGCCGCCCGGCTGCGAGAACTTCTACGTGCTCTCGCCCGTGCCGCACCTGGGATCGGGTGTGGACTGGACCACAGCGGCCAAGCCTTACCGCGACGCCATCATGCAGTTCCTGGAGGACAACTACCTGCCGGGCCTGCAGGAGAACATCATCGCCGAGCACTACATTGACCCGCTGCACTTCCAGAACGACCTCAACAGCCACCTGGGCGCGGCGTTCTCGGTGCAGCCGGTGCTGACGCAGTCAGCTTGGTTCCGCCCGCACAACCGCAGCGAGAGCTTCGACAACCTGTACTTCGTCGGCGCGGGGACGCACCCCGGCGCAGGGCTGCCCGGCGTGCTGTCGTCCTCGATCATCGCGCAGGACTTGATCGGCCCAGCGGACGGCGTGCCAACTCGGCCTGCGCCAGCCGCGCTCTCGACACCCGGCTGAACGACCACACAACCATCTGCGAAGCGCGCGCCCATTCCGGCGCGTGCTTCGCCGTGGTGCTAAAATGGCTCTGCGAAGCCGGCAACCGTTCGCGCCGGCTGGTGCTGAGGGCTGTAGATTGAAGACTCGCCCATGAAACCTGGCAAAGTGCGCCCGCTGGCCATCTGTGTGTTCCGGCGCAACGACAGCATCTTGGTGGCCGAGGGCTACGACCGCGTCAAGCAGCAGACGTTCTACCGCCCGCTGGGCGGGCGCATCGAGTTTGGCGAGCGCGCCGCCGACACTGTCGCCCGCGAACTGCGCGAGGAAATCAAGCAGGAGGTGCGCGACCTGCGCTACCTGGGCACGCTGGAGAACATCTTCACCTACGAGGGCCAGCCCGGCCACGAAATTGTGCTGGTTTTCGAAGGCGCGTTCGTAGACGAAACCGTCTATACCCGCGAGTCAATCGCGGGCACCGAGGACGACGACGACTTCGCCCCGCAGTTCACCGCCTGCTGGAAGCCGCTGGACTTCTTCCGCAGCGGCGCGGCCCCGCTCTACCCCGACGGTTTGCTGGCGCTGCTGAGCGGTTGAGGTGGCAGCCCCAGCCAGACCGTGTATAATACGGCCGAAAGCAAGCAAACCAAGGACGAAACTGTCATGCCAAGCCTGGGACCAACCGAACTCATTATCATTCTCGTGATCGTGCTTCTGCTGTTCGGTGTGGGCCGCGTCTCCCGCATCGGCGGTGAGCTGGGCAGCGCTGTCGCTAATTTCCGGCGCGGCCTGGAAGAGGGCAAGAAATCCGCCGACGTCAAGAACGCCGAGCCTGAAAAGGCCAAAGAAGAGAGTTGAGCCGCGCAGGCGGCCTGCTGGCTGCGCGGCTGCCGCATCGCTCGTTCATCATCGCCGGCGCGGCCGCTGTCGCGCTGTTTTCTTCTCTCAGCCGCGCAGCAGCCGCTCGACAGCCCGTGCTAGGTCGAAGATCGGGCGCTGATCCACACCTGGCGGGACTTTCAGGTTGTGCGTCACAATCTCGCGGTTGAGGCGCGCCGCCTCCTCGGCAAGCCGCGCGCGCGCCGCCTCAAAAGCCGCGCACGCCCGCAGACGCTGGGCCTCACCGCCGGCCGCGTCAAGGGCGGACGCCGCCAGCGCCTCGCGGTAGGCGCGCACCGCTTTTTGCACCTGCTGGCGCAGCGCAGCCTCCCGCGCCTCGATCTCCTGGCGCTGGACAATCCACTCCGGAGCGAAGTTGTTGTCTTTCAGCACTTTGTGCGCCAGGCGCTGGTCGGCGGGCGTGTAGGGGTTGTCGTCCAGCCGGAGCGGCCGGCCTGCTGCCGCGCTGTCCAGCTTGCCCTCTTCCTGCGCCTGCCTGATCTGGCGGTCTATCAGCGACTGCCAGCGGGTGATGTCGTTGTCGCTCAAAACAAGTCTCCTTGCTGTGCAGCCTCCACGCTCAGGGCAGGCTGACCGGCTGCTCGATGCGGAAAGTGGACTGCACCACACCGTTGGCGTCGGCCAGCGTGACTACGTCGCCTGGCTCGCCGAACACGGCAGCGCGCTGCCCCCAGTAGAGCGCAATCGGCGTGTTCTGGCCGGCGCGCGTGAACACCGTGATCTGGGCGTTGGTGAACACGCGCTGCGCCGGGAAGGTGAAAACGTTGCCGTCGCCGTCGCTCAGCGTCCAGCCGTTGAGGTCCACCGCGCCGCCGCGGTTGCGAATCTCCACGCCCTCAGCGGTGATGTCGCCGGGGTTAAGCACATTCACGATTTCCACCTGAGCGTTGACCGCTGTGGGCGGCAGCGTCAGCGTTGGGCGAACAGCCTCGGCAGTGGTCTCGACAGTGGACTCGGCAGCGGCGGCTTCGGCCGTCTCGCCGCTGTCGCCGCCGCTGACACGCGCCACGTCGGCGCGCGTCAGTGAGCAGCCCGCCAGCGGCACAATCAGCACGTCGCCGATCTGCAGCCGGGTAGCGCTCTGCTCGGTCAAGCCGTTGATCTCCATCAGCGCGAAGCCGTCGGCCCCGTAGGTTTCAGCGATGCCGAAGGGCGTGTCGCCGGCTTCCAGCGTGTGCAGGATACAGTTCTCCGGCAGCGCTGTGGCGGTCTGCTGGAGGGCGGCGTTGGCCCCCAGCACTTCTGGATCGAGCGTGGGCGCAGCGGACTGGCGTCCCGGCGCATCGGTTTCCAGGATGCCGGTGGGCAGCGCGCCAATCGAGCCGGGCAGCGGTGTGGCCGTCACCACAATCACCAGCGGCGTGGCGTTGGGGTCCGGCGTGGCGGTAACGATAACCGGCACCTGGATGACGGTGACCACTGGCCCGGGCTGCGCAGCGCCGTCACCAGAGAGCGCACCGCAGCCAGCCGTCATGACCATCGCAGCGAGAAAACCCAGCACGCGGCGCATATTCCGCCTCGCTTCCTAAGCCATAGCTAGATACATACCTGCGTAACAGTTTGAAGTGTAGCACAGGGGGCAAACAGCGGCAAAGCCGCGCGGGCGGGCGCAGGACAGCCGGCCGCCCCCAAAAATCCCCCTAGCGCGCCAGCCGAACTTGGAGTATACTGAAAGTCGCAGTGCGGGATAAACAAGGCATAGGGCCTTACCCGCATGGGCGCTGTGGTTAGGCGCCCGGCACGCCACACGGGAGAACAGGCCAGGTCAGCGCTGCGGCTGACGCGCAGCAGGTCTGTGCCACACTCTCTTGAAGTACCGCATCAGCCCTCCTGAACCACCTGGGCGTGTAGGTTACCTCAGGCTGTAGCAAAACCAACACCCGTTTCAAATCAGGAGAGAGTTTCACAATGGCACCTCGCGCTCGTGGCAAGGTCAAATGGTTCAACGGTGATAAGGGCTACGGCTTCATCACCCAAGACAACGGCCCGGATCTGTTCGTTCACTACTCGGAAATTCGCGGCAGCGGATATCGCACCCTCAACGAAGGCGACGTTGTCGAATTCGACATCACCGACGGCAAGAAGGGCAAGCAGGCCAGCGCAGTAACCGTCGTCCAGGGCTAAGACAAACGGTCTCAACCAACACAACCGCCCCCCGCCCTTGGGGGCGGTTTTTTTTCTTCCGCTGTCCGCTGGCCAAACCGAAAATTCACATTGTTGTTTACGATATTTACACTTGCGCCACAATTTTTTGCTTATACTTCAGGTTATAGGCTTGTGGAGTGGAGAATCGAGACTGATGCACGCCGATCACCACCGTCTCAGTCCGCACGACGAACACTACGCTATCGAGCTGGCCATCAAGAACGGCGACCTGGCCTGCGCCCGCGAGTTGGTGCGCGAAGCTCTGGCCCACCAGCCTTCGGCCGATCTGTGGTATCTGGCAGCGCTGGTGGCGCGCAGCGAGCAGCAGCGCCATCACTGCCTGCAGCGCGCTCTGGCGCTCAACCCAGAGCACCAGCTCGCCCGCGCCGCCCTCGAGGCATCTCCCTGCGCCGACACACAACCGCGCCGCCCGCTGTCCCTCACCCAGCGCCTGCAGCGCCTGGTAGCCCGCCCCCGCATCGAGTCCTGACTCCTGCCCGCCCTGCCGCGCTGTTCTGTGTTATCATCAAAGCAGCAGGGTTAGCCAGGAGGACGAGAGTATGAGCACAACCAACGGCGCTGAAGACGCTGCCCGCAAAGCTGATGAGGTGCGGCAGCAGGCAGAGGAAGCTGTTGAAGAGGTTCGTGAGAACGTTGAGAGGAAAGTAGCAGAGCTGCGCCGCGAGGCCCAGGCCCGCGCCGAAGACGTGAAGCGCGAGGCCGCCAAACAGCTCAACACCGCCGCCGAGACCATCCGCCGCGAAGCCCGCGAGTCCGGCCAGGTTGACGCCGACGCCCTCAAGCGCATTGACGACATTGCCACGCGCCTGGAGAAAACAGCTAATTACCTCAACAGCCGGTCCGTGCAGGATATCGGCAGCGACGCTACCAAGGTGGTGGTGCGCAACCCGTGGCGCGCCGTCATCATATCGTTCGTAGTCGGCTTCTTGCTGGGGCTGATGCTGCGCGGTGACGATTAACGGTAGCGACACACGCCGCGTGGCGTATATAATCCACAGCCGGGCCGCAGCAGCCCGGCTTTCTGTACGGCGGCCCGGCGGCGAAAGGACGGTGCCCCGCAGCCATGGTCAAATTCATGATAATCTTCTACCAGCCGGACAGCGTCATGAAGTTCGAGAACATGTACAACGACCTGCTGGCGCTGATCGAGCGAATGCCGGGCATCACCCGGCGGCAGGTGGTCAACGTCCTGGGCACACCGACTGGCCCGGCGTCCACCTACCGCATCCTAGAGGTATACTTCGAGGATGAGGCGCAGATGCGGGCCGCGCTCATGTCGCCCCGCGGCCAGGAAGCCGGGGCTGAACTGACCACGCGCTTCCCTCGCGGCTCTTACGAGATGCTGTACGCCCAGGTTTACGAAGAGGCTGGCGGCAGCACCCCGTCAGTCGGCGCGCCGGCCAGCGCGTCCGACGCCGACGAACTGGCCAACGCCGCGGCAGAGGCCCAAGCGGCTGCCCCCTCAGGCGAAAAGGGCGGCGCTGCGGCCAGCGCGCCAAGCGCACCGGACGAAAAGGACGGCAACTAACCACCATGCAGGCCCTGAAAGAGCGTATCCTGGCCGAGGGGCAGAACCTCGGCGGCGGCATCCTGAAGATTGACAGCCTGCTCAATCACCAGATTTACCCTGATCTGATGGTCGAGATGGGCCGCGAGCTGGCGCGGCGTTTCGCCGGCGTGCCAGTGGATCGCATCCTCACGGCCGAGATTTCCGGCATCGCGCCCGCCCTTACCACCGGCATTGTGCTGGGCGTGCCGGTGGTTTATGCCCGCAAGAAGAAGCCGATCACGATGGCCGGCCCGGTCTTTCTAGAAACCGCGCCCAGCCACACCAAAGGCGGAGATGTGCCGCTGCTGGTCTCGGCGGAGTTCCTTCACGCTGGCGAGAACATCCTGGTCATTGACGACTTCCTGGCCACGGGACGCACCCTGCTGGCGCTGGCGCGCATGGTGGCCAGCGCCAAAGCCCGCATGGTAGGCGTGGGCGTAGTGGTCGAGAAAACGTTCGAGGGCGGCCGCGACCTGATGCGCCAGGCAGGCTACACCGATATCCCGATCGAGGCGCTGGCCGTCATCACCAGCATGGACGGCGGCCAGATCGTGTTCGCGGATTGACTTTCCCAGGCACCGCCTCAGCCCGAAAAAAGGCACAAGGGCAAGCATCTCTGCAAGAGACTAGTGATCAGCGGCTGACAATTCGCCATGACTGACCTGCGCCAAGGCGGTATCGCCATTCTCGATTTCGGCTCGCAGTACACGCAGCTCATTGCGCGGCGCGTGCGCGAGCAGAACGTCTACGCCGAGGTGTTCCCTTTCGACGCCGACCCGGCCCGCGTCAACGCGCACAGCCCGCGCGGCTACCTGCTGTCCGGCGGGCCAGCCAGCGTTTACGAACCAGGCGCGCCCCAGCTTCCGCGCCACATCGTTGACAGCGGCCTGCCGGTGTTGGGCATCTGCTACGGCATGCAGGCCCTCACGCACGCGCTGGGCGGCATCGTCGCGCCGGCCGAGGAGCGCGAGTACGGCTGCGCCGCCATTACCCACGACGCCAACGATCCGCTGCTGGCTGGCCTGCCGGCGGCGCTGGAGGTTTGGATGTCGCACGGCGACCGCATCGAGCAGCCAGCGCCCGGCTTTGTGGCGCTGGCCGCTTCGGAGAACGCGCCATTCGCCGCTGTGGGAGACGCCGCGCGCCGCCTCTACGGCGTGCAGTTCCACCCGGAGGTGCATCACACGCCGTTGGGGGCGGAAATCCTGCGCAACTTCGTTTTCGACATCTGCGGCTGCCAGCCGCTGTGGTCGCCCGCCGCCTTCATCGAGGACGCCATAGCGCGGGTGCGCGCCCAAGTCGGCGCCGAGCGCGTGCTGCTGGGCCTCAGCGGCGGGGTGGACTCGGCAGTGGTGGCAGCGCTGCTGCACCGGGCCATCGGCCCGCAGCTCACCGCCATCTTCGTCAACACCGGCCTGCTGCGCAAGGACGAGCCGCGCGAGGTAGTCGAGGTGTTTCAGCACGGCCTGGGTGTCAACCTGATCGCCGTGGATGCCACCGAGATGTTCCTCAGCGCGCTGCAGGGCGTGACCGAACCGGAGGCCAAGCGCAAGATCATCGGCGGCCTGTTCATTGATGTGTTCAGCGAGGAGGCGCGCCGGCTGCACGGCGTGCGCTTCCTGGCCCAGGGCACCATCTACCCGGACGTCATCGAGAGCGCCGCCAGCAGCAGCGCGTCGCGCACCATCAAAAGCCACCACAACGTCGGCGGCTTGCCTGATGATCTACAGTTCGAGCTGGTCGAGCCGATCCGTGACTTGTTCAAGGACGAGGTGCGGCGCGTGGGCACGGCCCTAGGCCTGCCAGATCACATCGTCTGGCGGCAGCCGTTTCCAGGGCCAGGGCTGGCCGTGCGCTGCCTGGGCGAGATCACGTGGGAGCGGCTGGAGGCCCTGCGCGAGGCCGACGCCATCTTCCGCGAAGAACTGGAGCGCGCCGGCCTGCTGCGCGCCAGCACGTCGCAGTCGTTCGCCGTGCTGCTGCCGGTCAGGAGCGTGGGCGTGATGGGCGACAACCGCACCTACGAGGAGGTGATCGTGCTGCGCGCAGTCACCACCGATGACTTCATGACTGCCGACTGGGCGCGCCTGCCGCACGACCTGCTGGCGCGGGTTAGCAGCCGCATCGTCAGCCGGGTGCGCGGCGTCAACCGGGTGGTGTACGACATCACCAGCAAGCCGCCCGCCACCATCGAATGGGAGTGAGCGCAGCTGTGGCCGCTTCGCTTGTGCGCCGCCTGAGCCAGGCAGAGCCACCTCCGCCCTGGGGGCTGTTCGCGGCCGTCAACGCCGCGCTCGTCGGGCTGATCGCCATCGTCGCCGGCTCGTTTATCGGCCTCTCAGTGTTTGGCGACCAGCCGGCCGCGCTGCTCACCGGCTGGACGATCGGCAGCTTGGTGACGGCGATCTTCGTATCCGTCTCGCGCCGCCAGCCGGACGAACGCGCCGCGCTTCGCCTAGACGCTGGCCAGACCCGCCTCTACCTGGTGCTGCTGTTCAGCCTGGGCATGGCGATGGTGATTGACCTGGTAGACCTGGCGGTGACAGGCGCTTTTCTGCCTGCCCCGGAGCTGGTGGACCTGCTGGCGCAGCCCGGCTCCGCGCTGGCGTGGGCGATTGCGGCGGCGCTGCTGCTGGCGGCGCAGCCAGCGGCCGAGGAGCTGGTGTTCCGCGGCATGCTGTTCCCGGCGGCGCGGGCGCGCCTTGGCCCCTGGCTGGCGCTGCTGCTGGCGGCGGCGGCCCACGCGGCCTTTCACTACGCGGCCTACGCCCGTCCAGAGATTCCGCTGTGGCACGCGCTGGTCTCGCCGTTCCTGGCCGGCCTGGTGTTCACAGGGGTGCGCGCCTACACCGGCTCGACGCGCGCGGCCGTTGTCGCCCACGCGGCGTTCGGCCTGTTCGCCCTGCTCAAAGTTGTCGCGCTGCTGGGCTAGCCCAGAGAGAAGGCGCATGTCCCAGCCGCTATCAGGCACTCGGCCAGCAGCCGGCTGTCTCGCTCCACCGTAAACACCGCCCCCGGCGCGTCGCTGATCCAAAACCAGCGCGGGAACGCCACCCGACTCCAAGCGTAACGAGCGCTGCACGCTGCTGGCAGTTCCAACATCCCAGGCTGTTCGTTGCTCCACACTTGAAAGCAGCCGCCTGGCGGCAGGGCCTCTGGCGACACAGCGCCGCTGCTCCACATCGAGGCGCGAAACAGCAGCGCGCTGCCGTCAGCCTGTCTCTGCACAAACGTCAGACCGCTGACGTCAACCGGTTCAGCGGCAGCGTTGAGCAGTGTCAGCCCCTGGTCGTCGTAGAGCAGGCGCACGTCGGCTGGCGGCGCTGCCGCCGCCGGCGGCTCCGCAGCAGAAGGGCTGGCGGCGGTCTGGGTGGGCGCGGCTGGCGTGCCAGCAGTGGAGCCAGCGGCAGCAGCAGTCGGCGTGTAGGTAACAGCGGGGGTGGCGCTGGCGGCCCGTGTCGGCTGAGCAGTAGCAGTAGCAGCCAGGGCAGCCCCCGCCGCCGCGCCAGCGGCTGTGGGGGCAGCGTCGCTGGGCGGGCGGCCCGCGCCCAGCAGCAGCGCGCCCCCGCCAATCGCGCCTGCCAGCAAGGCGAGAGCCAGCACGGAAGCGCCTATTCTGCCGGTGCGCACGGCTGGCCGGTGCGCTGGCGGCGTCTTTGGGCTGAAGTCCGGTTCAACCAGCGTGGGCGTTTCCGACGCGGCCTCGTTCCAGACCGGCTGGCTGGCCAGCGGAGCCGACGGGGCCGCTTGCAGCGGCGGCAGCGGCCGCGTGCGCTCGTCATCATCTGTAATGCCCAAGGCGCGCTCCAGCGCCGCCACCAGCGCCGCGCCGGTCGGGTAGCGTTTTTCCGGGTCTTTGGCCAGCGCCTTCAGCACGACCGCCTCTACCGCCGGCGGAATACCGGGGTTGAAAGCCGAAGGCGGCGGCGGCGCTTCGTTGAGCTGTTTGAGCGCCACGCTCATGATCGAGGTGTCGTTGAACGGCACGCGCCCGGTCAGCATCTCGTACAGCACCACGCCCAGGCCGTACAGGTCGCTCTGCGGCACAGCCATGCGCGAGGACTCAACCTGCTCCGGCGCGATGTAGTGCACGCTGCCGAACGTCGTGCCGATGGTCCCCTCTGGCACATTGAGCACCAGGCCGAAATCGGTGAGGACGGCGTGACCGTCATCACACACCATAATATTGGACGGTTTTACGTCGCGGTGCACTACGCCGGCCTGATGTGCGTAATCGAGCGCATCGGCCACGTCGGTGACGATGCGCAGAATTTCAGCCGGGGCCATGCGCGTGCCGGCGGCGGCGTGGTCTTTGAGGATGTAGCGCAGGTCGCGTCCTTCAACAAACACCATCGCCATGTAGTACAGGCCGTTCGCCTGGCCAAACTGGTACACGCCGACAATGTTCGGGTGGTGCAGCCGGGCGATCGCCCGCGCCTCGCGCAGGAAGCGCTCGCGGTATTCTTCGCGCTCGTCGTCGCGCACGAAATGCGGGTCTGCCACCTTCACGGCGGCGTCGCGCTGGAGCACGCTGTCATGGCCCAGGTACACGCGGGCCATCCCGCCCTGGCCCAGCAGGCGGCGGATTTCGTAATCGCCCAGTTTCATGCCGATCAACGGATCGCTGATCATGGCGCTTTTCATCTCACTCCGATTAAGGAAAGCACAACCTGCCCCTCTCTAAAGTACACGAAAATCCACGCAGCCTCAATTGACATTAGGTGAAAGCCGACCAGTTTTCCCCCAATCCAGCGCGCAGTTGGTATACTTGCTGCTAGAACAAACGTGACAGCAGGGGGCCTGAATTTGACGCCTTCGCCAGACATCCCTGAGACGGAAATCCGCGAGCGCTGCGCGCGCCTTCTCGCCCAGGCCGCCGAAGAAGCGCGCCGCCTGGGCCACAATTACATCGGCGCTGAACACCTGTTCATGGCCTGCACCCGCAGCGAAAACGGCCCGGTGAACGCGCTGCTGCGCCGCGCCGGCTTCAAACCGCGCGAGGTGCGCAACGAAATTCGGCGCGAGATCGGCAGCGGCGAAGGCCTCCTGGACGAAACCCTGCCCCTCACGCCGCGCGCTGGCATCATCCTCTCGCTCGCCATTTTCATGGCCGACCGCGACGGCTCGCTCGACTGCGGCGAGAATCACATCCTGATGGCGCTGCTGCAGGAGGGCGAGAGCGTGCCCATCCGCAAGCTGGCCGAGATGGGCTTCGACGTGGACCTGTGGCTTCACCGGCTGGTCGAGGAAGAGATGGACGGCAGCGCGCCGGCGCTCGGCGACGACGACGCGCTCCAATTTGGCGACCTGAACAGCGACTTTGACTTCAGCCTGTCCGAGGCCAACGCCGCCCCCGACGACGCTGATGCGCCAACCGACCAGCGTGTGCCCACCCCGCTGCTGGACAAATACGGGCGCGACCTCACAGCCCAGGCGGCCGAGGGGCGCATCGGCCCGGCCATTGCCCGCGACCGCGAAATCCGCGCTGTGGCGCGCACGCTGGCCCGCAGCAAGAAGAACAACCCGCTGCTGCTGGGCGACGCTGGCGTGGGCAAAACCGCCGTCGTTGAAGGGCTGGCTTACGCGATCTACGAGGGCACTGCCCCCGCCCCGCTGCTCAACCGCCGCATCGTGCAGATCGAGATCAGCAGCCTGGTGGCCGGCACCAGCCTGCGCGGTCAGTTCGAGGAGCGCCTGATCGGCATCGTCGAGGAAGTCAAGCGGGCCGGCCGCGTGATCCTGTTCATAGACGAAATTCACACCATCGTGGGCGCAGGCGACACCATTGACAGCAACCTGGACGCCGCCAACATCCTCAAGCCAGCGCTGGCCCGCGGCGAGCTGGTGTGCATCGGCGCGACCACCCACGAGGAGTACCGCCGCGCCATCGCCCAGGACCCAGCGTTAGAGCGCCGCTTCCGCACGATTGACATCGAGGAGCCGAGTGAGGCCGACTCGCTGGCCATCCTCAGCGGCCAGCGCGCCCGCCTAGAGGCCCATCACGGCGTCACCATCCGCCCGGAGGCGCTCGAGGCCGCCGTCCGCCTGGCGGTGCGCTACCTGCCAGACCGCCGCCTGCCAGACAAGGCGCTGGACCTGCTGGATGAGGCCTGCGCTCGCGTCATCATCCGCACAGTGGCCGACGACGACACGCCCGCCAGCAGCGAGGTGACCGTCGAGACCATCGCCGACGTGCTCTCCAACTGGACCGGCATTCCCGTCAGCGAGCTGAACAGCGACGAGAAACAGCGGCTGGCCGGCCTGGAGAGGGCGCTGCTGGCCCGCGTAGTCGGCCAAGACGAGGCCGTGAACGCCGTCGCCAGCACCATCAAGATGGCCCGCGCCGGCCTCAGCGATCCCAACCGACCTATCGGCGTGTTTCTGTTCCTCGGGCCTTCAGGCGTGGGCAAGACCGAGCTGGCGCGCGCGCTGGCCAGCTTCCTGTTCGGCAGCGACGACGCCATGCTGCGCCTCGATATGTCCGAGTTTCACGACGCCCACACCGTCTCCCGCCTGATCGGCGCGCCGCCCGGCTACAAGGACGCTCAGCGCGGCGGCCAGCTCACCGACGGCCTGCGCCGCCGTCCCTACAGCGTTGTGCTGCTGGACGAGGTAGAGAAAGCCGCGCCGGAGGTGTTCGACATCTTCCTGCAGGTGTTCGACGAAGGCCGCCTCAGCGACGCCCGCGGCGGTGTGGTGGACTGCCGCCACGCCGTGTTCATTATGACCAGCAACATCGGCAGCGAGGACAGCGGCAAACACATGGGTTTCACCGCCGATCCACGCGGCCACGACTACAGCGCCCACCTCACGCGCTTTTTCCGGCCAGAGTTCCTCAACCGCGTGGACGAGATTATCACCTTCCGCCCGCTGTCGCCGCAGGCGCTCGACACCATCCTCGACATGCACCTCAGCGACCTGCACCGCCGCCTAGCCGACCAGCAGCTCGCCCTCATCCTCACCGACGAAGCCCGCCAGTTGATCCTGGCGCAGGGTTACGACCCGGAGAACGGGGCGCGCCCGCTGCGCCGGGCCATCGAGCGGCTGCTCACGCGGCCGCTCAGCGCTCGCATCGTGGAGGACGCTTTCGCGCCCGGCGCGCTGATCAGCGCGCAGGTCTCCGGCGGAAAGCTGGTGTTCGCCGCTGAACCGGCCCGCACGGAGTAGCAGCCCATGCTCGCGCCTGTGCCCCAGAGCGGCCGCCAGCCCGCCGCGCTTCCGGACGACGAAGTGCGCCGCCTGCTGCGCCGCCGCCGTCCTGCTGACAGAACCGACCTGTTCGCCACTGATGCCAACGCCGAGATCCGCACGCTGGGGCTGCTGGCGCTGCGCCGCAGCGACATCAACGACCTGTTCGCCCTGGGCGACCTGTGCGCCCGCCGCGCCTTCAGCGACGACCGCCTGCGCGTGTTCTACATCGGCAAGGCGTTGGCCGCCTACCAGAAGGTCTTGCAGTGCGCCAGCAGCGACGCCGACCAAGCCCTCGCCCGCCGCATGATCAGCGAGTTCTGCGCCTGGACGCTGCAGACGGCCCAGGAACACCCTACGCCGCGCAACATCGCCGCCGCGCTGTGGGCGCTGGCTGAGGACGACGCTGCTGCTGCGCTGCGCCCACCTGATCTGCGCGCCCTGCTTGGCGCTTACGAGTCCGCCCTGGGCCTGCCGCCCGCTGGCCAGGACGACACCACCCGCCCCGACGCCAGCCAAGATCAGACGGCTGCCGACGTCAATTTGTCGCTCCTGCTCAGCCAGACCCAGGCGACCATGCTGGACGCCGCAGCCAGCGCCGCCACGCCTTACTCGCAGGCGGACGATGACCCTGATGCCGCCCTCGAAGAACCGGCCCAGCCTGCCGCTTTCGACCTGCTCACGTCAGTGGGGCGCGACGCCGTTGGCCCGCTGCACGACCTGGACATGTCCAAGCGGCGGCGCATGGCCCGCGCGGACAGCGAGTTCCATCCCGGAGACCGCATTGACGGCCGCTATGAGGTGGCCGACGTGCGCCGCGGCGGCATGGGCGTGGTCTACCTGTGCTATGACCACGAGCAGCGCGAGCCAGTGGCTATCAAGAGTTTCCAGGCCCGCTTCCTAGAGAACGAGCGCGCCGTCACCCGCTTCTTCAACGAGGCCCACACCTGGATACGCCTGGAGAAGCACCGCCACATCGTGCAGGCGCGCCTGGTGCAGAACATCAACGGCCGCCCGCACCTGATTCTGGAGCACATCAGCGGCCCCGAAGGGTTGGGGCCGGACCTCAAGAGCTGGATTGATCACAACCGGCTCAACACCGCCCAGGCAGTCGAATTCGGCCTGCACATCGCGCTGGGCATGCAGCACGCCGCCCGCCAGGTCCCCGGCCTGGTTCACCGCGATCTCAAACCGGCCAACATCCTGGTCACGCACGACGCTATCGCCAAGGTGACCGATTTCGGCTTGGTGCGCTCGATCGAGGTTGAGCCTGACGACGCTGATCAGCCGGCAGGCGCCAGCTTGGACCCCCACCTCACCCGCATCGGCGCTATCGTCGGCACCGCGCCGTACATGTCGCCGGAGCAGTGCCGGTCGCAGCGCGTGGACCTGCGCTCTGATATCTACGCCTTTGGCTGCCTGCTCTACGAGATGCTCACCGGACGGCCGGTGTTCGAGGCGCGCAAATTTGCCGACTGGATTGACGCCCACCTGCACCGCGCGCCGACGTTCAGCGAACGGCACGCCAGCGCGCTGCCGCCTGCCCTGCGCGAGCTGGTGCTTGTCTGCCTGGAGAAATCCCCGGCCAACCGACCCAGCTCGTGGAGCGAGATCGTCGCGTCGCTCTCGACGATCTACACCGGCGTGACCGGCAGGCCGGCTGTCATAGAGACGACCGGCCCAGCCCTGGAAGCCCGCGAACTCATGGACAAGGGCTACTCGCTCACAGAGCTGGGCCACCTGGACGAAGCGCTGGAAGCCTACGACCGCGCCATCGCCCTGCAGCCAGACTACGCCTGGGCCTGGGCGCGCAAAGGCCGTACGCTGCGCCTGCTGAGCCGCTACGACGACGCGCTGGCCTGCTACGACCGGGCGCTCGCCATCCAGCCGCGCTACGCCTTCGCTTGGAATGGCAAGGGCATCGTGCTGGAACGCATGGGTCAACTGGAGCAGGCGCTGGCCTGCTACGAGACAGCCGCGCAAATCAACCCGGCGGACGTGTGGCACTGGTGCAACCAGGCCGACGTCCTGCAGGGCCTGGGCCGCCACCGCGAAGCCGTCGCTCTCTTGGAAAAGGCGCTGCGCACCGACCCGGCCCACCCCAACAGTTGGGCTAAGCTGGGGCAGATGCACCGCCTGTTGGGCGAATACATGGAGTCCGTGCGCGCCTACGAGCAGGCCATCCGGCTCGACCCGGAGTACGCGTGGGCACACAACGGCTACGGCCTGTCGCTGCGGGCGTTGGGGCGGCTGCCAGAGGCGCTGGCCGCCTTCAAGCGCGCCGCCCAGCACCAGCCGGATGAGGTGTGGCACTGGTACAACATTACCGAAACGCTGATTGACCTCAAGCAGTACCAGGAGGCCATCCACACCGCGCAGCAGGCCACCCGCACCGATCCCTCGCACAGCCACAGTTGGTCCAAGCTGGGGCAGGTGCTGCGCTATGTGCGCCGCTACGACGAAGCGCTGGCCGCCTACGACCGCGCCATTGCCCTCGATCCAGATTACAACTGGGCGCTCAACGGCAAGGGTATGGCCCTAGAGGCGATGAACCGCCTGGAAGAGGCGCTGGCCTGCTACCAGCGCGCGGCTGAGCACGAGCCGGACGCCTGGTACACTTTCTACAACCAGGGCAATGTGCTGGTCAAGCTGGAGCGCTATGCCGAAGCGCTGCCCCTCCTCGAACAGGCCGTCCAGATCAACCCCAATCATGCGCGCGGCTGGGCGCGCCTGGGCAGCGCGCTGCGCAACCTCAAGCGCCTTGATGAAGCGCTCAGCGCCTTCAGGCAGGCGACGCAGCTCGCCCCCGCTTACGCCTGGGCCTGGAACGAGATGGGCATCACGTTAGAGATGCTGGGCCGGCCTGAGGACGCGCTGCGCTGCTACCGGCAGGCTGCCATCGCTGCCCCGCAGGACCCGCTGTACATCTACCAGCAGGCCGACGTTCTGGTGTTCTTGAACCAGCACGCCGCCGCCCTTGAGCTGCTCGATCAGGCGCTGCGCCTCGACAGCCGCAGCGCCCGTGTGTGGGCCAAACACGGCCAGGTGCTGCGCCGCCTCAACCGCTTCCCAGAGGCTCTCGTCAGCTACACGCGCGCTGTCGAACTCGCGCCAGGCTACGGCTGGGCCTGGAACGGGCGCGGCCTGACGCTGAGCGCGCTCGACATGCACGAGGATGCGCTGGAATGTTTCCGCCGCGCTGCCGAGGCTGAGCCGCACGATGTGTGGTACTGGTACAACCAGGGCGACGAGCTGGTGATCCTCAACCGGCTGGACGAGGCGCTGGCTATGCTCGACCGCGCGCTGGCGATAGACCCGCGCCACCCGGAAAGCTGGGCCAAGCGCGGCCAAGCGCTGCGCCGGCTGCGCCGCTGGGAAGAAGCCCTGCACGCCTACGACCAGGCGCTGCAGGCGAACCCGCATTATGACTGGGCCTGGAACGGGCGCGGCCTGACGCTGCAGGCGCTGGGCCGGCGCGAAGAAGCGCTGGCCTGTTATCAGCGTGCCAGCCAGGAGGACCCAACGGTCGTGCTGTACTACATTAACCAGGCCGACGTGCTGCTGGAGATGCAGCAGCGCGAGGAAGCGCTGGCCGTTATCGAGCAGGCGCTGGCCATCCAGCCGGACAACCCCAACGCCTGGGCGCGCTACGGCCAGGTGCTGCGCCGCCTGGGCGACTACGAAGCCGCTATCGAGAGCTACCAGCGCGCCCTCGAACTCGACGACACCTACGCTTGGGCCTGGAACGGCCAGGGGCTGGCCTACGCAGCCCAGGAGCGCTGGAGCGAAGCCCTGGCCTGCTACGAGCTGGCCGTGCACTACAACGACGCCGACCCCTGGTTCTGGTACAATAAAGGCGAGGCGCTGTTCATGTTGGGCGATTACGCCGAGGCGATTACGGCCTTCGAACGCGCCCTCAGCCTGGACCCGAATCACGAGCAGGCGCGCGCCCGGCTGGAGCAGGCCCGCCTGAAGCTGGACGAAGAAGATGGTTGATCATAAGAAGCTGTCGCTCACGTTCATGAGCGGCCCGCTGGATGGCAAGACGCTGCGTTTCGAGCAGCCCGAACCCGGCGAGGAGGTGGTGTATACGATCGGTCGGCGCGACGGCTGTGATGTGCACCTGGGCTTCGATAACCAGGCATCGCGCCTGCACGCCCGTTTGGGCTGCGCTGCCATCCCCGTCACCGCCAGCGAGTCCGTCCCTGACCCCTACCTGCTCACCTTCTGGCTGGAGGACGCCAACAGCCGCAACGGCACGTTTATCGAGCGCGAGAAGGAACGAATCCGCGGCCGCGTGAGCCTGCGCCCTGGCACGCTGTTCCGCGTAGGCCGCACTTGGCTGCGGCTGGACATCCCGCTCTCGATGGACGGGACGCTGTTCTGAGCCGCCCGCAGCGGATTTTTCTCCCGCCGCGCGGGTAAGATCGTCTGCGCTGTGCCGCTCTAAACAGCGGCGCTCCGGCTGTCCGCTCAGCTGGGGTCGCTCATCTATCCTGTCCATCAACGGAGAATCCACTGTGCACATTGATTTCGCTCCTGTCAACGCTGGCACGATGAAAATGCTGGCCTTCGCGCAGCGCTTCAGCCCTGCTGACCTGCGCGCTGCCACCAACGCCAGCATAGACGCCATGCTCGATCTGATCGCCCCGCTGAGCGACGCCGAGGTGGTCTTTGAGCCGCACGACCCCGACGCGCACGACCCGTTCGCCGCGCCGGGCGAGGAGCACATCGGCTGGAACATCGCCCACTTGATCGCCCATGTGACCGCCAGCAGCGAGGAGTGGGCGGCTTACAGCTCGATCTTGGCGCGCGGCATTGTCTACCCAGCAGAGCCGCGCCTGCGCTGCGAAACCCCCTGGCGCGAGATTACGACGAAGGCGCAGTGCGTCCAGCGCCTGCAGGAGAGCCGCCGCATTCGCCTGGGCTATCTGGACGCTTGGCCAGACGCGCCGCGGCTGGACGTGCTGCGCGAGCTGTCGCCGCGCTTCGTTGAGCGCTTCGGCGAGCTGAACGCGCCGGCCTGCTTTCTGTTCGGCCTCAAGCACGAAGTCGAACACCTGCCGCAGATGGCCGAGGCGGCGCGGCAGGCGCGCGCGGCCAACGCGGCAGCGGCGGGCGCCTAGCGCGGCGCTGCTCAAACGACAGGCCCGTCCAGAAAGCGGCGCTGCCACAGCGCCAGCGTCAGCAGGCGGAAAATGACCTCGGTATAACGGGCGCGCCCGCTGAAGTGCGCGTCCAACAGGCGCGCCAGCGCCGCCCTGTTGAACAGCCCCGGCGCGAAAGCCTGCGAGTCGCGCAGCACGTCCTGAATGCGCCCGGCCAGCGGCCCCTCGAACCAGTTGAGGATCGGCGTGCTGAACGGCTGCTTGGGGCGCTCCAGCGCAAACGCGGGCAAATACGGACGCATAGCTGCGCGCAGCACGTGTTTGTTGCTGCGCATGCGCAGCGGCGGCGGCACGCGCGCGGCGAAATCCAGCAGCGCGGGGTCAAAAAACGGCACGCGGGCTTCGAGGGCGTGGGCCATCGCCGTCTTGTCCTGCGACAGCAGCGCGTTGCCCGTCAGCCAGGTGTTGATGACCAGCGCCTGGGCCGTGTCGTCGGGGTCAGGGCGCTGGCTGCGGGCGGCGATCTCGGCAAAGGCGCGCTCGCGGTAGCGCCCGCGCTGCCAGGCGTCCAGCAGGTCTGGGCCGTAAAGCGCGCGCCGCAGGTGGTCGCTGAACGCCAGGCCGTCGAACGACTGGATGCGCAGCAGCGCCTCGTCCGGCGGCAGCAGCGTGTGGCGCAGCCGGGGCAGATATGTCGGCAGCGCGCCGACGACGCGCGCTCGCTTCATCGCCGGGTAGTGCGGCTCCAGCGCGCCCAGCGGCCCGGCCAGCGGGCGCAGCGCCCGCCCCCATGACGCCTGCGCGCGCAGCGCGCGGGCAATCGTGCGGTGGTTGGGGTAGCCGCCGAACAGTTCGTCGCCGCCCAACCCGGTGAGCACGACCTTAACGTCCTGCGCTGTCATCTCTGCCAGCAGCAGCAGCGACACCGCCGACGGGTTGGCGTTCGGCTCGTCGTGCGCGTAGACGTAGCGCCCGAAGCCCGCCCACCAGTCGTCCGCCGAGATCACGCGCTCGTGATGCTGTGTCGTAAAGTGCGCCGCAACCCGGCGCGCCTGCGCCAGCTCGTTGTCCGGCACGTCCATACTGTAGCCAATAGTGTATGTCTGGATGCGCCCGCCGGCTTCCTGCGCCATCAGCGCCAGCACCGCCGCCGAGTCCACGCCGCCGCTGAGGAACAGCCCCAGCGGAACGTCGCTGCGCAGGTGGATGCGCACGGCTTCCGCCAGCAGATCGCGCGCCTGTTCCACGATCATGCCCTCGCCGCCGCCCAGCGGCGCGGACGCGGCAGCGCCAAACGTCCAGAAAGGGTGAAGCGTCTGCGTTCCGTTTTCGACCAGCAGCGCGTGGCCCGGCGGCAGGCGGCGCACGCCCTCGAACAGCGTCTCCGGGCCGATCATATAGCCGAAGCCCATGTAAGCGTCCAGCGCGCCGATGTTGAGGCGGCGCGGCATATCCGGATTGGCGTAGAAGGCTTTGACCTCGCTGGCAAAATAGAGCAGCCCGCCGCGTTCGTGCAGGTACAGCGGTTTCATGCCGATGTGATCCACAGCCAGCAGCAGGCGGCGGGCGCGGCTGTCCCACAGGGCAAAGGCGTACATGCCGCGCAGGTGGTCGAACAGGCGCAGGCCGTGTTCTTCGTAGAGGTGAACCAGCGTCTCGCCGTCGCCGGCAGTGCGCAGCGCGTGGCCGCGGCGGGTTAGCTCGGCGCGCAGCTCGCAGTAGTTGTAGATTTCGCCGTTGAACACCAGGGCGACGCTGCCGTCTTCGTTGTAAAGCGGCTGGTCGCTGCCGGCCACGTCAATGATGCTCAGGCGGCGCATCCCTAGGGCCACGCCAGGCGCGTCGTAGAAGCCGTCGCCGTCCGGCCCGCGGTGGCGGATGCGGTCGGCCATGCGCCGCACCAGCGCCGGGTCGGCGCGGCCCGCGCCGGTCAGGTCAACCACACCGCAGATTCCGCACATAGATGAGCGTCAGTCGCTGTCAGTCACAGGCGGCAGCCGCAGCGCGCCGCGCCGCGCCCACATCATACGGCCCGAAACGTTTGAAATCAACGCCCCACTGCGCTTCTACAGGCGCAGCCCACACGGCGCGCCAGTTCAGCGGGCAGGGCGTGAGGGTGTGCAGCACCAGGCCGAGCTGTTCGTAGTAAAGATTCTGGCCCAGGGCAGGCGGGCGGCCAGCGGCAAAAGTCTCGCCCAGCGGCGGCACGCCCAGCAGTAGGAGCGCCTGCCACAGTGGAATCGTTGTACGCACACGCACGTCCTCGACTTCTGCCTTGCCCCAATAGTAGTTATCGTATGCCGAGTCAGCTAAGCCGGGCTGGGCCGGATCAGCCTCTATGAAGAAGAATGCGCCGCCCCGACGCACCTCAGCCACCCAGGGCTGGGCCAGCAGGATTTCGCGGGCGCGAACGGAACGAGTCACACCGGGGCGCACGCCCACAAAACACGGCGGCGCGCAGTCCTCAGGAGGCAGCAGGAAGGCGCGCACCTCGTCATCAGCGTAGGGCCACCAGGCGCGGATGAGCACAATGGGGCCGAACAACAGCCCCGTGAGCAGCAGCGCGAGGGCGAACACTAGGGGCGCCACAGCAGGCATCAGCCGAACAGACGCGGCAGCGGCAGCTCGAAGCCGGGGATTACGTCCGCACCACTGAGGACGGCCTCGCCGGACAGCCACAGGCTGTGATCGCTGCCGGCGCGGTGGGCGGTCACAACGCGCGCTTGTGGATCCACCACCCACACCAGCTGCGCGCCATCATTAAGATAGCGCCGCACCTTGGCGGTGATGTCGGTGTGGCGGTCGGTGGGCGACACCACCTCCGCAACCACGTCAGGCACCAGGGCAAACGGCCGTGTCTCCCAATCGGGAACAGCAGCGCGATAAGCGTTAAAGCGTTCAGCGTTGTAGAACATCACATCCGGCACGCGCGCCCCGCGCACCCGGTCGGATGCATCATCCAGGACAAAGGCCAGCTCGCTGAAGACCACCCCTGCACCCTGTTCTTCAAGCAGGGCCAGAGCCAGCAGCAGGCGTTTTGCGATGATGTTTGGCAGTGGCACACTCGGACGCACAGCGACGATCTCCCCTTCAATCAGTTCGAACGGCCCCTCCTCCTCGTAACGCCGGACGAACTCCGCCAGCGGCATCGCGCCAGCTGTCACCGGGGCGTCAGTCATGGGTCACTCCTCCAAACAGCGGCGGGCAGCCGCCGCGCTATGGGCGATACACCACCATGATAACACACGCGGCAGCAGGCAGCAGCGCTGCCCAGAGCGACGGGCAGGCTTGACGCAGTCGGCCTGCACAAGCGCGGTGAATCCGCCTATAATTGAATCAGTTAAGAAATTGAATGGCTTAAGAGAAACGAGTCTGCAGCGAATTGCATACTGTAGACAATGGAGACACACATGTACGCCCCCTCCGCACTGCACCCTCCCCAGCCCGACAACACTGTGAGCGTGGAGGAGTTCTACCGCCAGCTTGCCGCGGACTATCACTTCATCTTCACCGATTGGCGCAAGAGCGTGCTGGCGCAAAGCGGCGCGCTGGACCGGTTGATCCGCCAGCACACCAGCGGCTGCGGCGCCAAGGGCTGCCCGGTGCTGGACTGCGCCTACGGCATCGGCACGCAGGCCATCGGCTTGGCGCTGCGCGGCTATCGCGTGCACGCCAGCGACCTCAGCCCTGAGGCGGTCGCGCGCGCGCAGGTTGAGGCCCGCCGCCTTCGCGCTGCTGACGACATGACGTTCGAGGTGGCCGATTTTCGCGCTCTCGAGGAGATGAGCGCCGGCCCGTTCCTGGCCGTGATCGCCTGCGACAACGCCCTAGCCCACATGCTCACGCTGGCCGACCTGGAGCGCGCGCTGCGCAGCATGTGGTCAAAAGTGATGCCAGGCGGTGTGCTGCTGGTCAGCATCCGCGATTACGACCGCCTGCTGGCAGAAAAACCGCGCGCCACTCTGCCCACCGTTAACGACGACGCGCAGGGCCGCCACATCTCGTTCCAGGTGTGGGACTGGGCCGATCTGGAGCCGACCTACCGGCTGAGTCACTTCATTGTCAACGAGACAGACGGCGGCTGGCACACGTCGTGCGCGGTGACCGCGCTGCGCGCTTGGCAGCGCGCCGAGGTTGACGCCATCGCGGGCGACCTGCCAGAGCTGGCGCAGGCTGTGTGGCACATGCCCGACGACAGCAGCTACTATCAGCCAGTGCTTGCCGCCTGCAGGGCCGCCCGCTGAGCGCTTTACCCGCCGCCGGCTGAAGTTAGTCGGCGGCTTTTTTCTTGATCGGCTCCAGCGGCACGGGCGCGTTGCCGAACTGCGTCGCCTTGATCTCCTGCGGCGCAGCCCAGCGCACCGCGTTATAGATCACGCGCAGCACCTCCGGCTGGTAGTAGATCGGATACGTCTCGTGGCCGGGGCGGAAGTAGAAGATGCGCCCGCGGCCGCGCTGGTAGCAGCAGCCGCTGCGGAACACCTCGCCGCCCTCAAACCAGCTGATAAACACCAGCGTGTCGGGCGCGGGGATGTCGAAGCGTTCGCCGTACATCTCCGCCTGCGGAATCTCGAAGTACTCGCCCAGCCCTTCAGCAATGGGATGGCCCGGCTCCACCACCCAGATGCGCTCCTTCTCGCCGGCCTCGCGCCACTTCAGGTCGCAGGTCGTCCCCATCAGGCGCTTGAAAATCTTCGAGAAGTGGCCGGAGTGCAGCACGACCAGCCCCATGCCCGCCAGCACACGCTGGTGCACGCGATCCACTACTGCGTCCTCCACCTCGCCGTGTGCCATGTGGCCCCACCACGTGAGCACATCGGTCTGAGCCAGCACAGCTTCAGTGAGGCCGTGCTCAGGCTCGTCGAGCGTGGCGGTGCGCACCTCCAGCCCCTGCTGGCGCAGGTAGTTGGCGATCGGCACGTGCAGCCCTTCAGGGTAAATTTCGGCGGGCTTGTGCCCAGAGCGCTTCTCGTGACGGAATTCGTTCCAAACAGTGACGCGAGGTGTGGCTGACATAGGGTGTGTTCGCTCCTTGTGCGCCGGCTCAACAGGCCGGCTTGCTGCCAACCATTTTACCGAGTCCTAACGCAGACAAAACAGCCGTTTCACAGTCCGCGGTATACTGGTCGGCATTGCCCGCCGCATACACGGACAGCCTGCTGCTATGACCCAACCGCTCGCCCGTTTCGTCCACATCAGCGACACCCACCTGCTGCGACCCGGCCAAGGTCTGAACTACGGCGACATCCCCCCGGAGTACGCCCACTTCGCCCGCCAGGTGCTGGCGCTGCCTTACGACTCAGCGGCAGCGCTGCGCGCGCTGGTCGCAGCGGTCAACGCGCTGCCGTTCAGGCCTGATTTCACGCTGCACACCGGCGACGTGGCCGCCCAGGTGGGCGTGCCGCAGGATTACGAGGCTTTCCAAGAGCTGCTGGCCGGCCTGCCCGCCCCCGTCATCTACACGCCTGGCAACCACGACGATTCGGCGGCGCTGCAGCGCTTTCTGCTCGGCCAAACGCCGGCCCAACCCTACGACCACGCCCACACTATCAACAGCGTGCAGCTGGTGTGCCTGGACAGCAGCCTGCCCGGCGCGCACGCCGGCCGCCTGAGCGTGGCGCAGGTTGACTGGCTCAAGGCGCAGCTCGCGCCCGGCGACGACCGCCCGCTGCTGGTGGCCCTGCACCATCACCCGCTGCCGCTGGGCGCAGATTGGCTCGACAGCCTCATTCTCGACAACAGCGAGGCGCTGCACATCGCGCTCAAGCGCGCCGGTGACCGCCCGCGCGCCGTGCTCTACGGCCATATTCACGCCCACACGCACGCCGTCCGCGACGGCGTGCTCTACACCAGCGCGCCCAGCGCTTGGTGCGAATTCCGCGCCTGGCCAGGTGATGCGCCGCCCGCCCTGCTTGATGGCGCTGCGCCTGGCTTCAACCTGGTTACGGTTTATCCCGACCGCATCGCTGTGCTGCACCACCGCCTGCCCCTGCCATTTGATTAAGCTTGCTAAACCGGCCCTGATGTCAATTTTGCCAGGGGGCGAATCGGCCTATGATAGAGGCAGGGCATCAACCCACATTGGAGAGGCAGCATGAGGGACACCAACCAGCAGTTGCAGCAGGCCTACGAGGCCATCAAGGCGGGGCGCAAGCAGGAGGGTGTCAGCATCCTGCTGCCCATTCTGAAAGCCGACTCCGACAACGCCAACGCTTGGTGGCTGATGGCGAACGCGCTGCGCGAGCCGGACGACATTCGCGAGGCATTGGAAAACGTGCTGCGGCTGCGGCCCAGCCACGACAAGGCCCAGCAGATGCTGGACAAGCTGAACGCGCGCTACCCGCGCAAGCCCAAGCCGCCAGCCGACGAGTACGCCTTCGACGAGGACGACCCCTTCGCCAACGAGGAGTACGACCCGCACTACCAACAGCGCCCACGCGCCGCAAGCGGCGCCGCTGTGACGGTGGTCAAGGGCCAGACAAGCGGCAGCAGCGCCGCGCTGATTGCCCTGGCGATCGTTGGCGTGATCGCGGCGGTGGCCTGCGGGGCCTGTCTGCTGCTGCCGACCCTGGGCATTTCTCTCTTTGCTCGGCAGGTGGACCAAATCATCAATGACCCGACCTTAGCAGCCGCTATCCAGGAAATGAGCCAGAACGTCACGATGGTGGCTGGCGGCAGCGCCACGCTGGGCGAGTACATCAACAAGGGCACGGTGCGCCGTGGGCAAACGGTGCAGGGCACAGTGGACACCTTCGACGATGACGGCTGGGTTTTCAACGCTGACGGCGGCGAACAGCTCACCATCGAACTGACCGCGCGCGACAGCGCGCTTGACCCGCAGCTCTACGTCTACCAGCCTAACGGCCTGCTGCTGGCCGAGAACGACGACATTGACTTCATGACCAACACCAACTCGCGCCTGCAGGTGACGCTGCCCACCGGCGGCGCCTACGTCATCGTTGTCAGCGCCTTCAGCCTAGGCGGCCCTTACGAGCTGACCGTGCGCTGAGGCTGCGTCCGGCCAGGAAAGCCCTGGTGAACGGCAGGCGTGCGGCTATAATGGCGCGCGTGCTGCTGCGCTTTGCTGTGTGTGGCAGCCGGCGTCCTGTAGAGTGGAGACCTGACCATGCCCTACCGCGCTGCTGTGACAATCGCGCTGCTGGCCCTTCTGCTGGCCGCGCCGGCTGCTGCCCAGGACGAGCCTGTGGCACAGCTTGTGCCAGAGGTCATCGCCGTTTTCCCCCACGACCCCAACGCTTTCACCCAGGGCCTGCTGCTGCACGACGGCCTGTTCTACGAGAGCACCGGGCGCTACGGCCTGTCGTCGCTGCGCCAGGTGGAACCGGCCACTGGCGCGGTGCTGTACCAGGTAAACCTGCCCGCTAACTATTTCGGCGAAGGGCTGGCCCTAGTAGGCGACCGGCTGGTGCAGCTTTCGTGGCAGAACGGCGTCGCCTTCGTCTACGACCTGGAGGCGGTCGTGCAGAACGCCGTCCAGTTTGCCGCCTTCTTCCTCTACGAGGGCGAAGGCTGGGGCCTGTGCTACGACGGCGAAACCGTCTACCGCAGCGACGGCAGCGCCGCGCTCTTCCTGCACGATCCGGAGACGTTCGAGGTCACCGGGCAGGTGCAGGTCACGCTGGACGGCGAGCCAGTCGCCAAGCTGAACGAACTGGAGTGCGTCGGCGACTCGATCTACGCCAACGTGTGGCTGACCGACGACATCGTGCGCATTGACAAGGCCAGCGGCCGCGTGACGGCGCGCATCAACGCCGCCGGCCTGCTCACGTCTGAGGAGACGGCCGCTTTGGGCGAGGGACAGCGCGGCCAAGTCATCAATAACCTGGTGTTCAGCAGCCAGAACCGTGTGTTCATCAACATTGCCGAGCGCCTCGGCAGCGGCGGCACGCTCAACGGCATCGCCTACAACCCCGAAAGCGACACCTTCTACCTCACCGGCAAGCTGTGGCCCAAGGTTTTTGAGGTGCGCTTCGTCCCGGCGCAGAATTAAAGCTTTAGACCGCCGCGCCTTTGGTACAATAAGCTCGCAGTGTCGGTCAGCCTGTGAGGGACAAGCCGCCATGACTACAACCTTCGACCATCTCAAGGCCAAGCTGGAAGCAGAGGGCACGCTGAGCAACACCGATATCGAGCAAGCCGTGGCCGAGTTCGGCCCAATGACGCCGGAGGAACTGACAACGCTGGAAGCCGAGCGCCTCAAGCGCACGCGCGACTTGGCCGGCGGCGCAGTAACGTTGGAACAGTATCTGCAGGCGGCTAAAGTGCTGGACACCGCCCCGGAAGGCTCAGAAGAATACCAGCGAGCGTTGAAAATCGTCGAAACCTACGAGCAGGGCCAATAGCGCCCGCCCTGCGCACGGCTCTGACTTTGATCGAAAGCTGAGTGAGGATTAGCCAAACACCCCGATGACAGCTTACTACCCACGCGAGCTGCCCCTGCGCAGCCCCTGGCTCATCCGTTTGCCGCTGCTGGCCGCCACTGGCGCGCTGCTGCTGGCGCTGGCGCTGGCTGGCCTGGTGGCGGCGGTGCAGTTTCGCTTTGCCGACGCGATCTTCCCCGGTGTGTGGGCCTACGGCGTCCACCTAGGCGGGATGAGCCGGGCGCAGGCCGAGGAAGCCCTGGCCGCAGCCTTCGTCTACGATGACCGCGCTGTGTTCACCTTCCGCGATGGCGAGCGCTTCTGGCAGTTCAGCGCCGGCGACCTGGGCGTGCAGCTCGACGCCGCTGCCACCGTCGAGCAGGCCTACGCTGTCGGGCGCGGCAGCAGCCTGGTTGGCCGCCTGTTCGAGCAGGCGCAGGCCTGGTTCAATGGGCGGGCGATCGCGGCGCGCGTGCGCTACGATCAAAACGCCGCCGTCGCCCGGCTGGCCGAGATCGCGGCAGCCGTCAACCAGCCGCCGCAGAACGCGGCCCTGAACATCAACGGCGTGGTCGTCACCAGCGCGCCAGGCGTGACCGGCCGCGCGCTGGACATCCCCGCCATGCTCGGCCTGCTCGACCCGTTCATCCTGCGCCTGGACACCGGCGCGGAGCTGCCGCTGATCGTTGTCGAGACGCCGCCGCTGATCCGCGACGCCGAGCAGGCCGCCGCGCGCGCGCGCGCCGCTGTCTCCAGCGCCGTTACCCTGGTGGCCGACGACGCGCAGGGCCGCGTCCTCGGCCCCTGGACGCTGACGCCCGACCAGATCGCGCGGCTGCTGACGGTGGGCCTGGTCGAGAACGGCGATGGCACGCTGCGCTACACCGTGACCGCCAGCGTGGAGCACTTCCGCGCGTTTCTGCAAAACCTCGCCCCCGCGCTGGAGACCCAGCCGCGCGACGCGCGCTTCCACTTCAACGAGCAGACGCGCCAGCTTGAGGTGTTCGAGCCGGGGGCTAACGGGCGCGTCCTCAACGTTGACGACACACTGCTGCGCCTGGAGAACGCTATCTTCAACCCGGACCCCAACGCCCGCGTCGTGCCAGCGGCCTTCAGCTACACGCTGGCCCGCTATCACGACGGCATCACCGCCGCGGAGCTGGGCATCAGCGGGCTGGTGGCCGAGGCCACCACCTACTACACCGGCTCGACGGTCAGCCGCGTGACCAACATCGGCGTGGCGGCTTCCCGCTTCGACGGCGTTATGATCGCCCCCGGCGAGGAGTTCTCGTTCAACCGCATCCTGGGCGAGATCAGCAAAGAAACCGGCTTCGTCGAGGGTTATGTCATCGTGGGCGAGCGCACCGGCACTGACGTGGGCGGCGGCGTATGCCAGGTGAGCACCACCGCCTTCCAGGCCGCTTTCAAGGCCGGCTACCCGTTCACCGAGTGGCATGCCCACGCTTACCGGGTGGGCTACTACGACCGCGGCGAGGGCGTGGGCATGGACGCCGCTATCTACCAGTCCGACGTGCCGGGCGGCAGCCTGGACCTGCGCTTCGTCAACGACACGCCCTACCACCTGCTGATCGAGACCTCGGTCTACCCGGCGCAGCAGGCGCTCCAGTTCCGCTTCTACAGCACCAACCCCGGCCGCCAGGTGATCAAAGAAGGGCCGCAGATCAGCGAGGTCGTGCCAGCCAAGCCCACCGTCTACGAGCCGAACAGCGCGCTGGCGCTGGGCCAGGAGCAGTGGGTGGACTGGCCCGCTGAAGGCGCGCGCGTGGTGGTGGTGCGCCGCATCCTGGACGCCAGCGGGAACGAGCTGCGCCGCGACACCTTCACGCGCCGCTATCAACCCTGGGGCGCGGTCGTCCAGGTCAACCCTGCTGATCCGCGCCTGGCCCAGCAGCAGAGCGGCGGATAACAGCGCGCCGACTGTCGCCGCCCGAACACGGCGCTTTGGTCCGCAATGGCCTTAACCGCCCGCGCTAGAATGGCAGGTGTGGGAGGAGATTGGTCTCGCAGCAGTCTCCGCCAGCCAGCACACCAGAGTCCAGAGCGCGCGGCTTCATGCACATCCCTTTACACCAGTACCGGGACCTGCTCTTCAAATACCTCAGCGCCCAGCGCGGGCGTGTTGCGCTGCTGACCGCGCTGCTGTTCGGCAGCATTGGCCTGCAGTTGGTCGCCCCGCAGATTGTGCGCTATTTCATTGACACTGTCACCGCCAGCCCGCCGCCCGCTGCCTTGACCCCCGCTGACGCGCTGGCTTTCCCCGGCCGCGCCCTGCCCGATCCTGTCTCTGGCAGCCTGCTGGCCGCCGCGCTGCTGTTCATCAGCGCCGCGCTGGTGCAGCAGGCGGTGGCAGTGGGCGCGGTCTACGTGGGCGAGAACGTCGGCTGGACGGCGACCAACATGCTCCGCGCCGACCTAGCGCGCCACTGCCTGCGCCTGGACATGGGCTTTCACCACGCCCGCACGCCGGGCGAGATGATCGAGCGCATTGATGGCGACGTCACCGAGATGGCCAACTTCTTCTCGCAGTTCGTCATTCTGGTGGTGGGCAATGTTCAATGTTATTCTGCTGGCCGGCGTCGTGCTGCTGCTGCTGCGCGAGGATTTGCGAGTAGGGCTGGTGATGGCTGTCTTCGCGCTGGCGACGCTGTGGGCGCTCAACCGCGTGCGCAGTGTGGCCGTGCCCCAGTGGACCGCCGCCCGCGAGTCCAGCGCCGCGCTCTACGGTTTCCTGGAGGAGCAGCTTTCCGGCACTGAAGATACACGCAGCAGCGGCGCGGTGTCCTACGCCATGCAGCGCCTCTATCAGCTCATGCGCGACCGCCTGCACACCGAGCGGCGCGCTGCCGGCATGAACTTGGTGGTGTTTGTAGTTGTGGTGACCAGTATCACGGTGGGCACAGCCATCGCCTTCGTGATGGGCTATTTGCTGTTCCAAAGCGGCCTGGCCACCATCGGCACGGTGTTCATCATCGTCAGCTACACTAACATGATGTTCCGCCCTATGCGCGAGCTGACCAACCAGATTCAAGAGCTGCAGAAAGCCGGCGCTGGCATCGGGCGCATCACCGCGCTCTACCACCAGCAGAGCGCCATCCAGGATGGCCCCGGCGCGCCGCTGCCCGCCGGCCCGCTGTCCGTCGCGTTCGACGGCGTGACATTCGCCTACCACGAGGGTGAGGTCGTACTGGACAACTTGACATTCCGCCTGGAGCCGGGGCGCGTGTTGGGCCTGCTGGGCCGCACTGGCAGCGGCAAAACGACGGTCGCCCGTCTGCTCTTTCGCCTCTACGACGTCCAGGCCGGCGCAGTGCGGCTGGGCGGTGTGGACATCCGCCAGGCGCGCCTGCGTGAGCTGCGCCAGCGCGTGGGCATCGTCACGCAGGACGTGCAGCTGTTCCGCGCCAGCGTGCGCGACAACCTCACCTTCTTCGACCGCGCCATCCCCGACGACCGAATCATGGAGGCGCTGGCTGACCTGGGCCTGCTCGACTGGTTCAGCAGGCTGCCGCACGGCCTGGACACCGAGATTCAATCCGGCGGCAGCGGCCTGTCGGCGGGCGAGGCGCAGCTTCTGGCCTTCACCCGCGTCTTTCTCAAGGACCCCGGCCTGGTCATCCTCGATGAGGCGTCGTCGCGGCTCGACCCAGTGACCGAACAGCGCATTGAGCGCGCGATTGACAAGCTGCTGCGCGACCGCACGGCTATCATCATCGCCCACCGGCTGGCGACAGTGCACCGCGCCGACGAGATCATGATTCTGGAGAACGGGCGGATCCGCGAGCACGGCGCGCGGGAGCGCTTGGCGCGCGACCAGCGCTCGCGCTTCTACCAGCTGCTGCAAACCGGCCTGGAGGAGGCGCTGGCATGAGCGACTGGCGCGTGATTTGGCGCATCATCGCGTTTGCGCCCTCGCTTTACCTGGCTGTGATCGCTTTCATGGCCCTGCTGATCCTGCTGCACCAGCTCCCCGCCTTCATCACGCGCCAGTTCTTCGACGAACTGACCGGCAGCGCGCCGGTCACTTTCGGCGTGTGGACGCTGGTGGCGTTTCTGGTCGCCTCGGCCGTGGCTGAGCTGAGCGTGCGCTTCGGCGTGATGTACTCGCGCGTGACGTTCACGTTCATCAGCGGCGCGCTGCTGCGCAAAAACCTGTTCCAGCACATCCTCAGCCAGCCCGGCGCGCGCCCCATGCCCACTTCCCCCGGCGAGGCCATCAGCCGCTTTCGCGGCGACCTGGACGAGATCACGCAGTTCGCCGTGTGGGTGCGCGACGTGATCGGCCTGGGTGGGATGACAGTGGTGGCGGTCATCGTCATGCTCAGCATCAACCCAGCCATTACCGTCGTCACGCTGCTGCCGCTGGCGGCTGTGGTGCTGGTCGCCGGCCTGACGATGAACCGCGTTATGCGCTACCGCGAGGCCAACCAGCGCGCCGCCGCCCGCGTGATCGGCTTCATCGCCGAGATGTTCGGCGCGGTGCAAACGATCAAGGCATCCACCGCCGAGGACAGCGTCATCGCCCAGTTCAAAGTCCTCAACGAGGCGCGGCGCCAGGCGGCGCTCAAGGATCGCGTCTTTGAGGAGCTGCTGCGCTCGATCTTCTGGAACGCCGTCAACGTAGGCACGGGCGTGATCCTCATCATGGCCGGCGGCTACATGCGCGCCGGCACGTTCACAGTGGGCGATTTCGCGCTGTTCGTGTTCTACCTGGAGTGGATCACTCAGTTCATGCGCTTTTTCGGCATGATGCTCTCCAAGTATAAACAGGCCGGCGTTTCGATCCGGCGTGTCGAGTACCTGCTGGGTCAGGACGATCCGCGCGCCATCATGGTCAACCACGGCCCGGTGCACATGCGCGGCCCGCTGCCCGACGTCATCTACCCGGCTAAGACCGAGGCCGACTGCCTGCGCGAGCTGACTGTCACCGGCCTGACGTGCCGCCACCCGTCATCCGGGCGCGGCATCCAGGACGTCAGCCTGACGATCAAGCGCGGCACGTTCACTGTTATCACTGGACGCATCGGCAGCGGCAAAACGACGCTGCTGCGCGCCCTGCTGGGGCTGCTCCCGCGCGACGCCGGCGAAATCCGCTGGAACGGCGCGCTGGTCACTGACCCGGCGGCCTTCTTTGTGCCGCCGCGCGCAGCCTACACGCCGCAGGTCCCGCGCCTGTTCAGCGATACGCTGCGCGACAACATCCTGCTGGGACTGCCCGCCGACGACGACCGCATCGCCGCTGCCCTGCGCCTGGCAGTCATGGAGCAGGACCTTGCCGAACTCGATCACGGCCTGGACACGCTGGTAGGGCCAAAGGGCGTGCGTCTCTCTGGCGGGCAGCTGCAGCGCGCCGCCGCCGCTCGCATGTTCGTGCGCCAGCCAGAGCTGCTGGTGTTCGACGACCTATCCAGCGCGCTGGATGTGGAAACCGAACAAACGCTGTGGCGCCGCGTGTTTGCCCAGCCGGACGCTACCTGTCTGGCCGTCTCGCACCGGCGAGCGGCGCTGCGCCACGCTGACCAGATCATCGTGCTCAAAGGCGGGCGGGTGGAGGCGGTCGGCACGCTGGAACATCTGCTCGAAACGTGTGTTGAGATGCAGCGCCTGTGGGCCGGCGACGTGGGCGAGGCCGAAGCGAACGGCGCACAGGTTGACGCGCTGCGCGCCGCGGCCTTCGCCGCGCCTGCCGAACAGCGCTCACCTTCCCTCAACGGAGACGAAATCACCAGTTAAAGCCCCGGCAAGCGCGCTGCAACACCCTGCCTCGCTTCTTGTTTGATAACTCTTTGAATGCTATTCTTTCCAAACAAAGGAGAGCGAAAGGTAGTTTATATTATGTTGAAACAAATGTGTTTTGCCCTTGTGTGTGCTTTCGTTTTGATCGCCGCTGCGCCGTTCGCTGCCGCGCAGGACGACACCCTGCCGCCGCTGGGCGACCTAGAACCAGGCGCTTGGACCAGCATCGCGCCGGGCGGCGACACCGTCTGCTCTAACGGCACGCCCTATCAGTTTTTCGTGCGGCCCGCTGATCCTGAAAAGCTTCTGGTCTTCTTCAACGGCGGCGGCGCGTGCTGGTTTGCCCAGATATGCGACGTCGCCAGCGGCCGGATCACGTACGTGCCCTTTGCCGATCTGCCGCATAACAACCCCGAAGCTGGCAGCGGCATTTTCGACCTAGATAACCCGGAAAACCCCTTTGCTGATTACTCGATGGTTTTCGTGCCGTACTGCACAGCCGATGTGCATCTGGGCGGCGGCCAGACCGTCTACGAAATCCCGGCCAGCGGCGATACCCCAGCGCGCGAGGTCACGATCTTCCACAACGGCTTCGCTAACGCCATGGCTGTCCTGAACTGGATTTTCGACAATTTCGACATGCCTGACCGGATTTTCGTGACCGGCAGCAGCGCCGGCGCTATCCCCTCGCCGATCTACACCGGCATCATCGCCGAGCAGTATCCGGAAGCGGCCATCGTCCAACTTGGCGACGGCGCGGGCGGCTATCGCAGCAGTCAGTCGCAGGTTGTGTTCAGCGCATGGCACACGCTGGACATTCTGCCGGACTGGCCGGAGCTGGCCGACGAGACCGTAGACACGCTGACATTCGAAGACTTCTACATCGCCGCCGCCAAGCGCCACCCCAACATCGTGTTCGCCCAGTACAACACAGCGGAGGACGAGGTTCAGTACACCTTCCTGGGTCTGCTGGGCGAGACCGACATCTCGCTGTCAGAGAAAATCGAGGCCAATCTAACGGATATCGCCACCGAGGTGGATAACTTCCGCTACTTCACCGCCGGCGGGACGGTGCACACCATTTTACGCCTGCCGCAGTTCTACACGTTTGCTGCCAACGGCGTGCGCATCCGCGATTGGGTAGCGGCGCTGGCCACCGGCGAACTTGTCGAGAACGTGGTCTGCCAGGTTTGCGACACCGCCGAAGAAGTAGAGAGCGGCTCATAAGCGTCGGGGCTGGGGCGCTGCCCCAGGCTGAAGTGCTGCAAAATACACGCTGACCCCGATCGCGGCCTGTGACAGCGGCCGGATCAGGGTCAGCGCTTATGGAGCCTGTGTGCGCAGCCGGCCTGCGGCTGCTACTGGCCGGCCTCCGGCGTGACCTCGGCCGTTGCCTCGGCGGTCGCTTCGGCCTGCGCTGTCGCGGTGGCAGCGAAGCGCTCAAAAACCGCCGTCGCCGTGGCGTAGGGGATGGCGGTCAGCGTGGCCATCTCCACCTCGCTCAGGGGGTTGAGCGTGGCCGTGGGCGTGACGGTTGGCGTGGGCGGCGGCACGTAGGGCGGCTGGGCGATCAGGTTGGTCAGGCTGTCCATTGTGCTCTTGACCACCAGGAACACCGTGCCGCTGGCAGCCTCCAGCCGGAAGGGGTTGAACGGCAGCGGCGAAGGCGTGGCAGTTGGCTCAGCGCCCAGCTCGGCTGTGGCTTCGGCGGTCGGCGTGCTGGTCGGTTCTGGCTCGGGCGCAGCCGCCCCCGGTTCGCTCTGCGCGACAAAAAGATAGCGCCGGTTGCCGGCCGGGTTGGCGTTGCCCACGTAGATCGTGTGCAGCGTGCCGTCCTCGGTCGTCAGGGTCAGGATGTAGGCGGGCGTGGTCAGGCCGAAATCGGCCAAGCTGTCGCTGTCGAAGCGGTCGTTGGCCTCCAGCGTTAGCAGCGTCTCCAGCCGGCTGCGAACAGCGCTCTCGTCGGTGGCGCGGGCCGTGCTGTAGGTGGCGCGCACGATTTCCCAGGCGTCGTCAGCGCTGCGCGCCATCCGCACGTGATCGCCCGTCTGGTTGTCCACGATCTCCAGCGCGACAACTGCATCCTGGGTGAGGTCTGGCAGCAGCCGGCCAACGGTGGCAGCTGTTTGCACTGCTGGCGCCGGCGTGGCAGCGTCTGGCGCGCTGGCCTGGTTGTTGGTGAGCGCCAGCACGCCAACGATTATCGCAGCGCAGGCGGCCAGCAGAATGAGTGTGGTCCGGTTCAAGCGCATGGCTGCATCCCCCTTTCATTACCCGTTCAGCGAGCGCGGGCGGCCGTTCCACCACACAAGCGCGCCCACCAGCAGGACGCCGAAAGGCAGCACGAAGATCGTGAGCAGGTTGACGAACGCCGCCGTTTGCTGGTCAACGAAGATGGGTGTGTCCTGCGGGCGCTGCGGGCTTTGCACCGTGATCTGCGTGAAGAAGTCGTTGAAGTTGGTCGCCCACACTAGGCTGTTGAGGGCCACGTTCAAGTTAGCGATGTTGCTGGAGAAAGCGAAGGCGTTGATTGGGATAGATGTGCTGGCGAACAGCACCACGCGCGCGCCTGTAGCAGGGTTGCTGGACGCGGCAGCCAGCACGAACGGCCCCTGCGCGTCGTCATCTGTCTTGGTCACCTCGCCGCGCACGACTGACGCAAAATCCGTCCGAGCGAAGGCGTTCTGTGTCGAGCGCGCCAGCTCGTCAATCGTCACGCCCTCAAACGGCCTGACGGCGATGCGGAGCGGCACTTCGAACACCAAGCCGCTCTGCTGGCCGACGCCGTTGGTCGTCACGAAGCTGGTGCGGCTCAGGTCTACCGCTACCGGTATCGTGGGCGACTGGATAGACAGCGACGGATCCATCACGATGCTGCTCTCAAAGCTGATGCCGGCGGTCTCGGCCAACATGGCGTTGAACGCCGGATCGGTCGCCAGCGAGACGAACTCGCCGGTGAAAGTGGGCGCGCCGAACACCACCAGCCGCCCGCCGTTCTGGATGTAGCTGCGCAGGAAAGCGATCTCGGCCTCGCCCAGCGGCCGGCTGCCGCCGGGAATGACCAGCACGCTGGCGTCGGCCAGCGGGTCAAGCAGGTTGATCTGCGTGTCAGGGGCCAGCAGTTGGAAGAATGTCACTTCCTGCGTTGTCCAATCGAGCTGGTTGGTGAGAATGCTGTTGAGCGTGGACATACCGGCCTGGCCGGTTTCGCTGATGCGCAGGCCGCCGTCTACGCTCAGAAAATAGGCGCGGAAATCGCCAGAGGCGGCCACGCGCAGCACGGCGTTGGTGAGCTGATCCTGCGTCAGGAAAGTGACGCGCTCGGCGTTCTCGATATCCGGTGTGCCGGCCTCGTCCAGCGCCACCACCACGATCTGGCCGGGCGTGGTCACGCCGTACTGCTGCGCCAGCGCCGGGTTCTGGTCAGGGTTGATAAACTCGAACGAGATCTTGCCGCCGCTGGTGCGGGCGTAGTCCTCCAGCAGCAGCGTATCCTGGTCGCGGCGGCCAGCCTGCGTCGAGTCGTAGAAGCCAATCAGCTTGATCTGCGGTGTGTTCGGGTCCGCGCCGATGCCGGCAACAGCCTGCCGCGCCTGCTCGGTGAGCGAGAACGAGTCGCGCTCGGTGAGGTCCACGCGCCAGTTCTGCTGACGAATAAACACATAGATAGCGATGAGCGCGACAATCACGACGAACGTGACCAGCAGGCTGGTGCCGCCGAAGCGCGCTGTGCGGCCGGTGAGCGCCGCCCGCGCCTGTTCCGGGGCGGTGAGCACCCAGGCGAAGAAGGCCAGCGCGGCAATGCCCAGCCCGCCCCAACCCACCACCGTAAACGAGGGCTGGGTGAAGAAAACACCCAGCGCCACCAGCAGGCCGATGCCCGACAGGATGAGCAGATACGACGGCGGGATAAACGGTTCCTCGTCGCGGGTTTCTGGTGCGGTGTTCGGTGTCTGTTCAGCCATGGTCATGCCCTCCAGCGCCGCGTTTCAACGATGCGCGTGGTGATAAACAGCGAGCCGACGATCATCAGGATGAAGTAGGCGATGTCCTCGGCGCGGATAACGCCCTGCGCCAGCGTCGGGCCGTAGTGCGCCTGCAAGCCCAGCTCGCGGATGAAATCGGCCGCGCCGGCTGTGCTCTGGTTGGCGGCGATCCAGATGGCGGCGATCTCAGCCAGGTACAGCACCAGCACGGTGGCTGCGCCCAGGAAAGCCGCCACGATCTGATCCTCGGTCACGGCTGACCAGATCATAGTCACGGCCAGCACTGCCCCGCCGTACAGCCAGGCGCCGAAGTACGCGCCGAAAGCCGCGCCCAGGTCCGGTATGCCCACCAGCACCATCAGCAGGTGAAAGACCACCGTCAGCAGCAGCAGCACGGTGTAATAGCCCCAGGCCGCTAAGAACTTGCCGACGATCATCTGGCCTTCGCTCATCGGCAGCGTCATCAGCACCTCCAGCGTGCCCTCGCGCGTTTCCTCGGCAATCAGGCGCATCGTCAACAGCGGCGCGATGAGGAACATCAGGAACGTCAGCAGCGATGGAATGTACGTCGAGTCCGCCGGGAAGCGCTGGTTAGCCTGGGCGATATAGCCGTTGAACAGCAGCCCCAGGAAGAACAGGATGGCGAAGGCGATGGCGTAGGCAATCGGCGAGCGGAAGTACAGCCACAGCTCGCGCTTGAACACGGCGAACACGCTACGCATGGGTTTCCTCGCTTTCTACGGCAGCCGCGGCGGGCGCGCCGTTCTGCTGTGTGACTTCCAGGAAAATCTCCTCCAGGTTGACGGCCAGCGGGCGTAGCTCGATCAGGTCCCAGCCGCGCTCCACCACGAGACGGGCGATGTCTGGCCGCGGGTCTACCTCAGGCGAGCGCGGCGTCACCAGCAGCGTGTCGCGCTCGACCTCGACGCTCTTGGCGTCGGGCAGCGCCGCCAGCGCCGCGCGCGCTTCTTCCGGCGGCGCGTTCACGCGCACCAGCACGCGGCCGCCGCGCTCTAGGTCGCTGCGCAGGTCAGCCGGCGCGCCCTGCGCCACGATGGTGCCCCGGTTGATGATCACCACGCTGTCGCACACCTGCTCGGCCTCAGACAGAATGTGTGTGCTGAACAGCAGCGTGTGCGTCTTGCCCAGCTCGCGCACCAGATCGCGCAGCTCCAGCACCTGGAGCGGGTCCAGGCCGATGGTCGGCTCGTCCAGGATCAGCACTTCCGGGTCGTGCATGAGCGCCTGAGCCAGCCCGACGCGCTGGCGCATACCTTTCGACAGCGTGCGGATGCGGCTGTCGGCGCGATCCTGCAGGTTGACGCGGGCCAGCGCCGCGTCGGCGCGGTCGCGCAGGTGAGTCAGCCCGCGAATCTCGCCCAAGTACATTAGATAGCCGCGCACCGTCATGTCGCGGTACAGGGGGACGCTTTCCGGCAGATAGCCGACGCGCTTGCGCACCTCAAAGCTGTGCTCGAACACGTCGAAACCGGCCACGATCGCCTGGCCGGCGGTCGGCGGCATGAAACCGGTGAGCATGCGCATAGTGGTGGTTTTGCCGGCCCCGTTCGGCCCCAGAAAACCGGTGACCTGGCCGTGCTTGGCGTCGAACGTCACGGCGTCCACGGCTGTCACGCTGCCGAAGCGTTTGGTGAGGTTGTTAACTTCAATCATAAACGTTGCCTTTTCTCGCCCACGCAGGTTGAGAACCCCAAGGGGTTGAGGTTACCGCTGCCGCGTCAGAAAAACATCAGAGCTGCCTGAGGCAGCGCTTAGCCCGACGGCGCATTATAGCCCTGGTTCGGGGGCGCGTTAAGGCGCAAGGTCGTAGATGGCGAACGCCGGGCGAGGAATCGGAAATGTCAGCGTGGTCACCAGTTTTCCAGGCGCCCAGGCCGGCGCGTAGGGGATGGCCTCCAGCACTGCGTACACGCCCGGCGCGCGGCGCGACTCCAGCAGCTCAAGCAGAAGCGGGA
>Ga0308414_1000075_pt1 | contig 53805 bp, 37 predicted proteins | sample HotsprSampleOS50_FD_205667 | JGI IMG/M metagenome (GOLD analysis project Ga0308414, IMG submission 205667) | Hot spring phototrophic mat microbial communities from Octopus Spring, Yellowstone National Park, Wyoming, United States - 20090730_OS50 ... | reverse complement strand
TCCTGTATTGCTACAGAACTGCTGCCGTCCGACTTGCATGCTTAAGACGCACTGCCAATGTTAACTCTGAGCCAGGATCAAACCCTCCATACACTTATCTTGTATTTTAGGTTTTCCCTTTTCAAAGAAAAATTTTTAACCCAAAGGCACTTTATAATAAGAATATATATTTATAAAAACTTCTAAAGAGCTTCGTGCAAAATCGAAAATACCATTTTCAAAATTTTTGTCAACTATTTTAAAATTTTTTTTTAATTTTTTTTAAATTTTTTATTTATTTTTATAAACTTATTTATTATTAACATTCTTATTAGTAATATGTCTTTTTAATATCTCTAACTATATTATTACATTTTATCCTAATATTAATTATTAATATTTATCTTTATCATTACTATTTAATAATTTGATTTTTATTTTTATCTTTTTTAGCTTTTCATTTTTTCTATTATTAATTATAATGTTGATTTAAAATATAGTATTTATTTATAATAAAACAAAAAAATAAACAAAACAAATTAAATTTTTAAAATACATTTCTTTCGATTAAATTTACAAACTCTAACAAATTAAAATCTTTTTTCTTCGGAGCAATAAATTGCATCCCTATGCCTGTATTATTTTCTAAATTTACTCCAAAAGGAATGCTGATAGCTGGTGAATCTACTATATTTGCAATAACAGTAAAAATATCAGAAGCATAAATATCAATAGGATTCATTTTTTCACCAATTTTTTTCAAATATGAAGGTGTTGAAGGAAGTAAAATATAATCATAACTATAAAAAATTTCCTCTATTTTTTCTTTTACTAAATTTCTTAAAGACAAAGCTTTTCTATAATATTTGTCTTTATATCCAACTGAAAGAACAAAATTACCAATATTTATTCTTCTTTTAACTTCATCATTAAAGAAAGAAAATCTTGTTTTTGAAATAATTTCAAAAAGATCATTGCCTTCCTCTCTTTTTTTACCATATCTCAATGAATCATACCTTGCTAAATTAGATGATGCTTCAGCTGGAGCAATTATATAATATACACTTAATATGTCCTTAAAATCATATTCTATTTCTATCTCTTCAATTTCTATTTTAAATTTATCTTTTAAAATATTTATAAAATCATGATATAGAGTTTTTGTATATTTACATGAAATATATTTTTCTATATTCTTAAAAATAGCAATCTTTTTTGGTTTTTTTATAGTTTCTATCCATTTAAAATAAAATTCTTTCAAGTCACTACAATAATTTAAAAGATTAAAATATCTTTCTCTTTCTTCAAAATTAATTTTTGTCATATCAAATTTTGATTCATCCGAGAGAAGTAAAAAAGTAAAAAAAACATCAAAAGCTGATTTTGAAAAAATTCCTATTTGATCTAATGATGAGGCAAAAGCAATTAATCCATATCTAGATATAGCGCCCCAGGTTGGTTTAAAACCATAAACCCCACATAAAGATGCTGGTTGTCTTACAGAACCACCAGTATCAGATCCTAAAGCTATAGGTACCATATCAGAAGCTACTGCTGCTGCAGACCCTCCTGATGATCCTCCAGGAATAATTTCATAATTTAATGGATTTTTAGTTTCACCATAGCAAGATGTCTCGGTCGTAGAACCCATTGCAAATTCATCCATATTAGTATTTCCAATAACTATTGCCCCATATTCATTTAATAAATTGACTACATCAGCATTGTATGAAGGAATATAACTTTTTAGTATACTTGAGCCACATGTAGTTTCTAGTTTAGTATAACAAATATTATCTTTTATACCTACCGGTACACCTTGAAAACATTTTAAAAATTTTATTTTTAAAACATTACTCTTAACTGATTCATTATCTATATTATTATTTTGTAAGCTTTGTTTGTTTTTATTTTTTTTATAAATCTCATTTTCATTTAAATTTTGATTTAAATAATCATTAAACTTTGAAATTAAATTTATTTTAGAATAAAGTTTTATCTGTTTATTATCTAAAATTTTATTGTTTTTATCTTCCAATAGAAGATCTTTATCAAAATGAACAAAAGAATTTATAATATAGTTTTTTTTATTTATATTTTCTTCATATTTTTTTATAAGAGATTCTTTATCATCATTTAAAAAAAATGAATTTTTAAATACATTTTCCATAAAACTTGCCTACAATCTTCTATTTTTCAATAACTATAGGAACTACACAAAAATCATCTTCTATGTTATAAAAATTTTTTAATATTAAGTTTCTTTTCTCAAATTTAATAACATTATCTTCTCTTAAATTCTCAAAAGTAATTATCTTTTCATTTTTTACTGAGCTATCATCTCTATTTGAAAAAGAATGATTATTATTTAAATTTTCCGAATATTTCGAGATATTTTCAACAAAATTTAAAATATTTATAAAATCGTTCATTAAATTTTTTTCAATATCATATATTCTTGATAAATATTTAATTTTTTCAAAATCAATATCTTTTATTTCCATTTTACCTCACAAAATTAAATAAGGATGGGATAAGCTGAATTCTGTTTATTAAATCATTTATCTAATAAGAAATGTTACCATTTCTTTTCACGCGCTTTTTTGCAATTACGCCTAATGGGCTATTGCTAAGCTTGCTAAAATCAGGGTTTACTAAAATTGTAACTTTAAAATTACAATTTGTGGTCTTTTACACCACATTTTCACCTTTACACTAATTCATAGTGTAGCTTATTTCTTTGCACTTTCCTTATGATGTCTCATAATGGCAATTAGCCATTGATTTTATTTTTTATAGTTCAGACTTTCCTCAAACAGATAAAATAATTTACCTGTTTGCGATTTCTTCCCATCCTTATTTTTTTAAATGTTTTTTATTTTTATTATTTTTTGTTCAATTTGCAATTATTATTTTGAAAAAGAAACCTTTTCTTCATCATATAAAACTCTTGAACAATATGGACAAAAAACAATTGTTTTATTAAGTTTTACTTTATTTATAAAATCAATTGGTAGAATTATATTGCAACCTGAGCAACTATTTTCATGTATAGGAACTATCCCTCTTAATTTTTTATTTACCATAATTCTCTCAAACTTTTCAACAATATCTTTTGGTAATTTTTTATAAATTTCCTTTTTTTCTTTATCTTTTTGTTTAAGATCATTAATAAGTTTCTCTGTTTCTTCTTTAACAAATTTTTCTTCTTCTGATATATCTTTATTAATATTTTCAATAATATTTTCTTCTGCTTTTATCTTATTTAAATGCTCAAATTTAGCTGATTTTTTCTTTTCTATCTCTTTTTTATATTTTTCTATATTAGAAATTGTATCTGTTAACTCATTATAAATAATTTCAACTGATTTATAATTTGTACTATCTGCACTTTCAAATTGAGTTTTCTTTTTTTCTTCTTCAAAAAGTTTAATTTCAATCTCTTTAATTTCATCATCAATTTTTTTAATCTCTTCATTATACAAGTCTATATTTTTCTTTGCCCTTTCAAGATTTTTTTTATTTTCATTTAATTTTTTTGGTAAATTGTTGAGTTTCTCTTCTATGAAAACAATATCTTTATAAATTTCTTGAGCTTTTATAAGATTTGAAAAAATCAAATTTAAATCATCCATTTAAATCTCCTTAAATATTTTAAATTATAATAATTCATAGTAACTTTAATATATTTAAATGTTATTTTATAATACCAACATCTTTTTTATATTAATTTCCACTCTATTAATAATTACAAAATAAAAACAAAATATATATTATTAAAAAAATCTATTCGAAACTATATAAAATTTAATCGAAATTTTTATAACAGAAAAATTTAAAAAATCAATTAAATTAAATCTTTAAAATCCTCAAACTTTACTATTCTTGATGGATGAGAAAGTTTTTTTAATGCTTTTGCTTCTATTTGTCTAATTCTCTCTCTTGTAACTTCAAATCTAAATCCAACTTCTTCAAGAGTTAAAGAAGCACCATCTCTTAGACCAAATCTTAGTTCTAAAACCTCTCTCTCTTTTGGGAGTAAATCTTGTAAAGCTTCATATATTTTTGATTTCATTAGCATGTAATTTAAATTATTCTCAGGTGAATCTCCTGATGTATCCATTACAAAATCAGACAAGAATGATTCTTCGTCCTCACCAATAGGAGTTTCAAGAGATATTGGATCTTTTGCAATTGCTTTAATATTTTTTATTTTTGCTAATGGCATTTCAAGACTTTCAGCTATTTCTTCATCAGTTGGTTCTCTTCCAAGTTTTTGAGTCAGATTTTTTGTTTCTTTTAAAACTTTATTTATAAGTTCGATCATATGAACAGGAACTCTTATAGTTCTTGCTTGGTCTGAAATTGCTCTTGTTATAGCTTGTTTTATCCACCAGGTTGCATAAGTTGAAAATTTAAATCCTTTTTTATACTCAAATTTCTCAACTGCTTTTATAAGACCTATATTGCCTTCCTGTATAAGATCAAAAAAATGTAAGCCTCTGTTTGTAAATTTTTTAGCAATAGAAACAACAAGCCTAAGATTTGCTTGAACAAGTTTTTCTCTAGCATCTTTTATTTTTGACTGTCCTTCATCAATAATTTTAAATTTTTGAAGAAAATCTTCTATATACTCTCCTGTCTCATTTTCAATATAACTAATAATATTTTTACTATTTTCAATAATTTCTTTTATTTGTAATTGTTCCTCAAAACTTATTTTATAATTTTCTAAAATAGATTTGATCGCCTTAACATCACAAATTATATTTACACTATTTTTATATGGTTTAAAATCAACTTTTTCAAACTTTTGTTCAATTTTTTTCTTAGAAATAGCTCTAATATCTTTAAAATTATTATAGCATGTTCTAAAATAATCAATAATATTACTTATCTCTTTCTTAGAAATCTTTAATTTTAAAAATTGTCTTTTGAATTTTAAAAAAAGTTCATTCAATTCTTCTTTTTCTTCTTCACTTAAATTTTTCTCTGTAATTTTCTTATTGATAATATCATTAACTTTTTTAAAACTTTGAGAGTAGATTTTTTGTAATTGGTGGAAATCCTTTTCAAACTCTTTTCTCTCTTTTAATCCTTCTTCTTCATTTAATTTTAAATCAAGTTCAAAAAAATTTGTAAAATCAATATCACCTTTAGCGTCCACTACTTTTTCTTTAAAATATTTTAAAGTATAAAACATTGTTAATAAAACATTTATAACCTGATCTTTTCCACTATCTATCTGTTTTGCAAGTTTTATCTCTTCTTCAGGATTTAATAATTCAACTTTACCTATTTCTTTTAAATAAAATCTAACAGGATCAGAAGCAAGAACATTAAAATCTGTTTCTACATATTTCTCTTTTTTTTCTTCTGTTTCTTTTTCTGTTTCATTTCCTATTTCAAAAACATTATTGATAAACTTTTCAGATTTATTTGTCAATTTAGATTTTTTATTTAATTGGTTTTTCCTTTCCTCAACAACCTCTATACCCCTTTTTGAAAAATAAGAAAAAAGTTCATCCATTATTTTTTCATTTTGAAGTTCTTCAGGCAGTTGTTCACTTAATTCATCATAAGTTATTTCTTTTGTTTTATTTGCTAAATCTAAAAGCTCTTTTAATACAGGATATCTGTCAAGAAGTTCACTCATAAAATTTAACTCTCCTTAACACTTTTTGATTTTTAAATTGAATATCAGAGATTTGACTCCTGTTTATAATTATAATTTATTTTTATTAAAATATCAAGTGCTTTTAACTTATTTTTTAAATATTTTTTATTTTTTGAATAACTTCAGAAATTATAAGCTTTAATTCTTGCTTTTTTTTCTTTAATTCTTCTAATTGTTGACTGATTTCATCTTGATTTTCTTTTAAATTTTTATTTTTTAATTCATTAATCTTTTTATCAATAATCCCCATTTTTTTATTCAAATTTTTCAATTTAAAAAAAAGTAAAATTTTTTTTAATTTTAAATCATTATATTCAAAAATTTGATTGTTAGAGTATAAAGAATAAATGTACATAATATCTTCATTTCCTTCTAATTTCATAAATAGCTCAAAATCATTATAATTTAATGATAAAAGTAATTTACTGTAAATTTCTGAAAAATAAGTAAAATCACTTACCAGAACATATTCTTTAACTTCTTCAATCAAATGGTTGTTTAAAATTATATATATTAAAAAAAGCTTTTCAAATAATTTTGGATCTATCTCAAAGAAAAATTCTATTAAATCTTTATAGTTTTTTTCATTTAAATCTTTAATTTTATTGCTAATAATTTTTGATTTTAATAATAGATTTTCATAATTTTCATTAACATTTTTCAATTTTTCTCTTATTTTTTTGCTTAATATTAAAAATTTTTTCTTATAAAACTTTTTTAAATATTTAATAAATTCTATCTCAGAATTTGTTTCAAAGTCAAAATCAAAATTATAAGGATTTTTATCTTCAATAAATAATATTTCTGTAATTTTATTTTTTATATAATCATAAGGAGATTCTTCATAAATTTTTAAAATATAATCAAAAAAACTTTTATATAATTCTTCTATATTTAAACTCACTTCGCTATTCTGATAATGTTCTGAAATTGATTCTTTATCTTTATTTAAATAAGAATTTTCATCGATTTCTTCTTCTGATTTTTTTTCATTATCATAATCATTTTTTTCATTCTTAATTTTATTATTGACTTTATAATCTAAGCTTTTATTTAAACTATTAGCTTTTATAAAATTATAAAAATCATTTAAAAAATTAATAGCAATATTTGAATTAAATAAAATTTTTAAGTTTTTCCCATCTGTAACTTCAAATAAAATATTGAGATAATAAGGGTGAAAAAAAATAAATTTAATAAAATCTATTTCAAAAATATCAAGCTGTTTTTCTAATTCATTTTTTTGTATTCTTGAATCTTTTTCTTCTTTAATTGACATATTCATAACATTTTTATTTTTTTTATATTTTAATAAAAGTTTAAATAGTTCATCTTCATTAAAAGCATTATCAATTTCACATATCTTTTTAAAAATAAATTTTAATCTAATTTCATCATTTATATCAATAATCTGATTAAAAAAATTTTTGAGTATTTTTTCTATATTTCTTTTCTTATTGCTTATCTCAAATATTTTTTTAAAATAAATTTCATAACCATCATAAATATTTTTTAAAAGTTGCTCTTTTGTATATTTTTTATTAAAAAATTCATCAATGTCTTTAACATCTTCTGGTAATTTAACAAAATAAGGATAAATAATTGTATCACTCTGAATAAAAAGTGTTATAGATCTTAAAAAAGCTTGAAAACCAGCACTATCATTGTCGAAAAGAAGATAAATTCTATCTGTTTTTCTTGAAAGAATTTTTATCTGATTTAATGTAAGGGAAGTCCCCATAGGTGCTACTAAGAATGATAACCCATTTGCATAACCTGTTATTACATCAAAATATCCTTCAACAAGAAATAAATTATCTTCATCCTTTAAATTTTTTATATTGTTTATATTAAAAAGGAGATTTTGCTTTTGAAAAATAGGAGTTTCTTTTGAATTTATATATTTTGGAAGATTCTCTTCTGTTATAATTCTCCCTGAAAATGCAACAGTATCATTCCATATATTTTTAATTGGAATTATTATTCTTTTTTCAAAAAAAGGTTTTACAAAATTTAAACTTGAAATAAGTGAATATTTATAAAGAAAGGAAAGATCAACATTATACTTTTTAATAACACTTTCTATGAATGATTTTTGATCTTGGTCAGCATAACCAATTCCAAAAAAATCTATTATTTTTTTATCTATATTTCTTTTTTTTAAATAATTTAAGGCAGGTTCACTTTTAAGTAAACTTTCTTTATAGTAATTTTTAAATATCTCATAAATTTTTATAGCTAATTCTTTCTCATCTTTATTTTTATCTTTGTATTTATCACCATTAAATTCAATTTCTATATTTAAATATGAAGCTAATTTTTTAATTGCTTGAAAAAAAGTTATACCTTCAATTTTTTGAACAAAACTAATAACATCTCCTGAAGCTCCACATCCAAAACAATGAAATATTTTCTTTTGTTCATTTACAAAAAAAGATGGAGTCTTTTCACTATGAAAAGGACATAATCCCTTATAACTTGAACCAGATTTTTTTAGTTTTACATATGAACCAATTGTATCTACTATTGAAATATTATTTATTATATAATCTTTTGCTTCTTCTAATTTCATAAAAAAAAATTTAAATTAAAAAACATTAACTTAAAAATATATTACCTAAAAATTATATTAATATAGAGTTTTTATTAAATATTTAAATTAAACTTAATATTTAATAATCAACAATTACAATTTGTACTCTTCTATTTTTCTTTCTATTTTCTTCTGAATTATTTGGTACTTTTGGAAATTTTTCACCATAACCGATATAAGAAATAAGATTTGGAGAAACAAATCCCAAATTTATTAAGGCAAGATAAACAGAATATGCTCTTCTTTTTGAAAGATCAAGATTATACTCTTCAGAACCAATATCATCAGTATAACCTTCAACAATGACTTGATAATTAGGAAAATATTTTTTGATTATATTCCCTATTATAATAAGTTTCTCCATTTGATCTGGCCTTATTTTATCTGAATTGTAATCAAAGAGTATCTCTCCTAAATCTATTACAATCCCTTTTTTTTCATTCCTAAATTCAATATCTTTAAAATTTGATGGTAATTCACTTTTTATTTTATTTATAAGATATTGTTTTTTATTTTCATCCCATTTTCTAATAATTTCCATATTTCCAGATGCTACACCTTGAAATCTATATCTTGTTCCATCAGCCATAATTAAGTATAAATCATAATTTTGTTCAAAATATGGTGCATATCCTTTATCTATATCCCAATAATAATCAATAGTAACACTTCCACCAAAATATTGAGGTACATTTTTTAATGTCTTCAAGTAATAAGAAATTAAATTTTCATCTTTAAAAGGATATGAAATATCATATTTAGCATTAATTATTTTATATTTTTTCCCTTCTTTTATTTTTTCACCTTCATATTTATAACAGACAAGTATAGAAATTTTAGCCACTAAGGAAGAAAAACCTTCTGCAAAATTCTTAAAATCCTGTATTTCCTCCCCTTTAAACCACCACAAATCCCCAATTTCAATATTAGAATTTGGAAAAACAGGTGCATTTCTAAGAGTTGGGTATAAAGAATCTTTATTAAATATCATTTCTCCGTTTTCTTTTTGATAAAATTCAACTTCCTGTGTATCAAAAAGAGTTTTATTGGTTCCATCAATTTCATAAAAAGAATATTTTCCATTTATTAAAGCAGTTTTGCTGTTTTGATCAAAATCTTTCACATAAAGTTTTGATAAATTCTCAACTTTCCATACTTTTGCAAGTTTTTCATCAATATAAATATTTTGTGTTGTATTAGAAGTAATAATAATAATATCATCTTTTTGGAAATTAAATTTAAAAATTTCAGAAAAAAGATTATTGAAAGAAATAATATTTAATATAAATACAAAAAAAAATATAAAAATAAATTTTAATTTTTTCATAACATTTTCCTAAAAATAAAAATATTTAAATAAAATTCTTAAAATATTATAATATAAAAAAATAAAAAATCTAAAATTAAAATAAAAAAACATTAAAAAAGCAAGTTAGAAAAATAAGTAAAAAGTTCATAAAAATAGTTTAAAAAATATGATAATTAATTCTTGAGATAATTTGAAAATTGCATCATTTAGATAATCTTCTTCATTTATGGCTTTTTTAAGCCAGAGAATTTTTTCCTGTCTTGTCATATTAACATCCTTGTTAAATATTTGTTAGGTGATGAACATTAAAATAATTACCCTCCATGGTAATTACAATAGCATCAATTCGAAAATTATAAAAATTTAATTTATTATTTTTTAAATAATATAACCCACTCCTTAAAATTTTCAATCTTTTTTTTTCATTTATATTTTCATATGCTTTAAACTTATCATAAAATGTACCTTTAACCTCAGCAAAAACTACAAAATCATTATCAAAAAAAATTATATCTATCTCACCGTATGGTGTGTAGATATTTTTACCTATAATTTCATATCCATTTTGAATCAAATAATTTATAGCAATTTCTTCAAAATTTTTTCCTTTTTCCTTTTTATTCAAATTTTATACTCATAATCATTTTATTTTTCGACTTATTAATAATTTCTAAACTTTTTTTATAAAATTTTTAAATAATTTTTAAAAATTTAATATATTTGACCAAAAATTGAAAGATTATAATTATATTATTAATTTTAATTAGATTAGTATTAATTAGATTAATCTTAAAAAGTATAATACAATTAAAAAGAGTTCTGTTTTAATAATCTTTCTCTTTCATCGACAATTAGAGCATCTATCATTTCTTGAATATCACCATCCATAAACTTTGGTAAGTTATAAAGTGTAAGATTTATTCTATGATCTGTAACTCTTGATTGAGGAAAATTATATGTTCTTATTTTATCAGACCTATCACCTGTTTTTATCATCTCTTTTCTTTCTTTTGATAATTCTCTTTCCTTCTTTTCTCTTTCAATTTCATTTAACCTTGAGGCAAGAACCTTCATAGCTTTAGCTCTATTTTTTATCTGTGATTTCTCATCCTGACATGTTACAACAATTCCTGTTGGTATATGAGTAATTCTTACAGCTGATTCTGTTTTATTAACATGCTGCCCACCAGCTCCGGAGGCCCTAAAAACATCAATTTTTAAATCATTAGGATCTATTGAAATTTCATCTTCTTCAATTTCAGGCAAAACTACAACAGAAACTGCAGATGTATGAATTCTTCCTGATGCTTCAGTTTCAGGTACTCTCTGAACTCTATGAACCCCTCCCTCATATTTTAAAAAGGAATAAACATTTTCTCCTTTTATGCTAAAAATAATTTCCTTAAATCCTCCAAGACCTGTTTCATTCATAGAAATTATTTCAACTTTCCAGTTATTTTTTTCTGCATATCTTGAATACATTCTAAAAAGATCTGCTGCAAAAAGTGCAGCTTCATCTCCACCTGTACCTGCTCTTATTTCCATTATAACATTTCTTTTCAAATTTTCATCTTTCGGTATCAATAAATACTTTATCTCCTCTTTTATAACTTCTATCTTTTTTTCATTTTCAGAAATTTCATTTTTTGCAAGTTCAAGCATATCTTTGTCTTTTTCTATTTCAAGAATTTCTTTTGCATCAATTATCGATTTTTTTAATTTCAAATATTCATTTATTTTAATAACTATATCTTCAAGTTCTGCCTTTTTTTTTGAAAGATCTTTGAATAAATTCTGGTTTGAAATTATTTCATTTTTTGAAAGTTTATCGATTAAATCATTGTAAGTTTTCAAAATCTCTTCAACTTTTTTTTCAAATAAATCATCATTCATTTTAATTTCCTTTATTTATAAAAATACCCCCGAGACGGTTCGAACGTCCGACCCGCAGTTTAGGAAACTGCTGCTCTATCCTACTGAGCTACGGGGGCATATTTTTATAAAATTATTTTTTTTTGTATTTTTGGTAGGCAAAATAATAATTTTTATCTCTTTAGTAATTATTGAGATATTTTATAAGGTCTTATCAAAATTTTTAGATTTGTCAATTCTATTAAATAATAAGTAAAGCTGATTATAATTTTTTTTTATAAAAATATTTAAAATTTAAATTAATTTATTTATTTCTTCTAAGAATTCTCTTAAACTAAAAGGTTTAAATATAATAGGATATTTTTGTTCTTTTATTTCTTTTGCAAGTTTTGTGTTTATATATCCTGTTGTAAATAAAACTTTTACATCACCTTTCATTTCTTTAATTTTTTGATAAACATTCCAACCATCAATATGTGGCAATATCAAGTCTATAACATAAATGTCAAAATCTTTTATTTTTATTAGTTCAAAAACTTCATCTAGTTTTGTTGCAATTTTTACCTCTTCAAAATTTCTTTTAAGCAAATTTATCAAAACATCTGAAATAATTTTATCATCTTCTATAAGTAATATTTTTTTATTATTAATTATGTTATTTTTTTTATCTATACTTTCTTTTTCAAAATTTATATTTTTAAGATTTTCATTATTTAAATTTTCTATATTTAAATTGTTAATATTATTTTGATTTTCATATTTTAAAAAGAATAAAAGGAATTGATTTCCCTTTTTTAAGTTTGTCTTTAAATCAAAAAATATATTATTATTTTTTAAAATATTTTTTAAAAGTTTAAAATTTAAACTATAAATTTCTCTTTCTGCAAATTTTTTATCATACTCAAAATCAAACAAGTCTTCTAATTTTATGCTCATTCCATTATCGCTTATAGAAACTAAAATATAATCCGATGGCAAAATATCTCCAAAAATAGCTTTTATTTTTTCTGAAACTTTTAAATCAGTTGCAATTATTTCTATAAATTTTTCTTCATTATCTTTTATTTCTTTCTTTTTTAAATTTTGAATACAGATATTAAAAACAATAAAAAATATAAGATAAATAGTTTCTATTGACTCATAAATATTATCAAAAATAATATTAATATTACTATAAATTTTTATTGACTTTTCAACAATTAATTTTAATAATTTTATTATATTATCAAGTTCTTCTTGTAAATTTATTATCTTTTTCTCTAATACAAAATTTTCATTAAAATAATTTAATATAGAAACTATTCTTAATATTTCATTTAAATTTGAATTAATTGAATTTATTTCATTTAATAAAATATCTTTATTAAAATCCTCATTAGTTATTTTTATTTTCTCATAATATTTATTCCATAATATAACAATTTCATCTAAAGATTTCTTAATTATATCATTTATATTATAAACAAAATAGCTAAAATTATTAATAAAATGACTTAATAATAATAGCTTTTCAAATTTTTCTTCATATAAAAAATTAAGTTTATCTTTTTCAATTATTTTTCCTAAAGAAATAATCTCTTTTAAATTTCCATTTTCATCAATCTTAAAATGATTAAACCAATTAACATTTAACTTTTTTCCATTTTTTATTATAATCTCATTTGTAAATTTATTAAAAAATCTTTTAGGATTAAAATCTTTTATAAATTTGTTATATAAAAAATATTTTTCTTCATAAGTTAAAAAAATATCAAAAAAATCTTGATTTATCAAATCTATTCTTTCATAACCACTTATCTCTAAAAAATAGTTATTAACATTAATAATTTTTCCATTTTTATTAAGAATAACCCCCAATAAATCAACATTTTCAAAAATTCCCATTAAAATACTTTCATCATCATAAAGCTTACTTTTCAATTTCTTTATAGATGTTATATCTCTTAATGTTGCAAAAATATAATTATCATCTTCTACTTTATTTCCTTTTATTAAAATATTTTTTATTTCGCCCCCAACAATAAATTTTAAATCAAACTCAAAATTATCTTTTAATTTATTAGAATATTCTATAAATTTATAAAAAATCTCTCTATCTTTTAATTCAATATATTTGATAAATTCTTCTATTTTTATTCTATATAAATTATCCTCATATTCTTCTAATATTTTTAAATCAATATTTATAAGGTAAACAGTAAATTTATTTAAAATTAAAAAATCCCCAAAATTAAAAATAAAAAAACCTAAATTTTCTATACTATAAAAATTTTTATATATTTTGTTTTTTTCAAAAAAAACTCTCTTTGTAAAATCAATTAACAAAAATATATAAGTTATATTTATTAAAATATTAAAAATAAACAAAAATAAGTATGAAAAAAAAGAATTTTTTAAAAATTTTTGTAAGATAAAATCATAATTAAAATAAAAAACTATAAAGATAATTATCGAATAAAATAAAAACAAAATACCGGTAAATAAAAATTTTTTATTTTTAAAAATTTTATAAAATTCATAAAAATTGTGGCCTATTAAACCTAAAGTCATAAAAAATAAATAAAATATTGAATAAATATTAAAAAAATTATATTTAAAAACTATATTTTGAAAAAAAACCAACATAAAGAAAAAATAAATAAAAATTAAAAAAACAATATATAATGAAAAATGATAATTATAAAATTTTAGTCTAATTTTTAAATTTTTATAAATAATTTTTAATATTAAAAATAAGATAATAAGATTTAAAAATAAGATAAAATAAGTTACAGAGAGATTAAAATATATATAAAAGTATATAAAAATAGGAACGAAAACTATTATTATGTATCCTAAAACAATGTTTAAACAAAGATTATAACTCTTTTTTAATTCTTTAATGTTAATTATGGTATATAATAAAAATAAAATAAGAAAAATAAAATTTATTAGAATGTTATTTATTAAAATAAAATCTTCTAATTTAGCAATTTTAATATTAAACATAATATTTACCTAACTAAATTTACAAATTTAATCTTTAATAAATAATAAAATAAAATTTAATTTTTTTCAAATTAATAAATAACTTAAATTTTATTTTTTTATAGAAATTACAAAAAATAATGGTATTATCTAATTGTCTTTTTAATAAAAATTATAAAATATCAAATAAATGTCTTATTATGAGAAAGCTTAACAAATATTTTTAAATAAAAAATGTAAATAAATAAAAAATGAAAAAAATAAAGATATTACCAGAAACAATTAGACAAAAAATAGCTGCTGGTGAAGTTGTAGAGGATCATTCTTCTATTGTTAGAGAATTAATAGATAATTCTTATGATGCAAAATCCAAAAATATTAAGTTATACCTTGAAAAAAGTGGGATAGAGTCTTTAATTTTGACTGATGATGGAGAAGGTATATATAAAGATGACCTGGAAGTAATATGTTTAAATGGATCTACTTCAAAAATAGAAAAAGAGGATGATCTATTTAATATTAAAACTCTTGGATTTAGAGGAGAAGCTTTACATTCCATATCAAATGTTTCAAAGTTTATTTTAAAATCAAAACCAAAGGATCAGGATATCGGTTATAAACTTGAAATACAAGGTCAAATAAAACTAAATCTATCTCCATATCCAATGAACAATGGAACTCAGATTGAAATATATGATCTATTTTTTAATATGCCAGCAAGAAAAAAATTTTTACCAGAAAGGGGAATATTATTAAAAAAAATAAAAGATATTTTTAACAAAAAAGCTCTAAGTTTTTTTGAGTCAAATTTTTTTATGTATAATGATGGGAAAGAAATATTTTCATATACAAAGAATGATTTTTTTGGAAGAATATCAGAAATTTTTGGAGAAAATACATATAAAAATTTGATAAAGCATTTTTTTTCAGTTAATAATTTAAATTATGATTTAAATAATTTAATTAATAATGATAGTTTATTCTCTATAAAAAAACTTTTTGAAAAATTTAATATTTATAATCTATATGTAGCTTTTTCAGATAAAAGCTTTTTTTCAAAATACTCTTCAACTATTAGCATAATAATAAATAAAAGAACAATACATTTTGAAAATCTTGAGAAAAGAATAAGGTCTCTTTATTATAATTTTCTTCCAAGGGGATTTTATCCTTATTTTTTTATATATATCGAGATGGATCCATCACTTTTAGACCAAAATATTGATCCTATAAAATCTAAAATAAAAATAAAGGATGAAAAAGATTTTGTAGATTTAATAGAAAGATTTTTATATTTTTCATTATTAAAAGATAATACAAATAGTGATATCACTTTCAATAATATAATTAATATAGATAAAGAACAAAATGTAAATCAAATAGAAAAAAATTTCTTAAAAAATGAAAAAGATTTAAAAGAAATAGATTTATTAGAAAATGAGAGTTATATTCATAATGTAGAATTTGAAAATTCAAACTATTCAGATTCTATTATTTCTGAAAAATTAGAGTCATTTGACAAAATTAAACCAGAATTTAAAAATGAAATTTTTGATAAGCATTTTGGAACCTTTATAGGAATAATTTATAAAACATATTTGGTTTTTGAAAATAGAGAAACTCTATTTGTTGTTGATTTTCACGCAGCTTATGAAGCATGCAATTTTCTAAGACTAAAAAATGAAAAAAATTCAAAAAGATCATTACTTTTCCCAATTAAATTTGAAGTAAATTTAAGCAAAACAAACATTTTAAATTTTTCTAAAAATAACTATAATGAATTTAATGAAAATGATGAAAATAAAGATAATATTTTTTTATATAAACTTGAATTTTTAAGAAATCTGGGATTTGAAATTGAAAGAATTTCTATAAATTCATTTGTTTTAAGTTCAATTCCAACTATTATTAATGAAAGCTTCATTGAAAGTATTATTGAAGAAATAAAAAATTTTCTTGAAGATGAGCATAATCAAGAAATTATTGAAAATTATATAAACATCAATTTTTATGAGAATAATGAAAAAAAATTATCTAATAATAACAAAAAGAATTTATCAACTTTTGAAAAAATAAAAGATATAATTATATCAAAAATTGCTTGCAAAATATCACCAAAAGCAAATGAAAATATTACCTATATTGATATTTTTAACCTTTTGAAATTAATGATAAATTATAATTACCCTCAAAGCTGCCCTCATGGAAGACCGGTTTTCATAAAATTAGAAAAGGACTTTTTTGATAAAAAATTTATGCGGAAAAAATAATTTTTTATATAAATAGATTCATAAATATAATTTATAAAACATTAAGGAGTATAATATAATGGATAAAAACATTTATATTAATAATAATGTTGAAATAAATGAATATATAAAACAAAATATAGAATTATTATATGATAAAAAAATAATATTTGGTTTATCAGGTGGAATCGCAGCATATAAAGCAGCAAATATTATTTCATTTTTAAGAAGAAATGGTGCTCAGGTACATGTTGTGATGACCAAAAATGCATGTGAATTCATATCACCTTTAACTATGAAAACTTTATCAAACAATAAAGTTATAACACATATGTTTCCAGATGAAGGTTATGTTACTCATATCTCATTAACAGAAATTGTAGATTTATTTATAGTTGCTCCTGCTACTGCAAATATTATTGCAAAATTTGCAAACGGTATTGCTGATGATATGCTTTCAACAATGTATTTAGCTTATAGAGGAAAAGTATTAATTGTTCCTTCAATGAATGATAATATGTTTTCCCACCCAGCTACTCAAAACAATATAAAAATCTTAAAAGAAAGAGGAAATATCATTATTGACCCAGAAGAGGGAAAACTTGCAACTGGTAAGATTGGAAAGGGTAGATTTCCTAAAGATGAGATTGTTTTATATAATATAATAAATATCTTTGAAAAAGAACAGTTTAAAGAGAAGACAAATAATATATTAATTAAACTTTCAAAAGAAGATTATGATAAAATAAAAAAAACAAATGTACTTGTTACATTAGGAGCAACAAGATCATATATTGATCCTGTTAGATTTATATCAAATCCATCATCTGGAAAAATGGGATATTGGATTTATAAATCTTTTAAAGATTTAGGATTCAACACTTATCTTATTGCTGCTTCATATAATTTTTCTCCTATAGATAATATTGAAAAGATTAAAGTTGAAACCTCAGAAGAAATGCTTGAAAATATCTTAAAACTTATAAAAGAAAAAAAAATAAATCTAATTATTATGACTGCTGCTGTTTCTGATTTTAAGGTTAAAAATTTTTCAACAAATAAAATTAAAAGAGAAAACTCAGATTTTTTAAAATTAGAACTTGAAAAAGATGTAGATATTATAAAAGAGATAAAAAAAATTTATCCTGAAATAAAAATAGTTGGATTTGCTGCTGAGACAAATGATGAAAAGATAAATGGAAAGGAAAAACTTATTAAAAAAGGAATTGAAGCAATCTGTATTAATAAAGTTAATAAAACTTATGAAGGTTTTGACCAGGATATAAATACAATTTTATATATTGATAAATTTGGAAATGAAGAATTTTTTGAAAAATTATCAAAAAAAGAACTTGGAAATATCATAACAAATAGGATTATAAAATATGTATTATAAACACTATTAATTTAAAAAAAAAGATAGGGAAAAATTCCCTATCTTTTATATAATTTGATTCCTTAAAAACATCATATTTTGATTAAGACTTACTCCACAATAAAATTAATTTTTAATAATCTTTCGTCAATAAATTTATTTTTCATCATCAATATAAATTCCAGAAATATTAATTAAAAATCCTAATCCATATAAAGGAGTAATCAAATTTTCATTTTTCATTTTTTCAAAAATGAGTTTCTCCTGAGTTTTCATCATATCAGCTTGATATTTGGTTATTAAGCCAATTGATAAAAAAGCATCTACAAGATTATTATAAGCATTATAAATATTTGTCATAGATTTTTCAAAATCTGAAAATTTAAACAAATTTCTAATTTGATTAAAAATTTGATTCTGAATTTGTGCTCCTTGTTGATTTTGTTGTCCAGCTTGTGGTGCTTGAGGATTACCTTGAGGAGATCCTTGTTGGCCCTGAGGTGCTCCAGGTCGTTTTGCTCTAGGATTATTATTATTTCTACCATACATAAATTTCATAAAATTTCCCATTGGCAAATAAATTGTTTTTGTTTTTTTAATTTTATTATAAGCTTCATCAATTTGTTTGTTAATATACTCAAATTGATAAACAGAAATAATATCTTTTGATTTTAATTCTTGATAATAATTTTTTAATGCATCAACATAGTTTTGTAATGCTTTTTCAATTTTATTGAAGTCAGCAGGTTTTAAAGTATAACCTTCTTTATTTCTTCCTTTGGTTGCTGAAAACAATAAAATAGATGCCAAAAGAACAAATAAAATCACCAAAAATAAACTTTTTCTTTTCATAAAAATACCTCCAAATTTTTTTTTGTATTCCTAATTAAATAAATAACTTATATTTGTGAAGAAATTATGAAGAAATAAAGATTAAATAATAGATTTTTTATATTTATAAAAACAAAAAATGAAATATTAATAAGTAGCAATTTTAAATTTATTACAAATTTAAATATTCTTTTAGAAAATCTTTTTCATTTTCAAGTAATGTCTCTTCTCCATGTCCTGGCAAAATAAGAAAATCAAAGTTAATTTCAAATCTTATATCTAATATTTTTAATATTTTTAATAAAATTTTTATATAAACCTCTTTTAGTTTAAAATATGAAGCCAATGAGTTTTTAAGTTTATCTTCATTTCCTCCCGGTAAGTCTGTCCTTCCAAATCCTTCTTTAAAAATTGTATCACCTGAAAAAATTATATTTGCAAAAATAATGGAAATAGATCCTTCTGTATGGCCTTTAGTATTGAAAAAGATTATATTATCAACATTTTCTATTTTATAAAAATTGATCCCACAATCTAATATTTCTTTTATAATTTCTTTTTCATTATTAAAAAAATTATCTTTAATTAAATCATCAATATTATTTAAAAAATCTTTTAAATTTATTCTTTCAATTTCAAAAATGTAAATCAAATAATTTTTTAAATAATTTAAAATAAATTCAAAGATATTATTCTTTTCAATTTCATTTTCTAAAATTATATCAATATCAAATAAATTAAAAAATTCTCCCAAAAAAACACTTCCGTTATAAATTTCATTATTGTATGTTTTTGCATCATCTTTATGCATTATGATTTTTATATCATCAAATTTTTTCTTTAAATAACTAACACCATTTATATGATCTATATGATTATGAGTTAAAATTATATATTTTTTCAGATTTTTGTTTTTATTTAAAAATTCTATTAAATGATCTGAATTAGAAGCAGGATCAATAATAAAAATTTTTTCATTATTGATAAAATAGTAACAATTTGTCTCTAAAGGTTCAAGTGATGCTATATTAATAAAATTTTTAAAATTTTCCTTTAAAAAATAAAGTTTGTTCATATAAATAACTCCATTAAAAATTTTTTAAAAATTCATTTAAAAAATAATATTAAAAAAAAATAAAACAATTTTTAAAAATTTTTAACTTGACTATTAAGATTTCTTAATTATTTTTTTTGTAAATTATTTAATAAAAATATATTTTAAATTAAGGAAATTTTTATTTATGGTTTCTGTATTTAAAAAATATAATTATCATTTTAATCAATTTTCTCATAATATCAAACTTTTTATGCTTGGCTCATTTTTTATTTCTGTTGGTGGAAACATTATTTGGTTGCTTTTTAATCTTTATTTAAAATCATTACAAATAAATGAATCAACTATTGGAAATATACTTTCTTTAAGATCTATTGCTGCTATATTAATTGCGCTTCCTGCTTCTTTTGTTGTTTTGAAAGATAAAGTTAAACCAATTCTTATATTCTCTTCAATAATAAACTCCATCTTTTTTTTCTTTCTTGGAATTTTTTCAAATATTTATTTTATATTTATATCCTCTTTTTTTGTAGGACTTTTTTCTACAACATATCAAGTTGCTACATCACCTTTTATTATGAGAAATACTTCTAAAAATGAGAGAGCATATGTTTTTGGTTTAAATGCTGCTTCAGCTAATTTTTCAGGAATAATAGGTTCTATAATAGGTGGTTTTTCAAGGGATGTACTGGCAAAATCTTTAAACTCAGAAATTATAGGTTATAAAATTGCAATTATTTATGGTGCTTTCTTTTCAGTTTTATCCATTTTTCCTTTCTTAAAAATTAAACCAAAAATTCCAACAAGAGAAGAAAAAAAAGAATTATCCATTCTCACTCATATTAAAAACATAAACTATATAAAATTTATCAAACTTATTTTACCTGGTTTTATTATAGGCCTTGGTGCTGGAATGACTATCCCATTTATAAACCTCTATTTTAAAAATGTCTGGAAATTAAGTGATGGTGTAATTGGAATACTTTTTGGTTTTGGACAGCTTTCTACCTTCCTTGGTATGCTTTTAAGTCCTTTAATTGCAACAAAAATTGGTAAAACAAAAACAATAGTTTTAACACAAGGTTTTTCAATCCCCTTTATACTTATTCTTGCATATCTCAAATTTTTACCAGCAGTTATAATTGCATATCTTGTAAGACAGACTCTCATGAACATGAATACTCCTGTATCTGATCAATTTACAATGGAATATGTTTCAGAACATGAGCAACCCATTATAAATGCTCTAAAAATGCTTAGCTGGACTGCTTCCTGGGCAATATCTGCTTCAGTTGGTGGATATATGATAGAAAATTATGGATTTACTTCTTCCTTTTTATTTACAACAACTTGTTATACTATTGCAACTATTCTTTTTTTTATCTTTTTTCATAAATTCAAAGAAAAATAATTAACAATTATTATTTTTATTTTATTTAACCTTTAATTTTTAAATTTTTATCTTATTCTTTTTACTAAAATGATAAATTGAGGAAAATCTCCTATTTTTTCATAATTTTCAAAAATATTTCTGTTATTCTCAAAAAATTTTTTATCAACAAAATATAAAATATAATTTGCTTCATCGATATTTTGAGTTATTATATTTGAATTAATATTTATGAATCGAATTATCAATTCCTTTATTAATTCTTCTCTCTTTTTATTCCATTTTTTCCAAAAAAAATCATCAGAAATATAATACTTATATTTTGGATTTATTAAATAATTATATACAAAATATTTTCTATTATCAATAATATCATTTGATTTAAATACTATATTTTTTGAATCTTCTTCTTTTTTTTCATAAGTTTCAGGTATTGCAGATTTTCTATCTATATAATAAAAAATAGAGTATTTTTGCCAATTTTCATAACCCATTTTATAATCAAAATAATGCAAATAATCGGATGGATTTATTGATCTTGAAGTTAAAATAGGTAATTTGCTTTTTATCACATTTTGATTATACAAATCTTTTTCCAAATTAATAAAATAATGATTTAATATATAATATTTTAATTTTTCATAAAAAATAAGAGATGGAATAAGCCTTACTGTATTTTTTACATCTGGATATCTTTCCTGCCTATAATGTTGAAAATTTAAATAAATTGCCAATAATGAATTTATTATAAAAAATAAAATTATAATATTTGTAAAAATAATTTTTCCATCCTTTTTAAAAATCTTAAATAATTTATCCGAAATTTTATTGAATAAACCTATATTAAAAATTGAATCACTTTCAAAAATTGAATAATATAAAAATTTTGACACCATAAAAATTAGAATAGGAACCCAGATTACTGTAAATCTTTCCTCGTGAGGAAATCCAAAAATAAAAAAAATAATTCCTGTAAAAATTATAAAGAAAAAAGATAATCTATCAAAACTTGATATTTTTATATTTTTGAAAAAATTATAAAATGATAAAAGAACAATAATAAAAGAAGGTAAAATAAATATAAATCCAATTGGATAAAATAGAAAAGATCTATTTAAAAAATATTTATATTCATTAAAAGTACTACCAACAAATCTTGAGATTTCATTAGTCATAACAATTATAGGATTTGAAAAAATTTTAAAAACTTCTGGATGAAAAACCCATTTAAATTGATAACCTTCATTACTAATATTATTTTTAAACATGAAAAATAAATAATTTTTTATAAGCATAAGATTATTTTTATAATCAAAATAAATAAAAGGAATAAATATTATAAAAGAAAATAAAATACCTAAAAAAATATAAAATAGATTTATCCTAAATTTTTTATATGAATCTTTATGAATATTTTTATAATCTGGGAATAAAATTTCAAATTTTATAAATTTTATAAAAGTTATCAAAACAAAAGCTATAAAACAAAAAACTGCAAGCATATGGAAAAAACTCATCAATGCAGAACTAAATATTAAAAATTTAATCTGTTTCTCATCATTTAAATAAATAAATTTGTATAAAGCTATTAGAAACCAAATAATAATTGGTATTATAAAATAAGGGTTCCAGAATGAATTCGAATATTTAACAGGCCATGGATAAATAGCATAGATAAAACTAGATATTAGACCAATTATTATACTTCTACTTTCAAAATTTACACTTCTATTATTTTCAATAATTTTACTTTTATCATTGCCACCTATTTTCTCTTTATTAAAAAAATTATTTTTATAATTTTCTTCTTTTTTAAAAAATATTTCTCTACTAAATATTTTCTTAGCCATTAAAAATAATAAAAAAGTATTTAAAACACCAATTAAAGCAACAAAATAATACAAAGCTTTTACACTATTAAAAATTTTAATTAATAAATAACCAAAAAGATTTTGCCATGGACCTGGGTTTCTAAATAAAACTCTTTGATGAGAAAAATAATACATATTTAAACTATATTCATAAGCATCAACTTCATCAATTTTAGAAAAGTGATTTGAACCATAACCATATTCTATAGAATAAATCCTAAAAGTTAGAGATAAAATTAATATAAAAATCAAAATAAAAAGATAATTTTTTAAAATAAAACCTTCTAATTTAAGTAATTTTGTTCCAGACAAATTCATAAAAACCTCTTTAATTTAAAATAATTTTTTTAAGTTTTATTTTTATTTTTTTAATTTCTCTATTTATTAAATTCTTAAAAATTAATATATTTTAACTTATATAAAATTTATTTGAATAAAAAATTTTTTCCATTAATTTTTTTCTATGGAAAATTATTCTCTAATTTATATAATGGCTGGAAAGAGCTCAAGATTTAAAGAAAAGACTCCAAAACAATTTTATAAGGTTTATAATATACCAATTTTTATATATCCTCTTTTAAAAATATTTTCTATTAAAGAAATAGATGAATTAATATTTGTTATAAATAAAGAACATAAAAAAATATTTTACAATGAATTTAAAAAATATTTTTTTATTAAAAAATCAGCAAATGATAATATTTTCTTTGCAAAAGATTTAAACATAAAATATTTTATTTTTATTTTTTTATTAATCTTAAGAAATTTATTAAAACCAAAATTAATTAAAAAATTAATTAAAATAAATAAAAACATTATAAATAAAAAAATTATTATTACTTTTGGTGGTGATATAAGACAGGATTCTATTTATAATGGTTTAATTAAGGCTTCAAACTCAAAAGTTATTATTTATGAATCATCAAGGCCATTTATCTCAAAAGAAGATTTTATAAAAATAATTGAAGATCCATTTGATAATATAACATATGGAGATAAGATTAATTTTACTGTTTTAATAAAAGAAGAAAGAAAAAATGAAAAAAAAGAAGATAAAAATAATAATTCAATAATAGAAAACAAAAAGATATTTTTTATAAAATCTATCCTTGATAGAGAATCTCTTGTAAATATACAACTTCCACAAAAATTTAAAAAAGAAAATCTTATTTTTGCTCACAAAAAAGCCAAAGAAGAAAAAAGAATCTTTACAGATGATTCTTCATTATTATTTTATTATGGTTATAATGTTAAAATTCTTGAAGGTAATCCAGAAAATATAAAAATAACTTATAAAAATGAAATAAAAAATTATAAGTACCTTTTTAAGAAATATTTAAACTAAACATTTTTAAAAATTTAATAAAAATAATTTTTTATTTTATAATTACTAATATTAATAAAAGCTTTAATTTTAAAATAATTTATTTCTCATTGACAGATATCTTAATTTCCATACATTAATAACTGCTTCTAAAAAAATCTTTCTACTCATTTTTGATTTTCCTTTTGTTCTATCATCAAATATTATAGGTACTTCTTTGAAAGAAAAACCTTTTTTGTATGCCCTATATTTCATCTCTATCTGAAATGAATAACCATTTGATATAATTTTATCAAGATTCAAATTTTCAAGAACATTTCTTTTCCAAAGATTAAATCCCCCAGTAAGATCATTTATAGGGCACCCTAAAATAATTTTTGAATAAAGAGATCCCCCTCTTGATAAAAGTTTCCTAAAAATCCCCCAATTTTTTACACCCCCTCCTTTTACATATCTTGAACCTATTATAAAATCAAAATTTTTACACTCTTTAAACATTTCATTTATATAAAATGGATTGTGTGAAAGATCTGCATCCATTTGTAAAATATAGTTAAAATTATTTTTTATACCCCATTTAAACCCTTCAATATAAGCAGAACCTAATCCAAGTTTCCCAGGTCTTTTAATTAAATTTATCTTTCCATTTTCAAATCTTTTTGAAATATTAATAATCTCAACCACTGTACCATCAGGGGAATTGTCATCAATAAAAAGAATAGAAGTTATTTCCCATAAATTTTTTAAATTTTCATAAATCAAATTTACAATTTCATTTACATTATCTTTTTCATTGTAGGTAGGAATAAGTATTAACAATTTTTCCAAATATTTCTCCTTTTTTTACATTTTTATATATTTTTTAATATATAATTTTTTTAATTTTTGATCTCATATTTTAATTTTTTTATATAATAAAAATATTAGCATGCTTCTCTCTAATTTATTGATTAAATTTACTTACATAATCTATTTACTAAAGATAAAAAAATGAGAACCAAGATAATTAAAAATCATTCCTGCAAATATTCCAACTATTTGGCCTAATATAGGAATTTTTATCTTAAAAAGCTCAACAAAAATAGTTAATACAATAAGGTTGACAATTAGCCCAAAAACACTTATAAAAACAAATTTTATATATTTTTTAAAAGATTTATTTTGATTAAAAGTCCATATAGAATTTAAAAAATAATTTTGTGTTACTGCAACTAAAAATGCTAATATTGAACAAATTATATAATTTATTTTTAAAATAGAATTTGTTATAAAAAAAACAAAAATATTTGTTAAAGTACCTAATCCACCAGTTAACCCAAATTTTATAATTTTTTTAAAATTATTTTTAATAAAAAAAATTATTTTTTTCATTTTTTTTCTTATTTTTATTTTTTATTCTTATTTTTACTTGTTTTTTATTTTTCATTTTCTTGAAATTTTTTATTTTTACTAGTTTTTTCTTTTTCTATAAAATTACCATTAATTTTTAATTTTGCTATTTTTTATTCGATTATTTATTATTATATTATTTGAATTTTTTTTTTATTAATATAATTTAAGAAAAATAATTATTACTTAAAAAATAGGAATCTTTTATAATATGAAAATAATAAAGACAAATATATTGTTAGAACCTGATGTATCAATAATTATCCCAATATATAATGAAGAAAAATATTTACCATATGTTATTGAATCCATAAAAAATCAAAAAACAGATTATACTGCTGAAGTTATAATATTAAATGATAATTCAAATGATAATAGCAAAAAATTATGTGAAGAAGCAGGTTTTATAGTTTACACAAATATTAAAGATACTGAAGGTAAAAAATTAACTGTATCTGAAATGAGAAATTTTGGAGTTAGTAAATCTCATGGAAGAACAATTTATCATATGGATGGGGATACTATTTTTTCTGAGAATTTTTTTGAAAATATGTTATCTCCAATATTAAAAAGAGATTATGATATTACACTTGTCTTTAAGCATAAACCCTTTGAGGTAAAAATAAAAAATGTTTTGCCAGAAAAAGCTTCTAAAAGTTATGCTTTTTTATTACATAACCTACCATCAATATTTTATTTAAAAATACCTGTAAGATTTTTTATATGGATATCAAATTGGTTTAAAAAAATAATAAAAGAAAAAAGATTTATATCTATTTTCGAAATTCCAGATAGAGTAAATGGATCTGCATTACTTGTAAAAAGAGAAATTGCTCTTAAATCAGGTGGTTGGCAGAAACCATTTGGATCACATTCTGATACATATTACTCTCTTAACTGTATATCATTAGCTAAAAAAGTTCTTTGGGTTAGAAATGTCACCTTATATTATTCCTTAAGAAGACATTTTCCAGAAGATGATAGATGGATTTTAAATTTTCTCTTTTCTCCTTTTATAAAAATATTTGACAAAATTTTTAAAATAAATGAAAAAAAGCATAGAAATGAAAAAGGCTACATTAAACCTGAAGGTAAAAGATAAAAATGAAAACAGTATTAAAATTATTTAAAATTTTTGTTGAGAAAAAAACTTTTTTATTTTTTATAACAACATTAATGATTATATTCTCAACTATTTTTACAATAATTCAAGCTGAAGCAGGTCAAGCTTTTTTAAGTATAATAAACAAAACTGCTTTCATTAAAACAATTGAAAAACAAAATCAAAATGAAAATTTCGTTGATTTTATAAAAAATCTACTATCTTCAAAATCAATTGAAGAAGCTGTACAAAAAATTGTTGAATCAAGAAATTTAAATTATCTAATTTTATCATCTTTTTTAATTATTCTAGCTTTTTTACTTTACGAAGTATTTTTTTACCTTCAAAATACATTTTGCGGAATACTTGGTCTTGAAGTTTCTATAGATTACTTAAAGCAGACTTTTGATAAATTATTAAATCTACCATCTTTATACTATAGATCAAAAGGAACTACAGGGGATATACTTTCAAGACTAACAAATGATATAAATAATATAAGAATTTATTCTGTTTATATCTTATTAACTTTATTTTCAACTCCAATTCTTTTTATTTTTTCTCTTTATATGCTATTTAAAAAAAGTATGAAATTTACTCTTATTCTTATTCTATTTGGAATAATTGCTTTTATTATAATAAATTTAATAACCAAAATTTTAAAACATTTCGTTTCAATAAACATGCAAAAAGCAGCAATTACAACAGATTATATAAATAAAACTATATATGGTATTGATATTATAAAAATTTTCAATAAAAACAAATTTCAAAAAGATAGTTTTAAAAAAGAACTAAAAGATTATAAAAATTCATTTATAAGAAGATTTTTATTGGAATTTTCCATAAGACCACTAACTGAATTAATAGGATCAGTTATACTTATATTTGTTCTTCTTGCTAGTGCTTATCTTATTTTCAATAACAAAATGAGCATTGATAAACTTTTTGGTTTTATTATTTATCTTGTTATTTTATCACCAAAGGCAAATGAACTATCAGGTCTTTTATCTAATTTAAGAGTTTTAGAAGCTTCACTTGATAGAATTGAAGAGATATTAAATCTTGATGAAGAAGCTATTCATTTTGGCAAAAACGACCTTATAAATTTTGAAGGTAATATAGAATTTAAAAATGTCTATTTTTCTTATACAATTTTAAATTTAAAAAAAATTGAAATTGAACAAACACAACATCATTTAGAAAATGTATCTTTTAAAATAAATAAAAATGAATATGTTGCAATAGTTGGTCCTTCAGGTTCTGGGAAAAGCACAATTGTTAATCTTATATGTGCACTTATATATCCAAATAAAGGAAAAATTCTTTTTGATGAGAAAGATTATCAAAACTTTTCTCTTGATTCTATAAGGAAACATATATCCTATGTAACACAAGAAACTATTTTATTTCCTGACACAATTTATAATAACATAGCTTTTGGAACTGAAAATACTAACCTTGAAGAAGTTATATATTTTGCAAAAATAGCTTATGCTCATAATTTTATAGAGAATTTACCTGATGGTTATAATACAATTATTGGTGAAAGAGGTGCAAAACTCTCAGGTGGTGAAAAACAAAGAATTGCAATTGCTAGAGCTCTTATTAAAAAACCTAAAATACTCATTTTTGATGAAGCAACTTCAAACCTTGACTCCGAATCTGAAAATTATATAAATAAAGCTATGGAAAATATATCTAAACTTCAAACAACAATTGTAATTGCACATAGATTATCAACTATTTTAAAAGCTGATAAAATAATAGTCTTAAATAACGGAAAAATAATAGATATTGGAAAACATGATGAACTTATTTTAAGATGCGATCTTTATAAAAATCTCTACTCTTTACAATTTAATAATTCAAATAATTAAATCGTAGCTAAATTAAGTAAATTTAAACAATAAACTACACATAATTTAATAAAAAATATAAAAAGAAAATGATAAATAATTTAAAATAATTTTAATTAATATTTTATAACAAAAATAGGCATAAGATATGCATTAAAACTATAGCTATTATAACTTCCAAGTTCAATTTTTCTAAAATTTGCCCAGTAACATCTTTTCCATTCATTATTATTTTGATTCACAACCAGCCTACTAATAAAAACAACTCCATTTAAAACAAAGATAGAATTAATCACACCAGGCATACCAACTATATTATCCTCTCCTATAGGCAAATTAACCCTTTGCTCATTCTTCCAGTAACACGGATACACTATGGTACCATCAGAATTATAATTATATCCTGCTATATAAATATTACCATTTTCATGATAAATCGAATTAGCTTCACTATCAAACAAACTATTCATAATAGAAAGAGAATATCTTACATTATTTTTCCAGTAGCATGCAACTTTTTTCCCATCGTTATTTGTTGTATAACCACAAATATAAGGGATATTATCTACTACAACTATTCCAAGAGCCTCAGATTTTTTAGTAGAATCTATCACTGATAGGTTAACCTTTGTAGTTCCGATCCAATATGAAGGTTTTCTTACATTTCCATTAGTAGAAGTCACACCTGCAGTATATACAACATTGCTTTCATTTACAAATATCGAGTATGCAGCATTAAAATAATTAGTATTTTCTCCAAATAGGTCTGTTCTCACTCCATTCTGAATTTTCAATTTTTGGTGTACAATTAACAAAAAAAGAGCTAAAAATAAAAATAATTATTAATATTAAAATGAATTTAAATTTTAACATTTTATCCCCCTAAAATTTTATTTTTATTAAATATAATTATAGAACAAATCTTTTGAAAAACAATAAAATAATTTTTTAAATTAAAAAAAATTAAAAGAAAGATTAATTATTTAATTAATGCATATAAAATTATTGTAATTTTTTAATTATATTATATTTTTTATTTGTTTATGGTAGGTTTAACATTTATAATTTTTCATGAAAATATTAAATATAATGAAGAATCTAAATTAGACTATATTGATAAGAATATTGAAAATATTTTTTTAAATGAAAAAGCTTTTTTAATTGATAAAAAAATTATTTCGTTAAACAACTTATTTCTTGTTGATAATAAAAAATTAAATAACGAACAAAATCTTTTAAATATTATAATTTATAATAATTTAAGATCGAAATTAACAAGAGTTTTATCATTTGAAGATAATGAAATCTTTTTTTACCTAAGTGGTAATATTTTAAATTTAAAAGATTTTATTAATTTAAAAGATGAAAATAATAATTATGAATTAAAAAAAGATTATATTAAAAATATTTTTATAAAAGAAAAAATAAATTTTATAAATCATTTTAAAGGTAGCTTTACAGGAATAGTTGTTGAAAAAAATAAGCATAATATTTATATTTTTAATGATCAAATTTCTTCAAAACCTTTATACTATAATAATTTTAGTGATGAGGATTTAAAAAAACTAAACTCTTTCAATGAAAATTTAAAAAATATAAAAGAATTCTTTTTAGTTTCAAATAGATTATCCTTCATATCAAAAATAAGAAATAAACTTGCTATTCCAAATTCCCCAAATATTAATTCTTTATTTGAAATGCTTTCATTTGGTTATATGCTTAATAATGATACATATATTGAAAATGCATATAAATTATTTCCAGGAGAATATCTAAATTTATTATTTAATAAAGAAAATAATAGTTTTAAAGCACAAAATCTATTTTACCACAAATTATCAAATAGCCCTCAATTAAAAGGAAAAAGTTCACAACTTATATATGAAACTTATGAAAAATATAAAGAAACAATCAAAGTAATTTTTGAATATGATAATTTTTTAATCAAATATCTTAATTATAAAAATAAAGAAGATAATTCTAAGCATTTTGTTTTTTTATCAGGTGGACTTGATTCAAGAATAGTTGTTGGTTTAGCAAATAAACTCGGATATAAGAACATTGCTGCTATTAATTTTGCTCAATCTTTTTCTCAGGATAATGAAACTGCTCAATTAATTGCTGAAAAATTTAAATTTGATTTTATTTTTAATTCCTTAAACCATGGGAATTATCTTATAAGACATATAGAAGAAATTATCAAAGCAAATGATGGACTTATATTATTTTCAGGTGCTGCTCATATGTTTGATACCATAAGTAAAATAAATTTAAATAACTATGGACTTCTCATTAATGGAATGCTTATAGACGGTTTTATGGGTGGTTATCTTGATTTATCAAATAAAAAAGACTTTTACAAAAAATGGGCAACCTCTACAAAGTTAATAGATAAGATTGAAAATATTGAAAAATATATTTCAAAGTTTGAAACAAAAGAAGAGTTTAATACCCAAAATAGAGGCATAAATTGCATAACAAATGGATTTAGAATGATAGAATATTTTTCAGAATTCATCTCACCTTCAAATTATATAGATCTTGTTGATTTTGTTTTTAAACTTCCCTTAAATGTAAAATATAGAAACGGAGTTTACGAAGTTTTAAAATATGATTTAATTATAAAATTTCTTCCAGAACTTAGATGGTTTTTATATCACAATAACTTATCTCCTGTTATTGCAAATAAATATATAAGCGCATTTTTTCATTTATTAAATAATATAAAAAGAATCTTAATAAATAGACCATATTTTTCTCAAAATCCATTTTCAAAATGGATAAAAACAAATCCAGAGATACTTAAAACATATGACCAAATTTTTAATAAAAAAATGATTGAAAACAAAGATAATATTATTAAAAACAAAGAACTTTATAATGATATTAATTTTCTATACAAAAATGGAAATTTCAACGAAAAATCAATGGTTATAACTTTATTATATAGTATAGAACTACATAAAATAAAATTTATTTAATAAGTATTTTCATTTATATCTAATTATGTCTTTAGTATTAATTAATATTATTTTGAATATTTTAATACTTTGTCAATAATGTAATCTATCTCTTCATCTGAAAGTCCTGGGTAAATAGGCAATGATAAAGATTTATTAAAAACCTCATTTGCAACTTCGTAATCTTCATTTTTATAACCATATTTGTTTTTATAATAAGGATGTTTATGTACAGGAATAAAATGAACTGAAGTAGAAATACCTTCTTCTTTTAACTTTTTATAAAGTTCATCCCTATTATTAACTTTAATTACGTATAAATGCCAAGAAGTTTTGCGATCTGGTTTTATAAAAGGTGGTTCAACATTAGTATTTTTAAAAGCTTCTGTATATTTTTTTGCAATTTTTTCCCTTTCTTCATTCATCCATAACGCTCTTTTTAACTGAACTAATCCAATCGAAGAACATATATCTGTTAGATTATATTTAAAACCATTATCTATAACTTCATAATACCAATCTCCACCTGCATATCTATCCCATACATCTCTGTTTATTCCATGTAATCTATTTGTTTTTATTTTTTTTGCATATTCATCATTGTAAGTTGTAGCCATTCCTCCTTCACCTGTTGCTAATGTTTTAGTAGCGTAAAATGAAAAACAAACAATATCACTCTTATCTATATTTCCTATAAGTCTACCTTTATAATAAGAAGGAAAAGCATGTGCAGCATCATCTATAACTTTCAAATTATATTTTTTAGTAATTTCATAAATTTCGTCAAGATCTACAGGTTGTCCCCCAAAATGAACAGGTATTATAGCTTTTGTTTTTTCAGTTATTAATTTTTCTATTTTTTTTACATCTATATTATGAGTTTTATATTCAATATCACACAAAACAGGTTTTGCATTAAAATAAGTTATGACTTCTGCAGTAGCAATAAAAGTGTTTGTTGGAATTATTACCTCATCATTTTCTTTTATTCCTATAGCTTTTAATGCCAAATGCAAAGCAGCAGTTGCTGAAGAAACTCCAAAAGCATACTTAGTTCCAACAAAATTTTTAAATTCTTCTTCAAATTGTAATGTCTTTTTTCCTGTTGTAAGCCAACCAGATTTTAAAGAAGAAACTACTTCATTTATTTCTTCATCTTTTATATATGGTTTATGGAAAATAATATTCATATACTCTCCTATTTTTATTTTTATAAATTTCTTGCTAAAAAATATTTATAAAAAATAAGCTGTTCAATAAAAAAAAATTAAAAATAATATAGATAAGAAAATCAAACAAAAAGTAAATAATAATAAAAAAAAATCAATTAAATAAATTAATCAAATTTGCGATTTAAAAAATTTTAATTAACTATGATATATTTATTGATTACTTTCTAAATTTTCAATATCACTAATACTTGCTGTCTTATTTAATCCTATGTCTTCTAAAAAACTATCTTCTACTTTAAACTTTTTGGAAACTTCAGTAAGTTTCATTGATTCTTCTTCTAATATTTTAGCAATATTAGTTACTTTTTCCGAAGCACTTACAATATTTAAAACCCCTTTATTTATATCATCTATAGATGTCATAATTTCTTTAGAACCTTGACTCTGTTCACTCATTGACTTTGCAATATCATTAATAAGCTTAGATGTTTTTAAAACCTGTTCAATTATTTTCTGAATAGTATTTTTCGATTTATTAACAAGTTCTATTGCATCATTTACAGAATTAACATTTTCTTTAATTCTTTTACCTATTTCATCGGCAGTATTTCCAGATTGTTCAGCAAGTGCTCTAATTTCTGAAGCAACTACAGAAAATCCTTTACCAGCCTCTCCTGCTCTTGCTGCTTCGATAGAAGCATTTAAAGAAAGCAAGTTTGTTTGTTCTGTTAAATCATTAATAAGATTAAGAGAGCTTTTAATTTTATTTGAATGATCTTCTATAATTTTCATTTTTTCAACAATTGCATTTAAAAAATTTTCTCCTTCATCTGCATATTTAGAACCTTCTGATATCATCCTATTTGTCTCTTCAACATTTTCTGAAATTTGATTTATTGCACTTAGAGATTCTTCAATAATAGCAGAAATTTCTTCTACTGAAGTTGCTTCATTATTTGAAAAATCTGCAAGTACATTTGTAATTTTTCTATTTTCTTCAATAATTTCACTTAATTTATTTGAAAATTTATGAATTTCGAAAACAACTTCTTCAAAATTTTTAATTAAAAAATTGAAACTATCAATTAAATTTTGAAGTTCAGATGAATTAATTCTAGCAATTTTAAATTTTTTTAAAATTCCAGAATTAGAAACCTCAATCATATGTTTTGAAAGGTTGTTTAATGGATTTAAAAGCCTATTAGATGAAATTATATCTATTATTACAAAGAAAATAAGCATAAAAATAGAAAAAATTATAAAAATTCTAAATATTTTATTAAATATTTCTTCAACATATTCAACATGAAGCAATGAAACTATTTTAACTTTTAAATAGTCAGAATTAACAACTTTTATATAAAAAAGAGTTTTTTTAAATACCTGATCCCCTTCTTTTGTTGTTTCTTCAACATTAAAAGAAAGGATTCTGTTTTGTTCAAAATAATCAACCGCTGGAATATCATAATAAGATTTAAATATATTATATGTTGAAAATAAAATAGATCCATCTCTCTTATAAACTATAAGATCGGCAGCTGAAGCCTTAATCTGCCTTTTTAACATTGATACAAAAGCAACCATATTTATATCAAATGCAAGTATACCTTCAAAATTTCCATAATAATCATATATTGGAGTAGCAATTGTTACTGTTAAATTTCCCGTAACAGGATCATTATAAAAATCTGTAACTATTGTATTATTAGTGTTTCTAACATCCTCATACCAAATTTTAAATCTTTTGTCTAATTCTTTTACGTAAACTTCTTCATCATTTGCAAAAAATAATTTATTGTCATCATACCAGGCATATGCAGCCGAAACATCAGTATAATTTTTTGCATAATTAAAAATTAGTTTCAAAATTTCAGATTGACTCCTCTTTTTAAAAATATCCATATCTCTTAAAATCTCAACATCTTTGGAAAATTTAAAAAATATCTCTTCTGTAAGCCTGATAGTATAATTTATAGATTGAACTATATTCTCTTCGATATTTGTTATAAAAAAGTTTCTACCAAAAATAAAAAATAGGATATTAAAAAGAATAGGCATTAAAACAATAAATAAAAAAGTTAATAGAAATATTTTTGTTTTTATTGAATTAAATATTTTCATATTATTTCTTCTTTAATATTTTCGATATTTTTTTTGAATTTAATAAAAAAAATTAAATTTAAATAATTTTTCTTATAAAATCTTTCAATAAATATATTAACTAAAAAAAGAAAAAAATCAAAATATTATAACAAAAATTTAATTTTTTTTTGATTAATTTTCTGATAAAATAAACTTTAATTTTTTGGAATATTTATTTAAACTAATCTTTATATAGAGTGAAATATTTTATATTTTCTTTTATATCATTTGCACTTTCAACAATCTCATTTGCTATTTTACCTAGAATATCACTTGCATCTAAAAATTTCTGAGTATTAAGATTTATATCATCTATTGCTTTTGTTAATTCCTCTGTAACATCAGCTTGTTCCTTAATAGAATCTTTTATTTCATTTATTATATTCGTAGAAGATATATTCAATTCAAGAATACTTTTTAATTTTTCTCTTGAATTTTTAATAGAAATAAGAGATTCATTAACAATTTTATCATTTTCTTTAATAACTTTTTCAATTTCACTAACAGTATTTTCAGCTTTTTCTGCAAGATTTCTTATTTCTTGTGCAACAACAGCAAAGCCTATACCTATTTCACCTGCTTTAGAAGCTTCTATAGAAGCATTTAAAGCAAGTATATGTGTTTCATCTGTTATTTCATATATTAAATCAATAGATTTTCTTATTTTCTTTGAATAATCAGAAATTTTAGTTATTGAATTTATTATAGTATCTATATATTTATCTGCATCTAAAGCTTTTTTACTTCCATCTAAAATTTTTTGAGATGATTCAGAAGCATTCTGAGAAATTAATCTTATAGAATTTGTTGCTTCTTCAATTGCAGCTGATATTTCCTCCAATGATGATGCTTGAGAATTTATTGATTCAAGAAAATTATTAATAAGATTATTATTTTTAGCTGTAATATCATATAATTTTTCACTAATCTTCATTAATTCTACGATCGAATTAGATGTGTTTTCTACCATTTTATTTATACTATTAATTAAATTCAACAATTCATTTTTTGATTTAGTTTTATTATTAGAAATTTCATTAAGTTTTTTATTTTTTATTTTAAAAAGTTTGCCTTCTGAAATTAATAACATATGTCCTGATATTTCATTTATTGGTTTTATAATATTTATTTCCAAAAATATTGTTAAAAAAATTATACTTATTAAAATAAAAAACATTATAAATAAAGAAATCCTATAAATATTATTTAAAATTTTATTAACAAAACTAATTTCATAATCAATGCCTATAACAGCATAAACTTTTCCTTCATCATTAATTAGAGGATAAAAATATGAAATAAAAGTCCCATATTCATCCTTATAAGGTTTTTGAGTAAATAAAGGTTCCTTTTTTTCAATTGCTTTAATTAATTCTTCAGGGGGATAATCATATATCGAAAGATAATCTTCTTTGAATAGTTCTTCAACATATTCATTTGACATTAAGAATTTTATTCCCTCCTCTGTTGGTTCCATTATATATAAATAAATAAGATTAAAAATTTTAACAATTTTATCAGTTTCTTTTACAATCTCCATATATTTTTCAAAATTATTTTGAGCAAGATCCTTTATAACATTTATATCTGTATATTCAGGAATAAGTTTTGCAAATTCAAGAGCTTTGGTCATGTTACTTTTTAAATTTTCATAAACTAAACTTTTAACATAATTTGTAAAAATAAAAAAGAAAACAGTTAAAATAAATATAGAAAAAATTGCAATAATTAAAATAATTTTTATTTTTATAGACATTAAATATCCTCAATTAAATTAAATTTTTTTAATTTTAATTTGATTTAATATTAATTATTTTACTTTTTTTAAAAGATAGTAGCATAAATATTAAAATTTGTCAAGGAATTTAAAGATTTATCTTGAATTATTTAAAATATTCTCTAATCTTTTTTAATACAAGTTTAAAAAATTTTTAGAAAAAACATATAAAAATTAAAGAAAAATTATAAAAAAATATTTTAGAAAAAAATAAAAAATTAAAATTTGTCTAATTATTTATTTAATAAGATTATATTCTTATAATTTAAAAACCTTACCATCTTCAATATGTACCTGTTTCACAGCATTTCTTAAATCTACTACTAGTTTCGCTTTACTTACAATATGATCAACATCAAAACAAGAATGAACTGTTGTAAAAACAACACAATCAACTTCTTCAATTAAATTATCTGTTAATTCTGTTGATTTATAATAGTTACAATGTTCTGAATAAACTTCTGGGATGTATGGATCATGGTATAAAACTATAGCTCCTTTTCTTTTTACCTCATCCATAACTCTTAAAGCAGGGGATTCTCTTGGGTCATCTATATCAGCTTTATAAGCAACTCCTAAAAATAAAACTTTTGATCCATTCATAGGTTTTTTATATCTATTTAATGCATGCATTATTTTATTCATCATTCTATAAGGCATCATATCATTTATTTGTCCTGCAGTATTTATCATAGTAAGATTAAAATTGTAGCTTTTTGCAATGTACTCTAAATAAAAAGGATCAAGAGGAATGCAATGCCCACCAATACCAGGTCCAGGATAAAAAGCTTGAAAACCATAAGGTTTAGTTTTTGCAGCTTCAATAACCTCCCATATATTAATATCCATCTTCCCAGCAAGAAGTGCAAGTTCATTAATTAAAGAAATATTTATTAATCTATAAGTATTTTCTAATATTTTAACCATTTCAGCTGCTCTTGGAGAAGAAACAGGATATATTTTTTCTATAGCTTTAGAATAAATTGCAATACCTATCTCTTTTGCAGCTTCTCCAAGGCCACCTAATACTTTCGGAGTATTTTCTGTTTTATAAGTTTTATTACCTGGATCAACTCTTTCAGGAGAAAAACAAAGCCAGAAATCTTCTCCTTCTTTCATTTTTGATTCTTTTTCAATTATAGGTTTTACAAAATTCTCTGTAGTAGTGGGATAAGTTGTACTTTCAAGACTTATAAAAGTCCCTCTTTTCATATTTCTACCAATATCAATGCAAGATGTCTCAATATAGCTCATATCAGGTTTTTTAAAAATATCAAGAGGGGTTGGAACGCATATCATTATAGCATCACATTCCTTTAATCTGGAAAATTCTGTTGTCGCTTCTAAAAATTTATTAGAAACAGAATATTTTAATTCTTCATCTTTAACATCACCAATATAATTTTTTGCATTATTAACAAGATCTGCTCTTTCTTTGCTTTTTTCAAAACCAATAACTTTCAATCCCTTTTTTGCAAAAGCAACAGCAAGAGGAAGACCAACATATCCAAGGCCAACAATTCCAATAACCTCTTTATTTTCCCTAATTTTACTTAACAATTCTTCTTTTAAATTCATTTTTACTCCTCTAATTATTTTAATTTATATTTTTTAATATTATATATAAATTTCTTTATTTTTTAATTATTAATTTAAATTTTTCAATATATTTAATTTTTTTTAAAAAACTCTTCTATTTTATCGCAAACATAATTAACTTCATCAATAGTTAATTCTGGGAAAATAGGTAAAGCTAAGATTTCTTCTGAAATTTTTTCTGAAATAGGAAAAGCTCCTTTCTTATAACCTAAAAATTCAAAACATTTTTGAAGATGTAAAGGCAATGGATAATAAATTGAGGTCCCTATTTTATTTGAATTTAAAAAATCTTTTAATTTATCCCTTTCTTTTGTTCTTATATTAAAAACATAAAATACATTTCTTGAATTTTTTTTGTCTACCTCAAAAAGTTTTATTCTATCTATTTTACTTAATCTTTCTTCATAAATTTTGGCAATATTTTCCCTTTTTCTTATAGATTCTTCAATATATTCCAGTTTAACTCTTAATATGGCAGCTTGAATTGTATCAAGTCTTGAATTATAACCAATATAATCATGATAATACTTTTTTGCTGAACCATGAACCCTATAAGCTTTTGCTAAATTATAATATTTCTCATCATTAGTAACTATCATACCTCCATCACCATAGCATCCTAATGTTTTTGTTGGGAAAAAAGAAAAAATACCAAAATCACCTATGGTTGCTGAATGAACTAACTCCCCATTATATTTTGTTTTTATACCAAATGATTCAGCTCCATCTTCTAAAACTTTCAAATTGTATTTTTTTGCAATTTTCATAAGTTTATTCATATCACATGTTTGATTAAAGAGATGCACAGGCAAAATTCCAACTATATCTTCTTTATTAATTCCTTTTTTTAATGACTCTTCAATAGTATTTTCTATAGAATCAACATCTATTTGACAAGTATTTTCGTTTATATCGACAAAAATAGGTTTTGCACCATGTCTTACAAAACAAGAAACAGAAGCAAAAAAAGTAAAAGGAGTTGTAATAACATATTTACCATTTTTAAAACCAAGAATATCAGAACAAATAACAAGTGCATCTGTACCGGAAGCACAAGCAATTGCATATTTGGCATTTGTATATCTTTTAATATCTTCTTCAAAAAGAAATACATCTTCCCCTAAGATATAATCACCTCTTTTCAATACCCTTGAAATAACATGATCAAACTTCTCTTTATTTTGAATATACTCTCTAACAGGTGTATAAAAAGGTACTTCCATTTAAATCTCCTTATTAATTTTTAAAATCTTTTTTGTACTTAAAATTTTTGATATTAAATTTAATTATGTAAGTATTTTTTTAACTATATAAAATAAATAATTATTATAACTAACTATATAGGTTTAAAAATATTACCATCATAAAAATAATTAGAACCACAAGATTTACATTTTATCTTATCTTTTTCTACTAATTCTCCATCAATTCTATCTTTATGAACAAGAATTTCTCCACATTTACAAACCCAACCACTTCTTTTTGCAGGTACTCCCATAACAAGGGCATATGGTTCAACATCTCTTGAAACAACAGCACCAGCAGCTACAAAAGCATATTCATTAATTATAGTTCCACAAACAATTGTTGCATTTGCTCCTATAGATGCGCCTTTTTTAACAATAGTTTTTTTATATTCATGTTTCCTTTCTATAAAAGCTCTTGGATTAATAACATTCGTAAAAACCATAGAAGGACCGCAAAAAACATCATCTTCAAGAATAACATCATCATATATTGAAACATTATTTTGTATTTTTACTCCATTTCCAATAATTGCTTTTGCTCCTACGTTAACATTTTGACCTATAGAGCAATTTTCTCCAATTATAGCTCCTTTCATAATATGAGAAAAATGCCAGATTCTTGTTCCTTTTCCAATTTTTGCTCCTTCATCTATATATGAAGATTCATGAACTTTAAATTCACCTTTACCATCAGATGCTATATATATTTTAATTTCTCCTTCTTTTCTTAAAAAATTATCCATAAATTTTCCTCTATTTTTTTAATTTTTTATAATTTCTTTTTGTAATAAAATTTATCTATGATTTTTAATACTTAAATATTTTTGTTTCTTTTACTAAAACAGCTTCAATTGTTCTTGATTTTAAATTTATTTTTACAGATGATGCTTTTGTAAAATTTTTATCAATATAAACTTCGCAATTTCCTTGTATATTTAATATATTGTTATTATTATCATAATTTGCAAAATCTCCTTTAACAAAAACCCCTCTTTTTTTATCAATATCTGCTTGTTCTAAAATAAAAATAACATTATTTTTAAAAAGATAAATATTTTGTTCAAAAAAAGCCTCCATATTTTCAGACTTTACTATAAACTTATTTTGATTATTTATAAAAATAGGATTACCTGTAATTATAGCATATTTTTCCAAATTAAATATTTTTGATTTTTCACCTTTTAATATTATCTGAATTAATTTTGTTTCCCCATAATCATTTTCATTTTCCCATTTTAAAAAAACCATTTTATTTTCAACATTATATATATCATTTTCAATCCCTTCATAAAAAATATAATTTGATGAAAGATAAATTAAATTTATTAAATCAAATATTTTAACATTATGGTTCAATTCAAAACTTCTCAATTCACTTTGATAATTTGCTTCATCTGCCTTTATTAACCTACTTAAATTTCCTTTAAAATAAAGCTTAATTATTTCTAAAAGATCTTTATTTGAAAAAGGGTTTGAAAAAAAATAAGGGTTATTTAAATTTTTTGAAATTTGATTTATTTCAATTTGCTCAAATATATTCAAATAATTTATAAAACTAATTAAATTATTATCATCAAAATTAAAAATAGAAATTTCTTTATTAAACTCAAATATGAATATTTTATCTTTACCACTTGCAACTTTTTTCAAAAAGTCATAACTCATTAAATTTCCAAATATTTCAACATTGTTTAAAAAATCTTTTACTTTAGCATTATTTATTAAATCAATATAACTATCAATTACTACTTCACCTTTATCAGAAGCAAAATATAAATAATTTTTTATTAGATTGTTCTCTTTAAAACTATCAAAATATTTAAATAAAACTCTTTTTTCTTTTTTATTATTTACATTTTTTTGTTCAATATTAATATAGTTATTCTTACTAAAATCAATTTTTGAATCATCATCTACTTCTATCAAGTAATTATAAGCCTTAACAAAATTATATTTATACTTTAATTCTTCTATATTACTATAATTAAAATTTAAAAATTGACCTTCTGAGAAAAAAAAACTATGTTTTGTATTTCTTATTATAAAACCACTATTTATAACAAAATTATAATTTTCATTTTCCCTATTATAAGAAAAAGAACCATTTTCACCTTCAAATTTTATTAAATTTTCATCCTGACTAAAAGTACCATTTGATTTTTTGAAAAAATATTCAAATTTTTTAATTTTATTTTCAGTATTTTCTTCTCTATTATTTTTTTGATATTTATTATTATTTTGATCATTGAAAGAATTATTAATAAAATTATTATTAATTTTATCCTCGAAAATTATTTCATATTCTTGATAATTACCATCACCTAAAAAATAATAATCTTTATTCAAAAAAAATGAGTTTCCAAAATTATTTTTTATATTTATTTTTTTAAACATATTTTCATTTGAAGTTCTATTTTCAATGGTAAATATTTCATAATATATAATTTTTCCTTTATTATTAAATAAAATATTATCTTTTAAACTTTTTAAGTTTAAATACCCTTCCTTTACTTCTATATCAATTTTACCCTCATTATTTAAATTGTTATTATCTATTAAATTTGTATCACCCTCATTATAATTTAAATTATTATTATTGAAAATAAAAAATTGAAAACTATTTTGGCTTTTGAATGAGGCATAATTTCCTGCAAACTCAATTTCATTATCCTTATTGGTCATAAATCCTTTAACATTACCTTGAAAATTAACAAAATTCACATTTCCATCAATATATATAAAATTTGATTCTACATTTATTATACTTTCATCAATATTTATATCTTTATTATTCGTCCTAATATTATTTTTTTCATTGATTTTATCTAAGACTTCCTTTTTTAATTTATCATTAAAACTAAATTGATTAAAATATTTGTCATCTTTATTAAATTTATTATTTTTATTAATATTTTTTTTAAAAGTTATATTTATATCATTTACAATACAATTATTATATGATTTAATCTTATTGTTTTTTAAATCAATATCAATAATATCAGAATTTAAAACTATATTATTACTAAATATGAATATAAAAGAATTACCTTTTAGTGTAAGATTATTTATTTGATTTAAAGAATCTAACTTTAATAAATCTCCATATAAGATAAATTCAATATCTTTATCCCGAAATATTTTTATTATTCCATTCTTTACAACAATATAGCTTTTTGAATTATTTCTATCTACAAGATTGTAAGCTTTCTCTCCTTCAACAACTATATTTTTTTTATAAAAATTTGAACTTTCAATATATCTTTCAAGATAAAAATTATTTATATAAAGATCTTGATTTAAATTAAAAAGATTTATCTTTTCATTTTGAAATTTTAATAAAATCTCAAAATTTTTTAATAGATCTTTATCAATAGCTATAAAATTATTATTTTTAACATTATTATTATTTTCATTTGTAGTTTTTAAATAAAATAAATAAGTTCCAACAAAAATTATAACAATTAAAAATGCAAATATAAAAATATAGTAAAAATTCAATTTTTTTATATAATCTTTAATTTTTTTTATAATTTTATAAATTTTTATCTTTAACATTTATATTTTTAATATCACAATATTTTTAATTATCAATCAATTTATTTTCTTACAATAAATTAGAAATAAGCATAAAATTTTTTAAAAAAAAAAGACCTCTTTAAAAAGAGGTCTAAATAGATTTATCAAAATTTTTTATAAATATTATTTTGATGAAAGTTTTTCCAATCTTCCCCTATCAAATCCTATAATAATTTCTCCATTAAAATCAATAACAGGAACCCCTGTTTGGCCTGATTTTCTAACCATTTCCATTGCTTTAGCATAATCCTTACTTACATCCACATCCTCAAATGAGATATTTTTTGATCTTAAAAATTGTTTAGCCATATTACAATATGGACAAGATGGTGTAGAATAAACTATTACCATAAAAACCTCCATTTTAATTTTTCTACAAAATAAATATAATATTTTTAGTTGATATTGTCAACAATATATTATATTTTTTTATTATTTAATCTTTACTTATTTTATTTATTTTTTATTTTTTTCTTGATTTCTTTATAATATTTTTTATTATCTCTCATATGGAAAATAATTTTAAAAGTGAAATTGAAAAAGAAAATCTAATTTCAAATATTTTTGATAAAATTGAAAAAATCTATAAAAACTTTATAATATGCAAAAAAAAACTTATAAAAAAATATAACTTAACACCTGCTGAAACAAAAGTTTTAGAATATATCTATAAAAACAAGTATTGTAATCAAATGAGTATTGCAAAAGAATTAAATATTAATAAATCAAGAGTATCAAGAATATTAGACAGTTTAATTTTAAAAAATTATATAAAAAAAAATTCATCTATTAAAGATAAAAGAATTTTTTGTTTAAAATTAACTGAAATTGGTGAAGATATTTTTGTAAAAAATAATAACATATGTAATGATTTTATAAAAAGTGTTTTTAATGATTTAGATCAAAATAAATTGAAGCAACTAGATCTATGCCTTAATGAATTATTAACGATCCTTAAAAACAATGATAAAAAAACAACAAATAACTAATTACTAAAAAAGTTATAGTTTTTTATTTTTTTTAAATTGATATTAACTTTATTTATTTAAAAAGAAATATGAACATTGTTTACCACTAAAATCATATCCAATATTTGGATTATTTGGGTCAAGAATTTCATTAGAGAAATCAATAATAAATCTATAAAAATACTTACCTGGTTTTAATTTTAAAGTTATTTTCCAAAATCCATCTTCACTATTCATCATATATTCAAAAGGATTCCAGTTGTTGAAATCACCAGCAACATGCACATATCTTTGCCCTTTATCTTCCAACCAGAAAGTTACATATCCATCCTTATTTATAAAAGGTGAAACAGAATAAAAATTTATATCTTTTGGAACTATTAATAATGATAATTTATGATCATTATTATCTCTAAAAGTTTCAGAATTGTTTGGGTCAAGAATCCAAAAATTATCTACATTATATTTATATGTATATTTACCTGCTTTTAAAGGTTTTTTCAAAAAATAATACCAAATACCATAAAATGATTTCTTCATATTTTCCATATATTGCCAGTTAAAAAATGATCCTGAAATTTTAACATTTTTACCAGAACCATCATAAGTAAATAAAATTCCATTAAAATAAATTATAGGTTCTGAAGCCTTTGATATGTTATTTAAATTATTTTCATCTATCTTAACATTTGAATAATCTAAATAACCTAAAAAAACAATTGATAATAAAGAGAAAATTATAGCAAAAATAACCAGTTTAAATTTCATAAACTTTTTTACCTTTATGTTATAAAATTTATTAAATTATAAATAGTATAGATTCAATTTTATTTTCGAAAAATTTTTTAAATTTTTAACATTTTATTTTGAAACTATTGCCCCAAAAACTATATTTTCCTTTTTTGAAATTACAATTGCTTTTACCACATCCTCAATAACTTCTATTACTTTTACTACTGCTATAACTTCATAATTATTATCTTTGTCAACCTTATAAACTTTTAATTCATCCCCTACCTTTATTGAACCAACCTTTTCTATTCTTATTCTCAAAGTTTCAGTATCTTCACTATAAAAAATAACTCTTCCAAGTATTTCAAACTGCTTTTTTTCAATAAGGGTTTGAGCTGTAATAATTTGAGTACTTGCACTTTTGAGTGATTCAGTTATCTTTTCATCTATTTTTTTCAAGATATCGATTATTTGCTTTGAATAAGAATTACCTGGGTATCTTAATAAGATATCATAAGCTCTTAATTTAGTTTTATTATAATCATTTGCTTCGTATAAATTATTTAATTCTCTAAACAATTTTACAACCTCATTATCCATATTTATTTTTTCAATGTTTTTTTGTAAATCATATGCAAGTTTAATAATTTCATTTAATTTAGTTGAAAAAGAATAATTATTTATAAAAGCTTTACATAAATCTAAAGCTTCCTGATAATTTTTTTGATTATTTAAATCAATAATTTTCTGATAGAGAATATTTGCTTCTTTTTCACTTTCACTTTTCTCCTTTTTGTCCATAACAATATATGAAACAGAAGAAAAATTTTCTATTGCTTGTCTGTCTAGTTCACTTATAACAAAATAGTTTGTAAATGCTTTTTTATAAATATTATATGCTTCATCATACTTTTTATTTTTGAAATAATCATTTGCAAGATTTAAAAGTTTAACCTTTTCATTATAAAGTTCTTCTTCATTTAATAATTTCTCTATAAAATTTGAAAAAGTATCTGTAAGTGATAAATAGTAATTTTTTATTTCAGTATCTATTTTTTTTGAATCAGAACTTGTAATAAGATAATTTTTAAAATCTTGTAAGCTTTTTTTTGCTTTATCATAATTTTTATCTTTTATATTATTTGAAAATTCAATAAAATACTTAGAAATTCTTTGTTGTATTTTCAAGTCCTCAATTGATGAAACCTTCATCTGTTCAAGTTGTTTTTCTATTTCTTCACTTCTTTTCTGCTCTTCCTCTAATTTTTTTTGAAGTTCAGAAATTTGTGACTTTGTCTTTTCAAGATTTTTCTCAGATTCTTCTATTTTAGCTTGATAATCTTGTTTTTCTTTATCAAGTTTTTTTTGCACCTCAGCTACTTTCTCAAGATACTCTTTTTTTGTTCTTTCAATTTCTCCTTTTAAAGATTCAATTTGCTGATTATAATTTACATTTAACTCACTAACTGCCTTTTCATATTCTTCTTTAGAAATAGCATTTGATTTTAGCAACCTTTTCTGTTCTTCTAATTTTGCAATATATTCATCATAAATCTTTTTCTGTTTCTCTTCAAGGATTTTATCCTGATTTTTTAAGAATTCTTCTTTTTCCTTTTCAACTTTATCAAGTTCTTTCTGAACTTGAGAAAGTAATGATTCAAGTTTTTTCTTCTCTTCCTCTTGTTTTCTTTTTAATTCTTTTATTAACATAGCTTCTATACTTTCTATTTTAGCAATCTCCCCTTTTTTTCTTACCTCTTCTTTTTTAACATAAAAATAGAACCCTCCAAAAGCCAAAATCGAAACTGAAAAAAGAATAATATAGAGAAATATTAAAACCTTTGCGAATGAAATACTACTTTTGAGATACTGTATTTTTTTTGCTTCTGGATCTTTTGTTTTTAATGAATCAATGATCTTTTCAATTTCATTATAAATTCTTTTTTTATCCTCTTCTGTTCCATAATATTCATCTTCTGATGATTTTTCATACTCAATATTATCTAATTTATTATCATCATTTTTAATAAAATTATCTTTATTAACATTGTTATAATTTGTATTATTGTTATCATTTTTATCATTATTAATGTTTTCAGAAATACTTTTTTCTTTATCTATTTCTTTCCCCATTTTATCTCCATTCTCAACTTTTTTTAATTTTTTTTCATCAGATTCTTTATTTAATATTTCAATACTAGAATACTCTATATTTTCTATTGATTCATTTTTTAAATAAATTTTATCAAAAATATTTTTTTCAATATCATTTAAAATTTTAATAAGATCAAGAATAAAAACTTTTTTATTATTTAATACAAGATATCCATAAATATATTCATTGCTTTTTAAATCAAAATTATTATTTTTTCTATCAAAATTAATATCATCTTCTTCAAAATTTAAGATTTCAATATCTTTCGGGAATGAAATATAATAATTAAGTAAAGAGAAATAATAATATTTTAAATCTTTCTCTATAATATTTTCTTTATTTAAAATATTCAAATTATCTAAAGGAGAAAATAGATCAAAAATCGATATTTTTCTCTTTGATTTAGTATAATTTTCATAAATTGTTTCTTCTAATAAATCTGCTAAAATAGCAAAAGATTTTTCTTTTAAATTAAATTTTATAAAGTTTTTCATACCTTATTAAACTAATTATTTTTTATAAAAATTTTTATTGTATTTTTTTTATATTTAAAATAAATTATATTTACTTACACATTCTTTATATATTTAAAGTAATTTCTATTTATACAATAATTGTTAACCATCATTCTTTCATAATATTATAAATTAAATTTAAAGATTTTCAATTTTTTAATACACTTAAAATTTTAAATTATTCTTTATTTTCGTAAAATTTAATTGCATATTATAAATTTTTTTTTAAATTAAATTTGAAAATAAATTAAAAAATTAAATAATTTACCCAAACTAAAATTAAACTAAAATTAAAAATAAAAAAATAAATAAAAAATAATATTGAGAGATAATTTTAAGAATGAGAAAAAATAAAAACAAAGTTTTATTTTTATTAATAATTTCAATTATGATTTCTTTTAATTCATGTAATTTTTTTAGTTTTTATAAAAAAAACTCAGAAAAAGGTTTAATCCTTTACTATAGAATCTACAGCAGTCAAGAGTTAAATCTTTTTTTTAATACTCCTATTAAAATAAAACTTCCCATTTTTGAAAATATAAATTATGAAATTTCAAATAACTATAGTTCATTCACTCCATTTGATAATAAACCTTTTAATAAAAAAATCCAAGATATTACCTATCATCCTGTTTTTATTGAAATAAATATTGAAAAGATAGATAAAAATTATGATATTATTGATCTTATAAATTTATTTAATAATGGTTATTTATACATTACAGAAGAAAAAAATATTTATAAAAGCTTAAATGATAGTGAAATAAAATTAATTGAAATATATACATTTAATTATAATTATAATTTTAAGATATTTCTATCAAATTTTATTAATTTAAACAATAACAAAAAGTTGGAAATTATTCAAAAATATAAAAATTCAATACTAAAAAACAATTCAAATTTACATTTAAATTTTGGTTATCTTTTTCTTATAAAAAATGATGATCAAATAATGAAAGATAACCTTTTAATATTTACATTTGAAGATAAAATAATTAAAATCAAATTAATCTATTAAAATTGAATTTATTTTATTGAAGCTATTTCATAGAATTCAATTCATTTATTTTATTTCTTAAAAAAATAGCTTGCTCAAAATTCCATTTTTTTGCTTCTTCTTCCATCATCTCTTTTAGTATTTTTATTAATTTATTTCTTTCTTTTGGATTATAAATATTGTAAGAATTTAATATATCTTCATAAATAACATCTTTTTTTAATTCCTCTAATTTGCTTTTTTCTCTTTCTATTATTTCTGATTTTTCTTTCTCTATTGATTTAGGAACAATTCCATGTTTTTGGTTATATTCAAGCTGAATCTTTCTCCTTCTCATTGTTTCTTCTATTGCACTCTTCATAGATTCAGAAATATTATCACAATACATTATTATTTTACCATTTACATTTCTTGCTGCTCTACCCATCATTTGAATTAAAGATCTTTCAGATCTTAAAAATCCAACTTTATCAGCATCAAGAATTGCAACAAGAGAAATTTCAGGTATATCTATCCCTTCTCTTAAAAGATTAATTCCTACAAGTACATCAAAATCACCCTTTCTATAGCTCGATATAATATCAACTCTATCAAGTGTTTTTATTTCAGAATGTAAATATTTTGTTTTTATACCATTTTTTGACAAAAATTTTGTTAAGTCTTCAGCATTTTGTTTTGTTAAAGTTAAAACTAAAACTCTTTCCTTTTTATTAATTCTTTCTTTTATCTCTTTTAATAGATCATCAATTTGATTTTGGCTATTTCTAATATCTATTTCTGGATCAACAAGTCCTGTAGGTCTAATTATTTGTTCAACTACAATATAAGAGTTTTCTCTCTCGTACTGGGCTGGTGTTGCAGATACAAAAATTACATTTTTAAAATATTTTTCTACTTCAAAAAATTTTAAAGGTCTGTGATCAAGAGCTGAAGGTAATCTAAAACCATATTCTACAAGTATCTTTTTTCTTGAATAATCTCCATGATACATTCCAATAAGTTGAGGAATAGTAACATGTGATTCATCAATAATAATTAAAAAATCATCAGGAAAATAGTCAAGCAAAGTAAAAGGTGGTTGACCAGGCAATCTACCAGAAAAATAACGAGAATAATTTTCCATTCCTTTTACATAACCAACTTCTTGAAGCATTTCAAGATCATATGTTGTTCTTGAAAGTAACCTTTTTGCTTCAAATTCCTTTCCAGAAGATATAAGCTCATTATATCTTATTTTTAATTCCTCTTCTATCTGTTTAATAGCAATTTTTCTTAAGTCATTTGACACTACAAAAAAATTTGCAGGATATAAATAAAACTCTTCAATTGATTCCAATTTTTTTCCAGAAATTGGATCTATTATATGTAAATCTTCAATAATATCTTCGAAAAAAAAGACTCTTAAAGCATCCTTAGAATATGCTGGGAATATGTCTAAAATATCACCTTTAACTCTAAATTTACCTCTGGTAAAAGAGAAATCATCCCTTTGATAGTAAATTGAAACAAGATTGTAAAGAAGCTCATTTACATTTATTTTCTGATTTTTTTTCAAATAAATTCTTTGTTTTTTAAATTCTTCAGGATTTCCAATACCATATATACATGAAACTGTTGCAACTATTATAACATCTCTTCTTGAAAGAAGAGCTTCAGTTGCTTTTAATCTTAATCTATCAATTTCTTCATTTATTGATGAATCTTTTTCTATATAAAGATCTCTTTTAGGAAGATAAGCTTCTGGTTGATAATAGTCAAAGTTTGAAACAAAATACTCAACTCTATTCTCAGGGAAAAAATTTTTAAATTCTCTATATAATTGTGCTGATAATGTTTTATTATGAGAAATAACTAAGGTTGGTTTTTTCAATTTCTCAATTACATTTGCACATGTAAAAGTTTTACCAGATCCAGTTACTCCGAGAAGAGTTACTTTTGTTTTACCTTTATTGAAAGAATCTACAATTTGCTCTATAGCTTTTTTTTGATCATACACAGGAGAAAAAGGTGCTTTTAATTTAAAATCCATATAAAAAATTAACCTTAAAATTTTAATAAAATCAAGTTTTTTATTTAATTCCGAAAAATAAAATATGATAAAAATTATTAAAAAATTAATAATAATAATTTTTTTTATTTTTTTGTTATCAATTAATTTTTTAAATACAAGAATTATCAACATAAATCATTCTTATTTTTCAAATAAAAATTTTTATTTTAAAGAAAAAAAAATAGTAAAATTAAGTATTTTTGATATAATTTTTAAATCTAAAAATAAATCAGAAAATGAATTGACAGAGGAAAAATATAAAAATTTTATTGAAAATCTTAAAAATTTAAAAATAAAAATATTTTCATTTTTTATAAATGAAAATAGTAAAAGATTTATAAAAGAAGAAAATCAAGTTTTATTTGCAAAATTATACCTGGAAAATATACTTACAAATAGCCTTAACGAAGCTATATTAAAAATGGAAAATAAAATTTCTAACACAGAATATACTCAAGAAATAATAAATAATTATATTCCAAAAAATTTAAAACAAAAAAACTCTTTTTTTTATAATTTTTATTTTATAAAAAAAGATCAAAATTATGAAATATATCTCTTTTTAACAGATAAAAATTTTAAAAATACAAAATATTTCATTATCAAAAAAGATTTTTATGATATATTTTATAAAAACAATATATTAATAAGTGAAAATTTGCAAAGTAAATTTTTTTATATTAATGTTTATGCTGAAACATATTTTTTTGAGTATAAAACTTATATCTATAATTTTGCCCCTAAATTTACAATACTCGATTGGATGCTTATTATTTCTGTTTTAATTTCAATTATTTTATCAATAATTTCAATTGATTACTTCTATAATTTACTTTTAAATAAAAAAAATCTTTTATACAATTCAAATAATAACATACCAAATAACATAAATAATAACAATGTAAAATATTATAAACTAAATCAAAAAAATAATGAAATAAAAAATATTGAAATAAACAAAAATTTTACAAAAAATCCAAATAAAATTGAAAAAAATGAAATATTATATAATAATTATAAAGAATACATTAAAGAAACTAATATAGAAAACATTGAAAAAAATATTGCAGAAAAAAATAATTTTGATTTTAATAAAGAATACGAAAAAATAGAAAAAGAAATATTAAATTTATAAAAAATTATTAACTAAATAAATTATTTATTTGTAAAAGAAATTTAAAAATAGGAGATATTTAATGGACAAAGGATTAAAAAAACTTTTAATCTCCATTGTAATTTCACTAATTTTATTTATAATATTACTTTTATTTATAAAAACAAATCTAATTTCTTTTAATTTAAATATACTTACAAATACTGAACAAACAAAATATTTAAATACTTTGATGAATATTAAATCAAGCTTTTATGAATACATAGATATCAAAAGAACAAAAGCAAAAATTGGTCTTATAAATAATCTATTTATTTCCTACTTTACAAACTATAAAGATTCAAAAGAATTAAATTTAATGGTAGATACTTTTTTAAATAACAATCCTGATGTTATTGCATTAACTTTAATTGATAAAGATGAAAGAATATTTTATACAAATCCTAAAAATCCAGATTTACTTAATAAAAATATTAACTCTATTGTTTTTAATGAATATTTAAAAAATAAATTTTTACTTGACAACCTTCTTTCAACTACAGAACAATACTCAAAAGTTGCTTCAATTATAATACCATATCCTGTATATAGTAATAATAATTTTGCTGGAATTGCTCTATTTCATATTCACGGAAGTGGTATAACAAAAGATATAAAAGAAAGATCAATGGTTGATATAAACTCAATGATATTTCAACTTGGCAATAATGTAATATTGTTTTCCCCTTATACAGATATTCTTGAAGATAAAAACGAACTTGCAAGAATCATTTATACATTATCAAAAGAAAACAAAATAGGTTATATGGGACCAAGTAAAGAATATAAAAACAAAAAAGGAACTTATTTTGTTTTCTATGATGGTTCTGATACTGAATCAAATTACAAATTTGGATTAATAACAATAAAAGTTCAAACAAACAAATTTCAAATATTATTAATTATGATTTATGCAGTTTCAATAGTTGCCCTTGTTATTTATATAATACTTGTTGCTTTTAGTTTTAGTGAAGAACAAGCAAAAGAAAAAATAACTTTTGGAAAACCAGTTTCATATAAATATCAAAAAAAAGAAGAAGATGAATTTTTAAAAGCTGTATCTTCTAAAGAACTTGAACAAAATTATGTTATGGAAGATAAAACTGTTTTAGATAAAAGCACAAAACAAGTTAAAAAAGATGAACTAAAAAGCTTAATAAAAGATATATCTGGAAAGAGTAAAACAGAAACAATTATTAAAGAAATTCCAGAAGAAATAGAAGATTTTAACATAGAGCTTCCTTCATTAAAAAGAGATGAAGAAAAATTTAAAGAAAATATTGACAAAGAAATTAAATTTGAAGAAGAAATAGAACTTCCTTCTCTTGAAGATGTATCTCTTGAAGAAAAAGCTCCTGAAATAACAGAATTTGAAGAGAGTGAAGAAAAAGTAGAAAAAGAAGAAGAGTTTGAGCTCCCTTCTCTTGATGAAGAAACACTAAAAGATCTTTCAAAAGAGGGAGAAACTGAATCTTTTGAAGAAAAATCACCCGAATCTCTTGAAGAAGAGATTGAGCTTCCTTCTTTAGAAGAAGCTTCATTAGAAGAACCAAAATTTGAAGAAAAGATTCCTAAAACAACCTCATTAACTAATGAAGAAGAAAAAGAAGAAGAAATAGAACTTCCTTCTCTTGAAGATGTATCTCTTGAAGAAAAAGCTCCTGAAATAACAGAATTTGAAGAGAGTGAAGAAAAAGTAGAAACAGAAGAAGAGTTTGAGCTCCCTTCTCTTGATGAAGAAACACTAAAAGATCTTTCAAAAGAGGGAGAAATTGAATCTTTTGAAGAAAAATCGACTGAAATTTCTGAAGAAGAAATTGAACTACCTTCTTTAGAAGAAACTAAAGAAGAAACCACTTTAGAAGAAAAACTTCCAGAAATCTCAGAAGAAGAAATAGAACTTCCTTCTTTGGAGGAA
>Ga0308414_1000073_pt1 | contig 53891 bp, 44 predicted proteins | sample HotsprSampleOS50_FD_205667 | JGI IMG/M metagenome (GOLD analysis project Ga0308414, IMG submission 205667) | Hot spring phototrophic mat microbial communities from Octopus Spring, Yellowstone National Park, Wyoming, United States - 20090730_OS50 ... | reverse complement strand
GGTCGCGCCCGCTCCCTATGTCGCACCAAAACGCCGAGGTCGCAAGCCTAAATCGGTATCTCAGGAGGCACTCGTATGACCACGCTATCTTGTGGTACTACCTCTCGATGAAGCGCTCAACATAATTGCAAAATTGGGTATACTGTATGAAACGTTACCGCATCCAGATCAGAAAGAACTTCTGCGGAACGTTGTTGAGAGGGTTGTCTTGAACCCTGAGGGAAAAATAATTCGTGTGGATTGGCTTCCACCATTTGCTTATCTGCAAGAAGTGTCTGAAAAGGTAAGCAGTGGGAGAAGTTCCTCGGAGAACCTCGCTGAGAATCAAACATCCGACACTGCTGCCGGATGTTTGAGTGGTGTCTTAGATTGTGGGCAATATAGGACTCGAACCTATAACCCCTCCCACGTCAAAGGAGTGCTCTGCCAATTGAGCTAATTGCCCCTGCCAACATAGTATAGCCCATTCGCGCTGATTTGCAAGTGGCGCGGGGCGGGAGCCAGGGCTGTCGCACCAAATTTGTTCTACGGATTTGAGCTGTTATGAACTCTTGACAGCTCATTGAAATTTCGAGGTTCGTGTTATTCAGCGGCGCAGGCGCAGACCGCTTGTTCCGCGCCGCCGTTCACTGGCTCATAGCGTTTGAGCACAAACGCCGCCGCCGGGCACAGGCTGGCGCTGCCACACGTGCCGCAGCTGGCCGCCCCCGCCTCGCGCAGGCGGCCCCGCCGCACCCAGTAGTCAATCATCTCTTGCAGCAGCGGGCGCGGCACGCCTAGCTCGCGCGCCATCTGCGCCAGCGACACCGCCCCCGCCTGATCCTCAACGTATTCCAGCACGCGCCGCAGTGTGGTCGCCATTGTTACGCGCCCAGCCCCAGCAGCAGCCCACCCTGATAGACGATCACCGCCGCCGCCCAGGCCAGCAGCAGCGTGTACCCAATCTGGTACAGCGCCCAGCGCCCGCCGAACTCCTGGCGCATGGCCCCGACTGTCGCCATGCACGGCACGTAGAGCAGCACGAACACTAGAAACGCGACTGCTGACAGAGGCGTAAAAGCCCCGCGCAGCGCCGTTCCCAGCGCCGTTGTGTCCTCTGCGCCCTTGTCGCCTGCGCCCAGCAGATCGGCTTCGGGCAGTTTGACACCTGGGATCACGTTCACGGTGCGCGGCACGATGTTGATCGCCTCCTGCGCTGTGAGCACAATGGCCTCGCCCAACGACCGCGCGATCTCACCGATGTCCTCAAGCAGCGTCGGGGTGGCAGCGTCGGGGTCGTCGTCTGGCGCTTCAGCGCTGTACACCTGGCTCATCGTGCCGATCACGACCTCTTTAGCGATCACGCCGCTGATGAGCGACCCGGCAGCGCGCCAATCGCCGAAACCCGCCGGGGCCAGCGCCGGCGCGATCAACTGGCTGGTTGTGCCAAACACGCTGTCTTCCGGCTCAACGGCGTTGAAGGCGCGCAGGTCGAGGCTGGCCGGCAGCGCCAGCAGCAGCCAGATTACCACCGCACAAGCCAGGATGATCGTGCCGGCGTTGTAGATGAAGCTGCGCGTGCGCGCCCACACTTGGCGCGCTACGCCGCGGGGGCGCGGCCAGCGGTAGGGCGGCAGCTCCAGCACGAACGGCTGCGCCGGCTGGTTGCGGTAGATCAGCCGGCTGAAGGCCAGCCCAGTGAGCAGCGCCGCGCCGATCCCCAGCAGGTACAGGCCGAATGTAAGCTGTCCGGCCTGCGCCCCAAAAAACGCCGCGCCAAACGCGACATATACCGGCAGGCGCGCGCCGCAGCTCATGAACGTTGCCAGGAAGCCGGTCAGCTTGCGGTCGCGTTCGTTTTCCAGCGTGCGCGTGGCGTACACCGCCGGCACGTTGCAGCCGAAGCCCACCAGCAGCGGCAGAAAGCTCTTGCCGTGCAGCCCCAGCGCGCGCATGACGCGGTCCATCACGAAAGCCGCCCGCGCCATGTAGCCGGAGTCCTCCAGCACGGCAATTGCCAGATAGAGCGTCATCAGCACCGGCACGAACACCAGCACGCCGCCCACGCCAGCGATCACGCCGTCCACGGCCAGCGATTCAACCCAGGTTCCGCCCAGCCCGCCCGCGCCCAACAGCGCCGCTGCCCAGCGCGCCACCGGCCCGGTTACCACGCCGTCCACCCAGTCAAGCAGCGGCGCGCTCACATTGGCGGTGAACTGGAACACCAGCCACATCAAGCCGAGAAAGATAGGCAGTCCCCAGATGCGGTGCGTGATAATCCGGTCGGCACGCTCCGAGGGCGACACGTCAGCGCTGGTGTGGGTCACGGCGCGCGCCACTGCCCGGCCGATGAAGGCATAGCGCGCGTCGGCAATGAGCAGCTCTGCGTCGTCGCCCAGCGCGGCGGCCAGGCGCTCAGCGGCGGCGCTGGCAGCAGCGCGCAGCTCAGCGCTAACGGGCACGCTGGCATCGCCCTCCAGCAGCCTGAGGGCCAGCCAGCGCGGGCTGTAGCGGGCGCTCAGGGCGGGGTCAGCAGCGCTCTGATCGGCCAGCGCCGCGATCTCGGCCTCAAGCTGCGCGCCATAATCCAGCGCGAACGGGACGCGGCTGGGCCTGCTCGCGCAGCGGGCGATAGCCGCCTTCAGCGCGTCAATGCCCACGCCGCGGCTGCCCACCGTTTCGATCACCGGCGCGCCGCCCAGCGCCGCGCTGAGCGCCTCGGTGTCAATGCGCAGGCCGCGCGCGCGGGCGGTGTCGGCCATGTTGAGCGCCAGGACCGCCGGCGCGCCCAGCTCCAGGATTTGCAGCGCCAGATACAAGTTGCGCTCCAGGTTGGCCGCGTCCGCCACAATCACGACGGCGTCGGGCTGCTCCTGCACGATGAAGTCGCGGGCGATCACTTCCTCAATCGAACAGGCGGCCAGGCTGTACGTGCCGGGCAGGTCCACGACCAGCACCTCGCGCCCGTCAATCAGCGTGCGGCCCTCTTTTTTCTCAACGGTCTTGCCCGGCCAGTTGCCGGTGTGCTGGCGTGCGCCAGTGAGCGCGTTGAACAGCGTGCTCTTGCCAACGTTGGGATTGCCGGCCAGGGCGATGGAATAGCTTCGGGCGGCCATGTGCGCTCCTGTGTGTTTGACAGCTTCAGGCTTCAAGCGTGACCAACTGTGCTTCGGCGCGGCGCAGCGCCAAGTGATAGCCGCGCACGCGGTACTGAATCGGATCACCCAGCGGTGCGGTCTTGATCATGGTGACAGCGGCCCCGCGCACGAGGCCCATATCGAGCAGACGGCGGCGCAGCGGCCCGCTGCCGCCTACACAGCGAACAAGAGCGGTCTCACCTGGGCGAAGCTGGTCGAGCGTGCGGTGTGGGCTGAGCATGGCGGGATGCGTCCTTGTATGCGCCTGTACTAAAGCCAGTGTACGGGGACAGCGCGCGCGCAAAAGAGTGACAGATGGCCTGTGTTTTTAGCCGTTTGTCACTTTACAAAGGTTCAAAAACGTTTGTACGCAGGTGTGTTTAATGCTCTGCGCGCGCATACATTGAGTGCGCGCGCTGCGCAAAAGCGTTTAACCGGGGTTAAACCGCGCCTTGATAGGCCAAAGCTGGCACGGTGCGTGGAAGCTGAACCACGAACGTCGTGCCCTGGTTCTCGGCGCTGTGGAAGCTGATCTGGCCGCCGTGCAGCTCGACATTTTGCTTGACGATAGACAGGCCCAGACCAGTGCCATCAATGCCGGATGCGTTGCGGCCGCGGTGAAACGGTTGGAAGACGTAGGGCTGGTCGCTGAGCGGGATGCCGATGCCCTGATCCTCGACCGTCAGCAGCACGCTGCCCTCCAGCGCGCGCACGGTCACGCGCACGCGCGTGCCAGGCGGCGAGTACTTGATCGCGTTGGTGACCAAGTTGGTGACAATGTGTTCGAGCAGGCGGCGGTCGGCCTCGATGTGCAGGGCGGCGCTGTCGGCCTCGTAGACCAGGTCGTGCTGGCCCCGGTCAGTCAGGCGGATGTTTTCGACGATGTGTTCACACAGGCCGACGATGTCCACTAGTTCAGGGTTGAACGTCAGCTTGCCGGCGTTGCCGCGCAGGATGTACAGCACGTCTTCCAGCAGCGCCGTCATGTTCGCCACCTGCTGTTTGATGTCCGCCATGCGCTCGACGATCTTCTCGCGCGGCAGGCGGTCGAAGTAGTGCTGTACGATGTCCACCGAGCTGGAGATGATGGCCAGCGGCGTGCGGAACTCGTGCGAGACCATAGACATAAAGCGTTCGCGCAGCTCCGCCAGCTCGCGCTGTTTGGCCAGCTCCAGCTCCAGGGCCTGGGTGTAGAGCCGCTGCTCTTCGAGCTGGCGGCGCTGGGTGACATCGCGCGCCAGCGCCATGCGGGCCGGCCGCCCTTCAAACACGATGTCGTCGGCTAAAATCTCCACCTCTACAATGCTGCCGTCCCTGCGCACGGTGCGCCACTCCAGTGAAGCGCTGCGGCCGCTCTTGAGCTGCGCGATGATGTTCACCAGACGCGCGCGGTCTTCCGGCAGCAGGAGATCGGTAACGCGCATCCGAAAGAACTCCGCCCGGCTGTAGCCGTAGTGAGCGACTGCCGCTTCGTTGACGGCCAGGAAGCGCAGAGTGGTGGGTTCGTACACCCACATCGGAACCGGGTTGTTCTCGAACAGCAGGCGGTACTGCTCCTCCTTGTGCTGCAGCGCGGCCTCGGCCTGCTTGAGCGGCGTGATATCGCGCCCCACCGCCTGAATCAACATCGTGCGGCCGTGTTCGTCCAAAATGCCGTGATCCACCCACTGAATCCAGCGCTGCTCGCCGTTGGCAGCAAAGGCTGGGAACTCGCGCACTTCAGGCCGTGGGTCGCGCACGACCTGGGCGAGGCGGGCGCGAATCGCGTCGCGCGTGTCCTCGTTCACCAGCTTCAGGAAGCTGGTCCCCAGCAGCTCGTCGCGTGTTTTGCCGAAGAAGCGGCAGTAGGCGTCGTTGACGTAGACCAGCGTGGTGTCTGGGTGGTAGCGGCACACCATGTCAATCTGGCTCTCGACGACGGCGCGGTAGAACGTTTCGCTCTCGCGGAGCGCCAGCTCCACCCGGCGGCGGTCGGTGACGTTGCGTGTAATGGTGAGGATGGTCTCGACGCCGCCATCCGGCCCGAACTCCGGCACAACGCGCGCTTCGTAGTAGCGTATGCTGTCGCGAAACGGGACCTCAAACTCAATCCAGCGCTCCACGCCGCTGGCAAATACCTCTCTGGCCACCCGCATCAAATAGTCGCGGGTGGCCGCTGGCAGGTTGACCTCGCGCGCTGCGATGGCTGGCGGATCGTCTGCGCTCAGGCCGAGCTTGCGGCGCAGCGCCGGGTTGAGGTAGATAAAATGCATGTCCTGATTCACACGACCGATTAGATCGGGGTTGTTTTCAACCAGAGCGCGAAACTCGTGCTCGCGCTGGCGCAGCGCTTCCTCGACGGCCCGGCGCGCTGTGATGTCGCGAAAGTAAACCGATATGCCCTTCTCTGAGGGGTAGGCGCGCACCTCAAACCAGGCTGCCAGCGGCGGATAATAGGCGCTGAAGGTGGCCGCTTGGCCCGTTTCGACTACGCGGTGATACTGCCGGTAGAACTCGCTGTCAACAGCTTCCGGAAACGCATCCCACACCACCCGGCCCAGCAGCGCTTCACGGCTGGTGCGCAGCAGCCGGGCGGCTTCGGCGTTGACGTAGGTAAAGCGCCAGCCGGCATCCAGGGCGAAGAAGGCGTCGGTAATGCTTTCCAGGATCGTGCGAACGGCGCTGGCCTGCGCTCTCAGCTCTGCCTCAAGCCGCTTCTGATGCGTGATGTCGTGAGCAGCAGCGTAGATGCGCCCGTCGTCCAGGGGCGCAGACATCCAGGACAGCCACCTGTACGACCCGTCCGCGCAGCGGCAGCGGTTCACGAAGCGGATGGCTGGCTGTCCCTGACGCAGGCCTTCCAGCGCCTCCAGCGTGTCGGGAAGGTCATCGGGGTGGACGAGAGCGAGAAGGGGTGTCGCCAGCAGGTCGGTTTCGCTGTAGCCCAGCCCGGCGCAGAACACGCGGTTCACGCGCAGGAAACGGCCGTCGGTGGTGACGATGCACAACATCGCCAGCGAAATGTCGAAGAAATCTAGGCCGCCCTGTTCAACCTGAGCCAGCAGGCTGGCAAGCAGCTGCTCGACCGATTGGTTTCGGCGCTGTGCCAGTGCAGAAAGCTGTTCCGCCAGCGGTGCGGGCAGTGAAAACGGCATCGGATGCTTGCAGCTCCCTGGCTTGTCTAGCGGGGCCTGGTCGGCTGGGTCGAAGCAGCCGGCCGGCGGGGCAGACTTGTTATGCTGACATTAGCTGCATTCTGGCGCAATATAATTTAATTCTAGTGCAGTCTGCTCTATTTGACAATCCGGTGACTCTGCGCTGGGGCGCGGTTGGCATTACAGATGTGAAACAACGCCCGCCGCCCGCTGCGAGCGCCGATCTGCGCCAGGTTTTAAGCCCGACAGCACCTGATGCAGCCGCAGTGGACCGGTGGAGATTCGATGGCCTGCAGGCCGGCCCAGCAGTGAGAGCGAGTTAGCCGTTTGACGCCAGCTCGATTATGGCGTGCAGCAGCACGTTCGTTCCCTTGACGACGTCCTCCCAGCGCGAGAACTCGTCCGGGTTGTGGCTGATGCCGTTGAGTGAGGGGATAAACAACATACCGGTAGGCGTGAACGCGCTCATCACCTGGGCGTTGTGGCTGGCGTAGCTGGCCATACGCGTGTGCGTAACGCCCACAATTTTGCAAGCGCGCTCGATGGCGTCAATCACCACGGGCGACATCTGCGCGGCGGGGATGTGAGCCAGCCGGCGCGTTTCCACAGTAACGTTGGCGGCGGCGGCGCACTCCTGCGCCAGCGCCAGCAGCCCGCGCTCCATCTCGTCGAGCAGCGCCTGGCTGGTGTGACGCCACTCCACCAGCAAGCGCGCCTCGCCCGGCACAGTGGTCAGCGTGCCCGGGCGCACCTCCAGGCCGGTGCAGTTAAGCGCGCCTTCCGGGTAGTGCTCGCGCACCAGCTCGTGCGCCCGCGTGATGAAGCGCGCCGCGCCCTGCAGCGCGTCGTGGCGTTCGCGCATGCTGGCCGTGCCGGCGTGGGTGGCCTGGCCGTGAAACGTGAGGCTGTAAGACATGCGCGCCACAATCCCGGTGACCACCCCTATTTCAATCTGCCCGCGCTCCAGCCGCCAGCCCTGTTCGATGTGCATCTCGATGTAACCCAGCACCGTGGCAGGGTCGCGCCGGGCGTTGAGCACGTCTTCCGGATGGATGCCGGCCTGGGCCAGCGCCGCGCGAAACAGGGCAGCCTGGCCGTTAGCGCCCTTCATGAAGCTGGGGTTCAGCCGGCCGGTCAGGCTCATGCTGCCGAACATCGGCATCCACGTGCCCTCGTCGTCGGTGAAATCTATCACCTCCAGGTGGTTGGGCAGCCTGATGCCGGCCTCGCTGATGGTGCGCAGGCACTCCAGGGCAGCCACAATGCCCAGCGCGCCGTCGTAACGCCCGGCGTTGGGCACGGTGTCGAGGTGCGAGCCGATGAGCAGCGTGCGAGCGCGTGGGCTGCTGGAGAGCAGCACGCCGCTGAGGTTGCCAGCGTCGTCGTCGCGCACTAAAAAACCCGCTTCCTCGATGCGGTTCGCGAACCAGGCGCGGGCTTCCAGATCCTCCATTGAGAGCGCCAGCCGGCAGACGCCTCGATCTGGCGTTTGGCCAATGGCAGATACCTGCTCAAAATCGTCGCGCAGGCGTTCGCTGTTGATGCACAGGTGCGCAGTGGTGGTGTGATAGGGCGTCACGGTGGCTGCTCTCGCGGCTTAAGTGACGCCTATTATAGCGCATTACAGGCTGGAAAGACACAGCGGCAAGCCAGCGGAGACCCGCCGTTTGCGCGCCGCTCACACGCCGATATCGCGGCGGTGGAATGCCCACACCGCACCGCCGGAGACGGTCAGGGCCAGCGCCAGCAGCGCAGCAATCGTCCCCCAGGCTAGGCCGCGCTCCAGCACGCTCACCGCGCTGGCGGCGCTGAACACCGAGAGGAGGCGCAGGTGCTCTGCCGCCGACCCCGCGCCCATGCTGCCGATGGTGTCGAGCATGAAACTGGCCACTACAAAGACCGTGGCCGCGATCAGCGCGTCGCGCCGGCGGCGCAGCGCCGCGCCCGCCAGCGCCGTCAGCGCCAGGATCAGCAGCAGCGTCGGCAGAATGTTGACCACAACTTGGGCCATCAGGCCCATGTCCAGCGTGACATCGGCGATGAGCGTGCCCAGCCACATGCCGGCAAACACCACAGCGGCGATCACCAGCAGCGACAGCGCGTAGGCCGCCAGCTTCTCTACCACCATGCGCCAGCGGGGCAGCGGCGCGCTCATCAGCACGTCAAGGATGCCGTCCTCTTCCTCATTAGCCGTCACACGCAGGCCCATGATGACCGGATAGGCGGCGAAGATCAGCGCCAGCTTGCCGAAGAACCCCACCGCGATGAAGCCCTCCGGCGTGGTGATCACCATCAGGTCGCTGCCCACGCCCACCGCGCCGCGCACAAACGCTGGCAGCTCCTTCAGCAGGTCCACGAAAACCATCACGTCCAGCAGCGGGATCATCAGCACGATGATCAGCGCCACGAAGGCCAGACCACAAGCCCACAGCAAAGTTTGCGCCCAGGTGCGGCGCAGCGTTTCAACGAATACAGCCCCCGACATGTTGACTGCGCTCCTTGTTTCACTGATTATGACGACCTCACCCCCAACCCCCTCTCCACATGGAGGTCCACATGGAGGGGGGGAAGTCCCGCATCAGCGGGACGGGGGTGAGGTACACGCCCCTACACACCCACGTCGCGCCGCTGGAAGAACCACAGCGTCCCGGCCACCAGCGCCGCGGTCACGGCCAGCAGCGGGGCCATACTGCCCACATCCAGCCCGCTGACCATGACCGCGTTGGGGTTGTAGTAGCTGAAGAACGACACGGCGCGCAGCGCGTCGGCCAGCGAGCCGGTGGCCGCTTCGCCCAGGAAGTCAATGAAATAGCTGGCGACAATGAACACCGATGCCACCATGACGGCAGTGCCCCGGCGGCGAAACACGACTGCCGCAAAGGCGGTGAAGGCGATCATCAGCCAGACGCTGGGCAGCATGTTGATGCTGCCTTCCAACATGCGGCTCAGGCTGACCGGGATTTCCGAGAACTGCGTCCCCGCTACCATGAACAGGAACGATACTGCGAGAATGCCCGCCGACGCCAGCACATAGACCAGCAGTTTCTCGACTATCACGCGCCAGCGCGGCACGGGCTGCGCCAGCAGCGCGTCGAGGATGCCGTCTTCTTCCTCGTTGGCCGTCACATTCAGCCCAGCCATCACAGCGTACACCGCCAGCACCAGCAGTGTGTAGCCGAAGAAACCGAAGCTCATGAAGCCTTCCGGCGTCGCCAGCGAAGTGACATCGCCCATGCCGAGCATTTGCAGCAGCGCTGGCGGCATCCGCTCCGCGAGAGCGGCATACTGTTCCAGCATGTCCACATCCTTAATGACGACCAGCACATAAAAGCCGAGCAGGCCCAGCCCCGCGCCCCAGTAAATCATCTGCCGCCAGTGACGGCGCAGCGTTTCGAGAAAGATTGCCCCTGCCATCACACCGCCTCCTTTGCGCGCGCCGCCTGCTGCGGAACCGCGCCGTTATTGCCGTAGAACGCCAAGAAAATTTCCTCCAGCGACGGCGACTCGACACGCACATCAACCACATAAACATCGTTGAGCGCCCGCAGCAGCGGGTCGAAGTCGCCGTGCAGACGCAGCTTCAGGCCGTGATTCTCGGCCTCGACGCTGGTCACGCCGGCGATGCTGGCGACGCGCTCGCGCAGCGCCGCCGTCGCTGGGTCGCGCAGTTGAACGTTGACCCAGCGGAAATCCACGTGGGTCATGCGCTCCACCGTTTCGACAGCCTTGAGCTGGCCGTCGCGCAGGATGCCCACGCGGTCGCAGATGGCCTGCACCTCGCTGAGCACGTGCGACGACAGGAACACCGTCCGGCCCTCGGCCCGCACCTCGCGCATCATCTGGTTGAACGTCTGCTGCATCAGCGGATCCAGGCCGCCGGTTGGCTCGTCCAGGATGAGCACATCGGGCTTGTGCATCAGCGCCAGCACCAGGCCCAGCTTGCGCCGGTTGCCCGACGAGTAGTCGCGCACGCGCTTGGTCAGGTCAAGCTGGAGACGCTCCGCTAGGCTGTGCGCGTAGCTGAGATTGGTCATGCCGCGGACACGGCCCAAGTAGCGCACCACCTGCAAGCCGGTGAGGCTCTTCCACAGGTTGAGTTCACCTGGCAGGTAGCCGACGCGCTGGCGCAGCGCCACGCTGTCAGCGTTGACATCCAGACCCAGGACGCGCGCGCTGCCCGCCGCTGGACGGATCAAGTCCAGCAGCAGGCGGATGGTCGTCGTCTTGCCCGCCCCGTTGGGGCCGAGGTAGCCGAAGATTTCGCCCTCGCGCACGGTCAGGTCCAGGCTGTCGAGCGCGTGCGTCTCGCTCCTGCCAGTCCGGTAGACCTTGGTCAGATTCCGGGTTTCGATCACAGAGTTCATCAGTTCAGCCCTCCCCACATGATAGGCCACGCTGGGAAAACATTTAACCCAGCCTATAAATAATATTAGCACAGCAAAAATAATTTATGAAAACATAATAACTGGGGGTCAGGCAGGCACACGCTGGCGCAGGAAGTCCAGCAGCACCCGATTGAAAAACGGCGGGTTATCCTGGTTGGCATTGTGCGCTGCGTCCGGGATAACGACGTAGGTCACGTCCGGCTCGCGTGCAGCCCACTTTGGCGCCTGCTTGCGCACGCTGCCGGTGCGGTCACGGTCACCGTGTGTGAGCAGCATCGGCACCTCGATGAAGTGACCTGGCATGCCTTTGTTGTCCACCGCCACTGACACGCCTTTCCAGATAGCCAGGAATTCCTCGCGGCTCAGCGAGTGGATGACTGAGTCAGCATAGGCGCGGACTTCCGGGCGCAGCGCTGTGTTATTGACGACAGTGCGCACGAAGTGGTTGTAAGGCCACAGGTCGAACAGCGGCAGCGAGGCCCGCAGCGCCCACACTTCCAGCTTCGTGTAGGGCATGGCGATGCTCACCGAGTCGATGATCACCAGCGCCAGCACACGCTGCGGCTGCCTGAAGTAAGCGTGCTGCGCGATCATCGCGCCTAAGGACTGGCCGCCCAGCACGGCGCGGTCTTCACCCAGATAATCGAGCGCTGCCAGCAGGTCATCGGCACACAGTTCCAGGCTGAAGGGTGCGCCCGCCGGGCGCGAACGACCATGACCGCGTGCGTCCCACACCAGCACCCGGTACTCCGGCAGCAGCGCCGTCACCTGTGCGTTGAACATGCGGTGATCCATCGCGGCCCCGTGCAGCAGTGTCACCAGCGGGCGTCCTGGCGGCCCGCCTGTCCACACGTGAAGCGGGCAGCCCTGGCGTTCGACAACATGCAAAGTTAAGCCCTGCGGCGTTTCCGCATACAATCCAACCGCCATGTATCGCTCCTCTGCTGCTCCGTTATCCGGCTGTGGCGCGCTGAGAGTCCCCCAGCGCCGCTGCCTGCACCCGCTCCCGTATCTGGGCCATAAAGGCTCGCACCACCTGTTTGCCCGCCTCGCTGTCGCCGCCGTCGGGCGGCGTGAGCAGGCGCTCCAGCATTTCGACCATCACCGCCAGCGTATCATCGAGCGGCGGCGTCTCTTCTGGCGGGACAATCTCCCCCATCATGAGATAGCCATAGCTTAGGCAGTTAGCGGCGTAGGCCACCACGTCCACGTCCACGTCCTGGCGCACCGCCCCGGCGTCCTGCAGCCCCTTGAGAAAGAACCTGAGCAGCGCCATGCGCTGCCGGAACAGGTTCTCCACGCTGGCCCGCCGCAGGTAGCTGCCCAGCAGGCGGCGGTCGCGCCGCATGATGGCCGCCATCATTGGGTTGTCCTTCAGCGCGGCCAGCGCGTGGCGGTAGATGCCGTGGAACGTGCCACCCGCTGGATCAGCCTCAACCCGCGCCAGCCACTCCGCTGTGTAGCGCTGGCCCTCATGCCACACGACGGCCTCCAGCAGCGCGTCTTTGTTTTTCCAGCGGGCGTAGATGGCGCTCTTAGAAACGCCGGCAGCGCGGGCGATGTCGTCCATTGTGGTCTTGTCATAGCCATAATGGATGAGCGCCTGGCCTGCTGCTTCCAGTATGCGCGCCTCTATCCCGCCGGGTCCGGCGGCGTCGCTTTCGCCCATACCCTCCTCGCACTCAAAATGACCGAATACATATATCTGGTCAAAATTGTACAGCCATGCGCGCTGGGCCGTCAAGCAGGCGATCCCCCCAGACATTGGGGGAGCTGATCAGGCGCGCCGCTGCGCCTGCATTTGCCCGATCACCTGCGCGATGATGCGGCGGGCCTGTGCCCGGTCTCCGCCGCCCTCAGGGGCCAAGCCGCGATCCAGCAGACGGCCCAGCGCGTCCAGCGCTTCTTCAAGGTTAGGCGTATCGTCCGGCGCGACTGCTCCGCCGCTGACGAAGCCAACGGCGAACACGTTGAGCAGGTAGGCCAGCACGTCAGGGGGAATGTCACCGCGCACCGCCCCGGCGGCCTGCATCAGCTGAAAAATGGCCGTGTTGGCCGCCAGCTTCTGCTGCAGCAGGCGCGAATTGGTGCGCAGGAAGCTGCCCAGCACGCGCGCGTCGCGGCGCAGCAGCGCGGCCAGCAGCGGGCTGTCTTGGAGGGCCAGCATCATGTGTTTGAACATGCCCGTATAGCTCCACAGCTCGGCGTCAGCGTCCATGCGCGCCAGCCAGCGGTCGGCGTGGCGCCATACCTCGCGCTCCAGCAGCGCCTCGAACAGCGCCTCCTTGCTCGCCCAGTGCAGGTAGACTGCCCCTTTGCTCACGCCGGCCTCGTGGGCGATGTCGCTGACAGTGGTTTTGTCGTAGCCGTAGTGGGCGACCAGGCGCGCGGCAGCGTCCAAGATGCGCTCGGCGCGGGCGGCGCTGGCGGGGCGCGTTCTCTCAGGCATGGCTGACCTCCTGACCGATTTCACGTTTTCGGTCAAGAGGTACTCAAAGACGGGCCGCTTGTCAAGCGGCCGCCCCGCCAGGCGGCGGTTGTGTTACAATTAATGTGACACCGCGTGAGCTGTCATCATGCGGCTGTAGAGCATGCTGTGTAGAAAGGACATGCGCAATGAATCGAGTTTCGACATTACAGGTTGTGAACATCGCGGCCTACATCGTGACAATCGTCGTCAACTTTTTAGCTCAGAGCGCTTCAGTGCTGGGCATTGAGGCGTTCCCCACTACAGTGGCGGCGCTCGGCGAGAGCCGGGCCATCTTCTTCCTGCCCGCTGGCTACGTTTTCGCCATCTGGGGCGTGATCTACCTGGGGCTGGCGGCCTTTGTGATCTACCTGGGGCGGCCAGCGCAGCGGGCCAACCCGGCCACCGCCCGTATCGGCTGGTGGTTTGCCCTGAGCTGCGCCGGCAACGTGGTGTGGCTGGTGCTCTTCCTGAACAACCAGGTCGCGGCCAGCACGATCGCCATGCTGGTGATCCTGGTCTCGCTGCTGGCCATCTACCTGCGGCTGGACATCGGGCGCGCCGCGGTGAGCAGCGCCGAGCGCTGGGCAGTGCACATCCCGTTCAGCATTTACCTGGGCTGGATCACAGTGGCGACGGTGGCCAACATCGCCGCCACGCTGTATGAGGCCGGCAGCGTGACCGCGTTCCTCGCCATCGGCGCGGATGTGTGGGCGGCGCTGATGATGCTGGTGGCCGCGCTGCTGGCGGTAGCGATGATCTTCACCCGCGGCGACGTCGCCTTTCCGCTGGTGGTGGTGTGGGCGCTGGTGGGCATCTATGTGCGGCCGTTCGACACTGAGGTGTTCGCGCCGCTGGCGGGGCTGAACGCCGGCCTGGTGGACACCTCGGCGCTGGCGCTGGCCGTTCTGATCGTGGTGGCGCTGGTCGCATACCTGCTGCTGCGCCGTCAGCGCGCCGTTGAGCCAACCCGCCGCACCGCCTAGCGGCTGCCGGCTGTTGTGCTGGCTTATGCCCCTCGCCCCACCCTTTGCAACCGGCCAGGCCGGTTCGGGGGTTGGGGGTGAGGGGCTGCTGCGAGTCTTGGCGGGGGCTGCCGCTGGCCCTGTTTGGCCAGCCGGCAGCGCCGTGGCATACTTTCAACATCGGTTAGATCATACCGCATTCATCAGGGGGATGTCATGAACTACCGTGAACTAGGCCGCACTGGCTGGCAGGTATCCGAAGTCAGCTTCGGCGCGTGGGCCATCGGCAGCGCCTGGGGCAAAGTGGACGACAGCGACTCGCTGCGGGCGCTGCACGCCGCTGTTGACCTGGGCGTGAACTTCATTGACACGGCCGACGTGTACGGCGACGGCCACAGCGAGCGCCTGATCAGCCGCCTGCTTAAGGAGCGCAGCGAAACGATCTACGTGGCAACCAAGGCCGGCCGCCGCCTCAACCCGCACACAGCAGACGGCTACAACGCCGAGAACCTCACCGCCTTTGTCGAGCGCAGCCTGAAGAACCTGGACGTTGAGGCGCTCGACCTGGTGCAGCTTCACTGCCCACCCACCGAGGTGTACTATCGGCCGGAGGTGTTCGGCGCGCTGGATGACCTGGTGGCAGCGGGCAAGATCCGCTACTACGGCGTGAGCGTGGAGAAAGTGGAGGAAGCGCTGAAAGCCATCGAGTACCCCAATGTGCAGTCGGTGCAGATCATCTTCAACATGTTCCGCCACCGGCCGGCGGAGCTGTTCTTCGACCAGGCCAAGCGGCGCCGGGTGGGCATCCTGGCGCGCGTGCCGCTGGCCAGCGGCCTGCTCACCGGCAAGATGACGGCGCAGACAACGTTTGAGACCGACGACCACCGCAATTTCAACCGCCACGGCGAGGCCTTCGACGTAGGCGAGACGTTCTCTGGCGTGCCTTACGAGATCGGTCTGAGCGCGGTCAACGAGCTGAAAACGCTGGTCCCCCCGGGCGCGACGATGGCGCAGCTCGCGCTGCGCTGGATTCTCATGTTCGACGCGGTGACCTGCGTGATACCGGGGGCTAAGCGGCCCGATCAGGTGGCCGACAACGTACGCGCTGCCGCGCTGCCCCCGCTGACTGAGGCGCAGATGGCCAAAGTGCGCGATGTCTACGACAGCTTCATCCGCGAGGCAGTGCACCACCGCTGGTAGCGCCGCCGCGCCTAAGCAAAGAACACACCCAGGGGCTGGTCACCACGACCAGCCCCTGCGCCTGTTGTGTAGGAGTGCGCTTTGTCTCGCGGAGACAGCGCCTCAGTCGCCGGCGGCGGCGCGCGCGCCCGCGCCCGTGCCTGGGATCAGCGCCTCAGGGACGTAACCCTCGGCCTCGCTGCGGAGCTGTGCCACGCGGGCCAGCAGCACGCCGTAGAACACCTTGGAGGTGATGTCGGCCACGGTGAAGGTGATCTGCCGCCCCACCACGCCCAGCTCAGAGTTGAGCAGCAGCGGCATCAGGTAAGCGCCGGGGTACAGCATCCACGACACCAAGAACAGCCACCAGATGCTGCCCATGACTGCGCCAGCTTGGCCTGACAAGTCCTTGCGCGCCTCGGCAATTACGCGGTAGATCAGGTAGAGCACGTGCACAAAGAACACAGTGCTGATCGTGCCCCACAGCAGGAACTGGGTGCGGTCGGCGTCCATCTCAAAGAACTGGCCGATGTAGCCGGTGATGATCATCATCGAGCCGGAGAAGAAGAACCAGTTGCGCAGGCTGGCGCGGCGCTGGCGTGTGATCTCCACGATGAACAGAATCTGGAACAGCAGCATTGGCACGTCAATCAGCCAGTTGAGGTAGCGGTAGCCGTTGGAGAAGGCCGACGCGCCGGCAGCGCGCTCGTACAGGCCGGTGTCCGGGTTGAAGGCGAAGGCGTTGGCCCAGCTCTGCTGCTGGAAGAACAGGATGAGGAAAGCCGACACCATCACCACAACCGACAGCACCGACGAGATGCGGTAGCGCGGGGCCACTGTGCGGATGGTGAGCACAAAGTAGAACAAGGCGGCCAGCATGACGGCGAAGCCCAGCGTGAGCGTGTGCGACACCATATCGAAGGCCATCGGCGTGTAGTTGAAGAAGTTCTCGAAACTGGTCATGGTTTGATCTCCGTTAAGGATGTGATAGGATAAACTTCGCGTCCACCGCGTTTACAGGTTTTTGAACGATTTGACTGTTGTTAAATTAATGAACGAATATGAGCCGTTGTTTAGCCGTGCGTAGCGGGCAGATGAGGGCGCGCCAGCCGTTCCGCTAATGATCGTCATACACAGGCGGTGTAGGCTGAGGCCAGCGCTATATTGCGGAATGAAAGTGGCAGCTCTCATGCCTGACCTGCGGGTGCTGGTGGTGGCCGACAGCCTGCTGGCGCGTGTCGGCCTGGCCGCGCTGCTGGCCGCGCAGCCCAACCTGACCGTCATCGGCCAGACGGCGGCCAGCGACGACCTAGCTGCCGATCTCGACGTGTATCGCCCGGACGCCATCGTGTGGGACCTGGGCTGGGATGCGCGGGCGGCGCTGGGGCAGCTCGCTGCGCTGGTCAGCGACGCGCCGCCGCTGGTGATCCTGCTGCCGGACGACGCGCACGCGGCCGCCGCTGCCGCCCTGCTGGGCGCGGCTGGGCCGGGCGGCCTGCTCCACCGCGACTGCGGCCCGGATCAGCTCAGCGCGGCGCTGCTGGCGGCAGCCGGCGGCCTGCTGGTGATTGATCCCGCGCTGGCCGGGGCTGCCCTGGCTGGGGGCGGGGTTGTGCCCGACGCTCCGGCTGAACCGCTTACCCCGCGCGAGCGCGAGGTGCTGCAGCTCCTGGCTGAAGGGCTGTCCAACAAGGCGATTGCGCTGCGGCTGGACATCAGCGACCACACGGTGAAATTCCACGTTAACGCCATCATGACCAAACTGGACGCCCAGAGCCGCACCGATGCCGTCGTGCGCGCCATGCGCCTGGGCTTGGTGCTGCTGTAGCGCCGGCGAGGCAATAGAAATTGGCGCAGGGGACACCCGGCTTGCCGGGTGGGGAATGCGCCTTGCCGCAGCACCGCTGGTAGGCCACCTGCCCGTTCTTCCAGGGCGGCCCTCGCTGAAGGGCGGATGTATGCGCCGTGTCGCCTGTGCGATAACAGGGGCGCAGACCGTTATCGCGAATGAGGAGACAGCGACATGGCTGATGTACTGCAAAGTCTGTCCGACGCGCTGGCCGACGTGGTTGAGAAAACCGCCCCCGGCGTGGTGCGCGTCGAAGGCCGCCGCCGCCTGCCGGCAACCGGCATCGTTTGGTCGTCCGACGGCGTAATCGTTACAGCGCACCACGTGGTCGAGCGCAATGAGGACATCGGCGTGGGGCTGCACGACGACGTGACTGCGCCGGCGGCGCTGGTGGGGCGCGACCCCAGCACCGACCTGGCTGTGCTGCGCGTGAACAGCAGCCTCACCCCCCCGGCCTGGTCTGACGCGGACGACCTGAAGGTGGGCCATCTGGTGCTGGCGCTGGGGCGGCCCGGCGCGCAGATGCAGGCCACGCTGGGCGTTGTCAGCGCGCTGGGCGAGGTCGAGCCACCAATGGCAGGCATGGGGCGCGGCAGCTCCGGCGGCAGATATGGCAAGCGCAAGCGGCGCGAGGGGGTCAGCCTGCGCACCAGCGCCGGCTACTTCGTGCAGACCGACGTTGTGATGTACCCCGGCTTCTCCGGCGGGCCGCTGGTGGACGCCTTCGGCTTTGTGCGCGGCCTGAACACGTCGGCCCTGCTGCGCGGGGCCAGCCTCACCGTGCCGGCTTCAGTGGTGCGGCGCGTCGTGGACGCCCTGCTGACGCACGGCAAGGTCAAGCGCGGCTACCTGGGCGTGGGCGCGCAGCCGGTGCGGCTGCCGCAGGCCCTGGCCGAGCAGCTTGAGCAGGAGATTGGGCTGATGGTGCTCTCGGTGGAGAGCGACAGCCCAGCCGAGCGCGGCGGCCTGCTGCAGGGCGACATTCTGGTGGCGCTGGACGAGTGCCCGCTGCAGTCGGTGGACGAACTGCTCATGCTGCTGAGCGGCGACCGCGTCGGCGAGCAGGTCGCCGTGCGCGCCGTGCGCGGCGGCCAGATCGTTGAGGTGACGATTCAGGTAGGCGAGCGCGAATGATGGACGACAGCCTGCTGCGACAGCTTTACGACGACCTTGCCGGCGTGATCGCCGCGGCGCGGCGCAGCCTGGTGCAGATCGCCAACGGGCGCGGCGGCGCAGGAGCTGGCACGATCTGGCACAGCGACGGCCTGATCGTCACCAACCACCATGTGATCGCCGGACGCGGCGATCTGCGCGTCACGCTCCACTCCGGCGAGACGCTGCCGGCCCGCGTTTTGGCGGCCAGCCCGGAGCGCGACCTGGCGGCCCTGGTGGTGGAGGCCGACGGCCTGCCGACCATCGCGCCGGGCGATTCGCGCGCGCTGCGGCCCGGTCAGTGGGTGCTGGCGCTGGGCCATCCTTGGGGCGTGCTGGATGCGGTGACCGGCGGCGTGGTGATCGCGCTGGGGCCGCAGATCGGCGACATGCGCTCCCCCAACGGACAGGACTGGCTGGCGGTGAGCGTGCACGTGCGGCCCGGCCACTCCGGCGGCCCGCTGATTGACGCGCAGGGGCGCATGGTGGGCGTCAACACCATCATGAACGGGCCAGACGTGGGCGTGGCCGTTCCGGTGCACGTCGTGAAGGCCTTCCTGAAAGAAGACGTAGGCGCGAAGGTCAAGCGCTCAAAGCCAGAGCCGGTTATCTGTTGAGACAGGCTAACACCGAACAAACGTCAGCGGGGCAGGCGGCAGGGCCGCCCCGCTGCGCCGCTTGCTGTTCGTCAGCCGCCGTCTGGCGTCGGCGCGGGCGAAAGCTGTGCCTCGCTCACCTCCAGCGCAGCGCCGGTGTCGGTGATGACGCCGTACCAGCGCGTCACGCCGTCGAACCACGTCCGGTCAACGGTCACGCGCGTGCCGATGGGGAAGTCTTCGATGACTGTGTTGAGCATCACCGTCTCCCCCAACGCATAGCTGGCAGCCGGGGCGGTCATTAACGGCGGCGCGGGCGAGCCAGCCTGCGTCTCGGCGGTGAACGACTCGGACTCGGGCGTGCTGGTAATGACCACTGGCACTGTGATCACGATTATGTTGTTGATCTGCCCACCGTCCGACATGATAATCATGTAAAACGTCGCTAGGCAGCCCCCTGCTAAGATCAGCGCGCCGGCAATCAGCAGCCGCCGCAGCCATTTGCCGGTCGTTTTGGGGCTGCGCTTCGGCTTGCCCTTGCGCTTGCGCTCAGCGTCGGGCGCGTCCATTACATCGAACGTCTTGCCAGCGGCCGTGGACTGACGCAGCAAATCTGACAGCGAGTCGCTTTCCGGCGGCTGCGGGCCGCGAGGCGCGTTGTCGGTCATGTTCTTCTCCTTACCGAATTCGAGCTTTAGCCCGCGAAAGTCACGCCGCCCCCAAAGGGGAGCTTTTGACCTTCAGCGGCAGCGTGAAGCAGCAGCAGCCGAGCCTGATCTGCGCCCGAACTTCCGCACAGCGCCCGCCGGCGGTTTCCGGTGGGCGTTCGGCAGTCTTAGACCGCCGCGATGTCGTACTGCTCCAGCCGAACCTTGTCCGCGCTGACGCGCCCGGCCATGTGCGCGATGAACGCGCCCTCGTCCTCCGGCAGCGCGTCGGCCTGCGCTGACAGGCGGTCCAGCCAGCCCACCTCTGCCCGTGTGAGCGTGAACGCGCCAGCGGCGTGCGCCTGGCGCAGCGTCTCCAGCGTCGCCAGCGCGGCGCGGCGCGTGCGGCGGTAGGCCGTCGGCTCGGCAGCGATCTCGCCGGCCAGCTTAATCACCACATCTGGGCGCAGCACGTAGGCCTGTGGGTCCAGCGCAGAGTCGCTTGCCACATACCAGTCGCGCAGCGTGCGCGCTGCGTCCTCGCCGTGCGCCGCGGCTGTGTTGAGCAGCCGGACGGCGTAGGCAAGCTGCTCCATCGAAACCGTGGGGGCCATGCCGCCCAGCAGCTTGACGTTCTGCACCGATTCGTTGCTCCACAGGTCAGCCGCTGCCCGCGCGATGTTGCCCACCGGCGAGAAGTGCGCGCAGGCCGCCTCGCTGCCCTCCATCGCAATCGGGTAGCCAGTGATAGCCTTGATGTACGGCCCTTCGTAGGCGCAGTCCTTGCTGGGGCCGACCGCGCCCCGCTCATAGGCCACCAGGCTGCGCGTCACGGTCATCACACGGATGAGCGCCGCCCACACGCGCGGAATGTGGCGCATCTCGGCCAGCGTCATGGCGGTGTTGCCGAAGCCGCAGGCGGTGTCGCCAGCCGCGACAGCGCCGGTGCGCGCTGCCACGTCCACGATCATGTCCCACAGGAACGCCATGTCGCGGCAGGCCAGCACGCCCAGCGCGAACGTCACTGCCTCCAGGTCGCCGTAAACGATGCCGTCGTCGTGGATTTCCTTGCCGCCAGTGGACTCAATCGAGAGCAGGTCGGCGCCAGCCTGCGCGCACAGCTCAAAGCTGCGCACCATGTCGTCCCAGTAGCGGCCCTCGCGCAGCAGCGGCGGCCGGGCAAACTCGCGGATGTCGTTGGGCGTTACGCGCAGCGCGCTCCTCAGGCCGCGGTTAGCCGCGTATCTATCCAGCGTCTCGCGCAGGATGGCCGTTACCTCTGCGCCCCATTCCGGCGTCAGTGTGAGATCGGGCAGCAGCTCGAACTCCACAACCAGCCCTGGCACGTGCAGCTCGACGGCGCGAGCGCACACGCCCTCGATCATCTGGCTGTACTGGTCGCGCACGTCGGCCATTGTGCTGGCGTCAATCTGCATGGGCGGCAGCGTGAAGTTCAGCTCTGGGTAGACCGTGCCGCCGCCGATGACCAGCCCACTGCGCGTGGTCAGCGGGCGCGGGCTGCGCCCGAACAGCAGGTCGTTCGGGCTTGATATGGCGAGTGTGTCGAAATGCTGCATGGGGTGCCTCCTGGCTGCCTGTTGATCGATTCAAGCGCACGCAGCGGGCGCAGCCCCGCCCGCGCACGCTGTCAAATATAATACTCCGGCTCGGCTGCGGGCTGGCGGCGCGTGCCGTTGTCGGCGCGCGGCAGGCCTATCGCCCGCTCAAGGTCGGCCAGGCGCGTGGCGACGCTCTCCAGGCGTTCGGCGATTACATCTGGCAGATTGTCGTGGTGCAGGTCTACGCGCTCAGCGTCGCGCTGGCCGCGCCGCGCCACCGGCCGCCCAGGGACTCCTACCACCACGCTCTCCGGCGCTACGTCTTTGACGACCACTGCGTTAGCCCCGATGCGCGTGCCGCGGCCGACGGTGATCGCGCCCAGCACCTTGGCCCCCGCGCCCACCACCACACCGGCTTCCAGGGTGGGGTGGCGCTTGCCCTTGTGCAGGCTGACGCCGCCCAGCGTGACGCCGTGGTACAGCGTCACGTCAGCGCCAATCTCAGCCGTCTCGCCGATCACTACGCCCATGCCGTGATCAATGAACAGGCGCGGGCCGATCTGCGCGCCAGGGTGAATCTCGATGCCGGTCATGAAGCGCGTGAAGTACGACAGCCACAAGGCCGGCAGCCGCCAGCCCGCGCGCCACAGCCTGTGTGCCAGCCGGTGCGCCCACACGGCATGCACGCCGGGGTAGAACAGCACGATGTGCAGCCAGTGGCGCGCCGCTGGGTCGCGCTCCAGCACCGCCTGAATGTCTTCACGTACAGCGTTCAACATGGCCGCTTCCCTTTACACCTATTACACCTATACACCTACACATAACCTGCACGCATACACCTGCTCTGCCGCTGCTTCATCCCCGTTTGCGTCCCCTGCAGCTCACGGCGCTGGGAGCGCTCAGCCTTCTAAGTGCGCGTAAAGCTGGGTGGAGAGGTAGCGCTCGCCGAACGATGGGATGATGACAACGATCAGCCTGCCGGCGCTCTCCGGCCGGGCCGCCACCTGCAGCGCCGCCCAGGTCGCCGCGCCCGACGAAATGCCCACCAGCAGCCCTTCTTCGGTGGCCATCCGGCGGGCCGTGGCGATAGCGTCGGCCCCGGTCACGGTGATGACCTCGTCGTAGATGGCGGTGTTGAGCACATCCGGCACAAAACCAGCGCCGATCCCCTGAATCGGGTGCGGGCCGCGCTGCCCGCCGGACAGCACAGGGGACTCCGCTGGCTCGACTGCCACCGCCCGGAACGACGGCTTGCGCGCCTTGATGACCTCGCCGACGCCGGTAATCGTGCCGCCAGTGCCGATTCCCGCCACCAGGATGTCCACCTGGCCGTCGGTGTCACGCCAGATTTCCTCGGCGGTGGTGCGGCGGTGAACCTCTGGGTTGGCTGGGTTCTGGAACTGCTGCGGAATCCACACGTTGGGGTCAGCGGCGGCCATTTCCTCGGCCTTGGCGATAGCCGCTGCCATTCCGCCCGATCCAGGCGTGAGGACCAGCTCTGCGCCATAGGCGCGCAGCAGCTTGCGCCGCTCAACGCTCATCGTTTCCGGCATGACCAGCACCAGCCGGTAGCCGCGCTGGGCGCACACCATCGCCAGCGCGATGCCGGTGTTGCCGCTGGTTGGCTCCACAATCACCGTGTTCGGGCCGATCGCGCCGGCCCGCTCCGCCGCCTCGATCATGGACACGCCGATGCGATCCTTGACGCTGTGCGCCGGGTTGAAGTACTCCAGTTTGGCCACCACCTGCGCCTCCAGCCCGGCGGTTACCCGGTTCAGGCGCACCAGCGGCGTGTTGCCGATCAACTGTGTGACGTTGTCTGCGATGTTCACAGGGTATTCTCCTTGCTGGCAGGCAGTTTATTCGCTCATAAAAACGAGCCGCAGGCTGGTGTCCTGCGGCTCGCGTCGCTTGCGCGCTTGCTGGCGCGGGTGTTAGCCACCCTGCATGCGCCGCGCCTCAGGCAGCCTGGACCAGCCCGCTCGGCGGACAGGGACAACAGGCGCACAGGGCAGCGCACAACATGGGTGGCATCACGCTCCAAATGCTGACAGATAGCGCTAGTGTAGCGACAAGCCAGCGCGATGGCAATAGCTGATGCGCGATTCTGGCAAAACCCACCCTAGCGCTGGCGTGTGTCTGACGTATAATCATTCGCTGCATTGCGCGGCTGCGGTTCCTCTCACATCGTCAGCGACTTGGGCGCAGGCAGCGCCCGCTTTTTTGAACGAGGTGCATTCAAAAATGGCATCCTATCACGGCCCGAAAGCCAAAGTGCAGCGCCGCTTTGGCGAGGTGCTTATCCCGCGCCCTAAGTACGCGCGCATCTTGGAGCGCCGCGCCTACCCGCCCGGCGACCACGGCAAGGAAAAGCAGTTCCGCTCTGGGCGGCGCAGCGACTTCGGCATGCAGCTCAATGAGAAGCAGAAGCTGGCCTTTATCTACAACGTCCGCGAGCGCCAGCTGCGCAACTACTTCGTCAAAGCGCGCCAGAAAACCGGCAACACCGGCGCTAACCTGCTCATTCTGCTGGAGCGCCGCCTGGACAACGTCGTCTACCGCGCCGGGCTGGCCCCCACGATCTGGGCTGCGCGCCAGCTTGTGAGTCACGGCCACGTGCTGGTCAACGGCACGCGCCTCGACATCCCATCGTACTCGGTGCAGGTGGGCGATGTGGTTGGCTTGACCGAGAAAATGGCCAAGAACGTTCACACGATTGAGTCGCTGGAGTCGGTGGGCGCTGTCCCGGAGTACCTGTCGCTGGACAAGGATCACGCTGCTGTGACGTTCAGCCGCGTGCCGGAGCGCCGCGAAATCCCCGTCCCGGTGGACGAACAGCTCGTGGTCGAGTATTACACGCGGCTCACCTGATCGGCCGCGCTGTCCTGCCCACACTGCCCCGCCTGCGCGGGGCGCTTTCGATTCCGCCGCCGTCTTGACACGCACATTGTTTTGCACAAGAATGCGCGGCAGACCGCCGCATGAAGCAGTTAGAGAGCGAAACAGTGACTAGAACAGCGGCAGCCCTGTTGGCACTCAGCGTGGCGCTGCTGGCAGCCTGCAACCCGCAGCGCGGCCAGCGCCTGGAGGACATCCCCACGCCGGCGTCGTTCGAGGCGCTGCAGCAGGCAGCCACAGCCGAGATGATGACGCAGAACGCACCGCCCCCTGGCTTCCGCGAGAGCGTGTCGTTCGCGGAAGTTGACGCCCGCCTGACCGAGCTGCCCGGCTGGCGCTACATCGTCACGCTGGGCTTCGACGGCGCGTTCACCGCCGATGGCCAGCCAACCAGCGCCACCGCCCGCGCTGAGGTGTGGTTCAACCAGCTTGGCTCGGCGCGGCGCGTGCTGGTAGAAGTGACCGGCGAGCTGATCGGCACTGAGGATGACATGGCCTTCGAGGCGGTGCGCCTGGGGCCAGACGCCTTCCTGGTGCGCGGCGACACCTGCCTCAACGGCGGGCCAGACGCGGCCAGCGCCGCCGACCTGCGCGCCGGGCGGCTGGTCGGCGGGGTGCTCAAGGCTGTGCCCACTGGGCGCCGCGCCACGCTCAACGGCCTGGAAGCCTGGGAGTACAGCTTCAGCGCCCAGGACCTCAACCTGCCGTCTGTGCGCCTCGAACCGGGCGGGCGCATCAGCGCGGCCAGTGGCGAGCTGTGGGTGGCCCCGGCGCACAACGCTGTCGTGCGCTTCTACGTCAACCTAAACGTGGAAAACGCCGTCATCTTCGACCGCGAGCTGCCGGTGAGCGGCCAGGTGATCCTACGCTACGATTTGCACGACGTGGGCACGGCCGCCAACATCGCCGTGCCGTTCGGCTGCTGAGGCGCCGCAGCTCAGGTATCCGCCGGCGGCAGCGCACAAAAAAAGCCCCAGCCGCGGGGCGGCCGGGGCGCTGGTTATCTCATCAAAAGCGCTGTCTAGTTGTGGGTGATGCGAATGCGCGGCAGGCGGATGACCGGCCGCACCTGCTTCAGCGCGATCAACGCCAGCCGGTCTCGTTCGGACTCGGCCATCAGTTCCCTGCGGCGCGCTTCGGCGAGCTTCATAGCGACATAATCGCTTGTGACGGTGTACATAGCTTCATCTCCTTTGCACCATCAGCGGCCACTTTTTATGATAGTGAAATTGGGCATAAAATACAATAGAGAACGGCAAATGCTTATGCAGGTTTAACGAATTTCAGGCTTTATTCATAAAGCGAGGCGGGCGCTGCTGTGGGCGGTTGATAACCGCCGATGCCGCGCTGCAGACCAGCGGCGGCGGCCAGCGCGTCCAGGTGGGGCAGCATATGCGGGCCGGGGCAGATAGAATCCGGGTTGAATTCGCTGTGCGCCGCCAGGTGCGTCAGACGCAGCGCATAGGCCAGCCAGATCACCAGGGCGCGCAGCGCGTTAAGCTGGGCAGGACGGGGCTGCTCGCGCTCGAAGCTGCCCATCACCACCACGCCCAGTGTGCCGGTGTTATACCCGGCCACCGACGCGCCGCGCGCGCGCAGGTCGCGCCCGGCGTAGATCACGCCCTGGGCGTCAATGCCGTAGTGATAGCCGATGTCGGCCCAGCGATTGCGATCCATGTGCAGGTTTTGCAGGCTGCGCATCGTCTCGTTGGAGGCCAGCAGGTGCGCGCTGTGGTGGATGGCCACCGTGCGGTAAACCTCGGCCAGGTCGCCTTCGTATTCGTACCAGCCCAGCGGGCCGGACTCCATCTCGGCGTCCAAGTCAACCTCGCGGGCGTTCCAGGCGGCGCGCGGCACAACAGCCGGCGCAGACGGCGGCGCGGCCGAAGGCAGCAGCGCAGCAGGCGCGCCAGCGCTGCAGCCAGCCGCGCCCAGCGCCGCCAGGGCCGCCCCCAGGAACTGCCGGCGGTTCATCGCAGCGCCAGCCCCTGGCGGCGGGCCTTCATGCGCTCCGGGTCGAGCTGGCCGCCCCCCTCGGTGAGTTCCTGGGCGATGGCGCTGAACACGTCGCCCAGCCGTTCCAGGTTTGTGAAGAAACTGTACTGGTCGCTGGACGAAATCTCGCGCAGGAACTTCTCGTCGGCCCGGCCAAAGCCGACCGCGATCACGTCAATCTCCGCCTTGTGGCAGCGCCGCGCCTGCTCCACGGCCAGCTTCTGGTTGGCCCACGCGCCGTCGGTGAGCACCAGCGCGCAGCGCAGGCCGCGCGCGTTCCACAGGCGGTTATAGACTTCATCAAACGGGATGGCGGTAGTGCCCATGCCGGTGCGCCCAATCGTCAGCGTGTCAATCCCACGCGCGATCTCCTTGGCGCTCTGCGACGCCTTGAGCGTCGTCTGCACGCGCTCGGAAAACTCGATGATGCCCACCGATGTGGCTGACAGGTCAAGCCCCTCCGCCAGCCGGTGGGCCGCTTTGCGCGCCTCGGCCAGCGGCGTGCCGGTCATACTGCCAGATAGGTCGAACACCAGGTAGAGGTGCAGGTGCTCGCGGGCTGGCTCGCCCGCTGGCGGCTGGGCGAAACGCTCCGGCACGTCGGCGGGCAGCGGCTCGACAGTTAGCGCCAGCGGCGTCTGGCTGCTGCGTTCGACCGCCGCCACCTCGACCACGCCGCTGACGTTGTAGGCGTAGGTGATGTCGATCACTGCCACGCCGCCAGGCACATCTGCTGGAATGCCGCTGAACACGTATTTGCCCAGGTACTTGCAGCCCTGCGGGTCGAGCGTCTCGCCCTGCGTCATGAACACCTCTAGCCGCGCTGCGCGCCCGCGGCTGACGCGCAGCCGGTAGGGGCGCGTCTGCTGGCAGGGAATCGGCTGGTTCTTGCGGATGATGATGCTGTTGACGTAGGCCGAGCGGTCCTCGTTCTCGGCGATCATCCCCAGGCTGTTGCTGATGACGTCAATCGTGCGCCGCCCGCCCAGCAGCAGGGCTGGCCCGCGCTGGCGGTCGCTAAGGTCCATACCGGCCTGGATGGCCGCGCCCAGCGCCACGGCCAAATCCGGATCAGCGCCGCCCAGCGGCGGCCGGCCAGCCATGCGCGTCACGTAGGCGTTTACCATCGGCATGCGGGTGGCGCCGCCCACCAGCACCACGCCGGCTAGGTCGGCCCAGGTCAGGCCGGCGTCAGCCAGCGTCTGCTCCACCAGCAGCTGCGTGCGCTCCATCAGGTCGCGCGTTTGCGCCTCGAACTGCGCCCGCGTGATCTCGTAGCTGGCGCTGCGTCCGGCGGCCTGCACGGTCACCCGCGCCGCGGGCAGCGCCGACAGCGCGATCTTCGCCGCTTCAGCCTGCACAGACAGCGCGCTCAGGTCTGCGTCAGGCAGCGCCAGGCCGTACTGGCGCTCGAAGCAGGCGGCCAGATGCTGGAGGATGCGGTCGTCCCAGTCTTTGCCGCCCAGGTAGTGGTCGCCGCTGGTGGCGATCACGCGCAGCTCGTCCGGCGCGATCTCGACCAGCGACACGTCGAACGTGCCGCCGCCCAGGTCGTAGACCAGCACGCGCGACCGTTCCCGCTGCGGGCGCAGGCCATAAGCCAGCGCTGCTGCCGTCGGCTCGCTGATGATGCGCAGCACGTTCAGCCCGGCCTGCCGGCCGGCGGAGATAGTGTCTTGGCGCTGCATGTTGTTGAAGTAAGCTGGGACAGTGATCACAGCGTCTGTCACCGGCTGGCCCAGGGCGGCCTCGGCGCAGCGCTTCAGGTAGGCCAGCACCAGCGCCGACAGGTCAACCGGCGTGTAGGCGCGGCCGCCGTGCAGGTAGAGCGCGTGCGGGCTGCCCATCTCGCGCTTAAAATAGGCGCACACGCCTTCGTCGCCGAAGGCCAGCGCCTCTTTCGCCGCCCAGCCGACCAGCGGCGGATCGTGGCGCAGGTCTACAACCGACGGCGTGAGCAGTTTCCCGGCGTCGTTGGGCAGCGCGCGGGCCGCGCCGTCGCGGTCAACGTGGGCCACGACTGAGAACGTTGTGCCCAGGTCAATGCCAACAAAAGCGCTCATATGACAGTTAACGGTCTGCAGCTTTCAACTTCTAAACGCTGTTTGCGCGCTGACGGTCGTCAGCTAGCTGATCACCAGCGATTTCGAGCGCGCGGCGGCCTTCTCCAGTTCTTCCTCAGATGAACCTGCTTCAGTCTGGATCGTCACCTCTACCTCGCGCCCGCCGGTCAGCTCGCGCGCGGTCATGTGCAGGCGGCCCTGTTCGTTTAAGCGGAAGGTGACCGCCACCGGCGCGCCGGCAGGCAGCCCCGGCGGCAGCGTCAGCTCGGCGCTGCCGATCTCGCGGCTGCCCTCCAGGTTGTAGATCGGGTCGCTGGAGAGGTTGTCCACGATCTGGATCAACACGCTCTCCTGGTTGGCGTCGCGCGTGCCGTACTCGCGCGTGACCTCAGCCGGCACGGGGTCGTTGCGCAGGATCAGGTTGCTCACCACCTGCCGCTGCTGCGACGGGTCCCAGGCGACAATGCCGAATGTACGGCTGGTCACGTTGCGGATAACCTGCGCTGCCAGCGTCTTGACAGCTTCAAGCTGGAGGCCGCGCTCCTCGGCCACCTGCTGCTGGATTTGGGCCACCAGCGCGTCGTCGGCTGTGCGCACGTCCACGGCGGTTTCGTCGGCAGCGCCCAGCGCGGCGGCCACGCGAATCTTGATCTCCTCGTCCAGGCCCAGCTTTTGGCCGTAGATCGCCGCGCCTTTGGCCACCGCCTCGTCCGGCTCGTAGATGCGCGGCTCGACGTTGAACTCGCGCAGCAGGCGCGCCGCCACCTGGGGCATGCGCGTCGCGCCGCCCACCAGCAGAAGCTGGTCGAAGCGCGTGTAGCCGCGCTTGGCGGCCTCGGCCAGCGCCTGCCGCGTCAGCTCGATCGTGCGGTCGAGCAGGTGCTGCGTCAGTTCGTCGAACTTGTCGCGCGTCAGCGTCACGCGGGCCGTCAGGCCGTTGTGCACCACGCGCACATCGGTCTGCGCCCGCGTGGTGAGCGTCTGCTTGGCAATTTCGGCCTTGAGCAGCAGGTCCTCCAGCGTCTCCAGCGAGTCGGTCGGGTCGTCGGGCGAGCCGGTCTCGCGCTGCCACTCGCTGGCCAGGTAGGTGACGACCGCCTCGTCCCAGTTGCGCCCGCCCAGGAAGTGGTCGCCGTCGGTGGCCACCACGGTGATGTTGCCGTCTTTGATCTCGATCAGCGTTACGTCGAACGTGCCGCCGCCCAGATCGTACACCAGCACCACCTGATCGCCCTGCTCGTTGACGCCGTAGGCGATGGCCGCCGCCGTCGGCTCGTTGATGATGCTGCGCACGTTCAGGCCGGCAATCGCGCCGGCGCGGGCGGTGGCCTCGCGTTCGGGGATGCCGAAGTAGGCCGGGCAGGTGATCACCACGTCCGATATGGTCAGGCCGGTGTACTGCTCGGCGTCCTGCACCAGCTTGCGCAGGATGTACGACGAAATCTCCTCTGGCGTGTAGGTGACGCCCTCGTAGATGAACGTGTAGCTGGAGCTGCCCATGTAGCGCTTGATCATCTGCACGGTGCTGTCCGGGTAGAGCGCTACGTTGTTCTTGGCCTCCCTGCCCACGATGCGCTCCGTGCCGGCGAACTGCACCACCGACGGCGTCGTGCGGTCGCCGGCGGCGTTGGGGATGACAGTCGGCCGGTTGTACTGATCTATGTAAGCGATCACTGAGTACGTCGTGCCCAGGTCAATGCCGAAGATAGCGGCGGGTTGTTGGTCAGGCATAGCGATGTTTCTCCTTAAGACAGCCGGCTCAGCCGGCTGGGTCGTCTGCCGGCGGTGTATAGCGGAAGATGTTGACCAGTTCGGGACGGATAACGCGGTCGCCGTAGCGAAAGCCGCAGCGCACCCGCGCCGCCACCCGGCGATCCTGCTCCGCCATATCGGTGGGAACGACCTGCTGCACACGCTGGAACGCGCTGTCGAAGGTGTCGCCGGGCATCTCATAGGCCTCAATACCGTTGCGCGCCAGTATGGCTTCGATATCGGCTTGGATGTCGGACAGGTGTTCGACAGCGCCGCCTGCCGCAACCATCCGGCCCAGATCGTCGTATAGGCTGATAAGATCGTTGACCAGTGGGCGCTGGTGTTTAAGCACGATATCGGCGCGGTAGTCCTGCAGCTCCTGGTGCAGGGCGTTGATCGTGCGGTCTTTGCTCTCGTCGTACTTGATCTTGGTGTCGAAATCCATCCGAAGCTGCGACACAGCCTGCGCAATCGCTTCGACTGCGTTCACCACCGCATCCAGCCGCTGCTGCACAACCTCGGCTACCGGCTCCAGCGCGCCGCCTGGCGGCGGGCCAGGCTCGGTCTCCGGCGCAGCGGCCAGCGCCTGCTCGTCCGGCTCATACGGGTTGTCGTTCACGGCCAGCCTCCCGCTGTGTTGTAGCGCAGGTTTGGGGATAGACTACCATTGACCCCGGCTGCGGCGCAACTGCCGGCCTCCCCCCCTATTTTGTGGGGGCAGCGGCGGGCAGGGGGCGGTCTCTGCTATACTCAAGATGAACACGGAGTGCAAATGACATGGCCGCCAACGCGCCGCGACAGAATTACTTCGTGCTGCTGGGCCTGGACCCGGATGCGCCTTGGGACGACGCCGCGTTCCAAGACCTGCTCACGCGCAAGAAAGCGGAGTGGACGCGCAACGCCCGCAACCCCAAGAACGCCAAGCTTTACAACAGCTACCTGGAGCAGGTGCCGCGCATTGTTGCCGTCATGGGCGACCCAGCCGCCCGCCGCCAGGAAGCCGAGAGCGCGCGCCGCGCCCTGGCCGAAGCCGCGGCGCGCCGCCGCCAGGACTTCCTCAACGATTTCGACCTGTACGCTGTCAAGGGTTTCATCGCGCCGGCTGAGATCGCTGTGCTTGCCCAGCAGCACGCCGGTCTAGTGACGGAAGCCGATGTGCGCGCGCTGATGGCCGAGCGCGGCATCCCCGAAACTGCGCCCTCCGCCAGCGGCCCGGGCAGCCTCAGCCTGGCGGACACACTTGACCCCAGCACAATGCAGAATATCCAGAGCAACCTGGACCTGCTGGGCAGCCGCGATCTGTACGACTTCCTAGGCCTGCCCACCGCCGCGCCCACACCGCTGCTGCTGGAGCGCGCCCGCGCCATCTACGCCGACAACCAGAAACAAGGCGATAAGACCGCCCGCGTCACCGCCAGCTCTGAGCTGGCCGGCCAAGCCATCAGCGTGTTCCGCGATGACGAATCGCGCCGCCGCTACGACAACGCCCTGGCGCAGTCTGTCTACGACGACCTGGGCCGGCAGGTGGCGCGGCTAGTGGCCGGCACGAACATCCTCTACGCGCCTCAGGTCAACCGCCTGTTGGAGATCGCCCGCAGCCGCAGCCTCGACGTGGATCAGGCGCGCGAGTACATCATCAACCGAGCGCGCGAGCTGCGCGCCGCTGTCGAGATCGGCGGCGACGGCCAGGTGCGGCAGCAGCAGCGCTGCCCCAACTGCGGCACGCTCAACGACGGCGAGGCGCGCAACTGCCGCTCGTGCGGCACGCCGCTGCGCATCGAATGTCCCAACTGCGGCCTGATGATGCCCACCGAGTACCGCGCCTGCACCAACTGCGCCTTTCCCATCGGCAACATGATGCCTGCCATTCAGGAGCTGGAGGCTGGCAAGAAGCTGCTGCAGGCACGCCAGTATGCCGAGGCCGCCGAACGGCTGCGCGCCGCGCGCAGCCTGTGGTCGGTCGAGAACCCGCTGCGCCCGCTGGCCGACCCGCTGACCCAGGAGATCGAGAAGCGCCTGCGCGAGGCCGCTGGCGCGGTGGCGGCGCGCCAGCAGCAGGTCGAGGCGGTGCGCCGCCTGATGGCCGAACGCCGCTTCTACGCCGCCCGCGACCTGCTCAACCGCATCGGCGGCGCGCCAGCCAATCTCAGAGCTGAGCGCGACCAGGTGGACGCCGCCATTCGGGCCGCCGAAACGCGGCTGCGCCAGGCCGCCGCAGCCCCGCCGGACGCCGCTGCCCGCCTCTACCTCGATATCCTCAACACCTGCGCCGACTGCCAGCCGGCGCAGCAGGCGCTGGCCCGCCTGCCGCTGCTGCCGCCCCAGCGTCTGAGCGCCCGCGTCAGCAGCGAGACCGTGTCGCTGGACTGGCAGCCAAGCGAGTCGGTAGGGGCGCGCTACGCGGTCGTGCGCCGCGCCGACGCCCCGCCCGCGCACGCCGGCGACGGCGACCTGCTGGCTGTGATCCCCGGCACGCATTTCGACGATCTCAAGCCGGAGATCGGCCGGCCGCTGCACTACGCCGTGTTCGCCGAGCGCGCCGGCCTTTACTCGCGCGAAGCGGCCCGCCTGGCCTTCCCCGTGCTGCTGGTGCGCGGCGTGCCCCAGCCCACCTTGACCGCCCAGGTGGACGACGGCAGCGTGCGCCTGCGCTGGGACCCGCCGCCCAACGCCAGCGAGGTGATCGTGGTGCGCAGCGAAAGCGCGCCGCCGCGCACGCCAGCCGACGGCCAGCCGATTCCCGTGCGCGACACCGGTCAGACGGAGGACAGAACTGTCGTCAACGGGCGGCTGTACCACTACGGCGTGTTTGCCGTTTTCCACGACCACACCGGCCAGCCGGTCTGCGCGCCGGGGGCGTTCATCAGCGTCACGCCGGAAGCAGCCCCGCGGCCCGTCACCGACTTGAGCATCAGCGCCCGGCGCACCGCCAGCGGCCACGACCTGCACCTGACCTGGACGCCGCCGGACAAAGGCGCGTTTTACCTGCTGCAGAGCGAGCGCCCGGCTGGCCTGCGCCCTGGCCAGATCGTGCCGGAGCACGAGCTGCGCCTGTACGGCGCGCTGCAGCCAGCGCCCGGCCGCCACCTGGCTCTCAGACTGCCAGCCGGCCGCGCCGCCTATTTCGTGCCGGTGGTGGTGTTCAAGAAAACGGCTTATATCGGCCCAGAGCAGTACTTCGCCGGAGTCGAGGACGTGACCAACCTGCAGGCCTACAACGACAGTGTTGCGCTGCGCCTCACCTGGGATTGGCCCGACGGCTGCGACCGAGCCATCGTCGCCTACGCCTTCGACCGCTTCCCGGAAGCGGAAGGCTGCCCTGGCGACGGCGCTGTGCGCCTGGACGTGGCCCGCCCGCAGTACGACCTGCAGGGCGGCGTCGCGCTGCCCAACCCGGCCCGCGAGGACTACCACATAGTGGTGTACGCCGTCTACACGCGCGGCGGCCAGCGGGTCGTCGCGCCGGGGCAGGCGGGCGCGCGCCGTCTGGTTCCGCTCAAGAGCCGCATCAGCATCGCCTACGAGATTATCCGCCCGCGCGGGCTGTTCGGCGGCCGCGCTGCCCCGGCGCTGGCGCTGGCGCTCACCGGCGCGGGCCGCGTGCCGCCGCTGTTGCTGGTGCGCAAGCAGGGCGGCGTGCCGATCAACAAAGCCGACGGCGATGTGATCCACCGCCAGCCAGCGTTCGACTTCGCCGGCCCCACCGCCGCCTACAGCGAGGCGCTGCCGGCCAGCGCCGCCGGCCAGCCGCACAGCTACGTCAAGCTGTTTCTGGAGGACGACTCGCTGTACGACACCCGCGGCGGCTACATCCGCATTGACCACCCCCTGACTGACAAACTGAGGTTATCGTGATGTCCGGCCAGATTACCTGCCTGTTCTGCTTCTGGCGCTTCCCGCCGGAGGACGCGCAGTTCCGCTGCGCCAACCCGGCCTGCCCGGACAGCGCCCCCGACCCCGAGTACGCCCGCTACGAGGGGCTGCCCGGCATCGGCCCGATGGGGCGCGTGTTCGCTGCCCCGCCGCCCGCCCGCGGCCTGCTGGGGCGCGCTGCCCCCGTCCTGGCCGCGGACTGTCCCGCCTGCGGCCGCACCACGCAGAAGCGCATCTGTCCAGTGTGCCACCACGAACTGCAGCACGACGCCGGCCTGGTGGACGAGAAGATCATCGCCGTCATTGGCGCGCGCAGCGCGGGTAAAAGCAGCTACATCGCGGCCCTGGTGCGCCGCCTGCGCAACGAGGTGGCCATGAACTTCGGCTCCTCGCTCAACGCGATGAACGAACTCACACGCATCCGCTACCGCCAGGATTTCGAGCAGCCGCTGTACGTTGACCGCCGTGTGCTGGAGGCCACCCCGCCCGCCGGGCTGGAGGCGCGCACTAGAACGCCGCTGGTGTTCCGGCTCACCTTCCACACCGGCCGCCGGCTCAACCGCGTTGCCAGCCTGGTGTTGTTCGACACCGCCGGCGAGGACATGCAGTCGCTGGACGCCATGTCCACCGAGGCGCGCTATATCTGCCACGCCGACGCGCTTATTTTCCTGCTCGACCCGCTCCAGATTGACACGGTGCGGGCGCTGCTGCCCGCCGCCAGCCTGCCGGTGCGCGACCCCAGCGCCGAGCCGCTGCAGATCGTGGAGCGCCTGCGCGAGCTGTACGAGCGCAGCTTCGGGCTGCGCCCAGGCCAGAAGATCAGCCGGCCGGTGGCCTTCACGCTGGCCAAGATTGACACGCTCTACCCGATCATTGACCCTGGATCCGCCCTTTTTCGCACTGGCGAGCATTTCGGCTATCTCAATTTGCGCGATGTCGAAACCGTGCACACTGAGATTTCTAACTACATCCAGGCGTGGATGGGGCCGGCCTTCAACAGCACTGTGCGCAGCAGCTTCCAGACCTACCGCTGCTTTGGCGTGTCGGCGCTGGGCCGCGCGCCCAACCGCGACAGCATCCAGACGGTGACCCCGCTGCGCGTAGAAGACCCGATGCTGTGGATTTTGCATCAGTTCGGGCAGATCGCGGGCAAGAAATGATGGCCATCCGCCAGCTCTACTATACGTCGTGCCGCCACCCGCTCACCGGGCGCACCGGCTTCCAGGTCAAGGCTGCCTCGCCGGGCATCGCGCCGGCGGCGCTGGACGCGCTGCAGCGGCTGCTGGTCTACCGGCTGCCGCCAGCCCTGATGGAGACGCCGCCGCCAGCGCACCCCGTGGCGCTGCGCTACGCGCCCCTGAGCGGCGGCGAGGCCGCCCTGGTGTGCATCCACTCCAGCGGCCTGGACGAGTTCGACCGCCCTGGCAACTACTTTGCCCACGCCGTTGTCGGCCCGGAAGATCAGATCGCCCGCGTGTACCCGCCGGTCACCTACTGGGACAGCCCGTTCTGGGTGCAGCGCGACAGCACGCCGCGCACCGAGCTGCCGGTCAGCGACGCCTTCGCCGCGGAAGTCACCTTCGATTACGACGCTGTGTGGGCCTTCTTGGACGCCGGGCCGCGCCGGGCCTGGTTTCGCGCGCTGCTGGACGCGGTGGTGGACAGCGCAGAGAGCCAGCGGCGCGTTGTGATTGTGGACAGCGCGCACCATGTGGCCCTATGGGTGTACGCCGTGTCGCTGGCGCTGCCGTCGCGCTTCCGCCCGATGCTCAGCTTCGCCACCTACCATCACGACCCGCTGGCGGCGTCGTTTGCCATCGCTGGAACAACGCCAGAAGGGGCGGCTGCCCGGCCTGGCGGCCCGCCGCGCTTCGTGCTGGACGCGGCCACCGGCGCGGTGGACGACGCGCCTGCCTCCGCCTTCGCCGCTTACATCTGCGACCACTTCACGCCGGACGGCTACGAAAGCGAGATTCTGGAGTTTCTGGACTGGGCCGAGGCGCGCGACGACCGCGCCGCCGGCATTACTCACCTGCTCGACGACCTGACGGTGTTCTATTTGGCAGCCCGCCGGGGCGCGAGCGGCGCGGGCGCGGCCGGCCTGGCGCGCGCTGCCCGCTACGTGCTGGAGGACGCGGCCCGCACCGGAGGGGCCTACCCGCAGGACGCCGACGACCTGCGCGCTGTCGCCGCCGTCTACGCTGACCTGCTGGCCCAATCCGGCGCAGCCGAACACCTCGACGGCTACCAGCGTGCCCTGGCCGCGCTGGCCCGGCTTGGCACGGACATCGCCGACACTGCGCCGGCGGCGCTGCGGCTGTATCTGGGCTGTATTCTCGACCGCCAGCCAGCGCTGGCCGCCAGCTTGGGCCGCGCCATTGAAGGGCTGTACCCGCCCGATGTCGTCACCGACGCTCTCAACGAGCCGCAGCTGCTGGCACACCTGGCGCGCCTGCTGCGCCCCGACGACCTGCAGCAGATCGCGCTGTTCTGGCAGCACGTAGGGCCGCGGCTGCGCCTGGACGCCGCCAGCCAGGACGCCGTAGTGGAAGCGCTCCTGACGACCTATGCCGCGCTCCAGCCCGCGCCGCCGCCCGACCCGCTGACGCCGCCGCCCGCCGCCGCTGCTCTGCTGGATGCCCTGGTCGCCGCCCTGCCTAACCAGCGCGATCTAGCGCTGCGAACCGCTCACTTCTACCAGCGGCGTCAGCCCGGCGTGTGCGCGCTCGAATGGGTCTACTACGCGCTGGCCGCGCCGCTGCCGCTGCGCCAGCGGGCCGCTGCGCTGTGGCCGTACTGGGCGGCTTTCGCCGACGCCGCCGATCTGCGCGCCTATGAGATTCAGCGCGACCTGCGCGCTGCGGCCGACGGGGCCACCCTGGGCCTGCGCCTGGCGGAGTGGCACGATGCGCTCGCGGCGGCCGGCCAGGCAGCCGCGCTGGAGATCGCGCTCCAGGCGGCGTGGGCGCGCCCCGGCCTAGACCGGCCGCGCTTCGCGCTGGCGGCGCTGAGCCATGAGCCGCTGGCGGCCGCGCTCAGCGGCGTCTGGCGCGACCGGCTGATAAACGCGGCGTTCAGCAGCGCTGTTATTGACCAGCCTGACGCGCCTACGGTTGAGCTGTACAGCCGGCTGGCGGCCAACCCGCGCCTGCCCCTGTCTACCGCTCAGCGCGCGGCTGTCGAGGGCGCGCTGGCGCTGCACAGCGGGCGCTTTCCGGGCGGCGCTGCGCTGGCGGCGCTGCGCGACAGGCTGGCCGCGCTGGACGCCGCCGCTTACCGCGCTGAGGCCGGGCTGCTGCTGCGGCGCTTTTTCGCCGCCGAAGCGCACCCAGACCTGGTGCGCGCGCTCTATGTGCGTGCCCGCCGCGACGACTTCTGGGCGCTCTATTGGGAGCGCTTCAGCGCGGCGCTGCTGGACGAGGGGCGCGCTGAGGAAACGGCGGCGGTGCTAGATGCGTGGTTTGCGCGCTCAGCCGCCCTGGCCAGCGGCGCGCCCTACGCGCTGCCAGAGTTCTTTCTCCAACTGCCAGCGGCGCTGGAGACGCTGCGCGCCGACCGCCGCTACGCCCAGGTAAGCCGCGCCTTCGAGGCGCAGCTTGCTGCCTACGACTGGCATCCGCTGGTGCGCCAGACGCCGCAGGGGCGCGCCGCCCGCCGGCCGCTGGGCGGGCTGTTCGACCGGTAGCGGGGAGAGCAAACTGTGCGCTTTGGAGGGGCCTGGGCAGGACGCGTTGCGATGCTGGTGCCGGTGGCGCTGATTGGACTGGCGCTGTTGGCGCTGGGCGGCGTAGCCGCGCTCATCGCGCTCCTGATCGTCGGCGCTGTGGGCCTGGCTGGGGCGGCCAGCGGGCTGTGGGCCGGCGCGGTCAATTTCCGGCGCGTGCTGGCCGCCGCGCGCGCGGCGGCCAGCCAGGCAGAGCTGGACGCGCCGCCGCTGCCGCGCTGGTTCAACCGTCATCCGCAGCCCGCCTTCCTGCTGCCCGCCTACGGGCGCGTGTGGCACATCAGCCGCTACCTGTGGCAGCACGTGTGGGGCAGCACCCGCCACGACGCGATGGCCTGGTTCCGCCGGTCGCTTGGCTGGCGCAGCCGCGCCGCCCGCCGGCCGGTAACCAACCTGTTCGACCTGCCGCTCAAGATCGGCGAGTACGGCGTCAGCGCCGGCCTGTACCTGGGCGGCTTTTTTTACTTCGTGGCCGCCTTTCTGATTGTGGGCGGCGTCACGCTGGGGCTTTTGCTGCTGGCGCTGCTGGGTGTGGTCGTCACCAGCGCGCTGGTGCTGGTGCTGGGCCTGTTCAACCGGCTGTACGCCACTTACTACCGCATTACCATCCGCTGCCCCAGCTGCCACTCGGAGATGCCCATCCCCGTCTATATCTGCGACCGCTGCGGCACGCCGCACGACCGGCTGTGGCCCAGCGTCTACGGCGTGCGCTATCACGAGTGCAAAGGCCGCCTGCCTGACGGCGCGGTGTGCCGCAACCGCCTGCCCACTGCTGACTGGTGGGGGCGCAAACGGCTGGATCAGGTGTGCCCCGCCTGCGGCCACACGCTGGCCCAGGGCATCGGCCGCGAGACCAACGTGCACATCCCCATCGTGGGCGGGCCGGCAGCCGGCAAGACCAATTTCCTGGTGGCTGCCACTTACGAACTGAAGGAGGTGTACGGGCCGCAGCGCGGCCTGGAGGTGCGCCTGCCTACTGCTGAAGCCGAGGCCAGCCTGGCGCGCGCGGTCGGGATTCTGCGCTCCGGCCGGCCGATTGAGAAAACGCCGGACGCTGAGGACAGCGCGCCAGCCTACACCGTTGAGATCAAGCGCCGCGGCGGGCGCGTGCCCAGTCTGCTCTACTTGTACGACGCCGCCGGCGAGTATTACACGCGCGAGGAGCGCGCGCTGCGCCAGGTCTACTTTCGCTACGTGCAGGGTGTCATCTTCATCATTGACCCCTTCTCGATTGACCAGGTGCGCGCCGAATACCACAATCAACTGGCCGCCGCGCCGCGCACGCTGGCCCCCAGCGCCGAGAACCTGGAGAGCGTGTACGAACGCATGCTGCGCGTGATGGAGGCCAGCCACGGCCTGCACCCTGGCCGGCGCTTCCCGCAGCCGGTGGCGGTGGTTGTCACCAAAGTGGACGCCTTTGACCTAGAGCGCCACATCGGCCTGCCGGCGGCCCGCGAGCTGATGCGGCGCGACCCGCGCCTGCGCTTCGAGGAGGACGCCATCAACGTGCTGGTCGAGCAGTTCCTGGTGCGGAAGGGGGCCTATAACTTCGTCAGCAGCTTGCACGGCCAGTTCAGCACGGTCAAGTACTTCTCGTGCTCTGCGCTCGGCTACGACCCCGCCAGCCGCTTCAAGCCGGTGCGGACGCTGCAGCCGCTGCTGTGGATCATGGGCGAGGTGGGCGCGCTGCCCGTGCGCCAGGAGCGCGCCCGCAGCGTGGATCGCTACGACCGTGAGCAGGCCCGCCAGGGGCGGCGCGGGCTGCGCTACTACTTGTGGGACAGCCTAGACCCGGCCCGCATCAGCCCGACCGGCCAGGAGCGCGACCGGTGAGCGCCATGCAGCGCAAGCAGTGCCCGCGCTGCGGGCGCTTCCTTCCCCCCACTGTGCGCGTGCACTGGCCCTGTGTGCTGGTGCGGCTGGCGCAGACGTGGTTCGTGCGCCTGCCGCTGCTGGCCGGCGGGGCGGCGGCGCTGGTGGCCCTGCTGGCAACCCTGCTGGTCAGCGTGCCGGGCCTGCTGCTCTCTGGCGCGCCCGTGACCGCTGTTCCGGCAGACGCCGCCAGCTCGGCTGCGCCGACCGTCCTGTCCCGGCAGACTGTGCCGCCATCCACGGCTGAGGTGATCGTCGCTGAGGCCGCGCTCTACAGCGCGCCCGGCGGCACTGGCGTCGTCAGCGCAGCGGCGCGCGGCCAGCGCTTCGCCATCCTGGCGCAGGCAGACGCAGGCGACCTGTGGTATCAGGTGGACACCGAAGCCGGCCCGCTGTGGATTGCCGCTTTCAGCGTGGCGGTAGCCCAGGGCAGCGCGCCCATCCCAGCGGTGACCGTGCAGCCGCCAGCGCTGCCGCTTGTCACCGAGGCTGCCAGCCCGCAGGCGCCGCTGCCAGGGCCTGCCGAGTCGCCGGCCTTTACCCCCACCGTTCCGATCACGCCGGTGCAGATGGCCTGCGGTGCTGCCGCTCAGAACGTCGTTCCGCTCTACAGCGGGCCGGGCGCGGGCTTCGCGACAGCCGGCGCGCTGGCAGCGGGCGAGTTCGTCACCCTCGACGGCCAGGCGCGCGACTCGGCTGGCGGCGTGTGGTGGCGCGTGCAGGGCAGAGGGCTGTGGCTGGACGCAGCCGCCATGAGCGGCGACCCCGGCTGCGCTAACCTGCCGCTCGTGCCTGTTGCCAGGGTTGAGCTGCCGCCGCCTACAGCGGACTGCCCGGACGCGGCAGCGCGACGCCTGCGGGTGGGCGGGCAGGCGCGCGCGCTCACCGGCGATGTCGCCGTGGCGCAGTCCGCCGGCAGCGACCAGATCGCCGCTCGCCTAGTCCCCGGCCAGCAGGTGACCGTGATCGGCGGGCCAGCCTGCGCGCCGCTGGGCCTGGACTCCGTCACCTGGTGGGAGGTGCAGGCCGCGCCTGGCGTCACCGGCTGGATTCCAGAGCAGGCGGGCGGTGTCTACTACTTTGAGCCAGTCCGCTGAGCGCGCGCGACGCTAGCGGGCGTCAGTGACGGCGGGGGCGTCCGGCCGGGTGCGATTCCTGCCGTGCCACACGAACGCCTCGTCGCGGATGAAAGCCTCGACCATGTCGCGGGCGATGTCGTCCGGCGGCTGGATGGGCGGCGACTTGAAGAAGTAGCTGCTCGGCCCCTCGATGGCCCCGCTCAGGCCGCGGTCCAGGGCCAGCTTGGCGCAGCGCACTGCGTCAATTACTACGCCGGCGCTGTTGGGGCTGTCTACCACCTCCAGCTTGAGTTCGATGTTCAGCGGCTGGTTGCCGAAGCTGCGGCCCTCCAGCCGGATGTAGGCCCACTTGCGATCTTCCAGCCAGGGCACGTAGTCGCTGGGGCCGATGTAGACGTTCTCTGGCTTCATTTCGTACGGAAGCTGGCTGGTGACCGAGTTGGTCTTGCTCACCTTCTTGCTCTCCAGGCGCGAGCGGTCGAGCATGTTGTAGAAATCCATGTTGCCGCCCACGTTGAGCTGGCTGGTGCGCTCCAGGATCACGCCGCGATCCTTGAACAGGTTGGTCAGCACGCGGTGGACGATGGTAGCCCCCACCTGGCTCTTGATGTCGTCGCCGATCACCGGCAGGCCGCGCTCGCGGAAGCGGCGCTGCCAGTAGGCTTCGCGGGCGATGAACACCGGGATGCAGTTGACGAAGGCGCAGCCGGCGTTGAGCACCTGTTCGACATACCACTTGGTGGCCTGTTCGCTGCCCACCGGCAGGTAATTGATGACCACGTCGGTCTTGGTGTCGCGCAGAATCTCGGTGATGTTGTCGGTCGAACCGGGCGCTTTAGTGATCTTCTGCGACAGATACGGCCCCAGCCCGTCGTGCGTCATGCCGCGCGCCACCGTGACGCCGGTGCGGACAGGAACCTCGGCGAAGCGGACGGTGTTGTTCTGGCCAGCCCAGATAGCCTCGCCCAGGTCCTTGCCTACTTTTTCCGCGTCAATGTCAATGGCGGCGGAGAACTCGATGTCGCGGATGCGGTAGCCGCCCAAGTTGGTGTGCATGATGCCGGGGATGATCTCGTCGTCGCGCGCGTCGCGGTAGTAGTACACCCCCTGCACCAGAGCGCTGGCGCAGTTGCCCACGCCGATAATGGCCACACGAATCTTGTTGTCGCTCACGTCTGTTACGCTCCTTGATGCTGTGCGCAGCGCCTGCTGATGTCACAACCCCGGCGCACGGCGCGGCGATGCGGCCGGGTCACAAATGCTCACCGTTTTTCACGCGGGCAGTCAGCGTTGGACGGCTAACGCCGCGTCGAGGAAGGCGACAATGCGCGTCTCGAATTCCGCCGGCGCAGTGTAGATGTAGCTGCCGTGCGCCGCGCCGGGCACTTCCCACAACTGCGCCGTCTCCCCCGCCGCCGCCAACTGCTGGCGCGCGCCGGGGAGCGATGGCTCCTCGCTGCCGTAGATCAGCAGCACCGGGCGGGGCGCAATCTGCCCGATCACGCTCAGCGGGCTGAGAACCGACATCGGCTGCCCGGCTGTCAGCCGGTAGGCGGCGTGCGCGCCCAGGCGGAACAGCGGCCCATACCACAGGGTGGCGATCTGTTCATCGAGGTAGCGGTCGAAGTCGGCGTAACCGCCCAGCGCGATCACGGCGGCAAGCTGTGGGAAGCGCGCGCCGGCCATGATAGCAGTCGCGCCGCCGGTTGAGAAGCCGTAGACGGCGATGCGCTGCGGGTCAACGTCGCTGCGGCTGTTCAGATAGGCCAGGGCGTCACCCACCTCGGCGGTTTCCTTGTAGCCCAGGGAGTGCGGCACACCCATACACGGGCGCGACTCGTAGGTCAGCACGCTGTAGCCATGTCGCTGCAGCAGCGCGATCTCATCGAGCGGCGCGCCCGCGCCGTCGCTGCCGGTCGGCGCGATGATGACCGCCGCGCCGCTGCTGCCTTGAACAAAGTAGCCGCGCACATCGCGCTGTAGATTGCTGGCGTAGAAGGTGACCGGCTGGGCTGGCAGGCCCGCCGCGGCTGGGTCAACGCTGCCGCCGCACAAGCCGCGCATGAACCCGCTCACCATGACGAACCCCAGGCCGGGCGGCAGCGTCAGCAGCAGGGCGACCAGCGCAGCGGCTGCCAGGCGGGCGGCGCGCCAGACACGCCGCCAGTTCACTGGCGGCGGGGCAGGGTCAGATACAGCGGCGTGCATGGCGCAGCGGCGTCAGGGCCGGCGAAACACGTAGCCCACCCCCTGCTGCGTGTAAATATAGCGCGGGCTGTCCGGCGTTGGCTCTAACTTTTTGCGCAGCCGGCTTACGTTTACCCACAGGTACTGGGTTTCGGCCTGATACTCCGGCCCCCACACTTTGTCCAGCAGCTGCTTGTGGGTGAGCACTTGGTTCTCGTTCAGCGCCAGCGCGTTGAGCAGGTCATATTCGATGCGCGTCAGTTCGACTGGCTTGTTGTTCAGGTATACCTCGCGGCGGGCGAAATCAATCACCAGGTCGCCCAGGTCGAGCGGCTCGCGGGTGCGGGTGGGCAGGTCCACGACGCGCTTGAGGATCACGTCCACGCGGGCCAGCAGGCGCTCTTCGCTGATCGGGCGGGTGATGAAAGCGTCTGCGCCGAACTGTTTGAGGGCGCGCACCTCCTCGGCTTCAGAGGCCTCATCGGCCAGCATGATGATCGGGACCTCGGTGCGCTTGCGCAGCCGGTCGCACACGTCCAAGCTGTTGGCGTCCGGCAGGTTTACGTCCAGCACAATCAGGTCAAGGCGGACAGCGTTCACGTCGCGCAGCGCCTCCTCGCTGGAGCGGTAAACCAAGGTCTCGTAGCCCTGCGCGTCCAGCTTAGCGCGCAGCACGCCCACCAGCGTGGACTTGCCCTCGATCACCATAATCGTTTTGGGCTGGCGCTTCTGCACGCTGTAGCCGGCCGTGCGCGCCTCGCTGGAGGCGGTGAACTCGACCGGCTCGGCCCGTGCGGCGGCGGGAACGGTCACGCCTGCGCTATCAGCAGTGGGCAGCGCAATGGTGAACAGCGTGCCTTTGCCGGGCGCGCACTCCGCCAAGATGCGCCCGCCGTGCCGCTCGATCAGCTCGCGGCTGAGATACAGGCCCAGGCCCAGGCCAGACGTCGTGCTGTCCTCGTTGAACTGGTAGAGCGGGTCGAACAGGCGCTCGACGTCGTTCTGCGGCACGGCCGTTCCCTGTGCGTGGATGTTGACCCGCAGCTCCCCGCCGCGGCCCTCCAGCCGCAGTTTGACCGGTGCGCCCGGCGGCGTCAGCGCCAGCGCGCTTTGCAGGACGTTGCTGAACGCGCGTTCCATGCGCAGCTCGTCCACGCGGACCGGCGGCAGGCGCGCAGGCGCGTCTACCTGGAACTGGCGTCGGTTCTCGCTGAAGATGCGGCTTTCCAGCGCGCGCTGCAGGATGTCGTACAGGTCAGATTCCTCGCGCTCCAGCGCCAGCCCGGTCAGCTCCAGGTGGTAGATATCGAGGAAGTTCTCCCACAGCTCACCCATCGCCTCCACGTTCTTCTCAACCCGGCGCAGGAAGCGGGCGCGTTCGCTGTTGTTCAGGCGGTTGTGGCTCTCGATCAGCGTCGTGACCAGCCCGCGCAGCTCGGCGTGCGGCACGCGAATGCGCTCTGACATAATGTCCAGCAGCGACATCTGCGCGCTGAACAGGTTCTTAAAGCGCGAGCTGTCGCGCACGATGGCGATCCAGCCCAGGTAGGCGTTGTCGATCGTGCCGGTGATGCGGGCAAACTCGACGTTGATCTCGCGGTCGTGGCCGGCCAGCGAGATTTCCAGAATCGAGTAGTTCTCGCCTGCGCCGTCGTCCTCCAGCACGCTGGCCACCGCCGCGCGGAGCTGGTGATACGTCTTGTCCGGGTCGGCCGATTCGGCTGCCAGGCGGTCAAACAAGGCCTCTGACTCGCGGTATAAGATGTCGGCGGGGTTGATGGCGGTCAGCTCGGTGAACTGCGTGTTAGCGAACGCGACCCGGCCGGTGTTGTCCACGAACACGATGCCCTCATAGATGCTGCGCAGGATGGCCTCCAGGCGGCCGCCCTTCTCGGTCATTACGCTGGTGAGCATAGTGCGCACCAGCGCCTGCCCGGCGGCGTGCGCCAAGCTCTTCATCAGGTTGGCGTCCTCAATGGCGAACTGGCCGCTGCCCACCGAGCTGGCCAGCACGCCGCCAGCGATGCGGGCCGAGTCGGTAACGGGGAAGAGCATCAACTGCTGGCCGCGCAGCCCGCGGAACAGCGGCCCCAGCGGGTCTTTCTGGCCGCGGCCAAGCTGGAGCGTGACCTGCATGCGATCGTCCATCTGCTCAATCACGCTGGCGATGTGGCCGCGCTGGTGCAGTTCGTAGAATGTGTCGGCCAGCTCGGCGCTGCTGGCGCGCACGATCATTCGGTCAGCGGCCTCATCTTCATACAGCCACACCAACGCCTGGTTCACGCTGGGGATGTCCTCGATCATCTCGCGCAGCACAGCGGCGATCTCACCGGGCGAGTCGAGCGACACGAAGCGCTGCCAGGCCTTCAGCAGGTGGGCGCTGAACTTAACGCGCTTCTCCTGTTCGGCGTAGTGCAGGGCGTTCTGGTAGGCGGTGGTGAGCTGCGCGGCGAACAGCTCGTAGATGATGAGATCGTCGTGGCTCACCGGCGCGCTGGCGCTGCCGAACACGGCCAGCGCCCCCAGGGCGTACTCTGGGTAGGCCAGCGGCAGCACGATGGCCGACTCGGCGCGGGGCAGCGCGGGGATGTTGGTGTAGTAAGCGTCCTGCTGGATGTTCTGGAAGGTTTGGACGAAGCCGGTTTCGATCACGCGCATGAACGGGTCATACATGTGCGGGCGCAGGCTGGACTCAAAGATGGTGCTGGTGGCCGCGCCCTCGCGCCCGGCGAAGATGTGCAGCGTGTCGCCCTCGCGCAGCGCAACTGCCATGCCGTACAGGCCGAACGTGCGGCAGGCCATGTCAATCGCTTCCACCAGCAGGCTGCGCGGGTCGGTAGCGGCGTGCAGCCGCCGCGCCAGCGTCACCAGCGTCTGCAGGTTGCTGTTGCGCCGCGCCAGAGCCAGGTTCTGCCGGCGCTGCTGCATCACCAGGCGCAAACGGCGGTGCAGTTCGCCTTCGTACAAGCCGTCGTCCAAGACATCAGCGGCCCCGGCCTCCAACAGGTCAATGTGGTAGCCAGTTTCCTCGCTGGCAGTGGCGACCACCAGCGGCGTGATGGGATGGCGCCGCCTGATCTCGCGCACAGCGCGCAGCGTTTCGCTGCCGAACAGCGCGTCGTCTAGCACGATCATGTCGTAATCGGAGTCGCGCAGCGTTTCCATAGCTGCGGCGGTCTCGCCGATCACAGTGACATCATAGGCGCCAGGGTTGGCATCCAGCGCGTCCGCCAGAGGCCGCGCGTTGGCGCTCAGCAGCAGAAGTTTCGTGGGCAGGGCAATCATGACCATGCTGGGTTTCCATCCGTAACATCAAACACAACCATCATAACCCGGCACGGCGCTGTCTCGCGCCGTGCACGGTTGAACCGCGGGGCGTGGGCGTGAAATTTTATTGAAAAAACGTATAGTCTTGTTAAAGAACAACCGAAAAAGATTTCGGCGCGTATTATACCATGTTATACTCAGCATGCGGAGGAACACCGTTATCACTGTCGTGTGTGCCGCTCGTCGTTCTTATTCGTCATTATAGTATAGAGTCGTGGAGATCGGATACCGTGTCTGGCGATACGCGCAAACTAAACCAGGACAACGTCGGCGAACTCGCGTCTCAGGAAATTACGGCCATTGACATGGGCATGCCGCGCCCGTGGCGCATCGCGCTGCGGGTTCTCCAGAAGGAAAGCCGCCTCATTTTCGACATGTCCGGCCCGATGGTGATCGGCCGGCGCGTGCCCGAGGGCAACGTGTTTCCCGACATTGACTTGGGGCCGTACAACGCCGAGGAGATGGGCGTCTCGCGCCAGCACCTCACGCTCAAGCTGGACGGCAACCGCATCGTTGCGGTGGACAACGGCAGCGCCAACGGCACGCTGCTCAACCGCGATCGCATGGCGCCGCACGAGAGCTACCCCATCCGCGACGGCGACGAGATCACGTTGGGGCTGCTGACGCTCAAGATTGAGCTGCTGATGAACCCGTTTCATTGAATTGGTGAATGAACCGGTGAACGGACGCTCATGCTGCTCTCAGCCGCGCCTGTTATCATCGGTTGCATAAGCCAAAGCTGACACCAGGTCGGAGACGATACACCATGGATTTCCTTAAGCGCCGTCGCAGCGAAGAACGGGTCAAGAGCGAGGGGCGGCTGCCGCCGGGCCAGTCGCTGACGGAGAAATTCCCTGTGCTGACTTACGGCCCGAACCCGCAGTTCAACGAGGCGACCTGGGACCTGCGCGTGTGGGGCGAGGTGGAGCGCGAAATGCGCTGGACGTGGCAGGAGTTCCTAGCGCTGCCCACAGTGACGATCACCTGCGACATTCACTGTGTCACGCGCTGGAGCAAGTTCGACACCGTGTGGGAGGGCGTGCGCTTCAACGAGTTCGTCAAGCTGTTCGGCGTGAAGCCCACCGCCCGCTTCGTGATCGCGCACTGCGACCACGGCTACACGACCAACCTGCCCATCGAAGCCATGATGGAAGATGACGTGCTGCTGGCTTACAAGTACGACGGCCAGTTCCTCGACCCCGATCACGGCTTCCCGCTGCGCACGCTGGTGCCCAAGCGCTATTTCTGGAAGAGCGCTAAGTTCCTGCGCGGGCTGGAGTTCAGCCCGGTGGACAAGCCTGGTTTCTGGGAGATGGGCGGCTATCACAACGACGGCGACCCTTGGAAAGAGGAGCGCTACGGCCGGCGCGGCTTCTTCTAGAGATAGAGACAGCGCAGAGCGCGTCACACATCAGCTCCGACGGGCCTGGCGGCCTGTTTTCGCTGTGTGGAGTGGATAGAAACGGCATCTTTGGCGCGCCAAACTGCCGCGCACCGTTAAGCCAACCTTAACCTAACCAGCCGTTAGCATTGTGCCATAATACACAACAGAACAACGCCCCTGGAATCGGGGGAAACGCGGCGCGCGGCGCACACTGCGCCGCTTACAGCGCCAGCGGGCAGCAGTCCCGGGAACGGCCTCTTGCCATGATCGAAACGCACGAACTGACCAAAGATTTCGACAGCTTCCGCGCTGTCGACTCCGTCACGCTGACGGTGGAAGCGGGCACAGTGCTGGCGCTGCTCGGCCCCAACGGCGCGGGCAAGACCACCAGCGTTCGCATGATGACCAGCATCCTAGCCCCCACGTCAGGCTGGGCGCGGGTGGCTGGCTACAATGTCGTGACGCAGGCTGAGCAGGTGCGGGCGCACGTGGGCGTCCTCACCGAGCAGCACGGCCTGTACGAGCGCATGAAAGCGCTGGAGTACCTGGATTTCTTCGGCCAGGTGTACGGCCTGCCCCCGGCGGCGCGCCGCCGCCGCGCCCGCGAGCTGATGGCGCGCTTTGGTCTGGCGGACGCGCTCGACAAACGGCTGGGGGAATACTCGAAAGGCATGAAGCAGAAGCTGGCGCTGGTGCGCGCCATGCTCCATGACCCGCCGGTGCTGCTGCTGGACGAACCGACCAGCGCGATGGACCCGCAGAGCGCCAAGCAGGTGCGCGACGCCATCATCGAGCTGCAGCGCGACGAGCGCACGTTCCTCATCACGACGCACAACCTGACCGAAGCCCAGGCGCTGGCCGACCGCATCGCCATCATCCGGCGCGGCCGCATCATCGCCAACGGCACGCTTGACGACCTGGCGCGCCGCTTCGTAGGCGACCCCTTGATGGAGCTGCGCGTGCGCGGCCAGCTCAACGGCCTGGCGCGCGACCTGGCCGATCTGGTGCAGGTGGAAACTAGCGCCGACGACTGGCTGCGCTACCGCGCGCCGCAGCCCGAAACGGCTAACCCAGCGGTGCTGCGCCGCGCGCTGAACTTGGGCGTGGACGTGGTTACGCTGGCCCCGGTGTCACAAACGCTGGAGGACATCTATCTGCAGGTGGTGCAGGAGGACGAGGCACAGGAGGCGCAGCGCAATGACAGCTACAGCTAAACCGGTTCAAGCGGCAGGGGCGGCATCGGCTGTCCACAGCGCCGGCTGGCGCCACACGCTGGACAACGCGCTCATTGTCACCCGCCGCGAGGTGCGCGACAGCTTCCGCGACTGGCGCATCATCGTGCCGATCATCATTCTCACCGTCTTCTTCCCTTTCCTGGCCCAGGAGGTGGCTACGCGCTTCAGCAACTACCTGGCCGGCTTCGGCGCAGAGATCATCGGCGAGCGCAACATCCCCTTCCTGCTGATGGTCATCGGCTTCTTCCCTATCTCAATTTCGCTGGTGATCGCGCTGGAGACGTTCGTAGGCGAGAAGGAGCGGCGCAGCCTGGAGCCGCTGCTGAGCACGCCGCTGACCAACACCGAGCTGTACATCGGCAAGACGCTGGCGGCCATGATCCCGCCGCTGTTGGCCAGCTATGTTGGCATGGGCTTTTACCTGCTGCTGGCGCTGACCGGCGAACTACAGTGGCGGCCTCCAGCCATGCTCATCGCGCAGATCATCGTGCTGACGACGGTGCAGGCGCTGGTAATGGTGGCGGGCGCGGTGGTTGTCTCCAGCCAGACGACCAGCACCCGCGCCGCCAACCTGCTGGCCAGCTTCATCATCATTCCGATGGCCATGCTCACCACCGGGGAAAGCTTGATCATGTTCCTGGCCCCAGACGCCGACTCGCCGTTGGGCATTGGGGCGCTGTGGGCGATTGCCGCTGGCATGGCTGTGGTCGTCGTCCTGCTGCTGCGCGTGGGCAGCAGCGTGTTCAACCGCGAGGAGCTGCTGGGCCGGACAATTGACGAACTTAACCTGCGCGGCACGCTGGCCCGCCTGTGGCGCAGCGTTCGGGCGGTAGGCCCGGCGCTGAAGCCGGCGCGCAGCCTGGGCGAGTGGTACAGGCGCGGTGTGTGGGGCAGCGTGCGCCGTTTGGGCTTAGCTGTGCCGGTGACTGCGCTGGTGTTCACGGTGACAACTGTCGTCGGTTACGGTATCGGGATGCAGCCGGAGTGGCGGCTGCCCCTGCCAGAAGGCGGCCCCGGCGCAGCGACTGAGACGTTTAAAGCTCTGCTGAACGCGCCCACGCAGACCGGCGCGCTGCTGTTCATCGTGTGGCAGAATGGGCGCGTGCTGCTGGCGGCCGCCATCCTTTCGATCTTCACCTTCGGCACGGCGGCGCTCATCCTCACGCCCGCCGCCTACGCTATTTTGGGCTATGTGCTGGCTCAGCTTGTGCTCGCCGGCTACGACCTCAGCTTCTTCGCTGCCGCTGTGCTCACGCACGGCGTCATCGAAATCCCGGTGATCGCGCTGGCGACGGCGGCGGCGCTGCGGTTGGGCGCGGTGGTCACGCGGCCGCCGCGCGGCATGACGGTGGGCCAGGCTTGGTTCCTGGCGTTCGGCGACGCAGCCAAGATCGGCTTGGGCCTGGTGCTGCCGGGGTTAATCCTGGCCGCTTTTCTTGAGGCGTTCATCACGCCAGCGGTTGTGCTGACCGTGCTCAGCGCTGCCGGAGGGTAGGCCGCGCTCACTCGTCCTCTGGCTCGGCGATGTCGTCCACCGGCAGCGCTGGCTCGCGCTGGGGGTTGTAGCGATCCAGCCAGGTGTCGGCGTGGGCGATCATCCACCCGCCCCAGTAATCGAGAAAGCGCAGCACAGCGTCTGCGTCGCTGGCTGGCTGCCGAGCCAGGTCCAGGGCGCGGCGCATGTCGCTGGCGTGGCCGGGGTAATGCCGGGCAAAGATGTCGCAGCACAGGTCAATGTCGCGCGTGAAGACGCCTTCCTCCAGCATCACCAGCCCGAAGCCAGCGCGCAGGATGCGCTTCATCGCCCAGCGACACCAGTAGGGCACGTTCTCCGGCGCTGGGTCAGCGCGGATCGCCTCAGCGGTCTCTTCAACATCGAACCTGATCTGCACGATGTCGTCGTTGGGGATGGCCGGGCCAAGGCGGTAATCGGGCAGTTCGTTGGCCAGGTCGCTGCCCCACAGGCAGACGCTGTGCGTTTTGAGGATAAAGCCGCCGATGCTGAAGCGATCCGGCCTGCCGAACACGCGGCTGTAAGGCCACAGCTCGATCTGCGCGTCGCTGATGCAGGCATGGCGCTCAATCGCGGCAAGCTCGGCCGGGCCGAGCCAGTCCTGCCGCACCAACTCCGGGTCGCTCGTCTCGGTCAGCACGGCGATCACGTTGGCGTCCGATTCGCCGGGGACGGCCAGCCCGCGCACGGTCGAACCTGTGGCGTAGATGCTGTGCACGTTCGCGGCGATGTTGGCCTCAATCGAGGTCACCAGATCGGCCAGCGCAGCGTCAAATGGCGGCTGGATGAACTCGCGGCGGGCGTCGCTGAGGATGATTCCGTCGGGTGTGATGGGCCACAGGCGGCCTGCTGGCATATGGCGTGCGCTCCTTGTTCTGAACAGGCGGCTGGCGGTGGAGTCTATACCAGCGCGCCAATCTGCGCTAAAATGTAACCTGCTTCAAACCGCGCTGCACACAAGGATGCCGCAATGGCGCTGCAGATTTTCAACGTGCTGGGGCGTGTCAAACAACCGTTCATGCCCCTGGAAGACGGCCGCGTCAACATGTACGTCTGCGGGCCAACGGTCTACGACCACGCCCACATCGGCCACGCCAAGACTTACATCTCGTTCGACATGGTGGTGCGCTACCTGCGTTTCAGCGGCTACGATGTGCTTTATGTGCAGAACCTCACCGATGTGGGCCACCTGACGGAAACCGAGTTCGGCGAGGACAAAATCCTCAAAAAGGCACGCCAGATGCAGGCCCGTCCGATGCAGCTCGTTGAACTGTTCACGCGCAGCTACTTCGAGGACATGGACGCGCTGGGCGTTGTGCGGCCGGATATTTCGCCGCGCGCCAGCGGCCACATCCCGGAGCAGATCGCCATGATCGAGGAGCTGATCGCCGGCGGCCACGCCTACGTTGTGGACGGCAGCGTGTACTTCGACGTGACCAGCGCGCCGGAATACGGCAAGCTCTCCAACCGCACAATTGACACGCAGGAAGCGGGCACACGCGAAGAGGTGCGCGGCGAAAAGCGCCACCCGGCCGACTTCGCGCTGTGGAAGAAGGCCGATCCCGAACACATCCTGCGCTGGAACAGCCCGTGGGGCGAAGGTTACCCCGGCTGGCACATCGAATGCTCGGCGATGGCGCGCAAGTACCTGGGGCCGACCTTCGACATTCACGGCGGCGGCGTGGACAACATCTACCCGCACAACGAGAACGAGATCGCCCAGAGCGAATGCGCCAATCACGCGCCTTTCGCCCGCTACTGGATGCTGGTGGGCAGCCTGATGGTGCCCGACGCCGACGGCGTTCCTACCAAGATGTCCAAGAGCCTGGGCAACTTCGTCACCGTCAAGGACGCGCTGGCGCGCTACCGCCCCGAGGTGATACGCATGTTCGTGCTCAGCGCGCACTACAGCAACCCGGTCAACTACCACGACGAATCGCTGAGCGCCGCTGAGGGCGGCTGGGAGCGGCTGTACGGCGCGGTGCGGCTGGTGCGCCAGCGCATGAACACCGCCCCGGAGAGCAGCGACGGCAGCGGCATTCTGCCCCGCCTGGAGCAGACGCGGGCCGCGTTCATCGAGGCGATGGACGACGACTTCAACGCGCCGCGCGCCATTGCCGCCCTACAGGACCTCACGCGCGAGACCAACGCGCTGCTCAACACCGGGATAACTGTTGGTTTGCCGGTGCTGGCGGAGATCGAGCGCACCTACAGCGAGCTGGGGGGCGGCGTGCTGGGCCTGATCCCGGAGGGCGACGTGGCCAGCGCCAGCGCTCAGCGCGAGGCCGGCCTGATCGAGCTGCTGATCGAGCTGCGCGCCAAGGCCCGCGCCAGCAAGAACTACGCCGAGAGCGACCGCATCCGCGATGAGCTGGCGCGCCTGGGCGTGGTGCTGGAGGACGGCCCTAACGGCACAACCTGGCGGCTGGAATAAGATGGTTGACTTTATTTACGGCCACTGGGCAGTGATGGAAACGCTGCGCGCCGGCCGGCGGCGGTTGGAGCAGCTTTTGATAAGCGAGTCAGCCGAGGAGCGCGGCTTGGTGGCGGAAATTGTCGCCGCCGCCCGCGAGCGCGGCGTGAACGTCAACCGCGTGCCGCGCCGCATCATTGATGACCTGGCCGGCGGCGCTAACCATCAGAACGTCGTGCTGCGCGCCGGCCCGTATCCCTACAGCGATATGGACACCGCCTTTGCCCTGGCCGCCCAACGCGGCGAGAAGCCGTTCTTCCTGCTGCTGGACCTGCTCAAAGACCCGCAGAACGTGGGTGTGCTGCTGCGCGTGGCCGATTCGGTAGGCGTGCACGGCGTCGTGTTTCAGGAGCGGCGCAGCGTCAGCGTGACGCCGGCGGTGGTCAACGCCTCATCGGGGGCAGTTGAGCACCTCCACTGCCTGCAGGTAACCAACCTGGTCAGCGCCATGAAAGACCTCAAAGCGCGCGATGTGTGGCTGGTGGGCCTGGACATTGGCCCCGACGTGCCGCCGATAGACCGCACCAACCTGGACATGCCCATCGGCCTGGTGCTGGGCAGCGAAGGCGAGGGCATGCGCCGGCTGGTGCGCGACACCTGCGACCTGCTGCTGCAGCTGCCGATGCGCGGCCACGTCGCCAGCCTCAACGTTGCCACGGCTGGCTCGATCGCGCTCTACGCTGCCTGGCAGGCGCGCGGCTGGCAGGGCTGGCCGCACGCGCAGCCGGCCCACTGAGGAAAAACCGCTCCCATTCTGTATACAAGGTGTGACCGACTATGATTGACGAGATTCTCAACGAAACCCGGCAGAAGATGAAAGCGTCGCTTAGCGTTTACGAAGAGGACCTGCAGGGCATCCGCAGCGGCCGCGCCAGCACCGCGCTAGTGGATCGTCTGACGGTGGATTACTACGGCCAGCAGACTGAGCTGCGCCAGCTCGCCAACATCTCTACGCCGGAGGCGCTGCAGATACTCATCCGTCCGTTCGACAAGAGCACCTTGAAAGCCATCGAGAAAGCGATCCAGCAGGCCAACATCGGCGTCAACCCCAGCGTGGACGGCGAGAATATCCGCCTAGTGATGCCCCCCCTCACGCGTGAGCGACGCCAAGAACTGGTCAAGTTCCTGCACAAGCGCATGGAAGAGGCCCGCGTGGCAATGCGCAACATCCGCCGCGCCGCCAACGACGACCTGCGCGATTTCGAGCGAGAGAAGATGATCTCTGAGGACGATCTGAAGCGCGGCCAGGAAGAGGTGCAGCGCCTTACCGATCAGTTTATCGAGCAGATTGACGAGTTGGGCAAGGCCAAAGAGCAGGAAATCCTGGAAATCTGACCAGGTGCGGCGCAATTCTGCAATGTTGCCGCCAGCACCAGGGTGTATACTGTAAGTCTGAGGCGCAGCCCCACAGTTCTGAAGTTGAGTGAAAGCGTCGTCATTATGGTTGCTAAACTGCATGAAAACACT
>Ga0308414_1000072_pt1 | contig 53893 bp, 40 predicted proteins | sample HotsprSampleOS50_FD_205667 | JGI IMG/M metagenome (GOLD analysis project Ga0308414, IMG submission 205667) | Hot spring phototrophic mat microbial communities from Octopus Spring, Yellowstone National Park, Wyoming, United States - 20090730_OS50 ... | reverse complement strand
GTCTGACCTCCATAGGAACTTGATATGTTGCTCCGCCAACTCTTCGACTTCGAACTTCTATCATTGGCTGAACATTTTGGACGGCTTTTTGAAAAACTTCTAAAGCTGGTTTTTTAGTTCTTTTTTCTATTATATCAAACGCTTCATAAACAATTTTTCTTGCGATAGTTTTTTTACCTTCCCACATTATGCAATTAATAAACTTTGCTACTAATTCTGAATTATATTTTGGATCCGGTTTTACGATTCTTTTTTCAGCTCTTTTCTTTCTCATAGTTATTTAGCTTTTTGTTCCTTTTGTTTTTTTGCTCCGTATTTAGAACGCCCCTTTTTTCTACCTTCTACTCCGCTTGTGTCCAAAGCTCCTCTTATAATATGGTATCTTACTCCTGGGAGATCTTTTACCCTACCTCCTCTAATCAAAACTATTGAATGTTCTTGTAAATTATGTCCCTCGCCTGGGATATAAGCTATCACTTCTATTTGATTCGTCAATCTTACTTTTGCTACTTTTCTTAATGCAGAATTAGGTTTTTTTGGCGTTGTCGTATATACTCTCGTACAGACGCCTCTTTTCTGCGGACATCCTTGTAAAGCAGGAGCTTTACTTTTTTCGACTACTTTTTCTCTGCCTTTTCTTAATAATTGGTTAATTGTTGGCACGTATATCCTCCATCAGAACCATTATTTAAAAATAAATTTAGACTTTAAAAATAATAAAATAATTTAAATTTGTCAACAAGATAATTAAAAATAATTTTTAATTTCGGCGAGAAGATAATAATCGATATCGAATTCTCCTTCTCGCCAATACATATTTTCTTTGCTTAATTAAAAGAACTTAAATCAATATTATTCAACTTCAACATTTGCTTCGTCGCTTTCTTCAATTTCTTCGTTTTGCTCGCTTTCAATCACAAGGTTTCGATATTTTTTTAATCCTGTCCCGGCAGGAATTAAATTCCCCATAACTACATTTTCTTTTAATCCTATCAAATAATCTGTTTTGCCTTCGACGGCAGCATTTGCTAAAACCTTTGTAGTTTCTTGGAAAGACGCAGCTGATAAAAAGCTTTCTGTTGAAAGAGCTGCTTGTGTTATGCCTAGCAACACGTTTTCTGAACTTGCTTGTTCCGCTTCTCTAAACTCTATAAGTTTTTTATTTTTTCTTGCTAAATCAGCGTTTATCTCTCTGACCTTTCCTTTTGGAACTAGCTGACCTGATTTATATTTAGAAGCTCCTGGATCAATAATATAATACATTCCTTTTAATTTTTCGTTTTCTTCATTCAAAGCAGTTCTGTCTACATAATCGCCTTCTATGAATCTTGAATCTCCAGAAGTAACAATAGCTACCTTTTGAAGCATTTGTCTAACTATAATTTCGATGTGCTTATCATTAATTTTCACGCCTTGCAAATTATAAACAGCTTGTATTTCATTTACAAGGTATTCTTGAACTGCATTAACGCCCTTAATCTTTAATATTTCATGCGGATCGATAGGACCGTCTGTTATTTTCTCGCCCGCTTGTATATCGTCGCCTTCTTGAACCAAAATATGTTTTGAGTAGGGTATATTATACACTTTCTCAATGCTTCCATCATAAGATGTAATTATAATTTCTCTTGCTCCTTTCTTTCTTACTCCAAACTTAACAATTCCATCAATTTCAGAAATGATAGCTGGATCATTTGGACTTCTTGCCTCAAAAAGTTCTGTTACTCTTGGCAAACCTCCTGTAATGTCCCTTGTTTTAACTGCAGTTTTTGCGATTTTTGCTAAAGATGTGCCTGCTTCTACAAAATCTCCTTGCTCCACATTAATAATAGCTCTTGCAGGAAGATTAAATATTTTTTTATTTCCTTCTGAATCGACAATTGTAATTCCTGGTATTAATGTTTTATCTTTTGATTCTAAAACTACTTTTTGCACGTGTCCTGTTTGTTCATCAGTATCTAACTTTATTGTCACATTTTCTATTAAATCATTATATGCAACTGTGCCAGAGATATCAGTTAAAATGTGAGAGTTATAAGGATCGTGTGTATAAAGAATCTGTTTTTTCTGGATTTTTTGTCCATCTTCTACTTTTAATTCAGCTCCGTATGGCACTTCGTAAGATTTCAATTGTCGCCCGTCAGGATCATAAATCTCTATTACTCCTCTTCTTCCAATCACAATTTTTCTTTCTTTTCCAAAATAATCTTTATTTATAACATACTTAATTTTTTCATATTTTACCGTTCCTTCAACGGCTGAGTCAACTTCAGATTGACTAGCAATGCGGGCTGAAGTTCCTCCCATATGGAAAGTTCTTAAAGTCAATTGAGTTCCAGGCTCCCCAATCGATTGAGCTGCAATTATACCAACTGCTTCGCCGACATCGACTTTTTTTCCAGTTGTTAAGTTTCTTCCATAACATTTAGCGCATACGCCATGTCTTGATTCGCAAGTCAGCACTGTTCTAATTCTAACCGTATCTATTCCTGCATCAAGTATTTTTTCTACAATTTCTTCGTCAATCATTTCTCCAGCAGAAATAATAAGATCGTCATTTCTTGGATCATAAACGTCTTCTTGGGTATAACGACCTAAAATTCTCTCCGCAAAAGACTCTTTTTGTTTTTCATGTTCTAATTCTTTGATAGCAGAGACATAAATACCTTTTACAGTTCCGCAATCGTCCTCTGTTATAATTACGTCTTGAGCAACGTCGCATAATCTTCTAGTTAAATAACCAGCGTCTGCAGTTTTAAGAGCCGTATCGGCTAACCCTTTTCTCGCTCCATGCGTTGATATAAAATATTCAAGAACTGAAAGTCCTTCTTTAAAACTTGCTACTATAGGATTCTCTATGGTTTCTCCAGCTTGTCCAGTCATACTCTTTTGTGGACGCATCATCAAACCTCTCATGCCGGCTAATTGCCTTACTTGCTCAGAGGAACCTCTTGCTCCAGAATCAACCATAATGTATAATGGATTAAAACCATCTTGATCGTTTTTTAATTTATTCATTAAACTTTTTGCAACATCGTTTGTCGTATGAGTCCATGTATCGATTATTTGGTTATATCTTTCAGAGTTCGTAATCAAACCTTGTTCATAGCCTTGTAATATTTCATCTATTTTTTTGTTAGCTTTTTCAATTAAAATTGGTTTTTCTTCTGGTATCTTAAGGTCTGTAAATGAAATTGAAATCCCAGCTTTAGTAGCAAACTTGAAGCCCAAATCTTTCAAATCGTCTAAAAATTCTGCTGTTCTTTTATTGCCCAATAAAATAAACATTTTATATATAAGCGGCCCAAAAGTCTTTTTTACTAATAATTCGTTAATAAATCCAATTTCTTTTGGAACTATTTGATTAAATATAATTCTGCCAACGGTCGTTTCAATTAATTTATCTTGAATTTTAACTTTAACTTTGGCATGCAACTCGACTTTGTTAGCGTCATATGCTAAAATTGCTTCTTCTGGCGAAGAGAATACCATTCCTTCGCCAACGCAACCTTCTTTTGCTTTTGTTAAATAATACGCTCCTAATACAATATCTTGAGTGGGTATAACTATAGGATTTCCATTTTGAGGAGACAAAATATTATGACTGCTTAGCATTAACAAGCATGCTTCTAACTGAGCTTCGTAAGACAAAGGCACATGGACAGCCATCTGATCTCCGTCAAAATCCGCATTGAAAGCGGTACAAACCATTGGATGCAATTGAATTGCTTTTGAGTCAATCAGTTTTGGTTGAAAAGCTTGTATGCCTAATCTATGTAATGTGGGAGCCCTATTTAATAAAACTGGATGGCCTTCTATAACATTTTCTAAAATCTCCCAAACAATAGGCTCTTTCCTTTCAACAACTTTTTTTGCTCCTTTAACAGTTTTATTATGTCCTCGTTCTATTAACTTTCTAATAACAAAAGGTTTAAATAATTCTATTGCCATATCTTTTGGCAAACCGCATTCATGCAATTTTAATTCTGGTCCTACAACAATAACCGATCTTCCAGAGTAATCGACTCTCTTTCCGAGCAAATTCTGTCTAAATCTTCCTTGTTTTCCTTTAAGCATATCGCTTAAAGACTTAAGAGGTCTATTTGCATCTGCTCTAGCGGCAGCTCCTCGTCGAGAATTGTCAAATAAAGCGTCAACCGCTTCTTGAAGCATTCTTTTCTCATTCCTTAAAATAACCTCGGGAGCTTTAATTTCGATTAATCTTTTTAATCTGTTATTTCTAATTATTACTCTTCTGTATAAATCGTTTAAATCGCTTGTGGCAAATTTTCCTCCTTCTAAAGGAACTAAAGGCCTTAATTCTGGCGGAATCACTGGTATTACGCTCATTACCATCCATTCAGGCTTATTTACAACTTTTCCATCTCTTTCTCTAAAAGCTTCTAATATTCTTAATCTTTTCAAAAGCTCCTGTTTCTTCTGTACTGATGTTTCAATTTTTGCTTGTTCCTTTAGTTCGTTGAATGTTTTTTCCACATCTAATCTTTTAAGCAAATCTCTAATCGCCTCACCGCCGATTTTTGCGATAAATTTTTTTGGATCATCGTCATCAAGCTTATCATTGCCTAATGGCAATGAATTTAATATTTCGTAATATTGTTCTTCAGAAATTAAATCTAACTTTTTTAAACCTGTTGGTCCCGGATTTATTATAACATAAGATTCGTAATAAATAATTTTTTCCAGTTCTTTTGTGGTCATTCCAAGCAAATTGCCTATTTTAGAAGGCAACGACTTAAAAAACCAAATATGAACAACTGGAACAGCAAGCGTTAGATGTCCCATTCTTTCTCTTCGGACAGCTTTAAGAGTGACCTCCACTCCACATCTATCGCAAATAATGCCTTTATATCTAATTCTCTTATATTTTCCGCAATGACATTCCCAATCTTTAATTGGACCGAAAATTTTTTCGCAGAATAAACCATCCTTTTCAGGTCTAAATGTTCTGTAGTTAATAGTTTCTGGTTTAGTAACTTCACCTCGCGATCTGCTTATAATATCGTCAGGGCTTGCTATGCTTATTGAAATGGAATTTATATATTTTAATATATTATCTTGATTTTGCAACATAATATTTTACTCCGATTATTATTAGTTAATTTTAATTTCTAATCCTAAACCTTGCAATTCTTTAATTAAAACGTTAAACGATTCTGGTATATTGGCTTCAGGCAAATTCTCCCCTTTAACAATAGCTTCATATACTTTCGATCTGCCTTTTACATCGTCGCTTTTAACAGTCAAGATTTCTTGTAATATATGAGCTGCTCCATAAGCTTCAAGAGCCCATACTTCCATTTCTCCAAATCTTTGTCCGCCAAACTGAGCTTTACCTCCTAATGGCTGCTGCGTTATCAACGAATATGGTCCTATAGAACGCGCGTGTATCTTATCGTCAACCATATGTCCAAGTTTCAACATATAAATGTATCCGCAAGTTATTGGCTTATCAAATTTTTCACCCGTTCTACCATCATATAATGTAAGTTTGCTTCCGGATGGAATTCCCGCTTTCTTTAAATACTCTTCAACATCCTCTACGTGAGCTCCGTCAAATACTGGTGTTTTAAATTTTAAACCTAATTTTTTTCCTGCGTATCCGAGAGCAGTTTCTAAAATCTGACCGATATTCATTCTTGAAGGCACGCCCAATGGATTCAAAATGATGTCAACTGGAGTTCCATCTTCCAAAAATGGCATATCTTCAATAGGCACTACTTTAGACACTACGCCCTTATTCCCATGTCTTCCAGCCATTTTATCTCCAACAGACAACTTACGTTTCTTTGCCACATAGACTTTCGCCATTTGTACAATTCCTGGAGGCAATTCATCCCCTGTTTGTATTTTAATTTTTTCCTTTTTATATTCTTCTTCAATTTTTAAATTCAAATCGAAATAATTTTCAAATAATTTTTGAATTAAAGAATTTATTTTTCTATCCTCAAACCAAGATAAACTATAATCTAACTTTGTAACATCTTCAAGGTTAGCGAATGTATTTTCCTTTATGATTGTTCCATTTCTTAAAATTGTAGTTCCGTCTAAGTCTTTAATTCCTAAAGTAGTGCGCCCTAAACAAATTCTTGTTAATTTATCGACAAGCTTTTGATATATTTCTTTTTTGTTTTTTTGATATTTCAACTCAGCCGCTTCTAAAACCTTTTTTTCGAGTTTTTTACTATCAGATTCTTTTTTCTTTTTACTAAATAATCTTGTTTTAATAACAATCCCATGCAAACCTGGAGGAGCTTTCATCGAAGCATCCTTTACATCCCCAGCTTTTTCTCCGAATATTGCTTTTAATAATTTTTCCTCTGGCGTAGGATCTGATTCCCCTTTTGGCGTAATTTTACCAATCAATATATCATTCTCTCTAACTTCGGCTCCAACTCTAACTATTCCATTTTCATCTAAATTTCGAGTAGCTTCTTCTGGCAAGTTTGGTATATCTCTTGTTAATTCCTCTTCTCCTCTTTTTGTCTCGCGAACTGAAGTCTCAAATTCTTCTATATGTATTGACGTAAAAACATCATCTCTTACTAATCGTTCGCTAATAATAATAGCGTCTTCAAAGTTATAGCCTCTCCAAGGCATGAAGGCTACTAATACGTTCTTTCCTAAAGCCAACTCTCCATTTTCCATCGAAGGTCCATCTGCTAATACATCTCCTTTCTTCACTTTTTGTCCTTCAAAAACAACTGGCTTTTGATTATAACAGGTCTCTTGATTGGTTCCAGTGAATTTTGTTAATTCATATTCAACTAATTTATTATCGTCAAAACTTGTCAATGCATCAAGACTTTTTTCATTTAAATTATATCTAACTCTTATCCTTTCAGCGTCGACATATTCAACTATTCCATCAGCCTCGGCTAAAATTAGAGCTCTTGAATCTCGAGCGACCTTTTCTTCTAGCCCAGTGCCAACTATTGGAGCTTCGCAAGTTATAAGCGGAACTGCTTGCCTTTGCATATTCGAACCCATCAAAGCTCTGTTTGCGTCGTCATGTTCAAGAAATGGTATCAATGCTGCAGCCGCGCTTACAATTTGAGATGGAGCTATATCCATTAATTGCACATCTTCACGATTGACAACTGGGTAATCGTCTTGCAATCTTGCTTTTACCTTTTCAAATTTTATTTTATTATTTTCATCTAATGGCGTATTAGCTTGAGCTATAATATATGGGTCTTCTTCATCTGCTGTTAAATAGACGATTTCATTTGTAACAACTCCATTAACTACTTTCCTATAGGGGGTCTGTATGAAGCCGTATTGATTAGGTTTTGCATAAATCGTTAAAGAAGAAATTAATCCTATATTAGGACCTTCTGGAGTTTCAATCGGACACAACCTTCCATAGTGCGAATGATGAACGTCGCGAACTTCAAATCCAGCTCTTTCTCTTGTTAAACCTCCAGGACCAAGCGCCGATATTCTTCTTTTGTGAGTCATTTCAGACAATGGATTTGTCTGATCCATAAATTGCGACATTTGATTTGTCCCAAAGAAAGCATTTATAACGCTTGTTATTGTTTTAGCGCTTACTAAATCTTGAGGTTGGAAATTTTCTTGATCGCGCGAACTCATTTTTTCTTTAATAGCTCTTGACATTCTCGCAAGAGCAAGAGCGTATTGTTGAGATAATTGTTCCCCTACAGTTCTTATTCTCCTATTGCCTAAATGATCTATATCGTCAACGGGCACTTGTCCATTCTTAAACTTAATCATATACTTCATTATCTCAACAATATCTTCGACAGTCAAAGTCTGAACATTCAAAGGAATATTTAATTTTAGTTTATTATTTAATCTGTATCTGCCAACTTCTCCTAAATCATATCTTTTATCATTAAAAAATAATTTTTCCAACAAACTTTTTGCAGTTTCCAAATCAGTAGCTTCGCCTGTTCGTAGCTGTCTATATATATGAAACAATGCTTCTTCTTTATTTGTCGTTATATCTTTTTTTAATGTATTTAATATTAAGTCGGTTTCTGGATTTGATTCAGAATTTATTAATTTAATTTCTTTTATTGACGCAATTTTTATTTTATCTATATCTTCTTCTGCGATATAACTTTCTTTATTTAAAAAAACTTCTCCAGTATTCATATCATAAACGTCTGAAGCAACCATTCTTCCAATATGTTTTTCATTCAAATCTTTAACTTTTACCGTTTCTATTAAATTAAATAAATTCAATATTTCATCGTCGGTTTCGAATCCTAAAGCTCTCAGCAAAGTCGTAGAAGGAAATTTCTTCTTTCTATCGATATAAACATACAATACATTATTTATATCCGTTGATAATTCAATCCATGAGCCCTTAAATGGAATAACTCTAGCCGAATACAATGGGGTGCCATTTGGATGCAGCGTTTCAGAAAAAGCCACGCCAGGGGATCTGTGCAATTGAGTTACTATTACTCTTTCCGCTCCATTAAAAATAAAAGTCCCTTTTTCAGTCATATATGGAAGAGAACCAAGATAAACTTCTTGTTCAACAGAATTTATGTATTCGCCGCTTTCAGGATCTTTTTGTGATAATCTCAATAGAGCTTTTATTGTAGCGGCATATGTTAATCCCCTTTCCTTGCATTCTTTTATAGTTAGCCTTGGTTTTTCAACATAATATTCTATAAAATCTAATCTATAAATTTCTTTGTTATCGAATATTGGGAAATTTTCTAAAAATACTTTTTGCAATCCTTTAGGTTCTCTTTTACGCGGATGAACATTATCTTGCAAAAATGATTCATATGATTCAAGTTGGATATTTAATAAGTCCGGAATTTCCAATATTGTTGGAATTTTTGAAAATGAAATTCTTTGAGTTTTCAATTTTCCTCCTACGCTTTATTTGGCGCGAGCTTTTAAAATGATAAAAAAGTGATAAAGCGGTCGCTTTATCACTCCTTAAAAAACATCGATTAAATACAAAAAGAATTATTTATTTTATCTCTACTGTAGCGCCTGCTTCTTCAAGTTCTTTTTTAATTTTTTCAGCTTCTTCTTTCGATATGCCTTCTTTTACAACTTTTGGAGCTCCGTCAACTAAATCTTTTGCTTCTTTCAATCCTAAACCTGTATGAGCCCTAACAACTTTAATAACGTTGATTTTTGTATTGCCAGCATTTTGTAAAACAACTGTAAATTCAGTTTTTTCTTCTACAGCGGGAGTTGCTGCAGCTGCTCCTGCGGCTGGCATTGGTCCCATCATAATTGGAGCTGCGGCTGTTACGCCAAAAGCATCTTCTAAAGCTTTTTTTAATTCAGCAGCTTCTACTAATGTTAATCCTTTAATTTTTTCTACTATTTCTACAACTTTTTCTGACATTTTATTCTCCTTAAGTTTGTTTCTTATTTTTCTTTTTTTGATATTTGATCAATTATACTTACGATATCTCTCATAACTGCATTAATTGCTCCCACAATTCCAGATGCAGGAGCATTAATACTGCCGATTATACTAGCGATTAAGTCTTCTTTTGTCGGCAAATTAGCTAACTCTTTTAGTTTAGAGCCATCATAAAACTGACCGCTTAGATAACATCCTTTTAAAGAAAATTTCTGTTTTTCATTATAGTACTTTTCAATAATTTTTGCGGGAATGGAAACGTTGTCTTTTACGAAGGCAAAACCATTCATTCCTTTTAAAACCTTTTTTAAGTCGCCATATCCGCCTAATTCATCCAATGCTTTTTGAATCAAAGTATTTTTATAGACTTTATACTTTACGTTAGAATTTCGAAACTGTCTTCGCAAATTAGTAATATCCTCGACATTAACTCCAGCATAATCGATGACATAAATTGCTTCAGATACCTTCGCTAATTCCTTTATCTCTTGAATAATTACATTCTTTTCTTCTTTTTTCATTTTTCACCTTTTTCTTAGTAGTTTTTTAGTTTGTTGGCTTTAGAAGCATTTTTTGAGCGCGTATTTTACTTTAAATTTTCTATTTCTTCCCTAGAAATTTTTAAACCGGGTCCCATTGTCGAACTTAAATATACGCTTTTGACATATTGACCTTTTGCGGAGGACGGTTTTGCTTTTAGAATCGTTTGAATAAATGTTTTGGCATTTTCTAATAATTTATCTGTTTCAAAACTTAAATTTCCAATTTTAGCGTGTACTATTCCCGTTTTATCTACTCTAAATTCAATCTTACCGGCTTTTATTTCTTTTACAGCAGTTGCAATATCATTTGTAACAGTACCGCTTTTTGGATTCGGCATCAATCCTTTAGGTCCTAATATTTTACCAAGCTTACCTAATTCGCTCATTACATCAGGCGTAGCAACAATAACGTCAATATCAGACCAACCTTCTTTAATTTTTTCAATATACTCCTCAAAACCTGCGTAATCGGCGCCTGCTTTTAAAGCTTCTTCGGCTTTTGCGCCTTTAGCAATTGCCAAAACTTTTACTGTTTTTCCTGTGCCATGAGGCAAACTAACAGTTCCTCTTATATTTTGATCGGCATGCCTAGGATCAACGCCCAATCGCATAGCTATATCTAACGACTCTACAAATTTAACTTTAGAATTTTCTTTTAATAAATTAATTGCTTCTTCTAATTTATATTCTTTTTTTAAATCTATCTTCTTTCTAATTTCCTTTATTCTTTTGGATAATTTCATTTTAACCTCTTTAGTTTATTTTTAATCAACTACTTCAATTCCCATACTTCTTGCCGTGCCAGCTATAATGCTCATTGCGCCTTCAATATCCTTAACGTTAAGATCTGGCATTTTTAACTCTGCTATTTCTTTTATTTGAGCCTTAGTTACTTTTCCAACTTTATTTTTATTAGGTTCTCCGGAACCTTTTTCAATCTTTGCGGCTTTTTTTAGCAAATCTGAAGCGGGCGGAGTTTTTGTTATAAATGTAAAAGATTTATCTGAATATACTGTTATTACAACTGGAATTATCATTCCCGATTTATCAGCAGTACGAGCGTTAAATTGCTTACAAAACTCCATTATATTAACGCCTTTTTGCCCTAAAGCGGGTCCCACTGGAGGGGAAGGATTTGCCTTGCCAGCCGGTATTTGAAGCTTTACAAAACCTACAACTTTTTTTGCCATTTTTTATCTCTCTTTTATTTATTGACCAATTCCGCTTGCGCGAAATCAATTTCAACGGGAGTTTGTCTTCCAAAGATAGAAATCATCACTTTAATTTTCATTTTTTCGATATTAACTTCTTGGATGAATCCAACGAACTCTTTAAATGGTCCTTCTATAATTTTAACTTGATCGCCTGCTTTGTACGCAGTTTCTACCTTTTCTCCCGAAAGTTCTTGTTCTATTTTTCCAATTATTTTTTTAACATCCTCTTTGGGAAGAGGCGTAGGATTTTTTCCAGTTCCTAAGAATCCCATTACAGATGGAGTATTCAAAATAAATTCTTTTACATTAGCATCCAAATCTGCATTTATTAAAATATACCCTGGAAAAAATTTTTTTGTTTTTGTTTTCTTTTTTCCATTCTTGACTTCGAATACTTTTTCTTCAGGAACTAATATTTCTGCAATTTTTGCTTTCAACTCGTCATTATTTTCTATTTCATTTAGTAAATTTGACTTAACTTTATTTTCATGACCCGAATAAACTCTTAAAACGTACCACTTGTAATCCATAGCTATCTTCGCTAAAATAATAATTTGAATAATTCAGTAATTACTTTATCTACAGCAAAAGTAAATATTGCAAATATTAAACAAGTTGTAATTACTATTCCTGTAGATTCTTTGAGTTCTTCTGAACTAGGCCAGGACACCTTTTTCATTTCTCTTAAGACTTCATTGATATAATTAATTATTTTATTTTTCATGTTTACAATTTTATTTATATTAGCACGTCAGGAGGGACTCGAACCCCCAGCCTGCGGTTTTGGAGACCGCTGCTCTGCCAATTGAGCTACTGACGTATTTACTATTTAGTCTCTTTATGTACAGTATGCTTATTACACCATTTGCAATATTTTTTATATTCTACTCGGTTTGGATGCAATCTTTTATTCTTTGTAGTCGTATAATTTCTTCTTTTGCATTCGGAGCATTCTAAAGTAATTATTTCTCTCATTTTATTACCTTGAAGTTATTTCTTTGAAATGAGCTGACGACCGGGATTGAACCGGTGACCTCATCCTTACCAAGGATGCGCTCTACCAACTGAGCTACGCCAGCGGTTTTTAAAATAAAAAAATAGAGCGGGAGACGGGACTCGAACCCGCGACCAACAGCTTGGAAGGCTGTGACTCTGCCAACTGAGTTACTCCCGCAATATCCGCTCTATATGCTGTGGGCGGCGAGGGATTCGAACCCCCAAAGGCTTACGCCAACGGATTTACAGTCCGCCCCGGCTCTCCAACTCCGGCGTCCGCCCGGTAGACAAAACTAAAAGAACTTTTTTAAATTTTTTGAGATATGTAATTTAATATACTTTTTTCAAAAAAGCAATACTTATTTTAGAAAAATTATTTTTTTTATACTACGAAAACTTTTATCCGATACCTTTATAAAATATACTCCGCTTGGTTTATTATCAAAATTTACTTTATAAATATTTTCTCCTTTAAATGCTTCGACAATTATTTTTTCATTAATTGCTTTGCCTGTTATATCAAATATTTCTAATTCAAATTGCTTATTTTCTTCTGTGTAAATTTTAATATTTGTCGATGAATTAAATGGATTAGGATACGCCTCAGAAATAAAATAGTTTATTTTTTCTTTTTCATAATTTTTAGTTCTATTATCATCCTTTTCGATGCCAACAACAACATTAGGCGATTTTTTTCTGTTTATCATAATCATCGCAGCATCGGCAAATATTGATTTCCCCGCAATTAAATCAGTATTATCTATTTTTAAAACTTTTTTATATCCTTTATTCAAATAAACTGTGGCTAATTTTTGCCATCCCTTTAAAGTTGTATTCGATTGATTAATTCTTTTGACAACTGAATCGGCGCTCGAATAAGCTACATATCTCACGTTGTTAAATGCTGTTGTTGAAGTAAATAACCATACGTACACATCAAAATAAGCTTCAAATGGAACGTCAAAGTAATATTCGAGCGAAGCATATGCGTTTGTTTCCGAGGTCCTTATTATATACCCTTTATAACCAGCAAACTGAATTATAGACCAATTTCCTTTTTTAACAACTGTATTATCATCTTCATTTACAATTGTGGCTTTCGGTCTAAAATTTTTCCCATTACGATAGGGAAGCAACGCCGATTTTGAATAATATTTATCCTTTAAATAATTCCCAATAAAATTGTTATTATGTCGAAACGCTTCATAGAAAAAAATAGATTCTCCTTTTACAGAATTATTTCTATTAGCTTTAATAATTTGACTCAAAAGTGTCGTATCTATTGTCCAGCTGCCAGATTTTCCCAATACCCCGGCAAAATAAATGGAAGGATTTTCGTTTCTTATCAGAGTTAACGATTGGTTTAAAGCGCTCAAATAATTACTATAATCATATCTATATAATTGAGGTATAATATTATCAACTAGATTATTTTTCGCCCACGTTTTAGAATCTTGTAAATACTCGTCATATCCCCAAGGATATGGAGTCGGCGAAGACGATAGTATTAAGTAACTTCCTCTCGATCTAACTGAATCCTTCAATCTCGAAAGGAACTGAGTTAATTTGTTAGCTCGCCATAATTTCCAATTATAATTAGTATAATCGCTTGGCGGGGATTGATTATTATGTTCAGATTTGTAAAGATTAACAGTGTAGTCCTCATAGCCTCCTTCCACTGGCATAGCTGGCAAACGATCGTCGCCTTGTACGCCGTCTACGTCATACTTATCAATTACTTCCATCATAAGAGATATAATAAAATTTTGAGCGCCTGGATGTATCGCGCTCATCCAATCGAATCCATTTTTTACTACTAAAGTTCCGCTGTTGTCTTTCAAAGCCCATTGAGGATATTTTTGAAGTATATGTCCTCCATTCGAGCTATATGAAGTAGCGAAACCATATTCAAACCATGGTATTACTTCTATGCCATTCCTATGAGCTTCTATAATTAATCTTTCAAGAAAATCTCTTGACGAAAAAGCATAATCTGGCAAAGTAGCTTTTCCAAATTCCCTTAACATTATATCGCTTGGATATAAAGTATATCCTCCATTATATACTACAGGAAATACTACGTTGATTCCAACGCTCGAAAGATAATCCATCGCTTCTATAATCGCCTGATCAGATGTTAATACATTGCTTGCTACATTTGTTAGCCAAACTCCTCTGAATTCAGTATTAACCTGAGAAAATGAATTATTAAAAAAATTAAATATAATTATCGGGCAAACCGCGAATAGATAATTTATAATCTTCATGATCTATTATTTTTTAATTTCTTTTGGAAATGAGAATTTTTCCGGATAAATTTTCGTTTTAAATAGTTCTTTAAATTTTTTTAATCCTTCAAAAAAGAAAAAGCTTTCGCCATAAATTCCATTTCTTCTATTTTCTTCGATCATTTGCAACAAATATTCTTCGCTCGGATAATAATTTCCAACCTTCAATAGAATGCCGGGCGAAAACTTTATTTTATAATTTTCAGGCAATTGATTCTTTAAAATTTCATCTAACGATTCTTTATATTTATCAAATTCATATCTATAAACTTGAGGACATAATAAATCAACATTCCCATTTTTAACCCATGTCGGCCAATCTTGCAAGTACTCTTCTAAAGACCAGGGATAAATACTTGGCGCCATCGAAACTATTAAATCAGGCTTAACGTTTTTAACTTCGTTATATATTCTTTTCATAAAGTTATTTAATATATCAGCGCGCCACTTAATCCATTCTTTGTCATATTTATCTTCAGGCGGCTTTTTTCCAAATTCCTTTTCATATAATGATATCGTATATTCATCATATCCGCTTTCGCAGGGCATTGCCGGCAATCTATCGTCCCCTTGTATTCCATCGACGTCATAATTCGTAATAACTTCTAAAATCAAAGAAATAATGAAATCTTGAACCTCGGGATGAAAACCATTCATCCATTCGAATCCATTTTTTACGACTAATTTTCCTTCGTTGTCAATCGCTTTCCAATGCGGTTTTTTTTGCAATAATATTCCGCCGTTTTGTTGATACGACGATGAAAATCCAAATTCAAACCACGCTATAACTTTAATTCCTTTTTTTCTTGCTTCCTCAATTAGCGTCTTTAGGGGATCAAATCCTTTTTTTACGTTAGTATCAATTTCAATTCCCGTAAATTCTTTCATAATTTTGCTTGGATACAACGTCATTGCTTTATTCCATACTACGACATATATCGCATTAATTCCAATCTCGTCGCATAAATTGACGGCTTCGATAAGCTTTTCTTTTGTAAACAGAGCGTCGCTATCGACATTTGTCAACCAAACGCCTCTTACAGCTTCCTTAAAAGTTTGGTTTTCAGTTTTTTGAATTTCTTTTGAAAACGAATAAGATAATATAAAAAAAGAAATAAGTAAAAAAATAAATAATTTTGTTATAGAATTCATATTAAAACCTGTATAGTAAACCAATTTTTGTTTCCAGAGTTTGAAAGCCGCTAACATTTTCAAGATTTATTTTTAAAGTTGGCCACATTTCCGCAATTATCAATCTATAATCGACGCATATCATTATGCCAAAAGAAGGCATAAAGTAATAATAAGATTTCAGACCCAAATTAAAGCCTCCATTCCAATCAGTTTGTCTCAATTTTGGAACGTCTATAAACTCGGCAAAAGCGCTAACGCTATCATTAACGCTTACATAAATTGAATCTTTGAATGGAGCTCTATTAAAGTCCCAGTAGTATATTCCCGCTCCAATTGAAGCGTAAGTCGCAAAATTGTTCATTTGAACTAAAGGCAATCCCCATTCTATCGAACCAGCGGCTATTTTCATATTCATATCATATTCTTTTATATTTATAATATATGTTTGGGAACTTCCGCTTACGTCGTAAACTTTTTTAAGTTTGTAAATATTTTTATTAACCTTGTTATAATTAATGTAATCAAATTTAAAGGATATTAATTTTTTGTTTTTTTGTTCTCTTCCTAAAGTTATTGCAAAATCATAAGCTGGTTTAAATCTTTCAGACAACGATCCTACAGGAGCGACATAAGCTATAGATGTTTCAACAAATATGTTTTGCGAGTAATTGTTAGTAAAGACAACGAATAGAATTATTATTGCTAATAAAATATTTGCTGTTTTCATATTCATTCTATTACTTAATATTTTTAAATTAATATTTAAAGTTTAACGATAAATTAAAATTTAACTCAGAACTCAAAGGCAAAAGTTTCGTTTTTTCTTTTGATAAATCATAATAAATATAATTAGAGCCTATATTCAAAAAAATGTTTTCAACAAATTCATAAGCTAAATTTAAACCGCCGCCCACCACCGGGGAAATTATGTTTTTTTTAGGAGCAAATGTTCTATAACTATATTTGAAAGTATAATTACTCTCTGGAAAATATTTTGACCATCGTTCGACAATGTATAATCTTCTCGTAGCAAAAATATATCCTCCCTGGATATTAGGGACAATAGAAAATTTTCCTAAAAATATATAATAATTAAAAATCGCGGAAGTTTCAACAACGTCCATTTTCTGAAGTATCCCTAAAGAAGCCTTTAAATTTGTATTGGCGGCTTGATTATCAATAACTGTATACGCATATCTTCTATTCCAGTAATCCCAATTTTCCCAACCCCATCTTAGTTTATAAATTGCGTCAATTTTATTATTGCGATTTTCATAGCTTGGATATAAGACTCCCGGTTGGTCGACATTGTATAATTTATAAGCTGCTTTAATTCCAAAATTTAAATTATCATATAATTTAAAGTAAGCGATTAAGCCTCCTCCAAATCCTTCGTTTTTTTTAACTTCGTTTTTGTTTTTTAAGCCTAAATTGAAACTGCCAAAGGATTCAATATAAGATACTTGAGAAAAGGCGTTTATATAAAGAAATAATACTGTCGATAAAACAAAATTAAACTTTTTCATAACTTCACCTCTATCGCTTTAGACCAATTGAAACCGATAAGCGCGATATTCCGCCAAGTCTTCCATAGTCGGAATAAGAATAATCTATATCGATTGGAAAGTCGCCAGTCATATAATAAAAGCCAATTCCTAAAGAAAACGTTTCTTCATCGTAAAAGAATTTATAACCGCCCCTTAAAGAAATAGTCTTTAACAAACCAATTTCTAAGGCGGCGTTAACTTTTTCATCGGCATCGTTTGGATGCAAGGCTTCAGACATTACAGTAACTCTAAAATCGCTTTCATAATTTCCGAACAATTCATAAGCAAAACCGATTTTTAAAACGGAAGGCATTTTAAATGGATCGTTAATAAATTTAGCGTCGACTCCAAAATGTTGAATTGCCGCGGCTATTCTTAAAGAGTTGAATCCCGTGTAGTATAAAACTCCGCCGTCAAACAAAATATTTGAAGCTTTGTAATTGTCAATTTTTTCTTCGACATATTTTAATGCGATTCCAAATGCAAATTTATCTGTCAACCTTTTTGAATACGCCAAGGACATTTGATATGACGCGGCAGAAAATTTCCCCACGCTTTGATATACTCCAGGAAGCGTTTTATCGAATTGTCCATAATCAAAAACTGACGAGCCAATAGCGAAAACCCCAAAATCAGAGCGTAACAAATATGAAGCGGAATAGCTTTTAATATCGGCAAAATAAGGAGCATAGCTGAATGATAGCAAATGATTGTCTTCAATAAAACCTAAAATGCCGGGGTTATGAAAAATTGCGTCAGATTTTAATTCTTTTATTGCAATTGCAGCTTCCGCCATCCCCGCATATTTTGAGGATACGGGAATTTGTAAAAATTGAAAACCTGAAGTCGCGTTTTTATTGAATTGCTGTCCGTTAGCAAAACGAACAAAAAATAAATTCATAAATATAGCTAATGCGACAATTAACTTTATAAAATATTTTCTTTTCATAATTGCCTTCTTCATTTATCTTACAATAGCAAATTTGCCTGTTTTTTTGCCATAAGGCGAGTCGATATGATATATATATATGCCGCTTTCGACAAATTGACCAAAATCTGTAACTTGATCCCAAGATACAATGCCGCCAACTCCTTCTTCCACTTTTATTGTCTTAACGAGATTGCCTTTAATTGTATAAATTCTAATTTCGCAAGGATTTGGTATGTTTACAAACTGTATTATATCTCCAGTTCCCGGTTGTGAAAAACCTTTGCCTATTACAAATGGATTTGGAACGACCATTACATTCTCTAAGGAAGTTTTTGGCGATAAAGTCGCAACAAACGGCGTAAATATTTTTTTATTTGTTTTTTTATCGATTGGGAATCTATTTGCAAAAATAGAAGACTCCATTTGAGGAACATTTGTTACCGATGGATTTGCAGCCCAAAAAGTCTTCCCATTATCATAAGCTGTTAAAGCATAATAGTAACTTTTTCCAACTTCCACAAGCGAATCTATATAAACATATTCGCTATCAACTATATTTGTACCCTTTGGTATAACAGCAATTAATTCCCAAGGACCAATCGGCAAATAATTTGAACGATAAATTTTATAACCGCTTAAATATTCTCCAGTAATTTCATTAGGATCAAATGGATCTTTGAGTATTTCTGTTTCTCTTCCCCATTTGATTACGTTAGCAACTTTATTTCCTTGAAAATAATCAATGGTAAAATTTGGAGCGGCAGGCGGATTTGGATGTTTTAAACCATTTTTAAAAGTAAAATCCGCTCTATCTCGCGTAGCTCTAATTTTTTGAACGCCAGTATTTGCAATAAAAGCCGGATCCAAATTTGGATTTATTGCTTGTTCGTAAGGCAATCCATCGACAAACTCGCATAATACTATTTTGATTGTGTCGTTAGGTTTTAGATCAAAAGGTCCCAATGACATTACAGCCCAACTTCTAGATTTTTTATCGTTAATTTTATTCCAAGGGACAAAATTATTAAGTTTAGTTAAATCTTTCATCGCTTCATAACGAGCTTCCGCTGTTCCTAAAACTCCAGTAAAAGGACCTTGATCGGCTTGATTTAACCCTTGCGAAACTCCACAATCTCTAACTCTTGTCTCTTGTCCAGCTTTATTTTTAGATGCATATAATAAACTAAAGCCAACAAAACCGGGAGCTAACCACTCGCCGGTCGGATTTCCGTTTACGATTGGACCTAAAGCTAAGTATTTTCCAAATTTTTCATTTATGGGCGTTTCGGGATTATCGTCTGCATAAGCATAAATCCATCGTCTTCCAGCTCTGCCTTCAGAAGCTATTATTAAGGTATTGCGAGCTCCTGGCGATAGGGATGGATTTAAAACTGACCATGAGCGCGAATTGGCTTGCAATCCATAATTCAACATTATGTAAATATCATAAACTGTATCGGCGACAAATCTGGAGCCGCCAAAAATATTTTTTAACGAATCGCTGATATTAATTAAATAGTATTCGTATAATATATAATTTTCATCTAATTGAGAACCGGACCAGTTGTGGGCTCTTCGAACAACTTTAATTGGCATTGTTCTGGGATTTTGATATTGATCGGTAAAATTAGTGTTATACAGCCAGATGCTTTCAATTACTTCTTCCCCCATATTAGGATTTTTTTGAAGCCAATAATTTTCTCCGTTTTTAAATAAATGCGTATGTTTAATTATTTTATATTTCGCTTCGTCTCCTTCTTTTATTGATCCAGCATACATTGACCAATCTTCAAAAACTACAAGCGTATCAATGGCATTGTTTTTTTCCGGATTTGGATATTTTAATAGTCCGCCAATATAAAAACCGCCAGTACTCAAGTAACTTGGGGAGCCGCCAATATCTTCTCGAATATAACTTTCGTCAAATCCTGGCCAATCTAATCCAATGCCTCTTTTACTCCAATCGCTAAAAATCGGCCCGACTTTTCCATAACCTAACGTTTGCCATAATTTGCCGCGATTGAAAATTAGATTAGGAGATTCTATTTGAGCGAAAATTGAACTTTGAAGCAGAAATATAACAAATAAAAAAATTTTTCTTTTCATAATTAAAACCTTTTCCGTTTAGTTAAAACCATAACCTATCGTAAAGAAAATTTGACGCGGAATATTTCTAAATGCCCTATAATCAGCGACTACATAGCTTAATCGCGTCGGATTGTTGCCTGGATCTTTTACTGTAAAACCATATTCAACCCAATTTCTTATATCGTCGCTAGTTGACATAGGCGTCAAATGTTTGTTATCGAATAAATTCATAATTCTTAAACCTAAAATAATTCTATTAGCTCCCAAAGCAATGCTTTTTGAAAAATTAAAGTCGAAGTTAGTTTCTAAAGGATATCGTCTATTATAACGAGCATCTCTCAACGAAAAATCTGTAATATATGTATATGGCAAGCCGGATTGAGCTGTGTAAATTAAACTAAATGTTGAATTTTCAAAAGGTTTTATTCCCAAAATTTCAATTCCTTCGTCTTTTCTCAAATTGTATTGTACTAAAGCTCTCAAATTGTGAGTTCTATCCCAACTTGCTAAAAACTCTCCAGTAAATCTTCTTGTCGCATAATTTCTACCGCTTTCAGGGAAAATCATTTCAGGCCCATAATTTCCTTCGGTTGTTTGAGATATAGAATAACTTACTCTGTATGTCCAAGTCGAATATGTTATAGTTTCAAAAGTGAACTCTAAACCAATAGTAGAACCGAATGCATTGTTTGCATATGTCCAATAATAATATAGTTCTTGATTATTTTCGCCAAATCCCGCTCTTTGATTTCTGCTCCCAGTATAAGCTGCTACTTTTTGCATTCCAATTTGATCGACTCTATCGTTATAATATAAAACTAAATCCGCGCGATGATTTTGATCAAGCGCTTGTTGCAAACCAAATTCATAATTTATTGTTTTTTTTGGATTCAAATCAGGATTTGCAATTCCTTGCCAGCCCGACCAAGTCTTATTAGACAAAGCTTGATTGAATTGCGGCATAGATGCAAAGTGTCCGTATTGAAATCTAAAAGCAGTAGATTCTCCTATTGGAAAAGACAAACCTAATCTAGGCAAAAGAATATATTTTGCTTTAGATAATTCAGTTTCTGGATAACCGTAAATTAATCTTCCATTCTCATCAAAAAATGCGGGACCGTCAGTTCCAGGATATAAATATCTAAATTTATCTTTAGGTTTTCTAGATTGAAAATTATAAGTTTCAAATCTTAATCCGATATTTGCAATCATACCTTCGTATTCCATCTTATCTTGAACGTAAGCAGCAATATTATAAGGATAAGCTTTATAATATTCCGCAAAACCATTTCTAGCAACAAAAGAATTAGGTTGAAAAGATGCATTCACTCCATTATTAAACAATTCAAAATACCCTAATCTAATTCCCGCTTTTAGCAAATTGCTTTCTGTAATTTGATTAGTATAATCAATGTTAAGATTATAAATATCAGAACGATTATCTTGATAGTAATTTGTAGAAAAACTATATGGCTCTCTAAAATAACCGCCTTCCCACCATAATCCTGATTTTAAAACCGAGCCTGATCTATCTTTCATGCTGTCTAATCTGTCTACATCCATTCCCCAACCAGGCAAGTATTTATAAGGCAATTCATATTTCTCTCTTTGATAAGCAAAAATTGCTTCCAGAAAAGAATTTTGAGAAATTGTATAAGTATATGAAACGCTTTGAGTGATTGTCTGTTCTTCTCTTACCGGATCAATGTTAATCAAATACTTTGTAGACACGCCAGGCGGAGTGAAAGCTAATCCAGACCATCGAATATCAGAAGAACCCGACCAAATTCCGCCCATATAACTTTGATAACCGCCCATAATTTTCAGCTTATGATTTTTTATAGGAACGTAAGTCACGTTCAACATATAATTTTGAGCGATTTGATTGCGCTCGGGAGTTGGCAAGCGCGAAGGATTTTTTTTATATTCGCCGGAAAAATAAAATTTCAATAAATTCGGATCAGATCCTAAAGGACCGCCAAATCCGATCATATATCTTTGATATGAATATTTTCTGTAATCATAAACTCCGAAAGGATTATTTTTGCCAGGTTCGTGATTATTTACCCAAATGTTATAAGCCCACATAATTTCTTCGTTCACAATTCTATTATATTCGGCAGAATCTTGAGCAGTCCCTCTTGCCAACAAATACCCATATCTTGTTCTTAACAAAAGTTGATCAATAACATAATTTCTATATGTCGTCATCCAATTTTCTAATTTCCCCCATTTTTGCCATTCATAATGCGATTTATCGTAAACATATCTCCCCCAATGATATTGACCCGCGGGTCTATATTCAATTCTAAATTCCCCAGCTAATTTAGGCGTTCCTTCTTTTAATGCTACTTTCACAACGCCAGCTTGCGCATTGCCATATTCCGCGGAAAATCCGCCGCTAATTAATTGCATTTGTTGAATTGCGAGAGGATTTACGTCGTATTTCCAGGAATTATCAGCTTTTTCTGTTCCAAATGTTCCGGGAGCCGAAGTATTTGAATTTATTTGAGCTATTCCATTGATCTGAAAGCTAACTTCATAAGAGCCGGATCCTCTGACCGAATAATCCCCTTTTTCATTTCGCTGAAATGCGGCAGATAAATCAAGAGCCCCTCTTAATCCTTCGATTGGAGCGGCTGATATTTGAGCAGCATCAATTGAAGTAGATGTCGATGTTCTATCTTTTATTATAGGCGGCTTTTCTGCGACTATTGTGACTTGTTCGATCTGTATAGTAGCGTCTTTTAGTTCAAAGTTAACCTCTGTTGTTCTATCAAAGTAAACTTCAATGCCTTTTTGTGTAACTTTAGCATAACCTATTAAACTTGCGCTTACATTATACTTTCCGGGAGGAACGTTTAATATAATATACCTGCCCTTTTCGTCAGTCGCGGCTCCATAAGTCGTATTATCTACAATTACGTTGGCTCCTATTAACGGCTCTTTTGTTTGAGCATCTTTTACATATCCTACAATTTTAGTCTGAGTAAAAACATCAATAACTAATATACATACTGCCGCAAATGTTAATAGTTTTTTCATAATATCACCTTTTAGGTTGGAATCATTTTGCTTTAACAATAAAATAAAGCTTGCGCAGTAAGCGCAAGCTATTTTTAATCTATTTTGCCAATATCATTTTCTTTACAATAGAATTCCCTTGATATATTAATTTATAGTAATAAACTCCCGAAGGCAAATTGTTAGCCGTAAAGAATTTAACATATGAACCAGCTCTCATATATTCATTAGCAAGTTCGCTAACTGTTTGACCAAGAGTATTATAAACAATTAAATTTACAAATCCATCATTTGGAATAGAAAATTCGATAACAGTAGTTGGATTAAATGGATTTGGATAATTTTGCTTCAATTCAAAATTTAATGATTTCTTAATTTCTTTTTCGGCGCTTACTAGTTTATTCTTAAAAACCCATAAACATTTAGCGCCAGCGTCAACTACAAACGCATAACTTGTCGAGTAAGTTAAAAATACATCCGTCGGAACCGCAAATGGAGCGCCTTCAGGTTTTGGATCAGACATACTTGTCGACGAAGGCAGTTCTGAAATAGGAACGGCTAAATCTCCATCGACAAAATAGCCTTTAACCCATTTCCTTGCCGTATCCGGACCTGCGACCCACAAGATACCATTTTTATCGGCATAAATGCCATAAGGTATAAACGGCGTAAAATCAAATTCGCTAAAAGGCACTTGAACTCTTTTGGGCTTATATTTCAACGGGTAAGTTTGCATTCCGCCAGACCAAACAGCGATTCCGCCTGTCAATAAATTTGATCTAGAATTTCTCGACGTATAAAATACAACTGTTGTATCATAATAATTTGCTCCAGGTATTACGGCAACGTCTCTTATAACATCAACTCCGGCCTGCTCAGGTCCGCCTGGTTCCATAACATTCGAAAATATATTAGGATTTGATGGATTTGGCGGACACCAAGATCCTCTTGAGCTCCCTTTATATGTATAACTAAAATTATAGGTTCTAAAACTTGTCCCAAAAGTTATTCCCGTAAATAAAAAGGTATCTTTAGTAATGCTTCCGCCATGTATCCAGGAACCATAACCAGCCCCGCTTAATCCTAAAGCTGAGTTGCCAAATCTTTCCACTTGATTTGTATCTAAATTATGATACAAATAAATTGCGCTTAAAGCGTTTGGTTTTGTTCTTGGATATGGAGCATTTGCTATTGCCATAACGGTATTCCCATAAGCGGCAACTCCTCTTAACATTCCAACTCTTCCCAACAATGTATCAGAATCGCCATTTCTATCGTAATCAATAAGTAATTTTAAAGTATCCATATCTATTTTGCCATAATAAATGGCGTTATTGGCAGATAATTTAGTTGCCTTTGATGAAATAACATAAAAAGTTTCATTTTCTGAAATAGCTCCTAAGAAAGGATTAACCTTAGCTAAGTCATTTGCGGGAAAAGAAATCTTTTTGTAGAATTCCCATTCGTAATCTGGTATCGTTTGTGAATATAGAATTACATTAACGCATAGAAAGATTATTGAAAACAATTTTTTCATATTTTTTCCTCCAGTTTTAATGTTTTATTGATAAGTTCATTTTTGAGTTTAAAATATTACTTAATTGTTAAATTTTCAATGAAATAAATATTATTTTATTATTTTTGAAAGAAAAACGTTTTAAAACGATATAAAAATTGCTAAAATATTGAGGTTTTCTCGAAGCAAATATACTTATTTTAGAATAATCTCATTTAATTCCTATAGTTTTCAAAGTAATCAAAATCGCTTTTAACGAAATTCCAACTACCCAAATGCTCCTTTTATGACGGAAGAAAGAGGTTTAATTTTGAAATAAATTTATAATAGTTAATAAAAAAGTTTATTTAAATGAAAAAAATAATTAAAAATATTTTCCATTTTAACTTATAAATAATAGAAAATGCAATGAAACAATAGACTAATTAAGAACTTATAGTCCATCTTTTGTATTAACTTTATAGCTAAGAACATTATTTTTTAATGAGGTAGTCGATAGTATAAATCCTTCTTCGCTTTACATGTTTTTCTAAATAGACTATCAACAGCTTAAACTAAATCGGTAGTTTAAATTTGTTTCTCATTGCATTAGGACAATTAAAAAAGTTTAAAGGCGCGTTCAATTGTTTTTTCAGGCTTTAATAATTAATGAATATTTTATGCTATCCGTTTCATCAAGGAAATTATTTTATCTTCGATTGTTCCAAGCTTTATTTTATAGTTTTTAATAATTATTTTACTCTTATTTTCTATTTCGATCTCGGGGAATTTCAATTTAACTTTCTCCGTTTTCATTTTTTAGAGTTTTGAGAATTCAACAATTTTGGCTGTAGACGCTGTTTTTACCCTTGGCAAATATTTTCATATACAAGATGTTCGATTAGCTTGTCATCAAGATAAATTGCTTTAAGCTACGCTTTGATTATTTTTTTATAGCTTTATTTTCTCCCATTAGGTCTTGATAGGTTATAGCTTTTTAGATCTGAGTTAAACTGCTTGAAACTTTCTTTTGCTATTTCACTTTGTTAATCTCTTTTTTCATTTGTTAAATAAAACAATTATTTTGCAAATTAATTGACGTTTTGCCGCATTCAATAAAATTTATCTCTTATTCTTTTTTAATCATTTAAATGATTGGTTTTAAAATCCTCAATATTTCAGAACCTCAAAGTTTAAGATAAATTGCTTTTTAAAGTTATTATTGTCATTAATATCAATTTGAAAAATGCAATTTATGATTGAGCCAATTTATATTTTTATTAAATTTAGAAACATTATCTTGACAATAAAATTTTGATTTTTTTTTAGAAAATTTAATATATTAGAATTCAATAATTATTAATTTTTTAAAATGCCAAACGTAAGGAAACAAGAAATAATAAATTACGTTTCGAAAGCTACTGGCGTAGATAAAGTTGAAACGTCGACGGTAATTGAAGCTTTTTTAAGAACAATTATAGAAACTTTAGCGACAGGAAACGATATTGAAATAAGAGGATTTGGAAGTTTTAGAGTCAAGAAAAAAAATGGAAGAATGGCTCGCAATCCCAAAACAGGAGAAGAAGTTTATATTGAAACAAGATACGCTCCCACATTTAAATTTTCGCGAGATTTTCGAGATTATGTAATTGAAAAAATGAAAGCTGCAGAATTAAAATCAAATCAGAAACTAACAGAAAACGAATAAAAGGAGCCTTTAATGCCTTGCGGAAGAAAAAGAAAACGCCATAAAATGGCTACTCATAAGAGAAAGAAAAGATTAAGAAAGAACAGACATAAGAAAAAATTAAGATAACATTTCTTAACAAAGCCGCCTTAGCTCAGTTGGTAGAGCAGCTCACTCGTAATGAGCAGGTCGCCGGTTCAAGTCCGGCAGGCGGCTCTTTTTTAATTTTAAATATATTTTCTTTCCTTGCTAATTTACTCATTTATGTAATATATTTAACAATATGTCAATTTATTTTTATTATTTAATCTCTTTCAAATGAAATTTTAAAAAAATAAAAGGAGAAATAAAATGACAAAAAAAGACTTTTTAAAAGAAACAATTGAACATATCGATATTAAAAAATACGACGTTTCAGCATATGTAGAAGCTATGGGAAAAATGGCATTTTCGTCAAGAAACCTACATAGAGCGGCAAAAATTTATGAAATGATGCTAAAAGACGAAGATTGTACAATTATATTAACTTTAGCAGGAAGCATTTTTAGCGCTGGATTAAAAAAATTAGTCTACGATATGGTTCAACATAATATGTTAGACGCTATCGTATCTACTGGAGCATTAATTGTCGATCAAGATTTTTTTGAGGCTTTAGGATTTAAACATTATATCGGAACTCCTTTTGTCGACGATAATATTTTGAGAGAATTGCATATAGATAGAATCTACGACACGTATATAGACGAAGATGAGTTGAGAATATGCGACGAAACTATAGCAAAAATTGCGGATAGTCTTGAGCCAAGACCATATACTTCAAGAGAATTTATTTACGAAATGGGAAGATATTTGGAAAATAACGGCGGTCCTAAATGCGATGATAGCATAGTGTATGCAGCTTACAAAAAAAATGTTCCGATTTTTGTCCCCGCTTTCTCTGATTGTTCGGCGGGATTTGGTTTTGTAATTCATCAAACAAAAAATCCTGATAAATACGTCTCTATAGACAGCGCGAGAGATTTTTTGGAATTAACTCAAATAAAGTTGCAAAGCAAAGAAACTGGAATTTTTATGATAGGCGGAGGCGTTCCAAAGAATTTTACTCAAGATATCGTTGTAGCGGCAGATATATTGGAAGAAAACGCGCCAATGCATAAATATGCTATACAAATTACAGTAGCAGACGAAAGAGACGGGGCTTTGTCAGGCAGCACTTTGAAGGAAGCTTCATCTTGGGGCAAAGTGTCAATGTCTTATGAACAAATGGTTTATTCAGAAGCTACTTTAGCAATGCCTTTGATTGTCGGATACGCTTATCATAAAAGCTTATGGAAAAATCGAAAAGCGAAAGAGTTTCAAAAGTTATTCTTGAAAGAGAAAGTCACAGCCTAAAACTTAATTGCCGCCTTTCAGCAGGCGGCTTTTTTACTATCTCAAATTTTTAATCTAAATTTTTTGGTTAAAATAAAAATTATATATAGTCAAAATTTTATTCCTTTATAAATTTTTGAAGCTTATCGCCATAATAAATAGAAAAATAGAAGTTAAGTCGATTTTAATTTACATTTCAAGCGATTGTTACTTGGATATTTTTAGAAACTAAGGATTCATTTATCAACTTATATAAAGTTCGAATTTAACTTTTAATTTGAAAATAGACGGTAGTAATATTTATTTCATAATTTAAAAATTAATTGAATTTTTATAAAAATTAAAACATCTAACTCTATCCGCTCCTTTGATGAGATTTGTTATAAAAGCAATTTTTTTTATAATATAATTTTGAATAATAAATTTTTAATAAAGAGGATATCAAATGTCATTTAAAGAATTTGGACAGAAATTAAAAGAAGCGAGAATGAAACAGGGCATCATTTTGGATCAAATCGCTTCGAAAACAAAAATTAATCTAAAATTTTTAGAGTATATCGAAGAAGGCAATTTAGGAGCTATCAAATTTGAGGAACCGTTTATAAGAGCTTTTTTAACTGAATATTGTCAGACGATCGGCTTGGATGCAAAAGAAATATTATCAGAATATGAAAGGCTCAAATATGGAACAAATGTAGAAAAAAATAAAAAAGAAAAAGGAATAAATCAAATTACAGATGAAAGAGCTTTCGAAATAGTTGAAGATTACAATGAAATTAATTCTGAAAATTTGGGAAATATAGACGAAACGACGTTGTCAATTGCAAAAAAAAGAGCGATAATAATTTTAATATTGCTTCTGATTCTTGCTTTTTTTATTGGAATTTTCTATAGAACTTTGATGAAAGAAAAAAGCGAAACAATTATTAAGGAAACAAAGAATGAGGAAGCGCTGCCTACGGTAGATATTGAACAAGCAAAAGAGATGTTGAAAAGAAAAGAAGAAAAAAAGGTACAACCTAAACGAGATAGTCTACTCTTAACAATATTTGCCAAAGATTCTTGCTGGGTAAAAATCGAAGTCGACAGCGTCAAAGAAAGACCGATTGAATTTTTGCTTTATCCAAATACTAAAAAGACGTTGAAAGCCGAAAGAAGATTTGATTTAAATGTCGGCAATTCAAGAGTATTAGAATTAACATTAAATGGAAAAAAATTAGAATTCGAAGGAGCGCAAAAAAAAATCAGAACATTTAGCGTCGACGCGGAAGGCGTAAAAATAAAATAATAGAAATATTGTTAGAAATGAATTTTAAAATGGAAGACGCCGTTAAAAAAAGAATAAAAGAATTGCGCGAGCTTATTAATTATCATAATTTTAGATATTACGTATTAGCCGATCCTGAAATATCGGACGAAGAATATGATAAATTGTATAAAGAGCTTGAGGAATTAGAACGTCAAAGGCCTGATTTAATTGAGTTTGACTCTCCTACTCAAAGAATTGGCTCTGATATTACGGAAAGCTTTAGACAAGTTTCTCATAAAAAACCGATGCTTAGTCTGCAGAATGTTTATAATACAGAAGAGTTTTTGGATTTTCATTTAAGAATAAAAGAACTTTTAGTAAACGAAGAATTTAGATATGTAGCGGAATTGAAAATTGACGGCGTTTCTATTAGTCTTAATTACAAAGACGGTTTTTTTAAACAAGCTATTACAAGAGGCGACGGACAGGTTGGCGAAGATGTAACGAATAACGTAAAGACTATAAAATCTATTCCGTTGAAAGTTAATGAATATTTATACGACAATAAAATTCCGATAAAAAATTTTGAGGCAAGAGGAGAAATATTTGTCGAGGTAAAAAATTTTGAGTTCATAAATCAAGAGCGTGAAAAAAGAGGAGAAAAAACTTTCGCAAATCCTAGAAATTTTGCCGCCGGTTCGATAAAGTTGCTCGATCCAAAAATTACCGCCGAAAGAAAACTTGATATGTTTGCGTATTATATAGATTCTGAAGAAGCAAAAATTAAAACTCAATTTGAAAGTTTGGAAGTTTTAAAGAAATTAGGTTTTAAAGTTAATGATAATTATAAGATATGTTCAACTCCTGAGGAAGTTATTGAGTTTTACGAATATTGGAGCGAAAAACGCGACAGCCTCCCTTACGAAGTAGACGGAATTGTAGTCAAAATTGACGATTTGAGTCAAAGAGAAAAGATTGGGTCAATATCTAAATTTCCTCGTTGGGCTTGCGCGTTTAAGTTTAAGGCTAAAAGAGCTGAAACAATTTTAGAATCCGTAAGCTGGCAAGTTGGACGAACAGGAGCAATTACTCCAGTTGCAAATTTAAAGCCTGTTAAATTAGCTGGCTCTACAATATCGAGAGCTACTTTGCATAATGTAGACGAAATCGAAAGAAAAGATATTAGAATTGGCGATACGGTAATTATTGAAAAAAGCGGCGATGTTATTCCTAAAATTGTCGGCGTAGTTTTAGAAAATAGAAAAAAAGAATTTGAAAAAATTATTCCTCCGGAAATTTGTCCTGTCTGCGGCTCTAAAGTTGAAAGGGAAGTTGGAGAAGCTGCGATTTATTGTATAAATTCCAGTTGTCCAGCTCAAATAAAAGGACGACTTGAACATTTCGCTTCAAGAAACGCTATGAATATTGAAGGTTTAGGAGAAAATATTATAGATTTGTTTGTCGATAAAGGTTATTTAAAATCGCCAGCTGATATTTATAATTTGAAGAATATTAAAGATGAATTACTAAAGCTTGAAAGATTTGGAGAAAAGTCTGTTTCGAATTTATTGAATGCAATTGAGAAAAGCAAAGAAGCGAGTTTTGACAAAGTTTTATATGCGTTAGGAATAAGGCTTGTGGGAGAAGCTTTAGCGAAAAAATTAGCCATGCATTTTGAAGATATCGATAACTTAACTAAAGCAAGCTTAGAAGAATTAAAAGAAGTTGAAGATGTCGGCGAAAAAGCGGCAAAGTCGATAATTACATTTTTTGAAAATAAAGAAAACATGGAATTGATATTAAAATTAAAAAAAGAAGGTTTGAATTTTAAGATTAACAAAAGTGTAGAAAAAGTATCTAATATTTTGCAAGGGAAAACATTTTTATTCACTGGAACATTAAATTCAATGACAAGACATGAAGCTGAAAAACTGGTCGAAAAAAACGGAGGAAAGATTTTATCAAGCGTTTCAAAAAATTTAAATTATCTTGTAATTGGCGAAAAACCGGGTTCAAAGCTAGATAAAGCGCAAAAGCACGGAATAAAAATTATTTCAGAAGAAGAATTTTTAAATATGTTTAAAAACGGAAAATAGATGCTTAAGAAATTAAAATTAATTATCGCTGAATTATTGCTGAAAGCTAAATGTAAAAATAATAATAGCCTTCAATCGTTTAATGAATTTTTCTCTAAATCTGAATATATTTTTGTTATTATGCCGGAAAAAGTCTCATATTTGGCCTCCGCATCAGAAGTAGTTCGTTTTTTATTTGGGAGTAATAAGGATTTAACCGTTATAATAAAAGAAGACGTTTCTAAAATGGCAAGTTTGCCAGAAAGGATTAAAATAATCAAATATAATGAGCTAGATTATAATTATTTTGGATTGCCTAAAAAAGATTTTTTGAATAAATTAAAGATATTTAAATTTGAATTAGCTATCGATTTAAATATAACTGATTCTTTATTTCTATATGGAGTAATTTGTTCTTTAAACGCAGATATTAAAGTCGGATTTGAAAAAAAAGATGCTGATTTATTTTATAATTTAAAGTTGATAAATACAAAAGAAAAACCAGAACAAATATATAAAACATTAATTGATACATTAAAAATGTTTAGGTAAAATTATGAATTTTGAAATAAAAAAAATCAACGACGCGATTATTTTTAAATTGCTTGAAAAAAAATTGGACAGAACAATAGCTGGTCTCGTAAAAGGAGAGTTTACAATTTTATTTCAAACCGAAGACGTAAAAAAATTAATCATCGATCTCGAAGAAGTCGAATATTGCGACAGCTCTGGATTGAGCGCTCTTCTTTTAGCATATAGATTAATTGAAAATTTAGAAGGGGAATTAAGAGTTATTAACGTAAGAAAAGCAATTCAAAAATTAATTGAAATCGCTCAACTTGACAAAGTATTAATCATACGCAATTCATTAGAGGAAGCGTTGAAAGAATTTAGCGAAGATAAATCGTGAGTTTCATCGATTTAATAATTTTGTTTTTTTATTTTGGCTTATTTTTTTTAATAAGCTATTTTATAAAAGATAAAATCGAAAAAGAAAGAGATTATTTTTTAGGATCGAAAGAAATATCGTGGAAAATATCAGCTCTTTCGATCGTAGCCGCCGAGACCAGCGCTTTAACTTTTATTTCTATACCTGGCGTCGCTTATGCGACTAATATGAATTTTTTGCAACTTACATTTGGATATTTGATCGGAAGAATTATCGTCGCCAAATATTTATTGCCAAAGTATTTTGTCGGCGAACTTTCCACCGCCTATTCTTTTCTGGAAAAAAGATTTGGCGTAAAAACCAGAAGATTTGCGTCGATAATATTTATTTTTACGCGCGTAGCAGCCGACGGAGTTAGGTTGTTTGCGACGGCAATACCGTTTAAACTATTGCTAAACATAGACTATTTTTATGCAATAGCTATTATAGCTTTTGTAGCTTTGTTTTACTCTTCGATAGGCGGAATAAAAAGCGTTGTTTACATTGACGCTATGCAATTTTTTGTTTATATTTTAGGAGCGTTGATTAGTCTGATTTATTTGTTCTCGTTATTGCCCACGGAATCTTTTTCGTCTGAATTTTTTTTAAGAAAAATTAATCTTGTAAACTTTGGGCTAAAAGGAAGTTTTTACGACTGCGTACAAGATCCATATACATTATTATCTGGAATAATTGGGGGCGCTTTTTTATCAATGGCGTCGCATGGAACAGATCAATTAATAGTACAAAGATTGCTTGCTACAAAAGAATTAAGAAAAGCTCAAAAAGCAATAATTACTTCTGGAATTTTTATAATTTTTCAATTTGCGCTATTTCTCTTTATTGGGGTCCTTTTATATTTATTTTACGGAAGTTTAAATATGAAAAGCGACGAAATATTTACTTATTTTATTATAAATGAAGTTCCTTCAGGATTTAAGGGATTAATCATTGCTGGATTATTTGCAGCCGCAATCTCAACCATTGCCGGCTCGATAATATCTCTTTCATCTTCGACAGTTATGGATCTGGGAAAATTGTTTTTGGGGAAAGATAATGTTAAGTTGTTAAATTCAAAATATTTTTACAAAGGCGTTACTTTTTTTTGGACGATTGTATTAATATGGATATCGCTGTTTTTTTTGAGCGCATCAAAATCAGCCGTTGAAATTGGATTGAGCGTGGCTTCGTTTACATATGGCGGATTATTGGGAGCCTTTTTATTAGGAATAATTTCCAAGAAAGCAAAACAAGAAGACGCGCTGGCTGCTTTTGCAGCTTCGATTTTTGGAATGATCGCCGTAGTTTCCTTAAAGTTGGTTGCATGGACTTGGTTTACTTTAGTAGGAGTAAGCATTTCTATGATAGTTGGAATAACAGCAACAAAAATAGAAGATTGAAAAAATGAGCGAAATTTCTTTTTGGGATCTTTTCATAGTTGGATTATATTTTGTCGCGATAATTTTTTTAGCCGTTTATTATTATAAAAAAGCAAAAAACGATACTAAAGTTTTTTTTCTATCCGGCAGAAATATGCCGTGGTATTTAGCTGGAACAGCGATGGTAGCGACAACTTTTGCAGCTGATACTCCGCTTGCCGTAACAGAGTTAGTCGCTCGAAATGGAATAGCTGGCAATTGGCTTTGGTGGAATATGGCAATTGGCGGATTGCTTACAGTATTCTTTTTTGCAAAGTTGTGGCGACGAGCAGAAATTATGACTGATGTCGAATTTGTCGAGCTAAGATATGATGGGAAATCGGCCGCATTTCTCAGGGGCTTTAAGGCTTTGTACTTGGGCTTATTTATGAACGCTATAATCTTAGCTTGGGTAAATAAAGCAATGGAAAAAATATTTTCTGAAACAATTCCAGGATGCGATCCTTTTATTTTAACATTAATTTTAGCCACGATAGTCGCTTTTTATGCTTCTCTGACGGGATTATTAGGATCTGCAAGAATCGATTCTTTGCAATTTGTTATTGCAATGATAGGCTGTATCATTTTAGCCGTTATTGCAATAAATCTTCCCGAAGTTGGAGGAATTAGCGGTTTGAAAGAGAAATTGCCAGCCGAAACCTTTAATTTCTTTCCTAAAATTTCATTCGGAGAAATTATATCATCAGGCGGACAAACGATGTCTCTATCGCTGCTGGCATTTATAGCGTATATTGGATTGCAATGGTGGAGTTCCTGGTATCCTGGAGCCGATCCTGGAGGCGGGGGGTATATCGCTCAAAGAATTATGTCGGCTAAAGATGAAAAAAATTCTTTATTGTCTGCATTGTGGTTTAATATAGCTCATTATTGTTTAAGGCCTTGGCCATGGATAATTGCCGCTTTGGCGGCGGTTGCAATTTATCCAAGATTCTCTCCAAACGCGTTTGACCAAAAGGAACTTAATGACTATAAGATCGCATATCAAAAATTTATTCAAATCGAAAAATATAATTTGCCAGCCGAGTCTTTAGTAGAAGACGAACAAGAAATGCCTAAAGTTAACCGATTTTATAATAAAGCATTTAAAGAGCAATTTGAAAATACGATTGATCCCGGAAAATTATATCCTAAAATAATGAAAGATCATTTGCCAAGAGGCTTATTTGGATTGCTTTTAGCCGTTTTTATTGCAGCATATATGTCGACTATATCATCGCAGTTGAATTGGGGAACTTCTTATATTGTGAACGATTTTTATAAAAGATTTATAAGCAAGAATTCTTCAGAATCTCATTACATATTAATATCAAGAATAACAATAATAGTTCTAACAATATTATCGTTAATAATATCTAATTATTTTTTGACTGCGATAAGCGGAGCGTGGGAGTTTATAATAAACGCAAGCGCTGGCATTGGTCTCGTTTTAATTTTAAGATGGTATTGGCATAGAATAAACGCTCAAGCCGAAATTGCTGCCATGATTGCTCCTTTAATCGTTTATCCAATAATTAAAATCAATTTCGATTTAAATCCTCCTCTTAGTCTATTTCCAACTGTCGCCATTTCTACTTTAATTTGGATAAGCGTTATGTTTATTACGAAGCCAGTAGAAGAAAAAAAATTAATTGAGTTTTATAAAAAAGTAAAGCCTTTTGGGATAGGATGGAGAAAATTTGCGATTATTTTGCCGGAAGTAAAAATTGAAGACAAACCGTCATTGTTGTTTTTAGCTTGGATTTTATCGACAGCTTTTGTTTATTGTTGTCTTTATCTTATAGGCAAGATAATTTTTTGGGAATTGAACGAGGCCTCAATAAGTTTAGGATTGGCTTTTTTGATAGGTTATCCATTGACAATTTTAATAAAAAAAATTGCAAATAAATAATGGAAAATATTTCGTTTTTCCGTAAAGGCTTTTTTATAAAAATATTTATAGTTTTAACGACAATTGCTTTGATAGCTCTAATGTTTCCGCAAGGCGAGACTATAGATTTTGAAGTCGCCGTAGGCAGCGTTTGGATGAGAGACGATTTAATCGCTCCATATACTTTCCCAGTTCTAAAAGACAAAGACATATACGCCCTTGAAAAAGCGGAAGCGGCAAAGAAAGTTTTGCCGATATTTGTCGTTGAAACTAACGCATCTAAAATCGCTTTCGATTCATTAAATAAAATCGAATCGCTTTTATCAGAACTCGAAAAAAAATATAAAATAGACGAAGACATAGAAAAGGAGTTGTTTTTTTTAAAGGAAGGTTCGAGAAAATATTTTCTTAATTACGTTAAGCTAAAAAGAAAACCTAATAACGGAAAAATATTAAATTACAAAAAAGTAATTCAAAAAGTAAGAAATATAATAATTAAAGTTTACCAAAAAGGAGTAATCAACGTTTCAAAATCTATTGCCTCATATAGCGAAATCTCCGTTAGAACAAATTTATCTCAATCGGCGGAAAGCTTAAAAAACTTTTATACGATCGAAGAAGCTCAAGAATTATGTTTAATAAGTTTATATACCGAATTTGGTTCTAATAGTCCAGAAGCAGAATTTGGAATGGAGCTATTCAATCTTGTAATAAAACCATCCATAATATATAGCAAAGAATTGACAGATGAAGAAATAAAGATTGCTCAAGAAAAAATTTCTCCAAATATTGGAATAGTTAAGGAAAATGAAAGAATAGTCGCAAAACACGAAAGAATAACTCCAGAAATAAAATTAAAGATTGATTCATACAAAGCAGCCAAAGGAACAATAATACCAGACTATTACTACTATGTACAATATCTTGGCAAATTGACGCATATCGCTATAATATTTTCTATTTTGGGATTATATATTTATCTATTTAGAAAAAGAATTTATTATGATAATCAAAAAATATTATTGATATTAATGTTAATTTTAATTATTTCTGGCTTATGTTTTTTCTTGAGCAATATTAAAATAAACGCTCCAATTCATTATTTTACAATATTGCCAGCCGCGTCGATGATTTTAACAATCGTATTTGATTCTAGAATTGGTTTTTATGGCTCTGTTATTATGTCTTTAATTTTGGGAGGATTGCGAGGCAACGATTATACATTCGCAATGATGAATATAATTGCCGGGGCATTTGCCGCGTATACTGTCAGAGATATAAAAAATCGAACGCAAATTTTTAGAAGCTTCGGATTTATTTTTTTAGGATACGCAAGTTGCATATTTGCTTTTGGATTGGAAAGATTTGAGAATTATGAAAATTTATTAATAGAAGGAGCTTTTGCCGCATCAAACGCTTTTTTAAGCCCAATTTTTGCTTATGGAATGACAATTTTTGTCGAACGCATATTTGGCATAACGACAGATTTAACTTTATTCGAATTGACAGATTTTAATCGTCCTTTACTAAAAGAATTAGCCCAAAAAGCTCCTGGCACATTTTCTCATTCTTTAACTATTGGATCGATGGTAGAAAGCGCCGCCGAAGCTATTGGAGCTAATCCTTTGCTCGCAAGAGTAGGAGCTTATTATCATGATATTGGGAAATTAGTCAATCCTCCCGTTTTTATAGAAAATATTGGAACAAACAATTCTCTTCATATTGAAATCGATCCAAAAGAAAGCGCTAAATTAATAATTCAGCATATAAGCAATGGACTTGAACTTGGCAAAAAATACAAATTGCCAAAGGAAGTTTTAGACTTTATTCCAATGCATCATGGAACTTTTTTGATTACTTATTTTTACGAAAAAGCTAAAGAAAAATATGGAGAAAACAACGTCGACGAAAAAGACTTTCGATACCCAGGACCAAAACCAAATTCAAAAGAAACAGCATTAGTAATGCTTGCAGACGCATGCGAATCAGCTTCTAGAAGCATTGAAGACGACGATCCAAAAAAATTAGAAAACTTAATAAGCAATTTAATTAAACAAAGATTAGACGACAAACAACTTGAAGAATCAAACTTAACGCTTTCTGAAATTGAAAAAATAAAAAATATTTTCATTTCGACTCTGGCAAGTCAAAAACATAAAAGAATTAGATATCCAAATCAAGAAAAATTAGAAAATTTATCTGAAAATGGAAGAAATACTTAATAGTTTTTTGATCTATTTAAGAATCGAAAGAAATCTTTCCCAAAATACTATCGAATCTTATAAATTAGATTTAATTTATTTTATAAAATATTTAAACCATAAAAATATTCTCGATTGGTCTGACGTGAAATACGACGATATTTCAAATTTTGTTTTTAGCAAAAAAGAAGAGGGCTTGTTGGAAACGACAATTTCAAGAAAAGTTTCCGCTATTAGATCTTTTTTTAAATATTTAGAAGATATGAACTATATAAAAGATAATCCCACAGAGCTTTTGCCTCGAAGCAAAAGAAAAAGATCTTTGCCAGTAGTTTTGACCATAGACGAAGTTTATAAAGTTTTAAATTCTCCAGACGTCTATGACCCAATCGAGCTTAGAGATAAAGCTATTTTAGAGACTTTCTATTCATGCGGTTTAAGAATAAGCGAACTAATAAATTTGAACCTGCAAGATATTTTCGAAGAAGATGAAATGATTAGAGTAATTGGCAAAGGATCAAAAGAAAGATTTGTTCCTATATCTCAAGAAGCTTTGAGTTGGATTAAAAAGTATATTTTCGAATCGAGAATCTTATTGGCAAAAAGAAACAGCTTTAACGTTTTATTTTTAAATTCCAGAGGAAAAAAATTCTCGCGCATGGGCGTATGGAAAATTGTATATAAATATATAAAGAGAGCTAATATTCAAAAGCCAGCTCATCCTCATACTTTTAGACATACTTTCGCAACTCATTTAATTGAAGGCGGAGCTGATCTAAGAGCAGTTCAAGAAATGCTGGGGCATAGCGATATATCGACCACTCAAATTTATGCTCAAATTGATTCAAGTTACGCAAAAAAAGTTTATTACGAGACTCATCCGCGAGCTCGGTTAAAATAAAAAAGGCCGTCTTCAATCAGACAGCCTAATTCATCGAGGTTAATAAGTAAATTTAAAATAACTATTTTTTCTTAAGCAATTTTTCTATTTCCGCTTTATAAACCGATTTATCAACCAATCCAACATAAGTAGAGTGAATGAAACCGTCTTTTGTTATTATAAAAGAAGTAGGAATAGAATTTATACCGCCATATTTTTCTATAACTTCAGTATTTCCGTGAACGACAGGATAGTTAATTTTACTTGCTTTAACAAAAGGCTCTACATCTTTTAGAGTTCTGCCTCCATATGTAATTCCATCTAAGGATATGCCTATAATTTCAATTGCGTCTCCATATTCTTTTTTAAGTTCCACTAAATCAGGTATCCCTTTTCTACAAGGAGGACACCAAGTAGCCCAGAAATCAAGCAAAACTACTTTACCAGCATAATCGCTCAATGAAATATTTTTTTTATCAATAGATGGCAAAGTAAAATTTGGAGCTTTTTTAAGAGTATTGCCGCTTTGATTTTGTTTATAGTATGGAGGATAAGGACCTCTTTCAGGTTCGCTTCTGGAATTATTTACTATAAATAAAATTAATACGACAGTTAGAAAAAGCATCGTATAAACAAAATTCTTATATTTTGGATCAATTAAATGTTTTTTTTCCTCTAACTTTTGATTTGCTTTTTTTCTTATTTTGTTATTTACTTTCATCAAAGTCTCCTTTTTAATAATTACAAACTACATTAAATTATTTAAAAGTTCAAATTAATGATTTTTATTCATTAATTCATTTAAATCTTTTACAAAAATCAAGATATCTTGTTCCTTAAAACCTTTTTCTTTAGCGGCTGATTCTAAAGTGCCCCAAATAGGCTCGCCGCATCTGAGACAGCGAATCCCTTTCTCCATCAAATAGGAAACAGATTCCGGAAACATATTTACCAGATCTTCAATTAAAATATCTTTAGTTATTTGTTTCATTTTTTCTTTGCGTTTCATTTTTGCCTCCAAATATTGTTTCGGCAAGAAAATAACCTAAAACTAAACCGTATAGCGAAGAAAAATAAGGATTGCTGGAAATTGGACAACTTCCAGCGCATCCTATGTAAAAATAATATAGAAAGCCTAAAATCGAACCAGAAAACGCAAAAATAATTTTAATCAAAAATGACGATTTAAAAATATTTTTCATATTTAATTATTTAATTCAAGTTTAATTTTAAAGATTTTAACATTTTATCGAGAACCATTTGCTCAGGCGCCGCTCCTTCGATAAAATCATTTTCATTAATTACAGTTCTCGGAACGCCTCTTACGTTATACTTATATGAAAGATGCGGAAATTCTGTCGCTTCTATCATATCTGATTTAATATTTTCATTCACAAAAGCAAAACGATTTGCCGTTATCACAGCTTGCGGACAATATGGACAGGTTGGAGTTACAAAAATTTGCAGATGAGCAGGTTTATCTATTTTTTTGACTTTTTCTTCAACCTTGGGATTCAATCCGCTTTTCATTGTTCCAAACATTTTAATCGTTTCAAGCAAACTCATAAATTCATAACCGCTTGGAATTCCATAAAATTTTATTCCATAATCTTTACCGTTTTCGTCTAAAAAAACAATTGCAGGTATTTTGTCGACTCCATATTTTTCCGCGATATCTTTATCGTTTATAAAATTTTTTATTTCTAAAACTATTTTATCCGAACATTCGCTTAATTCTTCAAGCAATATTTTTGTTTCTCTGCAATATTGACATTCTAATTCTTGAGTAAAATAAATAAGCTTGACTTTGTTTGTAAGTTGCGATAACTCTTTCGTTAATTCTGCTTTTAAGGTTTCGTCGATAAACATTTTATTTCTCCTAATGTTTTGTTTTTCTATATTGTTTGATGTAAAAGAAAGGAAAAGGTTACAAAAAAAAATCGGGATCTTAAGATCCCGATTATGATTAGCTTTAAGAATAGAAATTTATTTCAATAAAGTCATTTTTTTGATTTGTCTAAAATAGTCGGTTCTTAATTCATAGAAATAAACGCCAGAACTTAAAGCGTTTTTAGAGTCAAAATATGTTTCGTAATAACCTGGCTTTAATTCTCCATCGAACAAAACTGATATTTGATTACCTAAAACATCATAAACTTTTAGCGTTACGCGAATTAAATCTTTGCCAGATATATCAGGAATAGAAAATTTTATCTTTGTAACTGGATTAAATGGATTAGGATAATTTTGCTCTAAAGAAAATGAAACGGGATTCGAGCCATTTTTATCAACTGAAGTTTGTGTCAAACTAAATACGAAATATTCGTTTTGATTGAGAACATTGTCGCCGTTGCCTGAAGGAGCCTGATTTGTTAACGCCCCGTTGTCTTGAGTTTCATATCTTGCAGCCGCAAGGTAAACTTGACTAAGCTGAGGATTATTAGTTTCCGCTTTAATATCTATTATGCCTTCCAAATATTGACCTGAGAAACTATTTTTAGAAGCTAAAGCGTCGAACCAACCGCTCCAATTATTGGAGCTTTCGTTTGCAAGATAAGCGACCCATGAGAACATTTGCCCTTGCTTTGCCCAAGGAGCTGAGACTAAAGTATTTAAATTATCGCAAATAAAAATGAAAGCGTCTTTTCCTTTTACGGAAGCTCCTTCAGTCGCCACATACAAATACTGTCCATTGTAAGCGGCATATAGAGAAATATCTGTTCCAGAAGCAACTAAAGATGCAGAAGCGTCTAATTGCCCATCCATTACAAAAGAAATTGGGTCTTGCCCCGAACCGGCAATTAAAATTTTGTAATCTTGACCGTTGTTATTATCCCAACTGTTGTCATAGTAATTGATAACAAAATTTATTTGAGAAACAGATTGAGCGGGATTATTAAATGGTCCCAAAGCTAAATAAAGAGTATCGGAGCCTTTAATCTGTAATGGAGTTTGAACAGCTGGTCCGCTGCCCTGATACAACTCAGTTCCTTGCGGCCAATAAGACTGAAGAGGAGTAGCCCAATTGTTGACGCCCCAATGCAATTTTCCAGTTTTGCCGGAATTTACAACAAATATTTTTATAGTGTCATTTTTTGTTGGAGATGTAGGAGTCCATAAAACTTGATAAGAGCCGGAACCAACGCCGCTACCAGAATTTGATCCGATCCAAACTTCGCGAATTGGCGATCTTGAAATATTGCCCAAAGAGTCTTCAGCTTCAACATAATAATTTACTAATTTGTTTGCTAATCCGCTAATCAGCGCCGAAAATTCTTTAGCTTTGTATAATGGAGCCGGATTTGTTCTTGATGGTATGTAAGTTCCAGCCATTTCCAATTCTTGCCAGTCAGAAACATCCGAACCGCCGGCATAAGTTTCATTATGATTTGTATTAGGATCGTTTACGCCATCGTAATCATATCTATATTTTAATTTAACATATTTAAGTCCGCTAATATCAAATACGTAAGTCCAAACATTCATATTTGAAGGTTGATTAATAAGCCATTCCTTTTCGCCGGGATTATATGGTTTTCTTTGCGGCAAGTAAATTGTCGGACCAGTTTGGTCTTGACCAGTTTGAATTACATTTTTAGCGTAGGGTATTGCAAGGTTTGCCGCTCGCGCGGGATGAGAGTCCCATATGCCATTTTCTGATCCATCCCAATACCAATAGCAGCTTGTTTGACCGACAAGATAATATTTCCAAGCTAATTTTGTATCGTTTGAATTAGCATTAATTTGTTCGGCTGTTTGAACAAAATTTTTTGCGGCAGTCATAATTCCCCAGCTATTTCTATCGGGCGAATAGCCGTCGGAACCTGGATGACCGTTCCATTTCAAAAATTCAGGATCGCCATTGTCAGCTCCGCTCCAACTTCCATCTTCAATATGAATTAAATCGTTTTGACTTGGTGGAAACATATCTAAATAATCTTGTATTGTTGTACAAACAAACCTTGTAGGATTTTCTTTCAGCCAGTTGACAAAGTTTTGAAAATTATTGTTATAATAACCTTCCGAGCCGCCCCCATAATTGTCGCCATCATGATGCAAAACGACTAAAATTGGATGATTTGGATCGGTATTATATTGCTCTAACTGAGAGAGAACTTGTTCATAATTCAAAGCTCCAAAGCCGCCTCTGCCATCTTCATTTCCTAAATATCTGCTTGTTGGCACGGCGATAATTTTATATGATTGACCTGTCGCTGGATCTATATATTGAACATAATGAGGACGATGCCCCCAGCCAGCGGAAACTTTTGTTGGAGCCCACAGCCCATTCAACTGAATCCAATCGTTAGGATTAGGATTTACCTGATCAGCTTTATTAGGCTCGTATAAATTTCCTCCGGTAGCATAAGGATAACCGAGGCAAGCCCTATCAAAATGAATATTGTCAACTAAAACCCATTCAAAACCTTCTTTAACTAAAGCGGGAATCATACGCGGAGAAAATGCGTTTTCAGGCGGAAAAATTCCCTTAGAATATGATCCTGTAAAGTTTTGAGCAAAAATTCTTTTATGTTCTTGTACTTGTTTCCTAATATCAGTCTCATCTATAAGTCCCATTAACGGATGGTAGTAACCAAAGCCAACCATATCAAGTCGAGGATTATTTAATGAAGTTTTTTGATTTTTGATGTAATTCCAATGAGATTTCCAGTTAGTAAAATTTTGATTGCCGGCGGATTCTAAATTATTTAAATTTTCAACTAGCGATCCTGAAAAAGAAACTTGAGCTCCGAAATGAGCCATATTTTCATTGATCCCTTTTTGAACAGCCGTCTTTGGCCAAGCAGTATACGGTCCGACCCGCTGATTAAATATATCATATAATGAATATGAATATCGATTTGCAGCCGCTGTTTGCGTTACATTTTCATACGGCCAGTAAATTGGCTGATGCATATGCCATAAAAATGCGATATAAATCGGGGGATTTGTTTTGTTTTTTTCTTCTTTTGTTTGAGAAATCAAAGATAGGTTCAAAAACAAAAAAAATAATATGCCTAGCCGATACGCCCTTGTTTTCATTTTTGCCTCTCAAGTTTATTTGGGTTATTAAAAATTTTAACTATCTTTAAAATATTGATTTTTATTATAAAAAAAAATTAATTAATAAAAGGCAAAATTTTGAAAAAATATATATTTACATTTTTAGGAATAATAAACGTAGGATTAGGCATTTTAGGAATTTTTTTGCCTTTATTGCCTACTACGCCTTTTTTATTGTTAGCTGCCTATTTATTTTTAAAAAGCTCTACGAAACACTACGAATGGCTAATGAATCACAAAGTATTTGGCGATTATTTAAGGAATTACAAACAGCATAAAGCGATTCCGATCAAAACAAAAATCTTTTCTCTTTCTTTTCTTTGGTTGACAATTTTATCATCGATATATTTTGTAGATATAATTTATGTTAGATTAGGCCTGCTTTTTATAGCTGTTGCTGTTAGCGTTCACATAGCAAGATTCAAAACTTTGAATAAGGAATAAAAAATTATTTAATTTGCAATATCTTTAGATTTATTGAACTTATGGATTTGATTTAACAATTAAGTTAGATTAACTTTACTAATTTTAGTTAAAATTATCTTATTTCATAAAGGAGGAAAAATGGAAATTTGTATTTTTGAAGATTTATACGTCGAACGATTAGAGCCTTTAAGTTATTCGCGTCCAGTTTTTGATTTAATATGCGGAATTAATTCCCTAAGAGCGAAAATTTTGCGAGCTTATTCCGGAATTAATTATTCATTGCATTGCAGGCAATATCTTGAACATTTTGTAAAACAAAAAAATCCTGGAAGAAACGTAAACAAAGTCGAAAGCGACAAATGCCTTTTCATAAACGGCAGAACTTTGGCTCCATTAAACATGAAAGAATTAATTTCTATAGAAGACGGCGAAGATAAAGTTTACGTTAATAATCACAGCATTGTCGCGGCAAGATTATCGGGAAAAAATCTAGAAAAAGTAAAACAATCTTTAACCGATTTGTTATCGATGGCTGATTTTGACGGAGTAAAAGTTGAAAATACCGAAATCAAATGCATCGATTACATTTGGGATTTAATCACAAACAACTCAGAACAATTCAAAATTGATTTTGATTACTTAATGACAAATAAAAAAGAAAAGATACTTGGAAAAGTTTACGACGGAGCTTATTTAGTTGAAAAAGAAAGAATTTTTATCGACGAAGGAGCGGTTATAAAACCTGGGGCGGTATTAGACGCAAGCGAAGGTCCAATTTATATCGACAAAGAAGCAATCGTTTTTGCAAACGCAGTAGTTGAAAATTCCGTTTACTTAGGAGAAAAAAGTCAGATTAAAAGTTGCGCGAGAATATACGATAACGTATCAATCGGCAAAGTTTGCAAAATTGGAGGCGAAGTAGAAGACAGCATAATTCATCCATACACAAATAAGCAACACTCTGGTTTCTTAGGGCATGCATATCTTGGAAGCTGGGTTAACATTGGAGCTGATACAAATTGTAGCGATTTAAAAAATAACTATGGAACAGTAAAAATTTACGTTAATGGTGAAGTTGTCGACAGCGGCGTGCAATTTTTAGGCTTAATTATGGGAGATCATACAAAAACTGCAATTAACACAATGTTTAATACTGGGACAATAGTCGGCTTTTCTTGCAATATATTCGGAGCCGGTTTCCCTCCTAAATATATACCATCGTTTTCTTGGGGCGGTTCGGAGGCTCTAACAAGCTACGAAATAAGCAGAAGCATTGAAACCGCCAAAAGAGCAATGGCCCGCAGAAATTATGTAATGTCGGAACACGAAGAAAAATTATTTAAGAAAATTTTTGACATAACTGCAAAAGAAAGAAGAAAGAGAGGTTACCCATATTAAAAGGCGATGCATTTATGGAAAAAGACGATAACAAAGAATTATTTAAGGGACCGCGCGGGATAGCCGTCAAATTGCTAAATAGAATCGACAGAACTGACGCTTATTTAGAAAAATTGCTTGATAATGAAATTAAAAATTCCGAATTATCACCCGCCGACAAAGCTTTATTGTATGAAATAACTCACGGCGTTATTCGATGGCAAAATCGTTTAGATTGGATATTAAACGGCTTTTACTTTGGAAATTTTACAAAAAGCATGGCAAATTTTAAAAACGCTTTGCGAGTAGCGCTTTATCAGCTTTTATTTTTAGATAAAATTCCCGATTACGCCGCGGTCAATGAAGCAGTAGAATTTGTAAAAAAATTTTATGGGCAAAAACAAGCCAATATCACAAACGGTATATTAAGAGCCATCATCAGAAACAAGAATTCCATACGATACCCCAATCCTGAAGATGATTTAGTCGGATACTTATCCGTTTATTACAGTCATCCAAACTGGATGGTTAAAAGATATCTGGAGAGATTCGGTAAAGAAGAAACTGAAAAATTATTGATAGCTAACAATAAAAGACCGCGTTTAACATTAGTTCCTACTCGATTTAAAATTACTCCCGAAGAATTTGAATTTAAATTAAAAGAAGTCAATTTGCAATTCGAAAGAGGATCGTTTTTGACGGAATATTTTCATTTAAAAACTATGACAAACATTACAGATTGGGAGTTATATTCCAAAGGATATTTTTTTATTCAAGACGAAAGCGCTGGAATGGCTTGCAAAGCTTTGAATCTTTCTGAAAATCTAAATGTTCTTGATATGTGCGCGGCTCCAGGCGGCAAAACTTCATATATATCATGTTTGATGAAAAACTCAGGCAGAATTTTGGCGTTAGAAAAATTCGAATCGCGGGCAAATATTTTGAAAAAAAATCTTGAAAGAATTGGAGCCTTAAACGTTGATGTAATTGTTGCCGACGCAATGGAATTTTCAACGGACGAGAAATTTGACAAAGTTTTGCTCGACGCTCCTTGTACTGGAACTGGCGTTTTGACAAAAAAACCTGATATTAAATGGAAAAAAGATATATTCGATATTCGAAAAATGAGTCAAACGCAATATGAAATGTTGCAAAAAGCGTCAGAGTTTGTGAAAAAAGACGGCATTTTAGTTTATAGCGTCTGTTCGATAGAAATTGAAGAAGGAAAAGAAATAATTAAAAAATTTTTAAATTCCAACGATAAATTTATTTTATCCAGTTGCGAAGATATTTTTCCTAAAGAAGTTTTAGACGAAGACGGCTGTATTACTACCTATCCTCATAAACATAAAATCGACGGATCTTTTGCCGCAAGATTAATTAAAATTAAAGATTAAAGCTATATATACTCAATTGCTTTGACATTGGCAAGAGTTAAGATTATTTGATTATTTTCGAATAAAATAATCAACGCTAAATATCTTTTGCCAATTTCGCTAATATTCAATCTATAGTATAAAACCAAACAATAAAAAAAGCGACGCGGCAAAAACTCCAGCCGTCAAAGCGTAAGGCAATTGCGTAGTAACGTGATCGATTAAATCGCACGCGGAAGCCATAGATGATATTATAGTCGTATCGGAAATAGGGGAACAATGATCTCCAAAAACTCCGCCGCTTAAAACTGCCGCCACAGAAAGATGCAAATTAGCGCCTAAAGCCTCCGACATAGGTATAGCAATTGGTATCATAATAGCGAAAGTCCCCCACGACGTTCCAGTCGAAAAAGCTATAATGCATGACGCGACGAATATTAGAAATGGAGCTAATGACGGGGTAAGCCAGCTTCTTACAATTTCAGCTATGTAGTAGCCAGCTCCTAATAATTTGCAAACCGAACCAATAGAAAAAGCAAACATCATTAAAATAGCCATTGGAATTAATCCGGATACGCCTTTCAAAGCAAGATCAAATATTTCTTTGAGATTAAAAATATTTTGCGAGATATATATTAAAGAAGAGACAAATATTGAAAAAAGAACCGAATATAAAACCGCCGCCGAACCGCTCCCTTTTCCAATCGAAGCAATAATAAACTCAATAAAGTCATTATTTGAATAGTCTTTTATATTTTTAGATCCAGTATAAATTAGAATTATTGGAACCATAAGAGCAAAAGAAACGATTGGAACGATCATATTAATCGCATTTGGCTTTGCAGTTTCTTTGACTGGAATTCCAATAATTTCATCTGAAACAAGCGGAGCCGCTCCGTCTCTTAAAACTTTGCCTTCTGAGCGAGCTCTTTCTTCTGCCATTTTCATCGGACCAAAATCTTTTTGAAAAATTATAGTCAAAAGAAGAATTAGCATCGCAAACATTGGATAAAAATTAAACATAAAAGCTTTTAGCATAACGGGGAATGGATCTTTTATTCCTTGAGCTAAAAGCAAGCCCATTATATAAGCTCCCCAAGCATTTAATGGTATTAAGATGCATGTTGGAGCTGAAATTGAATCCGCTATATATGCAAGTTTTTCGCGCGATATTTTTAGCTTATCGAATACGGGGCGAAAAGTCGTACCAACAGTCAACGCGTTTATGCTTGATTCGACAAATATGCTTATGCCTGTCAGCCAGGCTGCTGCTTGAGCGATTCTTATAGAATTGCCTCTTCGTTTTTTTTCAGCTTTCTCTAAAAAACCTACGATTAAATTTACAAAACCTTCCACTCCCCCAGAACGTTGTATAAAAATTATAATCGCTCCTACTAAAGAGCTGAACATTATAGTCCTCGCGTTTCCAGAATCCTTCAAAACGTTGACAAATCCCTCTATAGAATTTTCAATCGCTCTTAAAAAATTCCAATCGCTTAAAACCAACCAACCTAAGAAAATCCCAAATAACAGCGAAGGAAATACCTGTCGCGTTTTTATCGCTAATATTATCGCCGATAAAGGAGAAATTAATGAAAAAATGCCGTAATGTTCCATCGATATCTCTTAAATGTAAGTTTATAATTTCCTATTTTACAAAAAATTTATTAACTTAAAAAAAATTTTAAAATTATATTTGAGCAAATATTATGACCTTATCGGAATTGAAGCCTTTTCTTTTGGAAATAACAAACTTATCTGGAAATATCATTAAAGAATATTTCAGAAAAACTTCTTCATTCGAATTAAAAAAAGATAACTCCCCTGTTACAATCGCCGATAAGAAAGCTGAAGAAATTTTGCGAAACGAAATAATGAAAAGATTCCCTGAACACGGGATAATTGGAGAAGAGTTTGGCATAACAAACGAAAATGCCGAATACAAATGGATTTTGGATCCTATAGACGGAACAAAAAGCTTTATCGCTGGAGCTTATACTTTTGGAACATTAATTGGACTGACGCGAAACGACGAGCCGTTAATTGGAGTTATTCATCAGCCGCTATTAAACGAATTTTTAATCGGCGACAATGAAACTGCCGAGTTGAACGACGTTAAAGTAAAAGTAGCTAAAAAAAAAGAGTTAAAAGATTGTTTGCTTTTGACGACAGATCATTTGAATTTTTACGTTTATCAGGACGGAAAAAAATTTGAAAATTTGATAAGAAAAGTCAATGTTTACAGAATGTGGGGGGATTGCTACGGATATTTATTAGTAGCAAGCGGATTTGCCGATATAATGATTGATCCGATTATGTCGATATGGGACATAGCAGCATTAGCTCCAATAATCAAAGGCGCCGGCGGAGTTATTACCGATATTAAAGGCAATGATCCGATGAAAGGAAATTCGATTATAGCGTCAAACAAATTCTTGCATAAACTTGTAATTCAAGAATTAAATTAAACTTAATTTTGAAAAAATATTAAAGAAAAGTTTAAAGTCGAAATTTCTTTGATACAAATAATTTTTTTTATATTTTTCTTAAAAAACGAGGTATGTTTATGGATATCGAGTATCAGTTGGTTAAAAGAACGGAAAAAGTTCAACTTCCTGAAAAATTAGAGTTTGGCAGATTATTTACTGATCATATGTTCATTATGGAATATACGCCCGAAAAAGGTTGGCATAACGCAAAAATAACCAAATATGAGCCTTTTAACATATCGTTAGCATCGATTGTTCTGCATTACGGACAAACAATTTTTGAAGGACTAAAAGCTTATAAACGCCCCGATGGGAAAATCGGCATTTTTAGACCTGAAAAGAATTTTGAAAGGTTGAATAATTCGGCTCGCAGAATGTGTATGCCGGAAGTTGACATCGATTTTGTTTTGAAAGCGCTTTACGAATTGATAAAAATTGAAAGAGATTGGATTCCCGATCATCCGGGCACTTCGTTGTATATTAGACCTTTAATGTTTGGCAACGATCCATTTTTAGGAGTAAGACCTTCGGATACTTACATTTTCACGATAATTCTTTCTCCAGTTGGAGCATACTACAAGGAAGGATTTAAGCCTGTAAAAATTTTAGCCACAGATAAGTATGTAAGAGCCGTAAGAAAAGGATTAGGCGAATGTAAAACAGCCGCTAATTACGCCGCAAGTTTATTAGCATTTAAAGAGGCTCAACAGCAGGGATTTTCTCAAGTTCTATGGCTCGACGCAATTGAGCAAAAATATATCGAAGAAGTCGGAACAATGAATTTATTTGTGCAAATAGGCGAAGAAATTACGACCGCTCCGCTTATGGGAACAATATTGCCCGGTATCACAAGAATGTCTGTTATTGAACTATTGAAACATTGGAAGTTGAATATTCAAGAAAGGCGAGTCTCAATTGACGAAGTAGTCGAAGCATATAAAAATGGAAGTTTAAAAGATGTTTTTGGCACTGGAACAGCCGCGGTAATTTCTTCAGTTGGAATTTTGAAATATAAAGATATTGAAATGACAATAAACAATAATCAACCGGGAGAAATAGCTTTAAAACTCTACGACGAAATAACTGGAATTCAGTACGGAACAAAACCTGATATTTTTAATTGGGTAAAAATTATAGAATAAAGAAAGGCGAAATTATGAAAATAGCGAAAACTTTACCTACGGTAAAATTAATAGCGATTTTTTTAATCTTATTTTTTAACAGTTGCTCCGACTCTCAAAAAGCGCCTAAAAATTTAATTATATTAATCGGCGATGGAATGGGATTATCTCAAGTGTCCGTTTCGCTTTTAGCTGATCCCCAATCTCACTTTAAGGATTTTCCATATACGGGTCTTTCGATTACAAGATCCACAAGCGATTTAATAACCGATTCCGGAGCCGGCGGAACGGCTATATCTTGCGGAGTTAGAACTTACAACGGAGCAATTGGCGTCGGACCCGATAGTCAGAAAGTTGAGTCAATTTTTGATTTTTTAAGAAAAAAAGGCTATTCATTAGGCGTTGTTGCTACAAGCTCGATTACACATGCTACTCCAGCTGTTTTTTACGCTCACGCTAAATCCAGAAAAGAAGAATTTTTTATTGCCGATGAGTTGCTTGAAAAAGGCTTAGACGTTGCTATTGGCGGAGGAATTAAATTTTTTAGGAACCAAGAAAATGGCGGTGCTCGTCAAGATAAAGATTTAATTACCGAAATGGAAAAAGCAAATTATAAGTCATATTTTAGCATAGAAGAACTTAATTCATACGATAAAAACAAAAAAATTCTAGGCTTGCTAAGTTTTGAAGGATTACCAAAAGCTAAAGATAGAGATTATTCTTTAGCAGATCTTACAAAAATAGCGATTGAACGACTTTCGACTAATAGAAACGGTTTCGCTTTAATGATTGAAGGCTCTCAAATAGATTGGGCATGCCATCAAAATGACTCAGATTATCTATTAGGCGAATTAAAAGATTTTGAAGACGCAATTGCTGTCGCTATTGACTTTGCTAAGCGCGATGGGAACACCCTTGTTGTCGTTTTGGCTGATCATGAAACTGGCGGATTTTCTATAGTAGACGGAAATCCAGACGGAAGCGAAATGAAATTTTCTTTTACTAGTTCTAATCATACTCCCGTATGCATACCGGTGTTTTCATTTGGTCCGAGGGCGAACGAATTTGTAGGAGTTATGCAAAATTACGAGATTGGTCAAAAGTTCTTTTCTATTTTTAGCGGATATTAATTTCAATTTATTTTTTTGCGTTCAAAGACGCCAGAACGACGTCTTTTTTTTAAATTAAGAAACCTATGTAACTTTTTCAAATAATTAAATTAAACGAATTAATTTAAATATTTAAAATGATTTTTAAAATTTTAAATTTAAATTTGATTTATTTGTTGAACATTATCGACGAAAACGAACATTACTTAAAACGTTTTACATTGTAAAACAATATATTTTACATCGTAAAATAATTTTTATTTCTTAAAATATTAGACTTCGCTCTTTTGTCGCAATTGATCGAAAATATTAAAAAAATATGTAGAGATCAAAAATAGTTTTCAAAAAATTGAAAAAAAAATATTATTCAAAAGAAATAATATCTTTGCCGAGAGCTCTTTCAAGATTAGGTTATTGCTCAAGAAAAAAAGCGCAAGAGCTTATAATTACGGGGAAAGTTAAAGTAAACGGCGAGATTTGCAAATCGGAAACAAAAAGAATTAATCTGCTTGAAGACAATATAACCGTCGATAACGTCGAATTATCAAAAATTCATGAATATGTCTATATCGCTTTGAATAAACTTAAAGGAATAATCGTATCGAGAGAAGACGAAAAAGGAAGAGCGACAGTATTCGACGTTTTAAAAGAATCAAATTTGCCTTATATCTTTCCAGTTGGAAGATTGGATAAAGCCAGCGAAGGTTTGCTGCTTTTGACAAACGATTCAAAATGGGCGGATAATATCTTAAATCCAAAATCGAAAATTGAAAAGACATATTTAGTTAAAATTCAAATTAAAGCTGACGAAGAGCTTGTTTGCAAAATAAAAAAAGGCGCTAAAGTCCCATCTGGCGAAGTTCTTTACGTAAAAGATTGTCGCATATTGAAAGCTAATGAAAAAACATCCTGGCTCGAAATAAAACTGACCGAAGGCAAAAATCGTCATATAAGAAGAATTTTTGAAAGCATGAATATTGATATTTTAAGATTAATTAGGATCGCTATTGGAAATCTTAAGTTGCAAGGGTTAAAAAAAGGAGAATTTAAAATATTAAATGAGGTAGAATTGAAATCGATATTTGAATGATTTTTATAAATTTTTAACGATTATTACACGTATTCACTAAAGACTTCCCTATCTTGAATATATTATCTAATTTTTAAAATGGCAGATTATTTTTTAAATTATACTTCAATCTCCTAAAAAAAGGAAAGAATATGACTAAAGAACAAAAATTCTACAAAACATTACAGGATATTTTCATTGGCGCCAAAATCGAAGGACAAGGCGGATTTGTAAATCTAATGAAAATAAAGTCAAATTACTATTCGAAGATTGAAAAAATATTAAAAGATGATATTGATAAAGCATTAAAACAATATCCTACATTTCGAGATGAATTATTTGACAAGTTGTACACCTTTTTTAATAGATATTTTACAGAAAGTGGTTCTATTTATTTCAATTCTACGCCATTTCATAATAACATTTATGAGAAGGTTTATACAAATGACAAAGATGTTATATTGTTTTGGAAGACGCAGATGCTGTACTATGTAAAGACGGATAGGATATTTAAGAGCATTCCTGTGGAGTTTGATGGATATAAGTTTTATTTTGATGCAACGACGATAGAAAATAAGAAAGCCAACGAAAAACGCAGTTTGATTTATGAACTAAAAGAAATACAAAAAGATAAGACAATAGTTTTTAATGTTTATTATTCCGAAAAAGGGAGAGTGACTAAAACCGAAGACATATTCAAAGAGCTAAAGAAAAAAGAGATAAAGCTTGACGAAGAACAATTAGAAAGGGCATTTCGCATATTTGAAAAGCAAAGCGAAGTAGATTTTTTCATAAATAAAAACGCAAAAGCTTTTTTGCAAGAACAGTTTAAGTTGTGGAGTTATCAGTATTTTTGGGAAGGTGCCAAGGAATGGACGGCGGACAGGGTAAATCAGTTGCAGATATTAAAAGATATAGCATTTAAGATAATAGATTTTGTGAGTCAGTTTGAAGATGAATTGGTGAAGATATGGAACAAGCCGAAGTTTGTGAAGAATTCTAATTACGTGATTACATTGGATAGATTAAATGATAATATTATCGAAAAAATTATTTATCATAGAAACTTAGACGAACAAATTGAGGAATGGAAACAAATAGGGATTGTAGATGAGGAATTTGAGATAGAACATATTTTTGAAAATTTTAGTAATAAAAGCAATGAATATGTTTTAGATTTATTTTCAAAAGAGGAGTTGCAAAAGCAGGGGCTTATATCTACAGGGTATCACTTACCTTATAATCCTGATTTAGTGGAAAGGGCTAAGGAACTGAGGAAAAATATGACTGAAGCCGAACGAAAACTATGGAATGAATATTTAAGAAATTTTAAGTATAGAGTTTTAAGACAAAGACCGATACATCATTTTATAGTAGATTTTTATTGTCCGACATTAAAATTGGTTATTGAAATAGACGGAGATCAACATTATACAGAAGATGGCAAAGCGTACGATGAAGAAAGAAGAAAAATACTGGAAAGCTACGGATTAAGAGAAATAAGGTTTAGAAATAAAG